>Ga0209455_1000265_pt1 | contig 59804 bp, 49 predicted proteins | sample AraplaCol_mCL_r2_FD_184275 | JGI IMG/M metagenome (GOLD analysis project Ga0209455, IMG submission 184275) | Arabidopsis root microbial communities from North Carolina, USA - plate scrape CL_Col_mCL_r2 (SPAdes) (version 2) | ecosystem: Host-associated > Plants > Roots > Endosphere | place: USA... | reverse complement strand
GCAGAATAAATCCTTGATGCCGAGCGGCACGCCCGAGAGCGGGCGGACATTGCCGGATTCGCGCTCCTGATCGGCGGCGTCGGCGGCGGCAAGCGCATGCTCGGGCGTCTCGACGATGAAGGCGTTGAGCATCTTAGCGGCCGACACAGCCGCGTTGAAATCCTCCGCCACTTCGCGCGCGGTGAAATCGCCGGCGCGGAAGCCGTCGCGGATCTGGGCGATGCCGAGGTCGGTAAGTTCGCCGCTCATTATTCGATCACCTTCGGCACCGCGAAGAAGCCGTGTTCGGCCTGGGGTGCATTGGCCAGCACCTTGTCGCGGATGTCACCGTCCGTGATCACATCGTCACGCAGGCGGAGCTGATTGGGGATCACCGCCGCCAGCGGCTCGACCCCGTCGGTATCGACCTCGCCGAGTTGCTCGACCCAGGTGAGGATATTGTTCAATTCGCCGGTCATCGCCTCAACCTCGCCGTCGGTGACGGCGATGCGGGCAAGGCTCGCGATCTTGCGCACAGTGTTTGTATCTACGGACATAAGGCGCGGCTAGCATTGCGGCTCTACGGCTGCAACCGACGCGGACGCGGTTCAGCGCGGTCAGGCGAATATTGGCGCACAAGCTGCGTAAACAGCGCGCTGCCGGCGGCCCGGACCTCGGCGGTTTCGATCGGTTCGGGACTGATCGCGGCCCCGAACGCATATTCCGCATCTATGAAGCGATCGATCTCTGCCGGGACAGGTGCCGCTCCCATCTCGCGCGTTACCGCCTTGCGCGCGATCAGGTCGTCGACGATGCGGCCGATCTCGGCGGGCGGATTGCACTCCGCCATCAAGGTCGGGAAATGCATTGGCGGCACCGCCCGATCGGCGTGGACCCGCATCCAGCGTAAAGTCGCGGCGGGCCGCAAGACGTAGAACAATTTCTTGATCGGCACTTCGGCGCCAGGCGCGAAATAGGTGCGGCGCTGGCGTTCGCCCAGATGATAATGGTGGCGGATGATCAGATCGCGGCTGGCATGAGCCTGCGCAAAGCCCAGCAGCGCATCGCGGAAGGCAAGATCAGCCTGATAGACAACCGGCGATTGCAGCCATTCGAGCACGACCGCATTGCCTTTGACGATCAGCGGGATCGCCTTGATGATGTCCCAGCCGTTGATGTCGAGATCACCCTCCAGCGGCACTTCGATCACGTCGCGAGCCGGCCAGGGAGTGAGATAGTCTGCTTCGCGCCGCACATAGAGGAAGCGGCAATCATAATCGCTGTCTGGCGAGGCAAAGCCCCAGGCCCGGCTACCGCTCTCGATCGCAAGCGGCATCGCGATCTGTTCGTCATGGATCAGTTCGGCCAGCTTCGCGTCGATCGCGGCGACGGTTGCAGGTTCGAAGTCGGCAGGAATGGCGCGCATCGGGGCAGTTAGCAGCCGCCCCGTGCTCGCCTCAAGGTTAGCGCCTCAGCCCGGCTGCTTCGTCGTGCGTAGATAGGGCTTGTGCGTGGTGAAGCCCGGGAATAGCGTCGCGGCCTCGTCGTCCGACACCGCGCCCGAGATGATCACGTCGTCGCCGACCTCCCAATTGGCGGGGGTCGCAACCTTGTGTTGCGCGGTGAGCTGGATCGAGTCGATCACGCGCAGGATCTCGGCGAAGTTGCGGCCGGTCGACATCGGATAGACCAGGATCAGCTTGATGCGCTTGTCCGGGCCGATGATGAACACGTTGCGCACGGTCGCATTGTCGGCCGGTGTGCGGCCTTCGGAGGTCCCCTCCGTATCGGCTGGGAGCATGCCGTAAAGCTTCGACACCCTGAGATCGGTATCCGCGATCATCGGGAAATTGGGAGCGTGGCCCTGCGTTTCCTCGATATCCTTGCCCCAGCGCGCATGATTGTCTGCCGGGTCGACCGAAAGGCCAAGCGCCTTGACGCCGCGCTTGTCGAATTCGGGCTTCAGCCGCGCGACCTCGCCCAGCTCGGTCGTGCACACCGGCGTGAAGTCCTTGGGATGCGAGAAGAACAGCACCCAATCATTGCCCGCCCATTCGTGGAAATGAAGCGGCCCGATCGTCGAGTCCTGCGTGAAATCGGGAGCAATCTCGTTGATCTTCAAGGACATGAGTGGTCTCCGATGCGCCGGAACGAGCCCGGTCGATATGGGCAGGGGAATCCGCCGACCGCCTCGGTTGCGCAAGCAACAATAAGCGTGCACGCATGAAAGCAATGCTTGCCCGTCGCTTCCTCTACATCATCACCGCCCTGATCGTGCTCGTGCTGGCGGTCGGCCTGACCTGGACGCTGGCCCAGGATCGGCTGATGCGGATGGCGTTCGTGCCCGCGGGCAATTTCACGCCGATGCCGGCCTCCTCCGCGCCCGATTATGCAAAGCCTGCCTCGTGGCTGTCGCGCCCTGGTTTGCCCGACGATCCGTCGCGTTGGATGCCTCCCGGCAGCTCCGCCAATCCTGCGCCACGCGCCGAAATCTTCTATGTGCCGCCGACCACCTATATGGACCGCGGCCGCTGGAACGCGCCGATCGATGACAAGACCGCCAGCGACCGGCTGATCCTCTTCGCCAAGGGCCAGGCGAGCGCGTTCAACGGCGTGGGCGAGGTGTGGGCGCCGCGTTACCGCCAGGCGACGTTCGGCGCCTTCCTCGCCGCGGGCGATCCGCGCTCGGCGGAGGCGATCGACTTCGCCTATCAGGACGTGGCGCGCGCGTTCGACGCCTTCCTTGCGGCGATACCCGCGGACCGGCCGATCATCCTGGCCGGCCATAGCCAGGGCTCGCTCCATTTGCTTCGCCTGCTGCGTGACAAGGTGGTGGGCAAGGCGGTCGCGAAGCGGATCGTGGCTATCTACGCCGTCGGTTGGCCGATCTCGGTCAGCGCCGATCTGCCCGCTCTCGGCTTTCCGGGCTGCGACACGGCCGCAGAGGCGCGCTGCATCCTGTCCTGGCAAAGCTATGCCGATCCCGCCGATCCCCGGCAGGTGAAGGCCTATTTCGAGAAGAGCATCGGCTATGCCGGCCTGCGGCGCCAGGGGACGACCATGCTGTGCGTCAATCCGCTGACCGGCACGACCGGCGGCCAGGCGCCGGCAGCGGCCAACAAGGGTGCGCTAGTGCCGCGCGCCAATCTCAACGGAGTGGACGTGACGCCCGGCCTGGTGCCCGCGCGCTGCCTTCCCGACGGGTTGCTGTCGATCGGGCCCGAACCCACGGGCTTCGGCAATTATGTGCTGCCCGGCAACAATTACCACGTGTTCGATTATGCCTTGTTCTGGGCCAATATCCGCGACGACGCGGACCGGCGGCTCAAAACCTTCCTCGGCTCATGATCGGCACCGACAAGGCCGAATTCGCCACCGCTTTGCCCATGGGCGGGCGGCTAGCCGGGCTGGATGTCGGCACCAGGACGATCGGGATCGCTTTGTGCGATGCGATGTGGACCATCGCCAGCCCTGCCGAGACGATCCGCCGTACCAAATTCAGCGTCGATCGCGCGCTGTTGCGTGAGATCATCGCCAGGCAGCAGGTGAAGGGGCTGGTGATCGGCTTGCCACTCAGTCTCGACGGGACCGACAGCCCGCGCACTCAATCGGTCCGGGCCTTCGCGCGCAATCTGGCCGATCTGGAATTGCCGATCTTGCTGTGGGACGAACGCTGGTCAACCCAGGCGGTGACGCGCACTCTGCTCGCCGCCGACGCCAGTCGCGCCCGCCGCGCCGAACTCGTGGACAAGATGGCGGCAGCCTATATTCTCCAGGGCGCGATCGACGCGCTCGCGTCGCAATCGCACGGGGGAGAATGAGGGGGTGATGTCATGGAGAAGCCGCAACAGATAATCCGTTTCGCGACCTTCGCGCTCGTCGCGAGCCTGATCAATTTTACCGCGACCGCGGTGCTTACGCAGTTCACCACGCGAGGTCTGGTCGGGGCTGCGATCGGGGTCTTTATTGTCGTCGGCCTGGTCGCCTGGATCATCAAACGCCGGAGCGCGATCGGACGCTTGATCCTGACAGTTTGGTTGGCCTTCGGCATCGGCGCGTCCCTGGCGACCTATGTCTATATGCTGGTCGCGCATCACACGGACCTGATGGGCCCCGGCGTGCAGACGCTGAGCCTCGTTACCACGGCTGCCAACATCGTCGCCTTGATCTTCCTGTGGTCGTCCGCGTCGAGCGAATGGCTGCGGAAACAACCGGAACCGTCCGAGCAGCCTTGAGCTTCGCGACGCCCCGGCGTAGGGGACGGCTTTAATGTCCAACCCGCCCCCCCGCATGATCGATGGTCGCCTGGGTGTCCCGTTTCCGCATCGGCATCTGACCGGCATTTCCGGGCTGCAGCCGCACGAGATCGCGTTCCTCCTCGACGAGGCGGAACAATGGGTGCAGCTCAACCGCGGCACCGCCAAGCATGACGATCGGCTTGCCGGCCTCACGCTCATCAACGCTTTCTTCGAAAATTCGACGCGCACCCTGCTGTCGTTCGAGATCGCCGGAAAGCGCCTCGGCGCCGACGTGGTCAACATGGCGGTCGCGCAATCCAGCGTGAAGAAGGGCGAGACCCTGATCGACACCGCGATCACGCTCAACGCGATGCGGGCGGACATGATCGTGATCCGCCACGAAGCGTCGGGCGCGGTCCAGCTGATTGCCGACAAGGTCGATTGCCCCGTGCTCAATGCAGGCGACGGGCGGCATGAGCATCCGACCCAGGCCCTGCTCGACGCGCTCACCATCCGACGTCGCAAGGGACGGATCGAGGGATTGATCGTCGCGATCTGCGGCGATGTGCTGCACAGCCGCGTCGCCCGCTCAAACATCCTGGCGCTGACCGCGCTCGGCGCGGAGGTACGGGTTGTCGGGCCGCCGACCCTGCTGCCGCCCGCGATCGAGCGGATGGGCGTGACGCGCTTCACCGATTTCGACGCGGGGCTGGATGGGGCCGACGTGGTGATGATGCTCCGCCTGCAGCGCGAGCGGATGGTGGGCGGGTTCGTGCCGTCCCCCCGCGAATATCACGCGCTCTACGGCCTGACTCATGAAAGGCTGAAACGCGCCGCGCCCGACGCGCTCGTCATGCACCCGGGGCCGATGAATCGCGGGGTCGAGATTGCGAGCGACGTCGCCGACGATCTCGAACGCTCGGCGATTACCGAGCAGGTCGAGATGGGGGTTGCGGTGCGGATGGCCTGCCTTGACGTGCTGACTCGTTCGCGCCGGGGAGTCACGGGATGGTGAGGGCGCTGGCTATCACCGGCGGCCGCGTCGTGACGCCCGAAGGGATCGTCAATGGCGGCGTGCTTGTGCGCGACGGACGCATCGCCGCGATCGGATCGCTCGACACGCCGTCCGATGCCGAGGCGATCGACGCCAAGGGCAAATTGATCGCGCCGGGCCTGATTGATGTCGGCGTGTTCGCGATCGACCGGCCTGCTTGCGTTGCGGGCGGGATCACGCGCGCGGTGCTGATGCCTGACCGGGGCCAGATCGAGACGGTCGCCTTGGTTCAGCATGCTGCGGCCTCGGGCAAGCCCAAGGTCTGGGTCCACCCGCTTGCCGCCGCGACCCGCGGGCTCCAGGGCGAGGAGCTCGCCGAGATCGGACTGATGGCGCGCGATGGCGCGTGCGGTGTCGCTACCGGGCGCGGTTGGATCGCCAATTCGGGCGTGATGTACCGCCTGCTCGCTTATGCGGGCGCCCTTGGTCTGCGCACGGTTTCGCACCCTGAAGACGGTGGTCTTGCCGGCAATGCGGTGATGACGGATGGTGAAACCGCGACCCGGCTCGGCCTGTCCGCAGCGCCAGCCGAGGCGGAGGCGCTGGCGGTGGCGCGCGATCTGTTGCTGGTCGAGGCGACCGGCGCCCCGATCCATTTCCGGCAGATCACCACCGCGCGTTCGATCGCCTTGGTGCGCGCGGCCAAGGCGAAAGGCCTGCCCGTCAGCTGCGGGATCACGCCCGCGCATCTTTTCCTCGCCGATAGCGCGGTAACGGGCTTCCGCACCTTCGCGCGTTTGTCACCGCCGTTGCGCGATGAGAGCGACCGTCAGGCCTGCCTCGACGCCGTCTCGGACGGGACGATCGATCTTATCTGCTCGGGCCATGATCCGCATGGACCCGAAGCGAAGAGACTGCCCTTCGCCGATGCCGAAGCGGGCATGGCCGGCGCCGAGACCCTGCTTGCGCTCGGTCTCGGGCTGGTGCGCGACGGGCGGATCGGGTTCGAGCGGCTGTTCGATCTGCTGAGCGGCGCGCCCGCGCGGCTGTTCGGGCTCCCCGGCGGCGCCTTGAGCGTTGGCGCGGAGGCCGATCTGCTGGTGGTGGATTCGGATGCGCCGTGGCGGATCGAATCGGATAGGATGGCGGCCGCGGCGGGCAACACGCCGTTCGATGGCCTGCCCGTTCAGGGCCGGGTAGTGCGCACGATCAAGGGAGGTATGCCGATCCTATGAAGCGTTTGATGGTGGCGTTGTTGCTGGCGGCGAGTCTGAGCGTGGCTGTGCCCGCAGGCGCCGCGCCCGACCTCACCGTGCTTCAGGCGAAGGCCCAGGCCGGCGATGCCGAAGCCCAGTTCCAGCTCGGCGAGGCCTATCGCGCCGGCAAGGGCGTTCCCGCCGACGCCGAGGCCGCCATCATGTGGTATCGCCGCGCCGCCGCTTTGGGCCATATCCGCGCCAGCGAGGAACTGGGTTTCGCCTTGTTCGCGCATGGCGACCGGCGCGAGGCGATGCCCTATATCGAGAAGGCCGCCGCACGGGGCGAAGCGCGTGCTTTCTATTTGCTCGGCACCGCGCATTTCAACGGCGACTATGCGACGCGCGACTGGCCGCTGGCTTACGCGCAGACTGAGCGTGCCGCCGCCGCCGGCCTATCCGCCGCGCAGAAGAATCTGGAGCTGATGGACCATTATCTGCTGCCGTCGGATAAGGCGAAGGCGGACCAGATATTGGCGACCCTGCCCAGCGTCCGTGCCACCCCGGCGGATGGCACGCCTGCCCCCGCCGCAAAGGCACCGCCCGCGCCGGTCCAGACCGTTGCCGTCACGCCCAAACCGTCGAAATCTGCCAAGAGCAGCAAGTCCGTGCCGCCCAAGGTCGTGCCGGCGCCGGTCGAGACGGCGGACGCCGGAGAAAAGACGGCCTCGGCAGCCAGACCGACGAAGTCTGCCAAGACGGCCAGGTCCGCGCCGGGCGAGACCGCGGATTCGGCGGACAAGCCCGCCAAGAGCAGTGCTACGGCCGGTGGCGACTGGAAGGTCCAGCTCGGTGCGTTCGGATCCGAGGATCGCGCGCGCGACCGGTGGAAGACGCTGAAGGCCAAGGTGTCCGATCTCGGATCCTATCAGCAGCATCTCGTGACCGCAGGGTCCATCCAGCGCCTGCAGGCGGCCAATATCGCAAGCAAGGCCGACGCGCAGGCGCTGTGCAAGAAGGTGGTCACCGCGGGCGGCGACTGCCTGGTGATCGCGCCCTAGCCCTTTTCGGCTTCGATCAGGTCGGCCGCGTCGTCGAGGCCGCGCTGCCGCGCAACCTCTGCCGCGGTTTTGCCCTGCGGGTTGCGCAACGCGGGATCGGCACCGTGCCGCAGCAGCATTTCGGCGACAGCGGCGGCTGCCTCCTCATCCTCGGGCAGGCAGAAGAGCGGGGTGACCCGGTCCTCGACATCGAGCCGCTGATTGGCGAGCGCCGGCTCGGCGGTCAGCACCGCGTCCAACCGTTCGAGATCGGCCAATCCGGCCAGCCCGCGCACGTCGCGGCTGAGCGGCGCCAGCCTGCGCGCCAAAGCGGGTTGCCCCAGCACTAGCGCCCAGGTCAAAGGCGTACCTTTCCATTTGCGTTCGCGCAGATCGACCTCCGCGCCCGCCGCAATCAGCAGGTCGGCAATGTCGGCCGCGCCCGCCTGGACCGCGCGATGGAGTGCACTGATCCCTTCATGATCGACGCCGCGCGGATCGGCGCCGCAGCCGAGCAGCAGCGCGACGGCCTCTGCATTGTCGTGCGCGGCGGCGGCGAGCAGCGGGTGGGGATCGCGGATCAGGCCGGGATCCTCCGCCAGCAAGGCCCGTACCGCCGGTTCGTCGTGGCGCTGCGCGGCGGCGATCAGCGCCTCGAGCCCGGTCAGCCGCATGGGCGCGACGCCGTGCGCTTCGAGCAAGGCAGTCAGCTCGCGGAAGCCCGAAAGCTGCGCCAGTTTGTGCAGCGATTCCTTGGTATAAGCATGCGTCGTATTGGCGTCGGCACCATGATCGAGCAGCCATTGCGCGCGCGCGACATTGTTCTGCCCGACCGCGTTGCCGAGCAGATAGTTGAGCATATTCTTACCGAGGAATCCGCCGTCCGCGGCGCGCCAGGCATCGGTCTCGCCTCTCTGTTCGCATAGATTCCAGAGACGCTGATACCAGTCGATGTCGTTGCCCGAGACCGAGATATTGTAGAGCGCCTGCTTGTCGTAGGGCGCGGCGCCAGCCTCGACCAGCAAGTCGACCAGTTCAGCTGCCTGTGGGTGCGGTGCCTTGCCCTGTTCGCCGAACCCGATCGCGCCGCAGATCAGCGAGAAGGGGTTATCCCACCCATCGCTAAAATTGAAATTCGGGTCCGCGCCCGCGGCGAGCAGTTGCCGCGCGATGGCCACGCCATGATCGGGATCGAGCCGCCCGTAGGCGACATAGGCAAGCGCGGTCCATTGCCGCGTTCCGCCGATGTGCGTCGCGGCATCCGGATCGCGCGCGAGCTGCCGTTCGACCTCATCGACCAGGCCGCAGGTCGCGGCGGTGAAAAGGCTGTCGCGGGCGAGGGAGGGGTGACGCGCCAGGATGCGTTGGGCGGCGGCGGTGTCGCCGGTCCAGCCATGGCGCAGGATCGTATCGATCCGGTCGGCGTCGCTTTCGCTGGGCGGTTTCGCCAGCGCGGCTTTGAGTGCGGTCCAGCCCGATTGGCCGTAGTCGAGCGCCAGCGCGTGCTGAATGTCGCGCAGGCCGGGTGTGGGTGGCGCCTTGGGATAAGCGGCCTTCAGCCGCTCGATCGCGCGGGTATCGCCGGCGCGGAGCACCTTGAGCCAGCGCTTTGCCTCTTTACGGAGCGATTCGAGTTTGGCTTTGGACGTGAGAACACGCGGCATCGGAAACCTTCCTTCCCATTGCCAGACGTCCGCTTACGAAAGGCCGGAAGAAGGGTTCGTAAGGTCAGTTTCTAGCTGGATAGGAGCTAAGCTCCCTTGCCGCGGACAGGCGGCGCTCCAGAGGCGCGCTATGCGGGAAAATGATCCAGCGCGGCGACCCTGTCAACGCTCACACGACCCAGTCTGCGCGCTTATAGCCCTGCGCATAAAGCAAGGCGGTGAGGTCGCTATGCTCGATCCGTGCGTCCGCGGCGGCGGCGGTCGCCGGCTTGGCGTGATAGGCGATGCCCAGGCCGGCTTCCTTGATCATCGGAATGTCGTTGGCGCCGTCGCCGACCGCAAGCGTCTGTTCGGGCGCAAGGCCCAGCGCATCCCGTTCGGCAATCAGGGTCTCGCGCTTGGTGGCGGCACCCACGATCGGACGCGCGACCGTACCGTCGAGCATGCCGCTGACCAGCCCCAGCCGGTTGGAAAGTGCGCGGTCGAAACCGATGGCTTTTGCAACCCTGTCGGCAAAAACCGTGAAGCCACCGGAAACCAGAACAGTTCGCGCACCACGGGCCTTCATCGTCCGGATCAAGGCCTGCGCGCCCGGCATCAGGACCACGCGTTCGGCGTGACAGCGCTCGATCGCATTTTCCTCCAGCCCCTTGAGCAAGGCGACGCGCGCATCGAGTGCGGCCTCGAAGTCGAGTTCCCCCCGCATCGCACGCTCGGTGACTTCCGCGATTTCGGGCTTGATTCCGGCATAATCGGCGAGCTCGTCGATGCATTCGATCGTGATCATGGTCGAATCCATATCGGCCACGAGCAATTTCCGGGCGCGGCCGGCTTGTGCCTGGATCACCACATCGACGCCCGGCAGCAATCCCTCCAACGCGGCGCGCGCGCTCACGCGGTCGGCACGGCCGAAGGGAATGTCCGCGGCAATGCCTTCATCGAGCCAGATGGGCGCGCCCGGCATCGCCCCGATCCCGGCGAGCGCGTCTCGTGCGGTGTCGAGATCGGCCGACGACAGGCCGCCGTTCGATGCTATCAAAGTCGCGATGTCCACCAATCGTCCTTCCGACCTTCCACGGATCGCGCTCATTGCAGGGCCGACCGCCAGCGGCAAGTCGGCGCGCGCGATCGCGCTTGCCGAAGCGGCCAATGGAGCTGTGATCAATGCCGATGCGAGCCAGGTCTATCGCGACCTTCGCATCCTGAGCGCGCGGCCGAGCGCGGAGGAGGAAGCGCGCGTGCCGCATCTTCTGTTCGGCTATCGCGATGGCGCGGAAGCCTGCTCGGCAGCGGATTGGGCGGAGGATGCCAAGGGCGCGATTGGCGAGGTGCTGGCAGCGGGACGGCTGCCGGTTTTGGTCGGCGGTACGGGCCTGTATATCCGGACCTTGCTCGACGGGATCGCACCCGTGCCCGAGATCGACCCGAGAGTTCGGGCCGAGGTCCGGCAGCTTTCTGCGGCGGCGGCGCATGCTGCACTTGCGAAGGAGGACCCCGATTCGGCTACGCGGTTGCACCCCAACGACACCGCGCGGCTGCACCGGGCGCTGGAGGTGATCCGGTCTACCGGAAAGCCGATCGGGACGTGGCGCGAATCGCGCGTCGGGGGGATCGGCCATTCGGTCCATATCGAATTGGAAAACATTGTGACTTCTGTGGCCGAACTCTACGCGCGTTGCGACGCCCGGGTCGATCAGATGATTGCGGCCGGGGTAGTCCAAGAGGTAGCGCGGCTGCGCGAGCGGCAACTTGATCCCAGCCTGCCGGTGATGCGTGCGATCGGCGTTGGTCAGCTAATTCAATACCTTGAGGGAGTAATTCCGCTGGACGAGGCCATTAGCGCTATCAAGCAGGCGACGCGGAATTATGCCAAAAGGCAGCGCACATGGCTGCGCCACCAACTGACCGGGGCCTCGAAACAGGGCGTCGGGAAAGAGGGTTAAGCGGTACCGGAAAGAGGGTTAACGCCCGTTCGGGATATTGCCATTTTGGCTTTTTTGCACTAGCGAAACGAATGTTCTGTGGGGATGGCGCGCCTGTGTTCCGCGCCGTGGGGTGGTAATGCGTAAGCTGAGTTTCGGAATGGTTGCCTTGATGGCGACGGCGTTTTGCGCGCCGGCGAACGCCACCAATACGCTTACGGCGCAGCAATATTGGCACGCCAAGGCCGGCCTGTCGGCGATGGGCAAGCTCAACCTCCTGACCTTCGGCGACGCGACCCTGCATTCCGACGTCGAGGGCAAGGTCTTCGTCGGCGGCAACCTGAACGGCAACGGCGCACCGGTCGCGATCGGCAACGGCAGCGGCAAGTCCTACACGCAGGACAGCAAGTATCGTTCGCTCACGGTCGGCGGCAACGCCACAAACGTCCAGGTAAATAACGGCATCGGTCTCAGCAATATTACCGCCGTGGTCGGCGGCAACGCCACCGGCGTGCAGATGAACAACGGCAACGCGACCGCGGTGCTGGAGGTTGCGGGCAACGTCAACGCGCAGAATTTCAACCCGAACAGCAAGAAGACGATCCGCTACGGGGGCACGATCAGCGGCAATCAGACGCAGGACAAGCCGTACGAGATTCACGACACCACGCTGAAGGCGGGCGGTGCCGCAGATCTCAAGGCCGCGATCACCACGGCAACGAACAATTATGTGAGCGAACTCACAACCTTGTCGCAGGTACTGGGCGCGCTGACCCCGACTACGACACTCAACATCTCCAATCTGAACGCGATCCAGTTCACCACACCGACGTCGACCGATGGCGGCTACGTGGTCGCTGATCTCACCTCGGCGCAGGCCAAGGCGCTTGCCAGCGGAACCTTCATCCTGCCGACCTTCGCCAGCAGCAATACGCTGATCATCAATGTCGAAGGCGCAGCATCCTTCACGTTCGGCGCGAACGAAACCGGCAACGGCAGTGCGGTCCAGCAGAATATCATCTGGAACTTCACCGACGCGACCTCGGTCACGGTGAACACGGCTGTCTACGGTTCGATCCTCGCGCCTAAGGCGACGATCGGGGGCAATTCGCCGATCAACGGCAGCGTGGTCGCCAAGGTTTTCCAGTCGAACGGGGAGGTTCATCTCGGCACGTTCAACGGCAATACCGGCTTCCTGGTCGCGCCGCACAATCCCGGTGGTGGCGGACACAGCCAGGTTCCGGGCGTGCCCGAGCCGTCGAGCTGGATGACCATGCTCGCGGGCTTCGGCATTATTGGTTCGCTTATTCGGCGTCAGCGTCGAAGGGAGCGTCTGGCCGCGGCTTGATCCAGACCTCCTGAGCCTCCGGGTATCCAGAAAGCCGCCTTCGGGCGGCTTTCTTTTTGTCTGGAAAATTAGCGCAAGAGTAACAAAATTGCGTAAAAATCGATAATACGAGAATTAAAAATCTGATTTTGGTTGACACCCGAGGAGAGCGTGGCTACCCGCGCCGCTCCTCCCAAACAGAGAGCGAAGGCCATGGCCCAGGAACGAACCGGCGCGGACATATTGATCGAAACCCTGAGCGATCTCGGGGTCGAGGTCGTATTCGGCTATCCCGGCGGGGCCGTGCTTCCGATTTACGACGCGATCTTCAAGCAGGAGCGCATTCGCCACATCCTGGTGCGCCAGGAAGGCGGCGCCGCCCATGCGGCCGAGGGTTATGCGCGCTCGACCGGCAAGCCCGGCGTGGTGCTGGTGACCTCGGGTCCGGGCGCGACCAATGCCGTGACCGGCATCACCGACGCGCTGATGGATTCGATCCCGATGGTGGTCATCACTGGCCAGGTGCCGACCGCCCTGATCGGATCGGACGCCTTTCAGGAATGCGACACGGTCGGCATCACCCGCCACTGCACCAAGCAGAATTACCTGGTGAAGGATCCGGCAGAGCTGGAAGGGGTGATCCGCGAGGCGTTCCGCATCGCCACCACCGGCCGGCCCGGTCCGGTGCTGATCGATCTGCCCAAGGATGTGCAGGTGGCCGCAACCGCGGAGAATCGCCCGCGTACCAGCATCGGCTACCAGCCCCAGACCGAGCCCGACCCGAAGTTGATCGAAAGCGCGGTCGAGATGATCGCTGCGGCCGAGCGGCCGATCTTTTACACCGGCGGCGGCATCATCAATGCCGGTCCCGCAGCGAGCGAGGGGCTGCGCGAACTGGTCAAGCTGACCGGCGCGCCCGTCACTTCGACCCTGATGGGCCTGGGTGCGCTGCCCGCGTCTTCGCCGTTCTGGCTGGGCATGCTCGGCATGCACGGCACCTATGAAGCCAATCTGGCGATGAACCAGGCCGACCTGATCATCTGCCTCGGCGCGAGATTCGACGATCGCGTGACCGGGCGCTTGGATGCGTTCGCGCCGCACGCGCGCAAGATCCATGTCGATATCGACCGCTCCTCGATCAACAAGATCGTATCGGCCGAATTGGGCATCGTCGCCGATTGCGATCGCGCGATCGCGGCGATGATCGCGACCTGGAAGAAGCACGGCCATCAGGCGGCGGACCTGTCGAAGTGGTTCGCGCAGATCGATCAGTGGCGCGCCAAGCGCAGCCTCGATTTCCCGAAGTCGACCAAGGAGATCATGCCCCAGCTCGCGATCCGCCGGCTGTGGGAGGCGACCAGGCATCGCGCGCCGATCATCTCGACCGAGGTCGGCCAGCACCAGATGTGGGCCGCGCAGCATTTCGGCTTCGAAAGCCCGAACAAATGGCTCACCTCGGGCGGGCTCGGCACGATGGGCTATGGTCTGCCCGCCGCGATCGGCGCGCAGATCGGCAACCCCGACGCCTTGGTGATCGACATCGCCGGCGAAGCGTCGATCATGATGAACATCCAAGAGATGTCGACGGCCACGCAATATGAGCTGCCGGTCAAGGTCTTCATCCTCAACAACGAATATATGGGCATGGTCCGCCAGTGGCAGGACCTGACCTATCAGGGGCGCCATTCGCACTCTTATTCGGAGGCGCTTCCGGATTTCGTGAAGCTGGCCGAAGCCTATGGCTGGAAGGGGATGCGGATCGAGGATCCGGCCGCGCTCGACGACGGCATTTCCGAGATGCTGGCCTATAACGGCCCGGTGATGGTCGATTGCCGCGTCGCCAAGCTCGCCAATTGCTTCCCGATGATTCCGTCGGGGGCAGCGCACACCGAAATGATCCTGCAGGCGAACGAGGTCTCGGGCGAAATGGATGACGAGGCCAAGGCGCTGGTCTGATCGACCGGCGTCTCCCTCTTTCCCAAGATACTGCAGGATCCATGATGCACATCCGCACAGAAGTTATCGAGCGGCACACGCTCTCCGTCACGGTCGCCAACGAACCGGGCATCCTCGCGCGCATCGCGGGCATGTTCGCGGGACGTGGCTACAATATCGAGAGTTTGACCGTCGCCGAGGTCACCGAGGACGAAAGCGTAAGCCGGATCACGATCGTCACCTCAGGCGCGCCCGAGACGATCGACCAGATCATCGCGCAGCTCGATCGGCTGCCGCCGGTCCACCGTGTCCACGATCTCACCGCCGAGGGCGCACATGTCGAGCGCGAACTGGCGTTGGTGAAGGTCAAGGGTACGGGCGAACATCGGATCGAGGCGCTGCGCCTGGCCGAAGTGTATCGCGCGCGCGTGGTCGACGCGACCATCTCCAGCTTCGTATTCGAGGTGACCGGCGGCACCGACAAGATCGACAAATTCCTCGAGCTGATGCGCGAGGTCGGGCTGGTCGAAGTGGCCCGCACCGGCGTCGCGGCGATCAGCCGCGGGCACCAGACTTTCTAACTCTCAAGAGCCAATCCGAAGGGGCATTACGACATGCGCGTTTATTACGATTCCGACGCCGACATCGGCCTGATCAAGGGCAAGAAGGTCGCGATCGTCGGCTATGGCAGCCAGGGCCATGCCCATGCCCAGAATCTGCGGGATTCGGGCGTGAAGGAGATCGCGATCGGCCTGCGTCCGGGCTCGGCCAGCGCTGCCAAGGCGGAGGAAGCCGGCTTCAAGGTCATGCCCGTCGCAGAAGCGTCGAAGTGGGCGGACATCATCATGATCCTCGCCCCCGACGAGCATCAGGCGGGTATCTGGGAAAAGGATATCAAGGACAATATCCGCGACGGCGCCGCGATCGCTTTCGCGCATGGCCTCAACATCCACTTCGGCCTGATCGAGCCGCCCGCGGGGATCGACGTCTTCATGATCGCACCCAAGGGCCCGGGCCACACCGTGCGCGGCGAATATGTTAAGGGCGGCGGCGTGCCCTGTCTGATCGCGATCCACCAGGATGCGAGCGGCAATGCGCATGACGTAGCGCTCTCTTACGCCTCGGCGGTCGGCGGCGGCCGTTCGGGCGTGATCGAAACCACCTTCAAGGAAGAATGCGAAACCGATCTGTTCGGCGAACAGGCGGTGCTGTGTGGTGGCCTCTCGCACCTTATCATGGCGGGTTTCGAGACGTTGGTCGAAGCCGGCTATGCGCCGGAAATGGCCTATTTCGAATGCCTCCACGAGGTGAAGCTGATCGTCGACCTGATGTATGAGGGCGGCATTGCCAACATGCGCTATTCGATCAGCAACACCGCCGAATATGGCGATTATCACACCGGCCCCCGCATCATCACCGATGAGACCAAGGCGGAGATGAAGCGCGTGCTGGCCGACATCCAAGGCGGCCGTTTCGTCCAGCGCTTCATGATGGACAACCGCATGGGCAATCCGGAGATGAAGGCGAGCCGCAAGCTCCAGGCCGAGCATGGCATCGAAAAGGTCGGCGCGGAACTGCGCGCGATGATGCCGTGGATCAGCAAGAACAAGCTGGTCGACAAGGCCAGGAACTGACCATCCCCGACTTTGGTCGAACAGGCAGGAAGGCGCAGCGTGGTAACGCTGCGCCTTTTTGTCTGAGTAAGGCTGGTCCCTGTAAAACGAACCTGTTACCGCCCCTTGACTCGAAAGCGCCGACCTAACATTGGTAGCGCTAACAAGGTTTGCGTGCGGGAGAGGTTCGACAATGACGGCTTTCACGCCGGCGACGATGCTGGCTGACGATTGGCGCGAGGGGTTATTCCTCGGGCGGATCGAGACCGCGGAAGGCCCGACTCCGGTGCTGCTCGAGGGCGGCATTCTCCACGATATGAGCCATGTGGCGCCGACCGCGGCGCAGCTTGTTGCCGATGGTGCCTTCGATGTCTCGAAGGGCAGGGCGCTCGGCGATCTCGAAGGCCTCAATCTCTCCAGCGACGGTACGCCGCGGCTGCTGAGCCCGGTCGACCTGCAATGCGTCAAGGCGGCCGGCGTGACCTTCGCGGTCTCCGCGGTCGAGCGCGTGATCGAGGAGCGCGCGCGCGGTGACGCGAGCAAGGCGGCCGAGGTGCGCGCGATGCTCGAAGGCCGGATCGGCGGCGGCATTCGTGGTTTGAAGCCCGGTTCGACAGAAGCGATGGCGCTCAAGCAGGCGCTGATCGACGAGGGCATGTGGTCGCAATATCTGGAGGTCGCGATCGGCCCGGATGCGGAGATATTCACCAAGTCGCCGGTGCTCTCGACCGTGGGCTGGGGCGCGGAAATCGGCGTGCGGTCGGATTCCTCCTGGAACAATCCCGAACCCGAAATCGCGATCCTGGCCGACAGCCATGGCACGCCCGTCGGCGCGAGCCTCGGCAACGACGTCAACCTGCGCGATTTCGAAGGCCGCTCGGCTTTGCTGCTCGGCAAGGCCAAGGACAATAACGCCTCCTGTTCATTGGGGCCGTTCGTACGGCTGTTCGACCAGAGCTTCACGATGGACGATGTGCGCGCAGCCCAGGTCGATCTCCTGATCGAGGGCGAGGATGGCTATGTGCTCAAGGGCCATAGCTCGATGCGCGAGATCAGCCGCGATCCGACCGACCTCGTCGCGCAGGCGATGAGCGAGCATCATTATCCCGACGGCTATATCCTGTTTCTCGGCACCCTGTTCGCGCCGACCCAGGACCGCGACATTCCCGGCAGCGGCTTCACCCATAAGGTGGGCGACATCGTCTCCATCTCCACCCCCAAGCTCGGCAAGCTGGTCAACCGCGTCACGCATTCGAAGGATGCCAGGCCGTGGACGCTCGGCATCGCAGGGCTCATGCAAAATCTGATGCAGCGCGGGCTGCTCGGCTGACGCACAAAATAAGGCAAGGACCCATGAAGCTCACCCATTTCATCGGCGGCAAGGAAGTCGAAGCCGACACGCCCTTCACCAGCATCAACCCGTCCAACACGGACGAGGTAGTGTCGTCCTATCCCGCTGGCGGCAAGGCTGAGGTCGATGCGGCAGCGGCTGCCGCGCGCGCGGCCTTCCCGGCCTGGTCGATGGCGTCGCCTGAGCTGCGTTCGGACCTGCTCGACAAGGTCGGCAACACGATCATGGCGCGCGCCGCCGAGCTCGGCGAGTTGCTCAGCCGTGAGGAAGGCAAGACCCGGCCCGAGGGCATGGGCGAGGTCATGCGCGCCGCGCGTATCTTCAAATATTTCGGCGGAGAGGCGCTGCGCCGGCACGGCCAGACGCTCGAATCCACCCGCCCAGGCCTGGATGTCGAGGTGTGGCGCGAGGCGGTCGGCGTCTACGGCCTGATCACACCGTGGAATTTCCCGATCGCGATCCCCGCCTGGAAAGCCGCGCCTGCTTTGGCGTTCGGCAATACGGTGGTGCTGAAGCCCGCTAATCCGACACCGACGATCGCGCATGCGCTCGCCAAGATCATCCATGAGGTGGCGGCGTCGCTCAACGCGCCGGCGGGCATCTTCAACATGGTGCTTGGGCAGGGGGGCGTCGGTTCGGCGATCGTCGAGCATCCCGACATCAACGGCATCTCGTTCACCGGCAGCCAGTCGGTTGGCGGCAAGGTCGGCATCGCCGCGGTCACGCGCCAGGCGCGCGTCCAGCTCGAGATGGGTGGCAAGAACCCCTTGGTCGTGCTCGACGACGCCGATCTCGACCGCGCGGTTGCGATCGCATTGGATGGCGGCTTCTTCCAGACCGGCCAGCGCTGCACGGCTTCGTCCAAGGTCATCGTGCAGGACGGAATCCACGACCGCTTCGTCGCCGCGCTCGCCGAGCGCGCAAAGGCGCTCAAGGTGGGCGCCGCGCTCGATCCCAACACCCAGGTTGGCCCTGCCTCGTCGGACACCCAGTTTGAACAGAATCTGCGCTACGTCGAGATCGCGACCAAGGAGGGCGGTCGCCTGGTTACGGGCGGCGAGAAGCTTGAGCTCGAGACGCCCGGCTACTTCATGAGCCCGACCTTGATCGCGGACACCGATCCCGACATGCGGATCAACAATGAGGAAGTGTTCGGCCCGGTCGTCTCGACCGTGCGCGCGAAGAGCTACGAGGACGCGCTCGCGCTCGCCAATCGCGGCAATTTCGGCCTGTCGTCGGGCATCGTCACGACCAGCCAGAAACACGCCCGTCACTTCAAGAAGAATGTCCGCGCCGGCATGGTGATGATCAACCAGCCGACCGCAGGCGTCGACTATCATGTTCCGTTCGGCGGCTCCCGCGGATCCAGCTATGGCGCGCGCGAACAGGGTTTCGCCGCAGTGGAGTTCTACACCCAGATGAAGACCGTCTATGTCGGCGACTGATTTCACCAATCGCGCCATCTACCCAAGCCTCAAGGGCAAGCGCGTCCTTGTCACCGGGGGCGGCAGCGGCATCGGTGAAGGTCTGGTCGAGGCGTTCGCCTGGCAGGGTGCGCGCGTCGCCTTCGTCGACATCGCCGACCGCGCTTCGCGCGATCTGGTCGAGCGTCTGTGCGATGCGCCGCACAAGCCGCTCTATCGCCAGTGCGACATCACCGATATCGACACGTTCAAGGCGACGATCGCCGAGCTCGAAGAGAAACTCGGCGGGATCGACGTGCTGATCAACAATGCCGCCAATGACGATCGTCACACCGTCGAGGACGTCACGCCCGATTATTGGAACGACAGGCTCAACGTGAATTTGCGCCACCAATTCTTTGCGGCGCAGGCGGTGGTGCCCGCGATGAAGCGCGTGGGCGGCGGCGTGATCCTCAATTTCGGATCGATCAGCTGGCATCTCGGCATGGCCGATCTGGTCCTCTACCAGACCTGCAAGGCCGCGATCGAAGGCCTGACCCGCGCGCTCGCACGCGACCTCGGCCGCTGCAATATCCGCGTCAACACGATCGTCCCCGGCAACGTCCAGACACCGCGCCAGATGAAATGGTACACGCCTGAAGGCGAGGCCGAGATCGTCGCCGCACAGTGCATCGACGGACGCATCCAGCCCACCGACATCGCGGCGATGGTGCTGTTCCTGTCGTCCGACGACGCCAAGATGTGCACCGCGCACGACTATTTCGTGGACGCGGGCTGGCGCTGATGGGCGCAGTGCGCAGTGTCCTGCCGGTCCAGGCCATTCTGGGCGAGGGACCGGTTTGGGTTGCGCGCGAACAGGCGCTCTGGTTCGTCGACATCAAGGGGCGCAAAGTCCACCGCTTCCACCCCGAAAGCGGCGATCACAAAAGCTATGACGCGCCTGCCCAGGTCGGCTGGATCTTGCCCGCTGACGACGGCGCGTTCCTCGCCGGCTTGCAAACGGGCCTCGCGCGCTTCGATCCGATCGATGGCCGTTTCGACCTGATCGCCACGCCAGAGGCGGGAACGCCCGGCAATCGGCTCAACGATGCCACGGTCGATCCATCGGGGCGCGTCTGGTTCGGATCGATGGACGATGCGGAGGAAGCGGAGACGGGGCGCGTCTATTGCTTCGACCGCTGCCGGATTCGCGACACCGGCCTGCCCGCGGTCTGCATCACCAACGGCCCCGCGATCAGCCCGGACGGGCGGACGCTCTACCACACCGACACGCTCGGCCGCGTGATCTACAAGGTTGCGATCGGCGCGGATGACAGTGTTGGGGCGCCCGAAATCTTTGCGACGATCGATGAAGCCGACGGATGGCCCGATGGCTCCGTCTGCGATTCCGAGGGCTATGTCTGGATCGGTCTGTGGGGCGGCTGGCGCGCACGGCGCTACGCGCCCGATGGCAGGATCGCCGCTGAGGTGCGGCTGCCCGCAGCAAACATCACAAAAATCGCGTTCGGGGGGACAGATTTGTGCACCGTCTACGCCACCAGCGCACGAAAGGGGCTCGACGCGGCCGCTTTGGAAGGCCAACCTCTGGCCGGGAACATCTTCGCGTTCGACGTGGAAGTGCCGGGAATGGCCGGCAATCTAGTCAGGTTACGCTGACCGGCAACAACAACGGTAAAAGTACAAGGAGGGAGCGGGATATGGAGCGAGGGGAAAGCCAGGGCAGCCTGGGATTCGTCGCCGCGATCGTGGCGGTCGCCACGATCGGCGGTTTTCTATTCGGATATGACAGCGGCGCCGTGAACGGTACGCAGGACGGCCTCCGCGCCGCCTTCAACCTGAGCGATGCGAGCCTGGGCTTCACGGTCGGCTCGCTGCTGATCGGCTGCTTCATCGGCGCTTTCCTCGCCGGCCGCTTGGCCGACGTGTTCGGCCGTCGCAACGTGATGATGGTCGCGGCCGCGCTCTTCCTCGCTGGCGCGATCGTGCAGGGCATCTCGCACGATCATGCCATCTTCCTGATCGCGCGTCTGTGCGGCGGTATGGCGGTCGGCACGGCCTCCGTGCTGTCGCCGGCTTACATCTCGGAAGTCGCACCCGCGAACATCCGCGGCCGGATGACCACGGTCCAGCAGGTGATGATCATCACCGGTCTGACCGGCGCGTTCGTGGTGAACTATTTCCTCGCCGGCGCGGCTGGCAAGTCGACCAACATGTGGTGGGGCGGCTTTGAGGCATGGCGCTGGATGTATCTCTGCCAGGCAATCCCGGCCGCGATCTTCCTGGTCGCTCTTTTCGTGATCCCGGAAAGCCCGCGCTACCTTGTCTCGCGCAAGCGCGACGGTGAAGCGGAAGGCGTGCTGACGAAGCTGCTCGGCGCCAGCGCGGCCAAGGCCAAGCTGGCCGAGATCAAGGCGAGTTTCAGCCACGATCACCGTCCGCGGTTCAGCGACGTGTTGGCACCCGGCACGCTGTTCCGCCCGATCGTTTGGGCGGGTCTGGTGATCGCGGTGTTCCAGCAGCTCGTCGGCATCAACGTCATCTTCTATTATGGCGAAACGCTGTGGAAGCTGGCGGGCGCGACCGAGGATACCGCACTTCAGCGCAACATCATCTCGGGCCTGGTCTCGATCGCGGCCTGCTTCGTCACGATCATGTTCGTCGACAAGATCGGCCGTAAGCCGCTCTTGCTGATCGGCTCGGCCGGCATGGCGGTGACCCTGTTCACGATGGTCTACGCCTTCCATTCGGGTTCGCTCGATGCGGCCGGCAATCTGCAGCTGTCGGTGCATAATGGCTGGATCGCGGTGATCGCGGCCAACCTCTATGTGATATTCTTCAACGCCAGCTGGGGCCCGATCATGTGGGTCATGCTGGGTGAGATGTTCCCGAACCAGATCCGCGGTTCGGCACTCGCCGTCTGCGGCTTCGCCCAGTGGTTCGCGAACTACCTGATCGCGCAGAGCTTCCCGGTGATGGCCGCGAAGTTCGGTCTGACGCCGACCTACACGTTCTACGCGTTGTCGGCGGCGGTCAGCTTCTTCCTGGTGAAGAAGTTCATCCACGAGACCAAGGGCAAGGAACTGGAGGCGATGGAAGGCTAAGCCTTCCCAAGCTTCAGGGTAAAGAAAGAGGCCCGTCGCTCACCCGAGCGGCGGGCCTTTTCTTATCTCTCCGTCATGCCGGACTTGTTCCAGCATCCACCCATCCACCAGCGATAGGCGCGTTGGCGAGTGGACCCCGGAACATGTCCGGGGCGACGATTGCTTAGTGATTATGCCGCGGCGTCTTCGCTGAAATGCCACGGTATTTCAGCGCGAATTCCAGCACCGCGCCTTCGTGCATCTGGCCGGTTTTTTCGCGGAACAGCTCTTCCCAGGGCGTGTGGCTTTCCGGGATCGGCGGCGCGCCTTCGGCCTTGCGGCGCGCAATCTCGGCATCGTCGACCAGTGCGTTGCAGGTGCCCGCGTTAAGATCGATCCGCACTATGTCGCCGGTATGCAGCCAGGCGAGCCCGCCGCCCGCCGCGCTTTCGGGCGAGGCGTTGAGGATCGAGGGGCTGTCCGATGTGCCCGACTGGCGGCCATCGCCCAAAGTGGGGAGCCACATCACGCCACGCTGGATCAGCGCATCGGGCGGCTGCATATTGACCACCTCGGCCGAGCCGGGCCAGCCGATCGGGCCCGCGCCCCGCATCACGAGGATGCAATTCTCGTCGATATTGAGCGACGGGTCGTTGATGCGATGATGATAATCGTCCGCGCCGTCGAACACGATCGCGCGCGCCTCGAACACGCCTTCCGATCCGGGACGATTGAGATAGCGGTTGCGGAACTCCTCGGAGATCACGCTGGTCTTCATGATCGCGTGGTCGAAAAGATTGCCCGACAAAGCGAGGAAGCCCGCCTGCGCCTTCAGCGGCGACGCGTAGGGAAAGACCACCTCGCGATCGTGCGTCTCGCGACCGGTGACGTTCGCACCGATCGTCTGGCCAGTCACGGTCATGCAATCGGCCTTGAGCTTGCCGGCCTCGGCCAGCTCCCACAGCAAAGCGGGTACACCGCCCGCGCGATGATAGCGTTCGCTCAGGAATTTGCCCGCCGGCTGCATGTTGAGCAGCAAGGGCAGATCATAGCCGTGCGTGGTCCAGTCGTCGGGTGAAAGCTCAACACCGGCATGACGCGCCATCGCCATGATGTGCGGCTCGGCATTGCTGGAGCCGCCCGCCGCGGTGACGAAGGCGATCGCGTTGAGGAAGCTGTCGCGCGTCAGGATCTTCGACGGGCGCAGATCCTCATACGCCATCTCCACGATACGCTTGCCGGTCGCGTAGGCCATCTGGCCGCGCTCGCGGTACGGCGCGGGTATGGCGGCGCATCCGGGCAGCGACAGGCCGAGCGCCTCGGCGACGCCGTTCATGGTCGATGCGGTGCCCATCGTATTGCAATGGCCGGGCGACGGCGCACTGTCGGTCGCGCGCTTGAGGAATTCCTCCTCGTCGATCTCGCCTGCCGCCAGCTTGCGGCGCGAGCGCCAGATCACCGTGCCCGAACCGACCAACTCGCCTTCGTGCCAGCCGTCGAGCATCGGCCCGCCCGACAAGACGATCGCGGGGATGTCGACGGTCGAGGCGGCCATGATCTGCGACGGCGTGGTCTTGTCGCAGCCGGTCGTCAGCACCACCGCGTCGATCGGGTAGCCGTAGAGGATTTCGACCAGGCCGAGATAGAGCAGGTTGCGGTCGAGTGCGGCGGTCGGCCGGCGGCAATTCTCGAAGATCGGATGGACCGGGAATTCCATCGGAATGCCGCCTGCGTCGCGGATGCCCGCGGCGGTGCGCTTGGCGAGTTCGACATGGATGCGATTGCAAGGGGACAGGTCGCTACCCGATTGCGCGATGCCGATGATCGGCTTGCCCGAGCGCAATTCCTCCGGCGTGATGCCGTAGTTCATGAAGCGCTCGAGATAGAGCGCGACCATGTCGCTGCGCGCGGGATCGGCGAACCAATCGCGCGAGCGGAAGGGCTTTGCGGGGGTACGGGTCAACGGGCGTTCCTTGGCGCTTATCTTATGGGAGCGCTACAAACCCGGCGTCCGCCCAAGTCAAGGCGCGGACACCCAAGCTTTATTGCACCCCGACCAAGGTCGGTAATGGAGAGGGATCAGTTCTGCGCGGACGGCCGCCGGCGGGGCGCCGCATCCGACTGGCGCCGTACGAAGGTATAATCCAGCGTGACATGCTTGGGCGCCGCGCGCATCGGCCCGCGCCGTGCGCGAATCTCGCTCGCCAGCAGGTCCATCGCCGCCTTCGACATATCGCGGATCGGCTGGTGGATCGTGGTCAGTTCGGGCCAGATCGTGGTAGCAAGCGGAGTGTCGTCGAAGCCGCAAACGGTTACGTCACCGGGCACGTCGAGACCATGTCGATGTGCCACCGCCACCGCGGCAGCCGCCATGTCGTCATTGGCGGCGAAGACGGCCGAGGGCGGATCCTTCTGGTCGAGCAGCCGCTCAGCCGCGTCGAGACCCGATCGATAGGTGAACAGCCCCTCGGCGACCAGGTCGGGGTCGTAGGCGATCCCGCTCCGCTCCAGCCCGCGCTTGTAACCGTCGAGGCGGCGCGCGCTGGCGGTCTGGTTGGGATTGCCCTGGATGAAGGCGATGCGGCGATGGCCGAGCCGCGCGAGATGGCAGGTCATGTCGAATGCCGCGCGCTCGTCGTCGATGCTGACCGCGCTGATGTCGCTCGGTGGCTTGCCCGAGGCTACCACCACCATCGGCACCCCGGCCTTTTGCAGGATGTCGATCACCGGCTGGGCGTCGCACAGCGGTGGCGGCAGGATCACGCCGTCGATGCCGATGCGGACAAGATGCTCGGCCGCTTTCACCTCGTGGCCATCGATGTCGCATTGTTCGACCATCAGTTGAAGATTGCCGCGGCTGGCCTGTTCGAGGCCGCCGACGAGGAATTCGGAAAGATAGGCCGCCGATGGGTTGGAATAGAGCAGACCGATCCGCAATTCCTCCGCCCCCGCCAGGCTGCGCGCGGCACGGTTCGGGGCATAGCCCAACTGCTGGATCGCGGCGTTGACGAGATCGCGGGTCGCGGCTCGAACATTGGCCTCGCCGTTGATCACGCGCGATACCGTCATCGGCGAAACGCCGGCGGTGGCTGCCACATCGCTGATCGTGGGTGCGCTGCGCTGGCGGCGTGAAGACTTCGTGCTCAACCTATTCTCCGGCGATGCAGGCGTCGCCGCCTCCCCTTATCTCCAAGTCTCTACCGCGTGTTCGTGACTTAGGCAAAAAATGAGTGGCCGGCCTCTTAGGCCGACCACTCGAGGCGAGGAATGGAAAAATGCTTAGAAAGAACCGCGCAAGCCGATGAGGAATTGTCGGCCCGGCTTATATTGGGTGAACGTGGCGTTCGAGAACTGGAAGTAAGACCGCAAGGTTGCATTGGTGAAGTTTGCCACATTGAAGGTCAGCTGCGGCGCGTGCTTCATGCCGAACAGCTTGTCGAGATCGAATGCCGACGAGAAATCATATTGCTGATAGCTGTCGTTGAACAACGCCGCCGCGGCGATGCCGTTCTGGTTCGCGCTGCTCGCCTGCGACCCCTTCCGGTAGGTAGTGGAAACGCGCAGCATGATGCCATTCTTCTCGTAATAAAGCGTGGCGTTATAGGTCCGTGGGGCCACGCCATAAGCTTGGGCCGCTCCCTTGCTCGTCTGATCGACGATCGTCGCATTCGCATTGAAGCCAAAGCCCGTTATGCCAACCAGCTTGGTGGCAAAATCAAGCGGCTGCACCCATTGGAATTCCAGGCCGTTAATCGTCAGCTTTTCAGGGACGTTGACCTGGGACGTCACCTGCACCTGCGCGGAGCCGGGGCCGCCGCGCAGATTGATCGCGGTCTGCTGGGTCGGATTCAGCGTATCGTAGGTGATGCCATATTGCGCCAGCGCGCTGAACGGCACCGTGCTGATGAAGTTGTTGGTAAAGCCCTGGATGGACTTGCGGAACGCGTTGAAGCTGATCACGCCTTCCCGGCCCGTATAATATTCGACGCCCAGGTCTAGATTGTCAGAAATATAGGGCTTCAAGGCCGGGTTGCCGATCGTCGCCTGATCGGCCGACGGCGCGCCGAACGAGACGCCTGGCAACTGCGCGGCTGGGTCGGGCCGGGTCATTGTTTTCGAATAGGCGGCGCGGATCACGGCATGCTCGGCGACGTCGTAGGCCAGGTTCGCGGCGGGCAGCCACTTGGTGTAGCTGTTGTGGGTCGTGACCTCCGACACAAGGTTCGGATATTTCCCTCCGTCTGCCGGCGGCGTGCCAGTGGCCGGCGTATTGCGCGGATCGGGAAGTGAGACGCGTCCTGCGATCGTCTGGAGCGTGTCGACCCAGCGAACGCCGACATCGAAGCGCAGGTCGTTGCCGCCAAGCGCCTGGACACCGCTGACAAGGGCGAAGGCCGACTTGTTCTGCTCGCGGATCAGGCCGCCGCTGGCACCGGTATTCGATCCGCCGGTATCGGGTTCGGAGGCATGGAATTGCTCGTAGTTGGTCGCGGCAGCGAACTTCTTGAAGTCTACCGTCACAAAGCCGGCTGGACCAGGCATCAGATAGGTCGGGAAGGCGGCGTTAGGTACGAGCGATCCGCCGTAGGTGATCGGACCGGTTTGACCCGCGGTATAGCCGGTGCCGTAACCTGGATAGGTGGGATAGCCTGCAGGTGCCGGCCCTACGACTGACAGGCCTTGGCAGGCGGGTTGGCTATTGGGGGACGGCAGACTGACGCTGGGATTGTCGCCGCACGCTGCGTTCTGCCACGGACCTGTATTGTCGTAGCCGCGGATGCGACGCCGCACATCGTCATAGGCGCCGCCAACCTTCAGGTTGAGTGCGGTACCGCCCCAGGTCAGGTCGCCGCGCACGCCCTTGTTCTTGTACCACCGGCGTTCGTCCTGCAGGTTGAGACGAGCCTGACTGTTCCAGCCGAAATTCTTCGGATCGTTCAGATCGAGATCGCTCTTGATCGTCGGTATGCCGCCATCGTTGGTATAGGTGACGGTGTTGCCCACGCCCAGCGGCGTGGTCGCGCCGACGGTCGGGCTTTCGCGGTGGAAAGTGCTCTTGCCGTAATTGCCCTGCAGCGTCAGCTTCAGGTTATCGGTAATCTCATATTCCGCGCCCGGATTGACGTTCCACAGCCTCGTCGTTTCGATATAAGGCCGGAATTCGTCAAAGAACTGGGCGTTGGCGAACGTGCCCGATGTCACCGTGCAGCCCGCGCTGCAATCGGACTTGTCGAACTTCAGGTTCAACGGGATCACGGACCCGTTGCGCCCGACCCAGGCCATATCCTCGCGGATCAGGTCATTATGCTTGTAGCCGTACAGCCCGTCGACGTAGAAATGCAGGCTGTCGGTTGGGCGCCACTCAACGCTGACGATCGCATTGATGCGATCGCGCGTGCCGCGCTCGTCGGACGGACGTCCGAGACGCGGGATGATAGCATTGTCGATCTGCTGGATCGTCGCACCCGGATTGTGGGCAAGCAAAAAGGCCTGGTCGACTACCGTACCTGCAACCAGGCCGGCGCCGGCGCCGGCCGGCACGGTCGCCGGGATGGTCCAGTTGCCGCCACCGGTCGGATTACATCCGCTGGTCGCGCCGCACTGCGCGGCGGATAAAGCGGGATTGGTGTAGCCGATCGTCTCGAAGCCGCGCGTATCCGTATTAAAATGCTGACCCGAAACACCGGCAAGGATGCCGATCGTATCGTTGCGCCAGCTTCCGATCAGCGAACCTCGCTGGCCGAGCTTGTCCGTAGTGCCGAACTTCGCGCCCTGGATATTGTAGGCCAGATAGGAATTGGGCCGATCGAACGGCCGGGCCGAACGAATGTCGATGTTACCCGCCGCACCGCCTTCCAGAAGATCCGCGGAATAGCTCTTGTTGACGGTCAGCTTGGTGAACAGATCGGTGGGAAAGAAGCTCAGGTCAACCGAACGGTCCGTACCCTGCGCGTCAGTCGCGCCGGACGAGGCGACAGCGATCGGAGCGCCGTTCAGCGTGACATTGGTGAAGTTCGAACCCAGGCCGCGAATGGCGACGTTGGTGCCTTCGCCTGTGATGTCGCGCGTAATCGTGATGCCGGGGATGCGGTTGAACGACTCCGCAATGTTCGTGTCCGGAAACTTGCCGATATCTTCCGCGAAGATCGAATCGCTGAAGTTCGATGAGTCGCGCTTGGCTATCGTCGCCTTTGCAAGGCTGCTGCGATACCCCGTCACGACGACTTCGGTCGCATTGTCGCCAGGGGCCGCTGCCGCGGGCGAAGAAACGGGGGCCGCGTCTTGGCCGGCGGTCTGCGCGAAAGCCGGCACCGCGAAACCCGCAAGCATCGTAGCGCCAAGGAGCGCCATGCGATTGGCGCGACGTGCAGTCGAATAGACGAACATTGACAATTCCCCTCTCCCAGGCCGGTCGCCTTCCCTTGTGGAACGATCCGGACGCGCGTCGCCATGTTAGCGATCACAATGCCTGATCCTATCTCGCGTCGTCATTTGTCTGTCAATATGTTCTAACAATATGGTATTACCAATATCAGATGTGGTATAACCACTTGTGCGGTGAATATGGCCGGGCTAGGGTTGCCATATCGGGTAGGGGACCAGTGCGTGGCCAAAAGCGCGGACGGGGCGAGTATGCGCCTATATGAAAATATCGCGCGCACGCTCGAGCAGGCGATCGAGGTAGGGCGATACAAGCCGGGCGGCCGGCTGCCCTCGGAACGCGAGCTTGCCGAAGAATTCGGCGTGAGCCGGCCGGTCGTGCGTGAGGCGATCATCGTGCTGGAGTTGCGCGGACTGGTCGTCAGGCGTCATGGCGCGGGCGTCTATGTCGCTGCCAAGACGTTGCTTCCGTCCATTTCGCCGGATGAGGCGGATGGTCCGTTCGAGGTGACGGAAGCCCGCCGCCTCCTGGAAGGGGAGATCGCGGCCCTGGCTGCAATCGCCGCGACCGATCAACAGATCCAGGAAATGGACGCGATCATCGAGCGGCTTGGTGACATGCGTAATGATCAGGCGACACGCGAGCAGGCCGACCGCGCCTTTCACCTGGCGCTCGCCCGCGCAACCAACAACGATGTGCTTGTCGGGCTGGTCGAAAGCTTGTGGGACAAGCGCTACCAATCGCCACTTTGCGTCTATTTCTTCACCCGCGCACGCGATGCTGGAGCTACGTCGACCGTCGACGAGCATCAGATCGTGCTCGATGCGCTCAAGGCGCGCGACCCCGACGCGGCGCGCCAGGCGATGCGCGACCATCTCGCGCGCGTGACGCAGAATTTGCTGATGGCCACCGAGGCCGATGTGATGGATCGCGCCCGCCTGCGCGTGGAGGAGCGCCGCTTCGATTTCGCGCGACGGGCTGGCGTGAAGCTCTGATCGAGATAGCTTGCCTCCGGGCCGGCAAGATGGCGTAGGCAGATCGTGCAACAGTCCCTTGCCCACATCGCTTTGGTCGTGCGCGACTATGACGAGGCGATCGCTTTCTATGTCGGCAAACTCGGCTTCACGCTGATCGCCGACGACTATCAGCCCGAACAGGACAAACGCTGGGTGCTGGTCGCGCCGCCCGGCAGCCCGCCGGGCGGCTGCTCGATCCTGCTCGCACGCGCCGCGACGCCGGAGCAGGAAAAGTTCATCGGCGATCAAGCAGGTGGGCGCGTCTTCCTGTTCCTGCGCACCGACGATTTCGACCGCGATCACGCGGCGATGCTGGCCAAGGGCATCACGTTCGTCCGGCCGCCGATCGACGCCGATTATGGCAGGGTCGCGGTGTTCCTCGATCTCTACGGCAATCGCTGGGATCTGGTGGAGTTCGCATCGTGATCGCGATCCGGGCGTCGCGGCCCCAGGACGGCCAGCGCGCGGTCGAAATCTGGCGCGCCGCGGTCGATGCGACCCACCATTTCCTGACGCCCGAATCCCGTGCGGAGATCGACGCGGCGGTGCAGGATTTCCTGCCGAAGACCGATATGTGGCTGGCGGTGGACGAAGCTGATCGGCCGCTTGGCTTCATGATCACCAGCGAGGGCCGGATGGAAGGCCTGTTTCTCGATCCGGCCTGTCATGGCCGCGGTATCGGCCGCGCCTTGGTCGAGCATGCGCGCGCGGCGAGCCCGGTGCTTGCGACCGACGTCAACGAGCAGAACACGGCCGCGCTCGCTTTCTACGAACATCTCGGCTTCGTGCGGACGGGCCGGTCCGAGACCGATGAGGACGGCCGGCCCTATCCGCTGATTCATCTCCGCCTAGGCTAGCTTACCGCCCCGGCGCGTAGGGGAATTCCAGCGCCTCGTAATAACTCAACGGATGCGCGGGCGCGGGCACGCCCGCCGGTAGGGGCCGCTTCGAGAAGGTGCCGAAATATTCGAGGCACGCGTCGCGCCACCATTCGGCTTCGTGCAGCTGAATAGTCAGGAAGGCGTCGGTCTTCTCGAACCGTTCGGCATCGACGAACGGCTTCAACGCCCGCCATTGCGCCTGCATCGCGCGAACCTGTTCGACACCCGTCTGGTAATGGAGCGCCAGCTCGGCCCACAAGCTGCGGCCCGACTTCATCTTATAGTCCCACGGCACATGATGGAACCACAGCAGTTCCTTGTCGGGCGTGGTCGCGACGTTCGCGAGCTGCATCGCGATCGGGGGCGCATATTGTGCGATCGCATCGGTTCCGGTGGCGGTGCGGTCGACCCCGATCCCGATTGCGTCGGCCTGATGATAGTAAACCGGATTCCATTCGGCCCGGGCCAGCTCGTGCACCCACGGCGCGGGGCCGTGATGGTGTCCGGTGCCCATGATGTGGGCAAGACCCAATGGTGTCATGTAATTCACGACCGCCTCGCGGCTGGTCATCATCATGTCTGCGATCGGCTTCACGAAGGCGGGATCGCGCGTGAAGGTCATCGCTGCCCAGTCGGCGGCAATGTCGCGCGACGAGGCTTCGGGATCCCAGGCGAGCCGGCCAAAGGCATACCAATCCGCCTGGTTGAAGGTGGATCCGCTCCAGTCGCGGTCGGTGCCGGTGTTGGCGATGCCGGCGATGCCGGTCAGCTTCTGATCTTCGGTAACCTTGGCAATAGTCGATCCCGGCCCGTGCACGAACGTGTCGGTGTGCAAGAATTCGTCGATCAGCGCGCCGACGTAGACCAGGTGCGTCGCCTGGCCGAGATACTCCTTGGTAAGCTGGACCTCGGGCATCAGGCTGGTGTGCGGCATCGCCCCGAACAGAGGCGAGAAAGGCTCGCGCGGCTGGAAATCGAGCGGGCCGTTCTTGACCTGCACCAGCACATTGTCGGCGAACTTGCCGTCGAGCGGCTTGAAGCTTTCATAGGCCTGCTTGGTGCGGTCGACGACCTTGCCCTGATCCTGCGCGGCATAGACGAAGGCGCGGTACATCACGACGCCGCCGTGCGGCGCGACTGCTGCGGCGAGCACATTGGCGCCGTCGGCATGCGTGCGGCCATAATCCTGCGGGCCGGGTTGGCCTTCCGAATTGGCCTTGACCAGGAAGCCGCCGAAATCGGGGATCGCCTTGTAGATCTCGTCCGCCTTGGCCTTCCACCAGGCGGCAACGCCGGGATCGAGCGGGTCGGCGGTCTTGAGCCCGCCAAGCTCCATCGGCGCGGTGAAGCGCGCGGACAGATAGACTTTGATCCCCCAGGGCCGGAACACGTCCGCCAGTGCCGCCGTCTTGGCGATATATTCGGGCGTCAGGCTGGCTGCCACCGCATTGACGTTGTTGAGCACCGCGCCGTTGATCCCGACCGAGGCGTCGGCGCGCGCATAATCGGTGTAGCGCGGATCCTTATAGTCTGGGAGCTTCCACCAGTCCCACAGCGAATCCCCGGCATAGCCGCGCTCGATATGCCCGTTGAGATTGTCCCAATGGTCGAGCACGCGCAGCTTGAGCTTGGGTGCGGAGCGCAGGTTGATCTGGTCGATCGCATGGCCGCGCTGCATTTCGCCGATCAGCGCGAACGTGCCGTAGAGCACGCCCGCGCCCGTGTTCGCCGCGATCACGATCGTGGGCCGGCCATCGACCGGAATCGTGCGCACGATATAGCCTTCCTCGCCCAGGCCTGAGAGGTCGAGCTTGAGTGCCGAGATATGCGGGCTTGCCGCCGTGCCCAGCAGAACAGCATTGCTAAGGCTCCCGTCATGTGCGGGCGCGGCGCCAAGCATTCCAGCCAAGGCGCGATCCAGTTCGCTGGCGGCGGCAACGACGCGCGAGTCGTCGCTATCGACAATCAGGCTGGCGGCATGCGCGCGATCCTGCGTCTGCAAGGCAGAATCGAGCGGGCGGTAACGCAGCCACAGCTGATAGCCATCCTCGGCCCAAACCGGAGTCGTCAGGCCAATTGTGGTCAGACCAGCGAGCAAAAACCGCGACAGCCGCATCTATGGGAATCCTCTCTCTTGTCGGGCTGGTACTTGTCATGCCAGCTTATGCCGATTGACTCGTCATGGGGTGGTATACCATGGGAGCGCTAACAGAAAAGAAGCCCGCTTAAGGTCGGTATTGCCTTGGCGGGCAGGAAGAGGAAAGGCGGGTACCGGCTGCCTGGAGGCCGGGCTGCTTGAAAGGGATTTTGCTTGCCGAAGATCATATCCGCCCGCGTGATCGTGACCTGCCCTGGTCGCAACTTCGTCACGTTGAAGATCGAGACGGACGAAGGCGTCTACGGCCTGGGCGACGCGACCTTGAACGGGCGCGAGCTGGCGGTGGCCTCCTATCTCCAGGATCATGTCATCCCCTGCCTGATCGGGCGCGACGCACACCGCATCGAGGATGTGTGGCAGTTCCTCTACAAGGGCGCTTACTGGCGGCGCGGCCCGGTCACCATGTCGGCGATCGCCGCGGTCGATACCGCGCTCTGGGACATCAAGGGCAAGATCGCGAACCTGCCGGTCTACCAATTGCTCGGAGGCGCCAGCCGCGAGGGCGTGATGGTCTATGGCCATGCCAACGGCAAGGATGTGGACGAGACGATCGACAATGCGCTCCGCTATCAGGCCGAGGGTTACAAGGCGATCCGGCTTCAGTCGGGCGTGCCCGGCCTCGCCAGCACTTATGGCGTCTCCAAGGACCGCTATTTCTATGAGCCCGCCGATGCCGATCTGCCGACCGAGAATGTCTGGTCGACCGAAAAATATATGCGGTCGGTCGTGCCCTTGTTCGAGAAAGCGCGCGAGAAGCTTGGCTGGGACGTGCACCTGCTGCACGACATCCACCATCGCCTGACCCCGATCGAGGCCGGGCGGCTGGGCAAGGATCTCGAACCTTTCCGGCCTTTCTGGCTGGAGGATGCGACGCCCGCCGAGAACCAGGACGCGTTCCGTCTGATCCGCCAGCATACGACCAGCCCGCTTGCGGTGGGCGAGATTTTCAATTCGATCTGGGATTGCAAAAGCCTGATCGAGAACCAGCTGATCGACTATATCCGCGCAACCGTGGTCCATGCCGGCGGCATCACGCACCTCCGCCGGATCGCGGCGCTGGCCGATCTCTACCAGGTCCGCACCGGTTGCCACGGCGCGACCGATCTGTCGCCGGTCTGCATGGCGGCGGCGCTCCACTTCGATCTGTCGGTGCCCAATTTCGGCGTGCAGGAATATATGCGTCACACGGCCGAGACCGACGCGGTCTTCCCGCATGCCTACACGTTCGAGAAGGGCATGATGCATCCGGGCGACAAGCCCGGCCTCGGCGTCGACCTCGACGAGGTGTTGGCTGCCAAATATGAATATAAGCGCGCCTTCCTGCCGGTGAATCGGCTCGAAGACGGCACCATGTTCAACTGGTAAGCGGCATGTCCAATCCCACCTTCGTACCCAAGCCGCCCATTGGCCGGGTGCGGTGGATCATCTGCGGGCTGCTGTTCCTCGCCTGCGTGATCTCGTACGTCGATCGGCTGGTGCTGTCCGTGCTCAAGCCGATGCTGAGCAAGGAATATCACTGGTCCGAAGACGGCTATGGTGATGTCGTCTTCTGGTTCCAGGCGGCCTACGGAATCGGCTTCCTGTTCTTCGGCCGGCTGGTCGACCGGATCGGCGCCAAGCTTGGCTACGTTCTGGCGATGGGTGTGTGGACTGCAGCGCATATGGCGCAGGCGCTCGTCACGTCGACCTTCGGCCTCGCGATCGTCCGCCTGCCGCTCGCGCTCGGTGAATCTGGCACCTATCCCGCGGCACTGGCAGCCATCTCCGAATGGTTTCCCAAGCGCGAGCGCGCGCTCACGATCGGCATCTTCAATGCCGGCGCCAATGTCGGCGCGGTGGTCACCCCGCTGATCGTGCCCGCGATCACCTTGGCGCTCAACTGGCAGTCGGCCTTCTTCATCACCGGGTTGTTCAACATCGCCTGGATTGGCGCGTGGGTTTTGCTCTATCGCCGCCCGCGCCAGCATCCGCGCATCAGCCAGGCCGAGATCGACTATATCGAATCCGAGCCGTTCGTGGATCAGGGCCGTGCGCCGTACTCGAAGGTGCTGCGCACGCGGCAGGCGTGGGCCTATATGGCGGGCCGCTTCCTGATCGACCCGATCTGGTGGACCTTTCTGTTCTGGCTGCCGGACTTCTTCTCCAAGCGCTACGGCGTCGATCTGAAGGGCTTCGGTCCGCCTTTGGTCGCCATCTATCTGCTGGCCGATGTCGGCTCGATCTTCGGCGGCTGGCTGTCGTCGAAAATGCTGGCGCGGGGGATCAACGCCAACCGCGCGCGCAAGACCGCCATGTTCGTGTGCGCGCTGATGGCGGTGCCCGTCGCCTTCGCGCAATTTGCGCCGAGCGTGTGGATTGCGGTCGTGCTGCTCGGCCTTGCCTGCGCCGGACACCAGGGCTTCTCGTCCAACCATTTCTCGCTTCCGGCGGACGCCTTCCCGCGTTTCGCGCAGGGGACCGTCGTGGGCCTGGGCGGATTTGCCGGCGCGGTCGGCGGCATGCTGATGGCCAAATATGCGGGCTACATCCTGCAGACGTTCGGCAGCTACACGCCGATCTTCGTGGTCGCCGCCTGCGCCTATCTGATCGCTCTGTTGGTGATTCACCTGATCAACCCGCGCTACGAAAGCGTGACCAAGCTCTCAGCGGAGAATTGAAGGTGGCCAAGTTGGCGCTGCACCCGGATCGCCTGTTCCCGGCGGACGAGCGCACCCGTGGCATCGCGCGCGCCTTGTATGCGCCGATCAAGAATCTGCCGATCGTCAGCCCGCACGGCCATACCGATCCCGCCTGGTTTGCCTACGATCAGAATTTCGCCAATCCGGCCGAGTTGCTGATCGTCCCCGACCATTACGTCTTCCGCATGCTCTATTCGCAGGGCGTTCGCCTCGAAGACCTGGGCGTTCCCACCGTCGACGGTGGCCCGACCGAGCACGATCCGCGCAAGATTTGGAAGATCTTCGCCGATCACTACTACCTGTTCCGCGGCACGCCCTCGCGCGCGTGGCTCGACTGGGTTTTCTCGGAGGTGTTCGGGCTCGACGTGCGGCTCGAACCTGCCACCGCCGACCTCTATTTCGACACGATAGATGCCGCGCTGAAGACGCCCGCCTTCCGCCCGCGCGCTCTGTTCGAGCGCTTCAATATCGAGGTGATCGCAACCACCGAAAGCCCGCTCGATCCGCTCGACCATCACAAGGCGATCCGGGAAAGCGGCTGGAAGGGCAAGGTCGTCACCGCCTACCGCCCCGATGCGGTGATCGATCCCGAGACGATCGGCTTCGTCGAGAATCTCGCGCGCTTCGGGGAAATGGCGGGCGAGGATATCTCGACCTGGGCCAGCTATCTGCGCGCGCACGAAAATCGCCGCGCCGTCTTCCGCGCGGCGGGTGCGACCTCGACCGACCATGGCCATCCCAGCGCCTTCACCTGCGATCTGCCGCGCGCCGAATGCGAGGCGCTCTATGCCAAGGTCCGATCGGGCCAGGCCAATTTCGCGGATGCCGAGTTGTTTCGCGGCCAGATGCTGACCGAGATGGCGCGCATGTCGACCGAGGACGGGATGGTGATGCAGATCCACCCTGGCGTCTATCGGAGCCACAACCCCGGCGTGCTTTCCCGCTTCGGCCGAGACAAGGGCGCCGACATCCCGCTGCCGGGCGAGTTCGTGCGCAATCTGAAGCCCTTGCTGGACCGCTTCGGCAACGATCCGCGCCTGACGCTGATCCTGTTCACGCTCGACGAGGATACGTACAGCCGCGAACTGGCGCCGCTCGCGGGCCATTATCCCGTGCTGCGCCTGGGGCCGCCCTGGTGGTTCCACGATAGTCCGGAGGGCATGCGCCGGTTCCGAGAGATGGCGACCGAGACGGGCGGCTTCTACAACACCGTCGGCTTCAACGACGACACGCGCGCCTTTCTTTCGATTCCGGCACGGCACGACGTCGCGCGGCGGATGGATTGCGTGTTCCTCGCGCGCCTCGTCGCCGAGCATCGGCTGGAAGAGGATGAGGCACACGAGGTTGCGCGCGCCTTGACCTACGATCTGGTCAAGGCGGCCTACAAACTGTGACCCGGCTCGACCCGTTCACCGTCGCCAAACTGCCGGAATCGGTCGCGCGGCCGAAATACGACCGCAAGCGGGTCAAGATCGGCATCGTCCATCTCGGCCTCGGCGCGTTCCACAAGGCGCATCAGGCGGTAGTGTACGAGGCCGCCCTCGACAGCGGCGACCTGCGCTGGGGCGTGCTCGGCGCCAGCCTGCGCTCGCGCGGCGTGCGCGATCAGCTGAGTCCGCAAGGCAGTCTCTACACGGTCACCGTATGTGATGGCGCCAATGAGGAAACCCGCCTGGTCGGCGCGCTTCAGGGCGTGCTGGTCGCGCCCGAGGATCCGGCCCGGCTGGTCCAGGCGATGGCGGCGGCGGACACGCATATCGTCACGCTCACCGTGACCGAAAAAGGTTATAAGCTCGATCCCGCGGCGGGCGCCCTGATCCACGACGATCCGGAACTCGCTTCAGACCTGCGGTCGCTTGAAAGGCCGAAGACGGCGCCCGGCTTTATCGTCGCCGCGCTGGCTCAGCGGCGGGCGGCGGGGCTGAAACCTTTCACGACCATCTCGTGCGACAATCTGCCGCACAACGGCACGCGGCTGCGCGAGGCGGTGCTGGCGCTTGCCGGCCACCATGATGCGGATCTGCGCGACTGGATCGCGAAAGAAGGCGCTTTTCCGGAAACGATGGTCGACCGGATCGTACCCGCGACCGAAGAAGCCGACATCGCTGCGCTCGAGGCGAAAATCGGTGTCGCCGATCGGGCGATGGTCAAGACCGAGCGTTTCACCCAGTGGGTGATCGAGGACAAGTTCGCCGGCGAACACCCCGATTTCGAGGCGTTCGGCGTCCAGCTGACCGATGCGGTCGCACCTTGGGAGGCGGCCAAGCTACGCCTGCTCAACGGCGCGCATTCGGGCATCGCCTATCTCGGTGGGCTGGCGGGGATCGAGTTCGTCCACCAGTTCGTGGCTTTGCCGGCGGGCTGCGGCTTCGTCGAAGCCTTGTGGGACGAATCGCAGGCGACCCTCTCGCCGCCGCCCGGCCTCGACGTGCCGGCCTACCGCACCGCCTTGATGCACCGCTTTGCCAATTCGGCGCTCAACCATCGCACGCGTCAGATCGCGATGGACGGATCGCAGAAGCTTCCGCAGCGGTTGCTCGCACCGATCATGGCCCGGCTTGAAGCGGGCAAATCGGTCGATGCGCTGGCGCTTGCGGTCGCGGCCTGGATGCGCTGGCAGGAGGGCACGGACGACAGTGGCGCAACGCATGTCGTCGACGATCCGCTCGCGCCACGCACGGCCGGCTGCGCGTTCCTGACGCCGGGCGGCGCGGTCGCTGGACTGTTGGCGATCGACGCGATTTTCCCGCTCGCGCTCGCCGAACATGCGGGTTTCCGTAAGACTTTGACCGCGGCGTTGACGGCGCTGCGCGACAAAGGCGCACGCGCCACAATCGAGGACAGGTTTGGATGACGATCACGCGGCGCACTGTACTTGCAGGGGGCGCCGCGCTGGCGCTGGCATCGCGATTGAATGCGGCGGCGCCTGCCAACAGTCTCGATGCGGCGGCGGTGTCGAAGGGCCGCCATTTCGGCTCGGCAATCGGCATGGGCCAATATCCCGACCCCCGCTATCGCGCGGTGATCGAGGCCGAATGCGGCGTGATCGTGCCGGAGAACGAGCTCAAGATGCACGCCATCCATCCCGATGGCCCCGACAAGTTCGATTTCTCCAAGGCCGATATCCTGGTGGACTACGCGGCCCAGCACGGGCTGATGATCCGCGGCCACAATCTGATCTGGCATCACCCAGACAGGATGCCGAAATGGTCGGAGACCTACGATTACGGCCCGAAACCGGGCGACAAGGCCGCGGAAATCCTTACCAACCATATCCAGACCGTGTGCAAACGTTACGCCGACCGGATCTTCACCTGGGACGTGGTCAACGAAGCGGTCGACAACAAGAACGGGACGATGCGCGAGACTGCCTTTTCCAAGGCGATGGGCAGCCCGGAAGCGGTGCTCGATCTCGCCTTCCGTACCGCGCGCACCACGGTGCCCAACTGCGAACTGGTCTATAACGATTATATGAGCTGGGACAGCGAGCTGCACTGCGGCGGCGTCCTCCATCTGCTCGAGGGCTTCCGCAAGCGCGACGTGCCCGTCGATACGCTCGGCCTGCAAAGCCATATCAGCGCCAAGCCCGGTTTGGATCGCGGCGGTTTCGGCGCAGCGCAGGAGCGCGCCTGGCGCGGCTTCCTCGATGCGGTGACGGGCATGGGCTACAAGCTGCAGATCACCGAATTCGACGTCAACGATACCGCCATCCCCGGCGATGCGGACGCGCGCGACAATGCGGTCGCCGACCTGACGCGCGCTTATCTCGACTGCACCTTGTCCTACCGCGAGACGAGCGTGGTGATGGCGTGGGGGATGAGCGACCGTTATTCCTGGCTGCAGCATAACAAGACCAAGCGCGAGGATGGCTTGCCTCTGCGCTGCTGCCCCTACGATACTGATTTCAAACCGCATCCGATGCGGGAGGCGATCGCGGCGTCGCTGAGAGGCGCGAGGCCGCACGCGTGAAGCGGCTGATCGCCCTGGCGCTGGCCGGGATCGCCGCGCCAGCCTTCGCGGCGTGCGGCGGCCCGGCGGCGATCTGTCCGACCGGCGGGGCAGGGGCCTTCGCGTTGATCGCGAGCGGGCATCCGGTGCAGGTCGTGACCGACGCGCATGACGACGCCGCCGTGCTGCGCGTGGCGGACGATTTGCGCTCCGATCTGGGCAAGGTCGGCGGGGAGAAAGCCGGCTCGGGCAGTCAGGCGATCATCCTCGGCACGATCGGCCAGGATGCGCAGATCGACGCGCTGATCGCGTCCGGAAAGCTCGACGTCCGCGGCGTGAAGGGCAAATGGGAAGCCTATGTCGAGCAGGTGGTGGAGCATCCCGCCCCCGGAATCGACCGCGCGCTCGTCATCGCCGGCGCGGACCGGCGCGGCACGATCTACGGCGCCTACGATATTTCGCGGCGCGCGGGCGTTTCGCCCTGGGCGTGGTGGGCGGACGTGCCGGTGCGCAAGCAGGCCGACCTGTTCGTGCTGCCGGGGCGGCGGACTGACGCGCCCGTCGTCAAATATCGTTCGATCTTCTTCAATGACGAGGATCCCTCGCTGAAGGGCTGGGCGACCGCGACTTATGGCGGCTTCAACCACAAATTCTACGGACAGGTGTTCGAGCTGATCCTGCGCCTCAAGGGCAACATGATCTGGCCCGCAATGTGGGGCAAAGCCTTCTACGACGACGATCCCGAGAACAGCCCGACCGCTCAGAAATACGGCATCGTGATCGGCACCTCGCACCACGAGCCCTTGATGCGCGCGCATGTCGAATGGGCGCGCTACGGCAAGGGCGATTGGGACTATACGACCAATGCGCCCTTCCTGCGCCAATTCTGGAAAACCGGGCTCGCCCGCGGAGCGGGCAGCGAGCATCTGGTAACTATCGGCATGCGCGGCGACGGCGACAAGCCGATGACCCAGGGCACCGCGATCCCGCTCCTTGAAAAGATCGTCGCCGATCAGCGCCAGATCATTCAGGAGGTGACGGGCAAGCCCGCGCCCGAGACGCCGCAGGTGTGGGCGCTCTACAAGGAAGTGCAGGATTATTACGACCAGGGAATGCGCGTCCCCGACGACGTGACTTTGCTCTTCTCGGACGACAATTGGGGCGATCTGCGCCGCCTGCCGCAGATCGGCGCCAAGCCGCGTACCGGCGGCTACGGCATCTACTATCACTTCGATTATGTCGGCGGTCCGCGCAATTATAAGTGGATCGACACGACCGAGATTGCGCGCGTGTGGGAACAGATGCGCCTGGCCGACACCTATGGCGCCAACCGCCTGTGGGTGGTCAATGTCGGCGACCTGAAGCCCTATGAAGCCGCGACCGATTTCTTCTTCGATCTCGCCTGGAATCCCAAGGCGATGACGGTCGACCGGCTGAACAGCTGGCACCGCAATTGGGCGATCGAGCAGTTCGGGCCCGCGCATGGCGCAGCGATTGGCGACATGATCGACAAGACAACCCTGCTGGCTGCGCGGCGCAAGTTCGAATTGCGCGATCCCGATACGTGGAGCGTAACCCGGGATCGCGAAAGCGAGCGCGTGCTCGCGGACTATGCCGCGCTCGATCGCGAGGCGCACGCGACTGCAGCGCAGCTGCCGGCCGACACGCAGGATGCTTATTATCAGTTGGTGCTGCACCCGATCGAGGCGGGCTACAATCTGGAGCGCCTCTACAACGCGACCGCGCTCAACCGGCTGCATGCCGCGCAGGGTCGGGCGGATGCGAATGCGCTGGGCGAGGCCGCCAAATCCTACTTCGCCGAGGATACCGCGATCTCGAAGCGCTACGAGAGCCGCGCGCACGACAAGTGGGTTCATATGATGGACCAGGTTCATATCGGCTACACGCGCTGGTCGGACCCGCCCAAGGACATCATGCCCGCGCTGGCGCATGTGGATCCGGTGGATGGCGCGGTGCCGGGGATCGCGCTCGAAGGACAGGCGCAGAGCTTAAGCGCGGGCCAGACGCTGCGGATCAATCGCTATGGCGCGCCCTCCACGCGCTTCGAGATTTTCGCGCGCGGCACAAAGCTGGTGAAATGGACCGCCAGGTCCCCTGCGCCGTGGGTTAAGATCGCCAATGCGGCCGGTGAGACCGATGCCAGCACGACGGTAGACGTCAGTGTGGACTGGAAAGCCTTGCCGCCCGGCGAAAGCCATGCCGTGATCAACGTCTCGGGCTTCGGGCCGTATGACGAACATGTCCCGCTCACCGTCGTGAACCGTCCAAAGCCCGCCGCGGGCACCTATGTCGAGGCAGGTGATCACGTCGCTATAGAGGCGGCGCATCATGCCGCGTCCAGGCCGGTCGCGGGCGTATCCTGGACGACGATCCAGACGCTCGGCCGCTGGGGCTCGGCAGTGACGCCGCTGCCGATCCATCCCGCGGCGTTCAAGCCCGGCGCCGGGCCGAGCATCGACTACAAGATCACGCTCTGGCAGCCGGGGCCGGTCGACCTGACCGTACTCGCCTCGCCCTCGCTCGACGTGGTCGGCAAGCGCGGGCTGCGCTACGCGGCCGCGATCGACAACGAGGCGCCGCAGGTGGTCGATCTCGACAAGAGCGCGAACGAGCCCGAATGGGCCAAGGCGGTCGCCGACAATATGTGGCGCGGCGTATCGCACCATCGTGTCGCGGCGGCAGGCGCGCATCGCGTGCGCATCTGGGCGATCGACCCGAGCGTGGTGATCCAGCGCGTGGTCGTCAGCCGGCCCGGCTACACGATGGGCCTGCTCGGCCCGGTCGAGAGCATCAAAGCAGAATAAAGGGCAAGGGAGACGGCCATGACAAGGTGGATGCTGTTGGGTGCGCTTGCACTGGCGCAGGCGGCGATGGCCGCGCCGCCGGAGCATTGGGTGGCGAGTTGGGGTGCTGCCCAGCAGATTCCCGAACAGGCCAATCTCCTGCCACCGGCCGACATGCAGGATGCGACCTTGCGCCAGGTCGTCCACCTTTCGGTCGGCGGTACGAAGCTGCGCGTGCGCTTCTCCAACGCGTTCGGCACGCAGGCTTTGGTGATCGACGCCGCGCACATCGCGCGCTCGGCCGACAAAGCGACCCCGAAGACGATGCCCGGCACCGATCGTGCGCTGACCTTCGACGGCCGCACATCGATCTCGATCCCGCCCGGCGCCGAATATCTGTCTGATCCGGTCGGCCTCGACGCGCCCGCGCTCAGCAACCTCACCGTTTCGATCCACCTGCCGCAAGCGCCGGCCGGCGAGACCGGGCATCCGGGCTCGCGCGCGACCAGCTATTACGTGCACGGCGATCACACCGCGGACGCCGATCTGCCCGGTGCGGGCCATGTCGACCATTGGTATCAGCTGACCGGGGTCGAGGTCGTCGCCGCACCCGCCGCTTCGACGATCGTTGCCTTCGGGGATTCGATCACCGACGGCCATGCCGCGACCACCAATGGCGACGATCGCTGGCCGGACGTGCTGGCCGCCCGGCTCCAGGCCAATGCCTCCACCCGGAATATGGCGGTGGTCAATGTCGGGATCGGCGGCAACCATCTGCTCACCGACGGGCTCGGCCCCAACGCGCTCGCGCGGATGGACCGGGACGTGTTCGCCCGGCCTGGCACGAAGGCGGTGATCCTGCTCGAGGCGATCAACGATCTCGGTAAATTGAGCCGCGAGGATGTGCGCACGCCCGAAATGCACAAGGCTTTGGTGGCGGACCTGATCGCCGCCTACCGTCAGATGATCCTGCGCGCCCATGCGCAGGGGGTCCGTGTGATCGGCTGCACCATAACGCCTTATGTCGGCTCCGATTATTATCACCCCGACGCTGCCAGCGAGGCAGATCGGCAGGCGCTCAACGCCTGGATCCGCACCGGCGGCATGTTCGATGCCGTGGTCGATCTGGACAAGGCGATCCGCGATCCCGCACATCCCGATCGGATGGTGCCGGCCTACGATAGCGGCGACCATCTCCATCCCTCGGTCGCTGGCTACGAGGTGATGGGTGAGGCAATCAACCTGGAGGTGCTCCGCTAATGCGTGCTCTGCTTCTCGCCGCTCTGGCTTTCACCGCGGCGCCCGTCGCCGCGCGCGACATCGCGATCACCTTCGATGATCTCCCGGCGCATTCCACGCTGCCGCCGGGCATCACGCGTCTGATGGTGGCGCAGGACATCATCACCACGCTCCAGGCGGCGGGCGTCCCGCAGGTCTATGGCTTCGTCAACGGCGTCCAGCTCGAACGCGAACCCGGCACCGACGCGGTCTTGAAGGCGTGGCGCGACGCGGGCTTCCCGCTCGGCAATCACGGCTGGTCGCATCAGGGACTGAGCAAGATCGACGAGGCCACGTTCGAAAGCGAACTTGAGAAGAATGAGCCGATCCTGAAGGGCCTCGCGGGCGATACCGACTGGCACTGGTTCCGCTTCCCGTTCCTCGACGAAGCCTATGCCGATCCAGCCAAGCGCGCCGCCTCGCGCGCCTGGCTCGCCGCGCACGGCTACAAGATCGCCGCGGTCACCGCGAGCTTCGGCGATTATGCCTTCAACGAGCCTTATGCGCGCTGCGTCGCCAAGCATGACGATGCCGCGATCAAGGAGCTGGAGCAGGCCTATCTCGATGCCGCCAGCGCCAGCATCGCACTCTCAGCCCAAACCGAGACTGCACAATTCGGCAAGACCCCGCCCGATATCCTGCTCATGCATATCGGCGCATTCGACGCGCATATGCTGCCGCGCCTGATCTACCTGTACAAGCAGGCCGGCTTCCACTTCGTCCCCTTGCCGCAGGCGGCCAAGGCGCGTGAGAATATCGGCCTGGTGGATCCCAAGCTGCCGCCTTGGCCGGGCCGGACGCTCGGTGACGCCAAGAGCGCCGCGTTGCTGGATCACATAGGCAAGCTCTGCATGTAGCTTATCCGCAGACGCCTTGCCCTTTGCCGGCAGGCCCATGGAATTCGATCAGCATGCCGAGATCGTCGAGCGTCGGGGCGAGGAAGGACGGGCCCCATAGGCCGGCATAGGTGTCCAGCTTGCGCTCGTAACCGCGCTCGGCCCAACGTTGCGCGCGACCGAGATCGGCGGCGGCGAAGCTGACGCCTAGGATGCGCGCGCCCGTCTTCACCAGCGTGTCGGCAGCGAGGCCGGGCCCATCTGGGCGCAGGGTCAATAAAGCGGTCGGTCCGACGGGAACGCAGAAACCCGACGCGTTGATCGCGGCCAGATGCACCGGCTTGGCTTGGCCATAGCCCATGCGTTCGAGCTGCTTGCGGTCGCTGTCGGGGTCGTTCGAAACCAGCCAGATCGAGGACAGCGCACGCGCGCTGTTGGGATGCTCGCGCGTGATCTGATGGTCGGCCGCGTTGGCCGGGTCATATTGGTCGGGCGCGTAATCGGCCTTGTAGTCGATGAAGAAGGTATTGGACGTCAGCGGCGCCTGCTCGAAAGCGAAGAGCTGCCAGCCGGGCTTCTTGCTGTCCGGGCCGGAGAAGACCGGCGTCACCTTATAGCCAAGTGCGCCCAGCGAAGTGCGGATCGCATCGAGGCCGGGGGAGCGGAAGCCGAAAGATCGCGCGCCGGGTTGCTCCTTGAGCTTCTCGCGATCGTCTTTCTCGCCCGGATCATAGTCGGGATTGGCACCGGTCACGCCGAGCAGCTCGAGGAAGCTCGTGTCGGAGAAACGGATATAGCGATTGGCGACCCCGCCCGTGTCATGGCCCGGGCGAACCTGGAAGCCGAGCTTGACCGACAGGATCGAGGTCACCTCGTCGATACCGCGGCCCCACAACAGGACATGGTCGAGCCGCGTCGGCGGCGTGGGCGCCGCAGAGACAGGCGCCGCTCCCAGCGTAAAGGCGGAAGCAAGAAGGGGAAGGAAAGCGCGCACGCATCTGTCTCCTGATCTTTTGTCAGGGACATCATTACGGGGGCGAGGCCACACCGATCAATCTCGGTTCGGCGCATTGCCGAATGGCAGGAAAGCTCCCGCGCGCCAAGGGCGCGCGGGAGCATCAGGTCAGCGGAACGAAGCGCTCAGCGACACGCCGATCACACGCGGATCATTGTAGATGCCGGCGCGATAGTTGGACGTGTCGATCACATCGACCAGATTCTTGTTATTGGTCAGGTTACGGACGAACGCCGCGATCTCATAGCGCTTGAAGGCATAGCCCACCTTCGCACCGAGTTCGTTGTTGCCGTTCGCCGTATATTCGATCGTGCGATAGAGGACGTAGTTGGTCTTGCCCTGGATGTTCCAGTCGCCCGAGACGAACACGCGATTGTCACCGCCGCCAACCGGCAGGTCGTACCGCGCGCTGATGTTGAAATTATACTTCGGCGCGTTCGGGAACGGGTTGCCGTTGATCTGCGCGAAGTAGTTGCTGCCCACCTTCACCGTCGGGTTGAGCACCGTTTCCGACATGACGCCGTTCGCCGCGCCCACCTGGGCATAGACGTTCGGATCCTTGATCTCGGTGTGGAGCAGGCTCAGCCCCATATTGACGTGGAAGTTGGTGACCGGCCGTGCCTCGAGCTCGGCTTCCATGCCATAGCCTTCGCCCTTCTTGGCATTGAACAGCACGCCGTTGCCGTTGCTGTCGTTGCCGTTGAGCTGCATGTTGTGGACGACGTAGTAGAAGCCGTTCAGGTTGAAGTGGACCTTGTTGTCCAGGAACGCGGTCTTCACACCGGCTTCGTAGCTGGTGTTGGTTTCCGAATTGGCCGTGGTGAAGGGCGCGTTGAACACCGCCGAGCGGCCCTGGATCGTCGGCCCGCGATAGCCGCGCGCGACGCGAGCATAGAGGCTGACATTCGGATCGACACGGTACAGCAGGCTGATATCCCAGCTCGGCTTGGTGTCGGTCAGCTTCACGTCCTTGGGGGCCGTGGCGGGGAAGGTCGGCACGTTGGCGACGGTGTTCGCCGTCTTGAGCAGGACAGTCTCGTTGCTGTCGTGCGAGATGCGCGCGCCGCCGGTCAGCGTCAGCGCATCGGTCAGCTCGTAGCTGCCCTGGCCGAAGAAGCCCCACGATTTATTGACGTCGTGCAGCAGCACCCAATTGTTCGGGTTGGGCGTGGTACCGAGCGCGTTGCTGGTCAGGAAGAAGGCGCGCTGGTCGAACTCGGTATGGTCGCGCGCGTCGAAATACATGCCGCCGAGCTGCCACTTGAACGGGCCGGTGTCGGGGCTGGCGAGGCGAAGTTCCTGGGTCCACTGATCGAGCCCGCGCAGTCGGCCCTGCGATTCACCGCAGCCAACCGCGCAATAATTGGGCGCGACTCCGCCGAAATTCGCCGCCGCGCCGCCGTCGGTGTCGCCGCGGCTATAGCCCGACGCATGCTCCCACGCGGTAATCGAGGTCAAAGTGGCGCCGCCGAAATCATAGGCTGCCTTCAGCGACAGGCCGTGCGTCTTGTACGCCTGCGGATTGTTCTGCGCCTCGTCATAGGCGACGACTCCGCGGTCGAATCCGTCCGGCACCTTGTTGGTGCCCGGCGTGATCGAGCCGCGATAGAAGATCGAGGCCGAACCATCATAGTCGCGATAATGGCCCGACAGCTTGATGCTGAGATTGTCGGTCGGCTTGGCCAGGATCTGCAGGCGGACGTCGCGTTCGTCGAAACCGTTCAGCTTGTTCTTGCCGCCGACGGTGCCGTCATCCGATGGGCCGGTATAGACATTGTCGATCCAGTTATCGCGATGCTGATAGAGGCCCGACAGGCGGAAGCTGATCTTGCCGTCCTGGGTCAGCGGGCCGCCGACGCCGGCGTCGATATTGACGCTGTTATTGGTGCCGTAGGTGGCCGAACCCTGGCCCTGCCAGGTGTCGGTCGGCTGCGCGGTGTCGAACTTGACGATGCCGGCGGTGGTGTTGCGGCCGAACAGCGAACCCTGCGGGCCCTTGAGCACTTCGATGTCGGCGACGTCGAACGCGGGGTTCGACTTCAGGACGACATGCTCCATGACCACGTCGTCCTGGATGATTTCGACCGGCTGCGATGCACCGAGGTAGAAGTCGATATTGCCGAGGCCGCGAATGTAGAAGCGCGGGAAGATACGGCCGGTCGACGTCTCGACATATAGGCTCGGCACCTTGCCCGACAGCGACAGCAACGTGTCGGAGCCCGCCGCGGTATAATCCTTGTGCGCCTCGGCGCCGATCACCGACACCGCCACCGGCACGCGCATCGTGTTCTCGCTGCGGCGCTGCGCCGTCACGACGATAACATTGTCGCTGGCAGCCGCATCGGCGGCGGGGGCAGCCGGCGTATCCGCCAGCGCCGCACCCGGCGTGAGAGCGAGCAGCGCCGAACCGGCGAGCAGCAGCGCGAGGGATTTGGAATGTTGCATGGGGTAGGTTTTCCCTTTTGAGATTTTTCGTGGGCCACCCTTGTCTGCGGGTGCGATCACCCGGGCGCCTTGCGCCGCCCTTATTACGACTTTGTTGCAGCGCAACAGCGCAGGCGACGTGAAACAAAAAAAGGGCGGCCCCTGTGGCAGGGCCGCCCCAAAAATTCCGGCGATGCCGGGTTCGCTTTAGAAGTCGACCTTGGCGCCGACGCGGAACCAGCGGCCGACAAAGCCCGCGCTCGTCCACGCCGGGTTGAAATTGTAAAGCCCATAGGCCGCGCTCGGATCGTATGGCGCCTTAGCGTTGAATACGTTCAGGACGTTCACATAGAGCAGCAATTTCTCGCCGACCTTGTACGATGCGGTCGCATCGACATCAATGAAATGCCGGGTGTGACACTGGATCGGGGTCGATCCGTCGCGGAAGGTGACGATTTCCGCGCCGATCGAATTCAGGCAGTCGCCCGGAATGCCGCCATCGTCCGGGCCTTCCAGATCGTAACCGCCGCTATAGTTGATCGTGCTGGACAGCGTGACCTTGTTGTTGATGTCCAGCGTGTTCTCCCAGCTGCCGCGCCACTTGGGCGTGCCCGAGCAGGACGTGATCTGGCACGGCCCGAGCGTACCCGCGTAGCGCTCGATCGTCCCGTTATCATCGATCTTGTTGAGCTTGCGGATATATGTCGCGTTGATATTGCTCGAAAAGCGAATGCCCGTCGTGATCGGCATATGGAAATCGACCGTGAAGTCGAAGCCATCCGTCTTCAGTGCGTTGGCGTTGCCGTAGAAGCTGGTGATCGTACCGAGCTGCGGCAGCGCGTTCGGGAAGGCGGTGTCGGGCACGCCCGGAGCCGTCACGCAGCCTGGAACGTTGGTCACGCCATTATTGGCATAATATTGCGCAATCGCGGCCGAGCAGTTCGGGGTCGTGATCAGGTGCTTGATCTTGATATTGTAATAGTCTGCCGTGACCGTCAGCCAGCGGACCGGATCGAGCACGATGCCCGTGGTGTAGGAGGTCGATTTCTCCGGCTTGACCGCCGGGTTACCGACAGAGGTCAGACCGTAGCTGTACGGCGCGGTCGCATAGACGTCGCCGCCATGCGCCGCGATATAGGCGGCCCCGCCCGCCTGCGTCGAAGACACCTGGTTGGAGGTGAAGCCCGTCGTCGGCAAGCCAAACGCTTCGTTGAAGCTCGGGATCGCGAAGCCCTTGGAATAGGTGCCGCGCAGCTTGATCTGGTGGATCGGCTTGATCTGCGCCTCAAATTTAGGAGAGAAGTTCTTCTGGCCCGACGAATAATCGTCGTAGCGGCCGGTCGCCTTCAGATCGAGCTGATTGAAGATCGGCGCATCGACTTCATAGAAGGCCGACTTGACGTTGCGCGCGCCTTCCACACCGACCGCGTTGACCAGATAATAGCGGTCCGCGGGATTGACCGCGTTGGGCGGGTTCAAGCTGGGATTGTGGATCGCTTCCCGGCGATAGGACGCGCCGATCGCCACCTGGAACTGCCCGCCCGGTAGATTGAAGAACGGGTGTGCCAGCGTGCCCTGGATCAGGGTCAGGCTGGAGGTTGACTTGTCGGTCTTGGTCGGCGCCAGATATTCGCGCTCGGCTTCCGAATTCGCCCCGATATTGGCGAAGTTGAACGATCCATCGTTGATCACATCCAGCAGGTGCTGGGCGTTGATGTAATTCTTGATCGTATAGTTCAGGCGCATGTCCGAATGGGTGGCGTCGAACGCGTAATTCCAGTCGTCGGACGCACCGAACGAGCCTTTGATCCCGGCCGAATAACGCAGCGTGCGCGCGTCGGTATTGTCCTCAGTCGGGCGGTCGTAAAACAGGATGAGCCGCGCCTGTTCGCCCTGTGCTGCGAACGGGTTGTTCGGGTTGAGCGTGCCGTTGGCTGCGGTGCAGGCCGCCGCTGTGCCGCGCGGACAGACATAGGCTGGCAGCAGCAACGGGCTGAGCGTGACCTGCACGCCGCCGGGTGCAGTCTGGTTGGCGAAGGAGACCGGTGCAGCCGGGTTCCACGTCTTGGTGTCGTACCAATTGAACATCGCATAGGCCTGCGCGTGGCTGCCCACATTGACGGTCAGATGCAGGTTGGCACCCATGCGCTCCACATGGGAGTTGAGCTGGCGCCATTCCTTGACGCGGTCTTCCTGGCAGACGACCGACGGCGCGCTGGCTCCGAGCGCGGTGGCGCGTTGCGCGGCGGTGAGCGTGATCGAATTCAGATTGCCGCAGCCCGCAGCCGGGTTCAGCATCTGGAAGGTCGAGCCCGTGACCGGCGCGCCATTCAGATACGGGCGCACGAACGGAACCGACGTGGTGGCGATGCCGCCGAACGTGCCGTCATACTGGATGCCGTTGGCGATGCCGTTGGTGGCGCAGACGCGCTGACCAGCAGCGACCGAGCCTTGGCCATTGGCGACGCCGCACATGCTGCTCTGGTCGGCGGTGCCGAACAGGCCGCCGCGATCCCGCAGATAAAGCTTGGCGTTGTTCTGATATTCGCCGTTCACATAGACGTTGAAGCCGTCCCTGCTGAGGTCGCCATAGCCGTAGGTGGCGTCGAAGCGCTGCTCGCCCGCATCGCCATGCTGCGAGACACCGCCATCGACGTTGAAGTGCAGACCGGTGATCTGTTTCTTGACGATGATGTTGACCACGCCCGCGACCGCGTCCGCGCCATAGGTCGACGACGCGCCGTCCTGCAGAATCTCGACGCGATCGACGATCGAACCGGGGATGGTGTTGATGTCGACGAAGTTGCGCACGCCGTCATCCGCGAGCGGATAAGGCGCACTGCGCAGGCCATCGAACAGGGTCAGTGTACGGCCGTCGGTCAGGCCGCGCAGCGACGGCGCGCTGGCGCCCTTGGCGAAGCCGTTCTGCGACCAGTTGCTGTTCATTGCGCCCGCATTGTTGGCGGCAAGCGACTGGACCGCGTCGGCAACGGTATTGATGCCGCGATTGGCAAGGTCCTGCGAGGTCAGCACGGTCACCGGCGAAGCGGTTGCGGCCGATGCGTTACGGAAAAGCGTGCCCGTGACGACGACTTCCTGGTCGGCGGGGGTGTCCGCAGCCGCGGCGGCCTGGGCCAGCACCGGAGAGGACAGTCCGGCGCCGATCAGCACCGCGGTGCCAAGCATCGTTCCGGACAAAAAGCGCATTCTGGTCATTAGGATCTCCCTTTTGGCCGGATCGCCGCTCTTGCGGGCATCCGGAGCCATGGGAGCCACATGCGCCCGCTCTTTGCGCTGGCTTGCGAATATTGGCGAGTGGCGTTGGCAATGTTGCCAGTGTCCCGTGCAACCGTTTTACAGGGGAAATTCCGGTGAGAGGCAGGCCCGGGGCAGGTATAATGTCGACAGGGCGTCGTGTTTTCGGGTCGACTTTTACGACCCGGCTCGCGCGGGCGCGGGAGGATAACGGCTCGGCAAAGCAGCGTGATAAGGGCGAATCTGCGAACGGCATTTCTGGTTCAGTCAGTGTCGGGCAATGCCATCGGACTGTCCCCGGGGCATGGGTCAGCGGCTCGCTGCACGGGGGCGGACGAGTCTCGCAAGTCCGGGCCTCGCCTTGCCTTTCCCGCCCCGTTGGGCTAGGGACGCACCGATCGTTCCGATTGAACGTGAAGATAAGCGAGCACCGGGAGGGTGAGCGCTGAGCTGGCCGACGAGGTTTCGTCCGCCGGCTCGCTTTGCGTTTGGCCGGATATTTTGAGGTTTTGAACGCATGTTCGACAGTCTGAGCGACCGGCTTGGTGCAGCCTTCGACCGCCTGCGCGGTCGTGGTGCGCTGACCGAGGCCGACGTCCGCGGCGCGATGCGCGAAGTGCGGATCGCACTGCTCGAGGCCGACGTTGCTTTGCCGGTCGTGCGTCAGTTCGTCGATGCCGCCACCGAAAGGGCCGTCGGCGCGGACGTGCTGCGTTCGGTCACGCCCGGCCAGCAGGTCGTCAAGATCGTCCACGACGCCTTGGTCGAGATGCTCGGCGCGGATTCGTCCGAGCTCGATCTGGCGGTCACGCCGCCCGCCGTCGTGATGATGGTCGGCCTGCAGGGCTCGGGCAAGACGACCACCACCGCCAAGATCGCCAAGCGGCTGAAGGAGCGCGGCGCCAAGAAGGTGCTGATGGCGTCCTTGGACGTCAATCGCCCGGCCGCGCAGGAACAGCTGGCGGTACTCGGGACGCAGGCGGACGTCGCCACGCTTCCGATCGTCCCCGGTCAGACCCCGGTCCAGATCGCACAGCGCGCGCTCCAGTCGGCGAAGCTGCAGGGCTTCGACGTGGTCATGCTCGACACAGCCGGCCGACTCCATGTCGATCAGGCGCTGATGGACGAGATGAAGGCGGTCGCGGACATCGCGAACCCGCACGAAATCCTGCTCGTCGTCGATGCACTGACCGGCCAGGACGCAGTCAACGTTGCCACCAGTTTCTCCGAACAGGTGCCGCTGACCGGCGTGGTACTGACCCGCATGGATGGCGACGCGCGTGGCGGCGCTGCGCTCTCTATGCGCGCGGTCACCGGCAAGCCGATCAAGTTTGCGGGCACGGGCGAAAAGCTCGACGGCCTCGAAGGCTTCCATCCTGAGCGCGTCGCGGGCCGTATCCTCGGCATGGGCGACGTGGTCAGCTTGGTCGAGCGCGCCGCCGAGACGATCAAGGTCGAGGATGCCGAAAAGCTCGCCAAGCGCATGGCCGAGGGCAAGTTCGACATGAACGACCTGCGCGCCCAGCTCGACCAGATGAAGCGTATGGGCGGCCTCTCCGGCCTCGCCTCGATGCTGCCCGGCGTGAAGCAGGTGAAGCAGGCGATGGCCAACGGCGCCGCCGACGACAAGGTTTTGGTCCGCATGGACGCGATCATCGGCTCGATGACGGTCAAGGAACGCGCTAAGCCCGAGCTGCTCCAGGCCAAGCGCAAGATCCGCGTCGCCAAGGGGTCCGGCACCACGGTGCAGGACGTCAACAAGCTCCTGAAGATGCATCAGGAGATGGCGACCATGATGAAGAAGATGAAGAAGATGGGCGGTCTGTCGAAGATCGCGGCCATGTTCGGAAAAGGCGGGGGCGACCTTGACGCCCTGATGGGTGGCGCGGGGCTTCCGCCTGGCGGCCTGCCCAACATGCCGGGCCTGCCCGGCGCTGGCGGCGGCCCGCAGGGGCTTCCTCCCGGCTTCCAGAATTTCCTCAAGAAACGCTGACGAAGACAACCAACTGAACTCAAAACCGAAGGAAGATTACAATGGCAGTTTCCATCCGCCTGTCGCGCGGCGGCGCCAAGAAGCGCCCTTATTATCGCATCGTGGTGGCGGACTCGCGCGCGCCGCGTGATGGCTCGTTCATCGAGAAGATCGGTACCTACAACCCGCTGCTCGCCAAGGACGATGCCAAGCGCGTCGTGCTCGACACCGATCGCGCCAAGCATTGGCTGTCGGTCGGCGCGCAGCCGAGCGATCGCGTTGCCCGCTTCTTCGACGCGGCTGGCCTGAAGGAGCGCGCCGCGCGCAACAACCCGAACAAGGGTGTTCCGGGCGAGAAGGCTAAGGAGCGCGCCGAGGAGCGTGCGACGAAGGCTGCCGAGGCTGCGGAAGCTGCTGCCGCGCCCAAGGAAGAACCCGTGCAGGAAGATGCCGCCGCTGAGGCCGAGACCGTCGCGGTGATGGCCGAGGCGATCGAGGAAGCGACTGCCGAGCCGACCCCGGAAGCGGAGCAGGTTGCCGAAGCGGTTGCCGAGCAGACGCCGCCCGTCGAGGCCGCTGCCGAGGAAGCGCCCGCAGCCGAGGCTTCAGAGGAAGCCACCCCGGCCGACCAGGCTTCGGACGAGGGCGAATCCGCCCAGGATCCGGCCGAGGGTGCGGACGAGGCGACGCCCGCCGAGGGCGCCGAGCACGCCGAGGCGTGAAGTCTGACGCGCCCGTCACGCTCGCCGTCATAACCGGCGCGCATGGCGTGACGGGCGAGGTCCGCCTGAAACTCTTCACGGGCGATCTGTCGGGCTATGCGTCGTTCAACCGCGGTAGCCTGACCCTGAAGAGCCTGCGTAACGGCATCGCGCGCTTCGCCGAGGTGCCGGACCGCAATGCAGCCGAGAGATTGCGGGGCACGGAACTGACCGTGCCCCGGTCGGCCCTCCCGCCCCTGGAAGAGGGCGAATATTATCACGCCGATATCCTGGGCCTGGCGGCCGTCTCGACGACGGGCGAACCCTTGGGCGTGGTCGTCGCGATCGACGATTTCGGCGCGGGCGACGTGATCGAAGTCGAGAGGCCCGACAGGAAGCGCTTCATGGTGCCGATGCGCGCCGACGCGGTGCCCGAATGGGATGCCGAGAAACTGGTGGTGGACGAGGCCTTTATCTCGTGACCCGCTACGCCATCCTGTCCGACATCCACGGCAACCTCCCCGCACTGGAAGCGGTGGTTGCGGACGCCGAGGCGCACAACTGCGATATCTTCGTCAATCTGGGCGATATCCTGTCCGGACCTCTGTGGCCGGCCGAAACCGCCGATTATCTGATGAAGCGCGATTGGCCGACGATCGCAGGTAACCATGAGCGCCAGGTTTTGACGCTATCAACGAACCGTATGGGTGATAGCGACCTGTTCGCACGCAAGCGGCTCAGCGTCGAGCAGATGGCGTGGATTGGAAACCAGCCGGCGACGCTGGAACTGACCGACGACATCTTCCTCTGCCACGGCATCCCGCGCAGCGACCTGATCCACTTCCTCTTCTCGGTCGACATGTCCGGCATCCGCGACGCGACCGAGGCCGAGATCGCGGAGCGTGCGGGCCACCGAACCGAGGCTCTGATCCTGTGCGGCCACTCGCACATTCCGGGCGAGCGCCGCTTCGGCGACGGCCGCCGCGTGGTGAACCCCGGCAGCGTCGGGCTGCAGGCGTTCCATGACGATCACCCGGTCCCCTACACCGTCTCTATCGGCGATCCGAAGGCGCGTTATGCAATCGCGGAAGGCAGCGAAATCACCTTCCGCCAGGTCGACTATGACCATAAGGCGGCGGCGCTGAAGGCCGAACGCGAGGGCCGCCCTGACTGGGGGATCGGCCTCCGTCTCGGCAAGATGGAGCCGACACGATGACGCTAGGCTCTTTGCTGCTGACCCTGCTCGCCGCCTATCTCGCCGCAATCGCCTATGGCGTGGTCGGCGCGCGACGGAAGTTTACCGGCACCGCGCTGCGCATCGTCGAGGCCGGGCTGGTTTTAATCCTGCCGGTCGTCCTGGTGGGCGCATTGTTCGCGGGCGGTGACGGCGCCCTGGTGCGCGAATGGGCCAAGCTCTTCGCCGCGATGCCGGTGCTTGGGGTCGTGACTGTAATCCTGGCCGACCGGATCGCCGCCCAGGTCGACGCATGACCTTCGCCGCGACCGTCCTGACCCTCTATCCCGAGATGTTCCCCGGGCCGCTGGGCACCAGTCTGGCCGGCCGCGCGATGGGCGAGGGTAAATGGTCGCTGGACGCGGTCCAGATCCGCGACTTCGCGACCGACAAGCACAAGTCGGTCGACGATACGCCCGCGGGCGGCGGCGCCGGCATGGTGATGCGTGCCGATGTGCTCGCCGCCGCGATCGACGCCTCGGTCCAGCCCGGCATTCCTTTGCTCGCGATGACCCCGCGCGGAAAACCCCTCACCCAGGCCCGCGTCCGCGAACTTGCGGCCGGCCCCGGCGTCGCGATCCTGTGCGGCCGGTTCGAGGGAATCGACGAGCGCCTGTTCGAGGCGCGCAACATCGAGCCCGTCTCGATCGGCGACTATATCCTGTCGGGCGGGGAGATCGGCGCGCTGGTGCTGCTCGATGCTTGCGTTCGGCTGCTTCCCGGAGTAATGGGCGCGGCTTCCAGCGGGGACGAGGAAAGCTTCGAAAGCGGCCTCCTCGAATATCCGCATTATACCCGACCTGTTATATGGGAAGGGCGCACGATCCCCGAAGTGCTGCGATCGGGGGATCATGCGAAGATCGCAGGCTGGCGCAAAAGCCAGGCCGAGATCGATACACGGTCACGGAGACCAGACCTTTGGGACCGCCATATCGGCGGTCGGGTCCAGTCTCCCTCTGGCGCGCGGCAGAAGAAGGAAGAATGAGATGAACCTCATCCAGCAGCTCGAGGCCGAGCAGATTGCGGCGCTTTCCGCGAAGCGCGCGATTCCCGAATTCCGTCCCGGTGATACGCTCAAGGTTGGCGTGAAGGTGGTCGAAGGCGAGCGCACCCGCGTTCAGGCCTATGAAGGCGTCTGCATCGCCCGCTCCAACAAGGGCATGGGCTCGAGCTTCACCGTCCGCAAGATTTCGTTCGGCGAGGGCGTCGAGCGCGTCTTCCCGCTTTATTCGCCGAACATCGACACGATCGAAGTCGTCCGCAAGGGCGTCGTCCGTCGCGCCAAGCTCTATTATCTGCGTGGCCGCACCGGTAAGTCGGCGCGTATCGCCGAGCGCCGCGACAACCGCCCGACCGAGGCGGAAGCCGCCGAGGCCTGAGCTTCGGCTTAGCGAAATAGGAAGGGCCGTCCTGGGAAACCGGGGCGGCCCTTTTCTTATGCGCGGTACGTTCGTGGCCTCCTTATGGCCGTCCAACCGACACGGCTTTGCAACCAACATGGCCCTGGCCTAACTAAGACATGCACAAGTCCTATACGGCCGCTCTGGCGCTCGCGGTTCTTTCTCTCGGCGCCGCTTTCCCCCTCCACGCCGAACAGCTCACGCTCGACCGGATCTTCGCGAGCCCGTCGCTCGATGGGCCGACCCCGCGCAAGGCCGAGCTTTCGCCCGACGGCAGTCTCGCCACCGTATTGCGCAACCGCGCCGACGATCGCGACCGCTGGGACTTGTGGGCGATCGACACCAGAACCGGCCAGGCTCGTATGCTGGTGGACTCCCTCAAATTCGGCTCGGGCGGCGAGATTTCGGAGGCCGAGAAGATGCGCCGCGAACGCGCGCGCGTCGGCGGCTCCAAGGGCATCGTCGATTATGGGTGGGCGCCCGACGGCAAGTCGGTCCTCGTGCCGATCGATGGCGACCTCTTCCTCGCGGGCCTCGACGGCAATGTCCGCCGGCTCACCAACACCCCCGAAAGCGAGCTCGATCCGCATATCTCCGAAGGCGGCCGCTACGTAAGCTTCGTGCGCAACCAGAATCTGTTCGCCATCGATCTCGCCACCGGCGCCGAGCGCCAGCTCACCAGAGATGGCGGCGGCACCGTCACCTGCGGCACCGCCGAATTCGTCGCGCAGGAGGAGATGGACCGCTTCACCGGCCAATGGTGGGCGCCCGGCGACAGACAAGTCGCGGCCGAATGCTATGACGAGGCCAAGGTCAAGGTCGTCACCCGCGCCGCGATCGGCGCCGACGGCACGCGCACCTTCGAGCAGCGATACCCCGCGGCCGGCACCGCCAACGTCGCGGTCAGCCTGTGGGTGTTCGCCGCCGATGGCTCGTCCCGCGTCAAGGTGGACATGGGCGATAATCCCGACATCTACCTCGCGCGCGCCGATTGGGCGCCGGACGGGCGCACGCTCTACGTCCAGCGGGTCAGCCGCGACCAGAAACGGCTCGACATGCTCGCCGTCGATCCGGCGACCGGCGCGTCCAAAATCCTGTTCAGCGAAACCTCGCAGACCTGGATCAATCTCAACGACGATTTCCGGCCGCTGAAGGACGGCAGCCTGATCTGGGGCTCCGAGCGCTCGGGCTTCAAGCACCTTTACCGCTGGGTGAATGGCAGCTGGACCGCGCTCACCCACGGCGACTGGACGCTGGAGACCAATGCCCAGTCCCACCCCGCCGGCCTGATCGGCGTCGATGAGAAGCACCACCGCCTCTTCTTCTCCGCCAACAAGGACGACGTGCTCGAAAGCCAGGTCTACGCGATCGACTATCTCCACCCGGCCGCGCCCAAGCGCATCACCGAGCGCGGCTTCTGGAACGAGGCGTCGATGGACAAGGCCGGTACCCGCCTTTTGGTCCAGCGCTCCAGCCCCGATCAGCCCTCGCAAGTCTATCTCGCCGACGCCGCCGGCAAGCGCATCGCCTGGATCGAGCAGAACAAGCTGGATGCCAACCACCCTTATGCCCCCTATCTCGCCAGCCGCCGGCCCGTCACCTACGGCACGCTGCAGACGCCCGACGGCGCCACCCTTCATTACGAGATGATCACGCCCGTGCTGGAGCCGGGCCGGAAATACCCCGTCTTCTTCGAACATTATGGCGGCCCGCATACGCAGCAGGTCAAGCGCAACTGGGGCAGCCTGCTCGCGCAATATTGGGTGAGCAAGGGCTGGATCTATTTCCAGGTCGACAATCGCGGCGCCTCCAACCGCGGCACCGCGTTCGAGAACAGCCTCTATCACGCCATGGGCTCGACCGAGGTCGCCGATCAGGCCGCCGGCGCGCGCTGGCTCCAGCAGCAGGCATTCGTCGATCCAAAGAAGATCGCGATCTTCGGCTGGTCCTATGGCGGCTACATGACGCTCAAGATGCTGGAGACCAATCCCGGCCTCTATGCCGCGGGCGTGGCGGGTGCGCCGGTGACGCGGTGGGAGTTGTACGACACCTTCTACACCGAACGCTATCTCGGCATGCCGCCTTACACCGCGTCGGATACGATCGCGGACGCGGGCAAGATCAGGGATCCGCTGCTGATGGTGCACGGCATGGCCGACGATAATGTCGTGTTCGAGAATTCGACCGCGATGTACGCCGCGCTTCAGCAGAAGGGGACCTTGTTCGAAATGGCGGTCTATCCCGGCCAGACGCACGGCTTCACCACTCTACCGTCGCTGCACCGCTGGAAGACGATCGAGGATTTCCTGGATCGGCGTGTGCGAAGCGGCAAATAGCGGCTGCCGGCGCCGCGCGGCCGGGAGCGAATCGCCCTTGCGCGAGGATTCGCGCCGCGCCACGAATCGCGCGGTCGCACCGATTTGGTGTTCTAACTGGCGGAAACGGCCAGATTATATGCCTGCGGCGCCCGTGAAGTTTTTGAACGCTCGGTTACTCCACCGATCGGCGGCCGCCATCAAGCTATCAAATCATTCCGAACCACGCCGAGCCTCGCGGCCTTAGGTAAAAAATGGTTAATCCACTTTAACATTTAGAATATATCATGGGTAATTCTCATGTTTCGCTAATGTTACACTTTGATAACATCGCACATCATGTTTGGTCCGAAACAGATATTTAATTGTCTTCAATTTTGTTGGGATATTGCTGCGGCGCAGCACGGGCTCGTTTCGCCGATTTCGCACAAATTAACAATTCCTTAGCTTTATTTTCTCCTGCAAATCGCTATGAATGCCGTTGCAGTCATTTGGGGATGAACCATGAGCATGATGTCGCGTATCGTCGCGGGGGGCCTTGTTGGCGCCGCCGTTTTTGCCACCGCTCCGGCGATGGCCACCGTCATTCCTGACGGCACCGTCAGCGTCGTCGGGCTGTTCAATCCGACGGTGAACCTCGGCGTTTCGCCGAACACCTTCAAGGCCACCACCGGCACCACGTTCGAGATTTCGGGCACGGGTGGTTTCGCCGGCGTGTCGGGTCTGCTCGGCACGATGAATGGCACGCTGAATTTCTCGAACGTGCTGAACGGCACGATCGATCAGTCGATCGCCAACTTCTTCACCTTCAACGACGGCACTGGCCACAGCTTCCAGTTCTCGGTCGATAGCGTCCAGACCACGGCCTACAAGAATGTGCCCGGCGTCACGAGCAGCTTCACTCTGTATCTGCTCGGCAACACGGTCGACACCTTCCTGGGCTATGATGCGACCCCGACGTCGCTGACGCTCAGCTTCAACAGCACCGGCGGTTCGGCTTACTCGGCCGCGGCCACGCTGGCGGTTCCGCCCGCGCCGATCGGTTCGGTGCCGGAGCCGGCGACCTGGGCGCTGACGCTGATGGGCTTCGGTGCGATGGGCGCCGCGATGCGCCGTCGTCCGCGCACGAGCGTTTCGTTCGCCTGATCCTTCGGGCCTGATCCGTCAGGCCTGAATCAAAAAAAGGCCGCCGGCTCCGAAAGGGACCGGCGGCTTTTTTGTGCCTGGAATATGTGCGCGATTAAGCGCCCCTCAGCGCCAGCGAACCTCCGATTTCCCGCCGCCCAGCACGCTCTTCAATTTCTCCAGCTCGGCGATCAGCACGTCCAGCACTTCGCGCTTGAACACCATCGGCAGTTCCGCCCCGCCCTTGAACGACATGAACAATATCGGCTCGCCCTCCGCGGTCTTGCCCGTCTGCATTCCCGTCGGCCGGACCAGCTGCGCTTCCTCGGCGCGGCCTTCCAATTTGCCGACCTCGGCCGCCAGCGCACCCACCAGCACGCCCGCGCAGCCCGCGCTCACGTCGAAGCTGTGCACCTCCTGATCCTCGCCCAGCATGTCCAGGTGGATGCTGTCGCCCTTGGCGGACCAGTTCACGACCTCAAGATACTTCAACGTCCGCGTCCCTCTCGTTTCATGTCCGTTCGCCCAGGCCCACTCATTCCTTGGGGAACAGCAATCGCGCCGGCCGCCGCTCGCGCGCGGTCTTGAACAGCGAATAGGTCTGCCCCACCACCTCGCT
>Ga0209455_1000264_pt1 | contig 60245 bp, 54 predicted proteins | sample AraplaCol_mCL_r2_FD_184275 | JGI IMG/M metagenome (GOLD analysis project Ga0209455, IMG submission 184275) | Arabidopsis root microbial communities from North Carolina, USA - plate scrape CL_Col_mCL_r2 (SPAdes) (version 2) | ecosystem: Host-associated > Plants > Roots > Endosphere | place: USA... | reverse complement strand
CGCACGCGGCTTGAAGACGACCGAGGCGCTTGTCGTCCTGGCGCGCAAGCTACTGCGCATCGCCTACGCGGTCTGGCGACAGGATGTCCCCTTCGATCCGACTCGGTTCACGGTTCCGGCTTGACTGGAACCATAGAACCTTTGCCGGGCCGCTCGCGGAGCGCCCCCTCGGGGGGCAGGGAGCGCCAGCGACCGTGGGGGCTCAAGGTCTTCGCGCCCTGTGCAGCATGTCCAGCGTGATGTGGCGCACCTCCAGCTTGCTCTGCTCCACGTGAGCCTTCAGCAGGCTCACGGCGTCGTCGGCGCGCCGGCGCGTGATGGCGCGCAGGATGCGGGCGTGCTCGTCGTAGGTGGCCTCCACGCGCGCCGGCTTGGTGAAGTCCAGGCGGCGGATGATGCGGATGCGTTCGGTGATCTCGTGGTGCACGCGCGCCATCTCGCGGTTGCCGCCGGCGGCCACCAATTGCGCGTGGAAGCCCTCGTCGAGCCGGCCCACCTCGGCGCTGTCGGTGAGCCGCTCGGCCGCGGGCACCAGCCAGACCTCGGCCAGCGCGGCCAGGCCCGGCCGCTGCTCGGCGGTGGCCAGCTGGCGCGCGGAGTGGCACTCGATGAGCACGCGCAGGTCGTAGAGCTCGTCGAAGACATCGAAGTCCAGCGGCGCGACCTGCCAGCCGATCTTGGGCATCACGCGCAGGAAGCCCTCGCGCTCCAGGCGTTGCAGCGCCTGGCGCAGCGGCGTGCGGCTGACCGCCACACGTTGTGCGAGCTCGCTCTCGCTGAAGCGGTCGCCCGGCATCAGCGCGAATTCGAAGATCATGCGCTTGATCTGCGCGTAGGCCTGGTCGGCCAGGGTCAAGGGTTCGTTCGTGGACACGCGGGGAATCATAGACGGCGCGCGAGCAGTCTCATGCGAAGGGAATCATGCTCACGTGGGCGGACACGATCTTCCATGCCGGCGCCGACGCGCCCGCCTCCGCCAGCCGCACCCAGGTCTGGCTCTGGAAGCCGCGCAGGGGCGTGTCGCTGCGCACGAACTCGCAGTACGCCACCGCCGCCGCGTCGCCGAAAGCCACGATGCGCAGGTTCTCGATGCGGCGCGTGAAGTCCGGCGCCGGGCCCGCGCGGCGGAACGCGCGCATCTCCTCGATGCCCAATTGCCGATCGGCGATGCCGTAGCGCGTGAGGCGCGGGTCGGCCCAGAAGAAGGCGATCAGCGTCTCCACGTCGTTGGCCATGAAGGCCTTCTCGTAGGCCCAGAACTGGCGCGTCACCTCGTCGACGACGTAGGGCAGGTCGATCTCGGCACGAGTCATAAGCAAGCCTCCGGCCTGCGGCCTGCGGTGCGAGCGCCCTTCGGAGCGGCCGGGCGGGCGCTCATCGCGACTCCAGCCACGCGCGCCAGCCGCCGTGCGCGCTGATGTCCTGCGCGCCTACCAGCGCATGCGGCTCGCAGATGAAGCCCTTGACCCAGCGGCCGTCGGCAAGCTCGACGGAGCCCAGCCCCAGCGGCGGCGGGATCAGCGCGAGGAAGCCGCCGACGGCGTCCAGCGGCATCTCGTAGACCTCCACCTCGATCGCGAAGCCCGCGTGCGCGGCGTCCGCACGCGCGAGGCCCGGCTTCGGCGGCGCGGTGTCGGGCAGCGCGAACAGGCGGTAGTCGGCCGCCGTGCGCGTGCGCGCGACGAGGCGGCAGCCACGCTCGACGAGCTGCCCGTGCAGCGGCATGCCCTGCAGGTGCGCGCCGACGACGGCCAGCGCCAGCACCGGCGCCGAGCGCGGGATCGCGCGCGGCGCGCGGTCGGCCGGGCGCGCCTCGCGCAGGCGAGCGCCCAGCGTCGCCGGGCCCGCGCGTTCCCAGTCCAGGCCCCAGCGCACCAGCGCCGCGTCGGCGCCGCCCGGGGCGATGAAGGTGACGCCGAACGGCAGCCGGCCGTCCTCCACGCGCGAGGGCAAGGCCAGCGCAGACAGGCCCAGCAGGTTGACGAAGTTGGTGTAGAGGCCCAGCTCGGCGTTGCGCTTGAGCGGCTCCAGCGCCACGGCCGCGCGCGTCGGGCAGGTGACGGCCGTGGGCACCATCAGCGCGTCGACGTCGCGCCACATCGGCAAGAGGCGCGCGCGCAGCTCCTCGAGCCGGTAGCGGCCGCTGAAGACGGCGTCGCCGTCGAACCAGTCGGCCGACTCCATGATGCCGCGCACCACCGGGTCGATCGCGTCGGGGTCGGACGCCAGCAAGGCCTCGGCGACCAGGTGGCGCTCGGCCACCCACGGGCCGTCGTAGAGCAGGCGCGCCACCTCGAACATCGGCTCGAAGTCGACGGCGACCAGCTCTGCGCCGAGCGCGTGCGCCCGGTCGCAGGCGGCGTCGAACGCGCGGTCGAAGCCGAGGGCGACGTCGCAGCCCGGCAGCGCCGGCACGCCCAGGCGCGGCGGCCGGCCTCCCTGCCCCAGCCAGTCCGGGCGCGGCGGCGAATCGTTGAAGCGCGCCTCGCCGGCCGCGCCCTCGAACAAGGCCATCACCTCGGCCGCGTCGGCCACGGTCAGCGCCAGCACCGACACCACGTCCAGCGAGCGGCACGCCGGCAGCACGCCGGTCATCGGCACCGAGCCGGGCGTGGGCTTCAGGCCGACGAGGTTGTTGAAGCCGGCCGGCACGCGGCCCGAGCCGGCGGTGTCGGTGCCGAGCGCGAACGGCACCAGCCCGCGCGCGACCACCGAGGCCGAGCCCGAGCTGGAGCCGCCGCTGACGTAGTTCGGGTCGAACGTGTTCACCACCTCGCCATAGGGCGAACGCGTACCCACGAGGCCGGTGGCGAACTGGTCGAGGTTGGTCTTGCCCACCAGGATGGCGCCGGCCGCGCACAGGCGCCCGACGGCCACCGCCGAGCGCTCCGGCGTGTACGCGAAGGCCGGGCAGGCACCGGTGGTGGGCACGCCGGCCACGTCGATGTTGTCCTTGACCGCGAACGGCACGCCCCACAGCGGCGTGGACGCGTCGGGCGATGGCGGCAGCGCGGCGATCTGGGCGTGCACGAAGGCCGCCGGCGCGCGCCAGATCCACGCGGTGTCGGCGGCGTCGAAGGCGTCCACCAGCGCCGGCAGCACGTCGGCGGGTTGCAGGCCTTCGCTCCAGGCGCGGCGCCAGTCGGCAAGCGTATGCAGCGACCTCATGCCGCGAGTCCTCCGAGCAGCGCGTCCGCCGGCGCCGTCCAGCCGACGATGGCGCCCTGGGCCGCGATCATCGCCAGCGTGGCGGCCTTGAACTCGGGGAAGTAGCTCTCGGTGCCGTCCTCCACCAGCAGGCAGTCGTAGCCGCGGTCGTTGGCCTCGCGCATCGAGGTCTGGACGCACACCTCGGTGGTGACGCCCATGAAGACCAGGTGCGTGATGCCGAACTCCTGCAGCGACTCGTGCAGGCCGGTGTCGAAGAACGCGCCCTTGCCGGGCTTGTCGATCACGATCTCGCCGTCCACCGGCGTGAGCTCGGCCACGATCTGGTTGCCGGGCTCGCCGACGATCAGCACGCGTCCCATCGGGCCCGTGTCGCCGATGCGCAGCGTGGGGGAGCCGCGCAGGCGCTTGGCCGGCGGGCAGTCCGACAGGTCGGGCAGGTGCGACTCGCGCGTGTGCACGACGAGGCCGTCGAGCGCGCGCCAGGCGTCGAGCACGCGGCGGCAGGTGGGGATGATGGCCTGCAGGCGCGTGACGTCGTTGCCCAGGCTGGCGCCGAAGCCGCCGGGCTCGACGAAATCGCGCTGCATGTCGATGATCACGAGCGCGGTGCTCACGATGTCGAACTCGAAGGCGAACGGCGTGGCGGCGACGGACGTCATGCCGCCTCCTTGACCGGCTCGGGCTCCACGTCGTGGGCGTGCGCCTTGCCGCCCATGAACGCGCCCAGCGAGCGCCGGTCGGCCGCGGCGGCCGGCACGTCGTGCACGATCTCGCCCTCGCTCATCACCACGATGCGGTCGGCCAGCAGCAGCAGCTCGTCGAGATCCTCGCTCACCAGCAGCACCGCGGCGCCGGCGTTGCGCGCCTTCATGATGCGGCCGTGGATCTCGGCCACGGCCGCGAAGTCCAGCCCGAACACCGGGTTGCTCACCAGCAGCAGCTGCACCTCGCCGGCCAGCTCGCGCGCGAGCACGGCGCGCTGCACGTTGCCACCCGACAGGCTGCGGATGGGCGCGCGCTCGCCCTGCGTCTTCACCCCGTACTCGGCGATCCACGCACGCGCGCGCTCGCGCAGCGCGCCCCAGCGCACCGCGCCCGCGCGCTCCCACGGGCGCTGGTCGTAGTCGCGCAGGGCCATGTTGGCGGCCACGCTGAGGCCACCCACGCAGGCGTTGCCCAGCGGCTCCTCCGGCAGGCTGCGCACCTTGCGCGCCTTGTTCTCGGCGCGGCGCGCGTGGAAGGGCTGGCCGTCCACCATCACCTGGCCCGACTCGACGGCGCGCTGGCCGCCGAGCGACTGCATCATCTCGCGTTGGCCGTTGCCGCTGACGCCCGCGACGCCGACGATCTCGCCGCCGCGCACGTCGAGGCTCAGCGCGCGCACCGCGGGCTCGCCGCGGTCGCCCAGCACCTTCAACGCGCGGATGGACAGCTTCACGGCGCCCGCCGGGTTGGCCGAGCGCTCCGGCGCGTCGGCCGCGGCCTTGGCGTCGCCCACCATCGCCACGGCCAGCGTCTCGGGCGTGCGCTGGGCCACCGGCCCGCTCTCGATGAGGCGGCCGCGGCGCAGCACGCTCACGTCGTCGGCGTAGGCCATCACCTCGCGGAACTTGTGCGTGATCAGGATCACGGAGCAAGCGCCGCTGCGGGCGCGCGCGCTCAACGCACCCAGCACCTCGTCGGCCTCCTGCGGCGTCAGCACCGAGGTGGGCTCGTCGAGGATCAGCAGGCGCGGCTGCAGGAACAGCTGCTTGAGGATCTCCAGCTTCTGCTTCTCGCCGGCCGACAGGTCCATCGGCGTCGCGTCCAGCGGCAGCGCGAACGGCGCGGTGGCCATGAACGCGGCCAGCTCGGCCTTCGCGGCCTTCCAGTTGATCGCCAGCGGCAGGCGGCCGCGCGCCAGCAGCAGGTTCTCGGCCACCGTCATGCCGGGCACGACGGTGAAGTGCTGGTAGACCATGCCGATGCCCAGATCGCGGGCGACGGTGGGCGAGTGGATGTCCTGCTCGCGCTCGTCCACCAGCACGGCGCCATCGTCGGGCCGGTAGTAGCCGACGATGCACTTGACCAGCGTGCTCTTGCCCGCGCCGTTCTCGCCCAGCAGCGCGTGAACGGTGCCTGGGCGCACCTTCAGCGTCACGCCGTCCAGTGCGGTGAAGGCGCCGAAGCGCTTCGTGAGCTGGTAGGTATCGAGCGTCAATGCCGTCATTGCATCGCCCTCAGCACGTCGATGACGGCCAGCGAGTCGGACACTGCGCCGAACACGCCGCCCTGCATCTGGATCATCTTCAGCGCGGCCTCGTGGTTGCCGCGGTCGGTAGCGCCGGTGCAGTCGGACAGCAGCACGCACTCGTAGCCGCGGTCGTTGGCGTCGCGCATGGTCGTGTGCACGCAGACGTCGGTGGTGATGCCGGTGAGGATGAGGTTGCGGATGCCGCGCGTGTGCAGCAGCAGGTCGAGGTCGGTGGCGTGGAACGAGCCCTTGCCGGGCTTGTCGATGATGGGCTCGCCCTCGATCGGATAGAGCTCGGGGATGATGTCCCAGCCCGGCTCGCCGCGCACCAGGATGCGGCCGCAGGGGCCCATGTCGCCGATGCCGGCGCCCATCTGGCGCGAGCGGAAGCGCTTGTTGGGCGGCAGGTCGCTCAAGTCGGGGCGGTGGCCCTCGCGCGTGTGGATCACCAGCAGGCCGGCGCGGCGCGACTCCTCCAGCAGCCGCTTGATGGGCGCGATCGGCGCGCGCGTGAGCGACAGGTCGTAGCCCATCTTGTCCACGTAGCCGCCGACGCCGCAGAAGTCGGTCTGCATGTCGATGATGATCAGCGCCGTGTTGGCCGGCGTGAACGCGCCGTCGTAGGGCCAGGCGTAGGGTTCGGAGCGGATGGTGGGCATGCGGGGAACTCCAGGAAGGTCAGCGTGAGACGCCCAGCTCCGCGGGCGCGCCGCGCAGCGAGCCACGGTTGGACGAGGTGGCCACGAGGATCACCAGCGTCAGCGCATACGGCACCGCGCTGAACAGGTAGTAGCCGCCGCTGATGCCCACGCTCTGCAGCGCGGGGCCGATGGCGCCGGCGCCGCCGAACAGCAGCGCCGCGCCCAGGCAGCGCCACGGGCGCCAGCGCGCGAAGATCACCAGCGCCACCGCGATCAGCCCCTGGCCGCTGGACAGCCCCTCGTTCCAGCTGCCCGGGTAGTACAGCGACAGCGACGCGCCGCCGATGCCGGCGATGAAGCCGCCGGCCGTGGTCGCCGCGATGCGCACGCCGTTGACCGAGTAGCCCAGCGCCCTGGCCGCGTCGCTCGAATCGCCCGCCATGCGCACCACCAGGCCCGGCCGCGTGTTGGCGAAGCCCCAGTGCAGCAGCGCGGCCAGCGCCACGCCGATCGGGAACAGCGCGTTGACGGCCAGCGCCGACTGCACCTGCTGCGACGCGCTCCATGCGCCCAGCGGGAGGGACGGGATCTGCGCCGCCTGCGGCTGGATCAGCGGCTTGCCGAGGTAGAACGCCAGGCCCGTGCCCAGCAGCATCAGCGCGATGCCGGTGGCGATGTCGCTGACACGCGGCAGCGAGCACAGCACGCCGTGCAGGAGCGCCAGGAGCGCGCCGGAAACGCCGGCAAGCAGCACACCCAGCCACCACACGCCGGTGAGGTACGAGCCCGCGAAGCCGGCCATGGCCGCGAGCACCAGCACGCCCTCCAGGCCGAGGTTGATGCGGCCAGACTTCTCGGTGAGGCATTCGCCCAGGCTCACGAACAGGAACGGCGTGCCCACGCGCACGGCGCCGCCGACGATCGCGAACAGCAGGGTCATCCACGCATCGGAGCTCATCATGCGATCGCCTTGTTGCCCGGGCCGGGCTTGATGAGGGTGAAGGCCGGGCGGGTGGTCAGCAGCGGGAACAGCCGCCCGCGCAGCGCCTCCGCGCCCAGGATGCAGACGAAGGCGAAGCCCTGCAGCACCAGCACCGACGCGTCGGGCAGGCCCAGGCGGCGCTGCAGCAGGCTGCCTGCCGCCGCGAAGCCGCCGAACAGGATCGCCACCGGCGGGATGGCCCACGGGTTGTGGCGCGCCACGAAGCTCACCAGGATGCCCGTGTAGCCCATGCCGGCGATCACCGACGCGTTGGCCGAGGTCTGCACCGCGGCCACCTCGATGGCGCCCGCGAGGCCCGCGCACGCGCCCCCCAGCGCGCACGCGAGCACCACCAGGCGATCGGTGGCCAGGCCCACCAGGCGCGCGGTGCGGGCGTTGCCCCCCACCACGCGCAGCGAGAAGCCCTGGGCCGTGAAGCTGAGCCACGCGCCGAACAGCACGCAAGCCGCGATGCCGATGACGAGGCCCCAGTGCACGTCGCCCAGGAAGGAATCGGGCGCGATGGCGCCGATGCGCAGCGCCTCGTCCAGCGGCCGCGTGGATGGCTTGTTGAGGCTGGCCGGGTCGCGCATCGGCCCTTCCACGCAGTGCTTGAACAGCGCGATCGCGATGTAGCCCAGCAGCAGGCTGGAGATGGTCTCGTTGACGCGGCGCCACTGGCGCAGAACGCCGGCGAGCGCCACCCACAGCGCCGCCAGCAGGGCCCCCGACGCGAGCACCATCGCCGAGCCGAGCACGCCCCCGGGCACCGGCATCACGTAGGGCAGCGCTGCGCAGCCGAGCGCGCCGAGCGCCAGCGCGCCCTCCCCGCCGATCACCGTCAGGCCGGCCTGCGCGGGCAGCGCCACGGCGAGCGCGGTGAGCATCAGCGGCGCGGCGCGCTGCAGCGTGTTCTGCCACGAGAACGCGTCGCCGAACGCGCCGCGGAACAGGATGCTCCAGACCTCCGTCGGGCTCTGTCCGCCGAACCAGCAGAACACGCCGAACAGCAGCAGCGCCGCCGCCAGCGCCATCACGGGCAGCAGCAGGGCCTCGGCGGAGGCGTGCCAGTTGCGGGGCGTGTGCATCGCGTGCTCCGGTTCAGACCTTGCCCACCACGCCTTCGACCAGGTAGTTCATCCCTTCCAGCGCGACGTCGGTCTGCTTGTAGACCTTGCCCGCGGGGATGACGACCTTGCCGGTGTTGTCCTTCAGCTCGCCCTTGAAGATGTCGAACTTGTCGGCCAGCATCGCGGCGCGCACGCTCTCGGCCTGCTTCTTCGCGGCGTCGCTCACGGCCGGACCGTAGGCGGAGCTCTTGACGAAGCCTTCCTTCAGTCCGCCGCGCACGAAGTTCGGATGCGGCTTGCCGTTCTGGGCCGCGTCGATGATCTGCTTGTAGGGGACGACCCAGTTCCACTCGGCGCCGGTGAGGTAGGCCTGCGGCGCGAGCTTGGCCTGGCTCGCGTGGTAGCCGCAGACGGACTTGCCGCGCCTGGCCGCCGTCTCGACGATCACCTTGGGGCCGTCCACGTGCATCGTGAACACGTCCACGCCCTGGTCGGCCAGGCTGTTGGTGGCCTCGGCCTCCTTCACGGGCATGCTCCAGTCGCCGGTGAAGATCACGGTGGTGGTGATGTCCGGATGCACCGAGCGCGCGCCCATCGTGAACGCGTTGATGTTGCGTAGCACCTGCGGGATCGGCTTGGCGGCGACGAAGCCGAGCTTCCTGCTCCTGGTGGCGAAGCCGGCGACCACGCCGTTGAGGTACTGCGCCTCGTCGATGTAGCCGAAGAAGCTGCCCACGTTGGTGGGGTGCTTGCCCGCCGTCCACAGGCCGCCGCAGTGCGCGAACCGCACGTTGGGGTCCTTCGGCGCCAGCGCGAGGATGTGCGGGTCGAAGTAGCCGTACGAGGTGGGGAACAGCAGCGTCGCGCCGTCCTGCGAGATCATGCCCTGCATGGTCTTCTGCACGGCGTTGGTCTCGGGCACGTTCTCCTCCTCCACCACCTTCAGGCCCGGCATCTTCCTGACCAGCGCCACGGCGTCGGCGTGCGACTGGTTGTAGCCGTAGTCGTCGCGCGCGCCCACGTAGATGAAGCCCGCGGTGAGCGGCTTCTGCGCCAGGGCGCGGCCGCTGAGGCCCACCAGCCCCAGCGCACCGGCTGCCTGGATCAGTTCGCGACGATTCCAATGTTGTTCGGACATGCGGTTCGCTCCTCTTTTCGACACGTTGGGACGCTGCCGGACGCTCAGCCGGCCTGATCACACCGATTGGTGTTCTGATCGGTATACAAGCAGGTTCGATGCCAGCGCCAAGCCGCCGTGGCGGCGCCGGAACCGCACAACAGGCGTGCGAAAGGCGCTGGCCGCGCACAGCCCCTGGGCATGCCATGCACCGCTTCGAGCACGATGTTGCTCATCGGTAAAACCGGCACGCACACCCGGCGGCCCGTCGATACTTCAGCCTCGCTTCAGGCCCTCGTGCCGACCCCGCATGCCCGCCGTGCGCCGCTTGACCATGACCAGTGAATCTTCCCGCCGCGCCGCGTCGACCCTCCCGAGCCGCCGCCGTCGCGTTGTTGCTGGTGCTGCACATCGCGGCCATCGAGTCGCTCGTCCACCTGCACGCCGCCCGTGAACGCGGCGACGCGCGGCTGCTGCAGTTGCTGCTGCTGGCCGCGACCAGGCCGGCCCCGGTCGACGTGCCCCAGCCGGAACCCCGCGCCGCGCGACCGCCCCGCGCGCTACTGGCCCCACTGCCGCCGGTGGACGTCGACATGCCGGCCGGCCCGCAGGCCATCACCGCGCCCATCGCCGCAGCCACCCCCGCCACCGGTCCCGCCGATGGCGCCGCCTCCGCGCCCGGCCCGGCGAAGCTGGACCTGACGATTCCCAAGGACTTCTTCACCCATCCGCCCAAGCTCACGCCGGCCCAGGAGGCGATGCAGGATCCGCGCTCCAATCACCTCGAGCTGACGAAGCAGGAAAGGATGGACATCGCGTTCGGCAGCGTCGAATGCATCGCGTGGCAGCGCGAGCCGGACGGGAGCATCTATCGCGGGCCGGGCCATTGGCGGCGCCTCCAGGGCGTCAGCACCAATCCGTTCACGGCGCACAAGCCCGGCACGGAAGACCGGCCCCAGGAGTGCGTGAAGTAAGCCGGCGGCGGCGCGCGCCGGCGTTCATTGCTGCGGCTTGACCTCGGGCGCCGGCGTCGCGTTGCCGGTGGCCAGGAAGCGGTCGGCGCGCGCCTGCGCGCCGGCGATCGCCGCGGCCACGCCGTCCTTGCCGGCGGCGGCATGCGACGCGGCGTTGGCCTTCGCGGCCGGCACCGGGGTCGCCGGCGCGCGCGCCACGTGCGCGGGGCCCGCCGCGTGCACCGAGGCCACGGGCACGGCCGCGGCCCGAGCCGCGGCGGCCAGCGCGGCATCCACCTCCTGGTCGCTGCGCGCGGGCGGCGTGCCGGCCGCGGGCGGCACCAGGGCGATCTCCTGCTGCGCCGCCGACATCACGCGAGCCGTCTCCGCCCCGGTGGCCACCTCGGGGGTGACCAGCGACGCAGTGCCTGGGCCGGCGTGCGTGAGCCATCCGGCCTTCCACGCCACGCCACCCCCCATGAGCACGATGGCCGCGCCCAGGACGACGGCCAGCGCGAGCCGCAACGGCTCGGCGGACGAGGCGCCCGCGCGTGCGGACGCGGCAGCGCTGCCCGCGGGAGACGGCCGGCTGACCCGCGAGGCGCCGGGCGTGGCCGGCATCGGCGGCACCATGGGCTTGTCGTGGAGGCCCGCGCCGCTGCCCGGCGAGTGCTCCGCGCGGGGCGTGCCGCCGCCGCCGCGCTCGGGTCGCGGCGCGTGGCGGGACTCCTGCAGGAAGCGCGCCTGCGCGCCGCCGCGGGTCTTGATGGGCGTCTGCCCGACGGAGGCGCCGGGGAACGCGCGCACGCTCTGGAACGCCATGCCCGGATTGAACGAGCCGCCCACCAGGTTGCGCTGCGGGCCGTCGTGCGGCACGTCGTCCTGCGGCGCGCGCACCGAGTGGTCGAGCGCCGCGTATTCGGTGCGCACCCAGCCGGAAGAATCGATGTCGCCGTCCTCGCCGGCGCCCTCGGCGGCCAGCTGCGAATCGGTGAACGCCGCGCGCGCCAGCGCCCGGGTGGCGGCCAGCGCCGCGGACGCCCGCTCGGAGCGTTCGATCTCGCGCTCGATCTGCGCGTGCGGCCCCGGAGCCGGACGGGACGGGTGCTGGGGAAAATCGGGAAGCGAACGCTCGGCGCCCGGCGTCGACGGGACATCGCCCCGTGCAGCATCCGTGGCGGACTGCTGCTGAGGAACTGGTTGGCTCATGACTGTGCTCGGAAATGCAGCGGCCGCGGAGTCCAGTTCGAGCAGAACGAATTCGCCGGAAAGTCCCGGCGCCAACACCGCTCCTCATGTTCTTCGCCACCGCGCGACCAACCGGTGGAAAATTTCTTGCTTTGCCAAATTCTCCATGGAATCGACGTGTTGGCAACAGATATTTACACCGCCGGCGCGGAAAGATTCGTTGCCCGCATCCGGCTTGCCGCGGGCGGCCGCGATGCTAAACTGACCGCTTGTCAGGAGAGAGCCGAAACCGCACGTTCGCGTGCAACCCGGCCGCCGAAGGCGCAGGGGCCCGCAAGGCCCCGAACGCTCAGGCAAAAGGACTGACGAGACGCCCGTCGAACGCGGGCGTTCCTCACTGGAGAGAGACGATGCGGCCGGGATTGCGAAACCCCGGCGAGATCGTCCACCGAAGGGGCAAGCGGCGCCGGCACACCGGCGCTTCAATCTCTCAGGTAAAGCGGACAGCGAGGGCATCCACCCGCCCCACGACCAGGGCGGCACTGCCTGCCCTCGAAGGATCCGAAATGTCCGCTGCGCCCTCCACAAGCTCGAACGCCCCGCTGCTCCACACCCCGCTGCACGCCCTGCACCTCGAACTCGGTGCCCGCATGGTGCCGTTCGCGGGCTACGCGATGCCGGTGCAGTACCCGGCGGGCATCCTGGCCGAGCACCGCCAGTGCCGCCACGAGGCCGCGCTCTTCGACGTGTCGCACATGGGCCAGCTGCTGCTCAAGGGCCCCGACGCGGCGGCCGCGCTCGAGACGCTGGTGCCGGTCGACGTCATCGACCTGCCGCTGAACAAGCAGCGCTACGCCCTGTTCACCAACGCCCAGGGCGGCCTGCTTGACGACCTGATGATCACCCGCCGCGACGACGGCCTGTTCGTGATCGTCAACGCGGCGTGCAAGGACGCCGACCTGCGACACCTGCGCGACCACATCGGCGGCCGCTGCGAGATCGTCACGATGTTCGACCGCGCGCTGCTGGCGCTGCAGGGCCCGATGGCCGTGCACGCGATGGCGCGCCTCGCGCCCGGCATCGAGAAGCTCACCTTCATGACCGGCGGCTTCTTCGACGTGGCCGGCGTCGCCTGCTACGTCACCCGCTCGGGCTACACCGGCGAGGACGGCTTCGAGATCTCGGTGGCCGCCGCCGACGCCGAGAAGCTGGCCCGCACGCTGCTGGCCCAGCCCGAGGTCAAGCCCGTGGGCCTGGGCGCGCGCGATTCGCTGCGCCTGGAAGCCGGCCTGTGCCTGTACGGCCACGACATCGGCACCACCACCACGCCCGTCGAGGCGGCGCTCACCTGGGCCATCCAGAAGGTGCGCCGTCCCGGCGGCGCGCGCGAGGGCGGCTACCCGGGCGCCGACGTCATCGGCAAGCAACTGGCCGTTGGCGCGCTGAGCAAGCGCGTCGGCCTGGTGGGCCTCGAGCGCGCGCCCGTGCGCGAGGGCACCGCCATCGTCGACGCCCACGGCCACAAGCTGGGCGTGGTCACCAGCGGCACGCTGGCCCCCACCGTCAACCAGCCGGTGGCCATGGCCTACCTGCCGGTGGACCACGCCATCGTCTCCCACGAGGTCTACGCCGAGGTGCGCGGCAAGCGCCTGCCGATGCGCGTCGCCACGATGCCCTTCACGCCCAACCGCTACTACCGCGGCTGAATCCCCGCCCTTTCTCTCCCAGTCCCTTTCTCCAGGAGCCTTGCATGACGACCAAGTTCACGACCGACCACGAGTGGATCAACATCGAAGATCATGACGCCGCCGTCGTGGGCATCACGTTGCACGCGCAGGACGCGCTGGGCGACGTGGTGTTCGTCGACCTGCCCGCCGTCGGCCGCGCGTTCGCCAAGGGCGAGATCGCCGGCGTCGTCGAGTCCGTCAAGGCCGCGGCCGACATCTACATGCCGGTCTCCGGCGAGATCGTCGAGGTCAACGACAAGCTGCGCGACGAGCCGGCGCTGGCCAACACCGACCCGCTGGGCGAAGGCTGGTTCTTCAAGGTCAAGATCTCCAACATGGTCGAGTTCGACGAGCTGATGGACGGCCCGGGCTACGACGCGCTGCTGAAGACCCTCTGATTCCCCTCTGACTCCGCGCGACGCCACCCGTCGCGCCGAAGCGCTCGCGTCCACCCGACGCGCCGCGCGCCCTTTGCCGAACCCCTGCCTGGAAATTCCGTCATGTCGCTGACCGCCCCGACCCCGCTGGCCGAACTCGAGAACGCCGCCGAATTCGTCGCCCGCCACATCGGCCCCGATACCGCCGACGAGGCCCGCATGCTGTCGGCCATCGGCGCCGCCTCGCGCGAGGCCCTGGTCTCGGCCCTCGTGCCGAAGAACATCCTGCGCGGCCAGGCGATGGCGATCCCCGACGCGATCACCGAGACGAAGGCGCTGGCCGAGCTGAAGGCCCTCGCCGGGAAGAACCGGGTACTGAAAAGCTTCATCGGCCAGGGCTACCACGGCACGATCACGCCGGGCGTCATCCTGCGCAACATCCTCGAGAACCCGGCCTGGTACACCGCCTACACGCCCTACCAGGCCGAGATCTCGCAGGGCCGCATGGAGGCGCTGCTGAACTTCCAGACCATGGTCACCGACCTCACGGGCATGGCCATCGCCAACGCCTCGATGCTGGACGAGGCCACCGCCGCCGCCGAGGCGATGACGCTGGCGCAGCGCATGGGCAAGAGCAGGAGCAAGGCCTTCTTCGTGGCCGACGACGTGCTGCCGCAGACGCTGGAAGTGGTGCGCACCCGCGCGCTGCCGCTGGGCATCGAGGTGGTGACGGGGCCGGCCGCGCAGGCCGGCGAGAAGGACTGCTTCGCGGCGCTGTTCCAGTACCCGGGCGTCAACGGCCAGGTGCACGTGCTCGAGCCGGTGGTCGACGCCGTGCATGCGCGCGGCGGCCTGGTCATCGTGGCCGCCGACCTGCTGGCGCTGACGCTGCTGCGGGCCCCGGCCGAGTTCGGCGCCGACATCGCCTGCGGCAACACGCAGCGCTTCGGCATGCCCATGGGTTGCGGCGGCCCGCACGCCGCCTACCTGGCCACGCAGGACGCGCTCAAGCGCTCGCTGCCGGGCCGCCTCGTGGGCGTCAGCGTCGATTCGCACGGCGCGCCGGCCTACCGCCTCGCGCTGCAGACGCGCGAGCAGCACATCCGCCGCGAGAAGGCCACGTCCAACATCTGCACGGCGCAGGTGCTGCCGGCGGTCATCGCCAGCATGTACGCCGTCTACCACGGCCCCGAGGGCCTGCGCCGCATCGCGCGCCGCGTGGCCACGCTCACGGCCATCTTCGCCGCCGGCCTCGCGCAGCGCGGCGTCGAGTGCGTCAACGCGCACGCGTTCGACACGCTGGAGATCGTCACCGGCCCGCAGACCGACGCCGTCATGGCGCGCGCCGTCGCGGGCCACATGAACCTGCGCCGCGCCAGCGCCACCACGGTGTCGGTGAGCTTCGACGAGACCACCACGCGCGCCTGCGTGTCCGCGCTGTGGGAGATCTTCGCGCCGGGCCTGGCCGCGCCGTCGTTCGACGCCTTCGAGCAGGGCGTCGAGCTGCGCCTGCCGGCCGGGCTGCTGCGCACCAGCGCGTTCCTCGCGCACCCGGTCTTCAACACGCACCACAGCGAGACCGAGATGCTGCGCTACATCCGCCGCCTGTCCGACAAGGACCTGGCGCTGGACCGCAGCATGATCCCGCTGGGCTCGTGCACGATGAAGCTCAACGCCACCAGCGAGATGATTCCCATCACGTGGCCCGAGTTCGCTCACGTGCACCCGTTCGCGCCGGCCGACCAGCTCGAAGGCTACAGGCTGCTCGACGAGCAGCTGTGCAAGTGGCTCGAGCAGGCCACGGGCTACGCCGGCATCAGCCTGCAGCCCAACGCCGGCTCGCAGGGCGAGTACGCCGGCCTGCTGGTGATCCGCGCCTGGCACGCGTCGCGCGGCGAAGGCGCGCGCGACATCTGCCTGATCCCCGAGTCGGCGCACGGCACCAACCCGGCGTCGGCGCAGATGGTGGGCCTGAAGGTCGTCGTCGTGAAGTGCACGTCGGACGGCGAGGTGGACATGGCCGACCTCGAGGCCAAGTGCGTCGCGCACAAGGACGACCTGGCCGCGATGATGATCACCTACCCGTCCACCTACGGCGTGTTCGAGCCGGGCGTCAAGGCGCTGTGCGCGCTGGTGCACCGGTACGGCGGCCGCGTGTACGTGGACGGCGCCAACATGAACGCGATGGTCGGCGTGGCCGCGCCGGGCGAGTTCGGCGGCGACGTGAGCCACCTGAACCTGCACAAGACCTTCTGCATCCCGCACGGCGGCGGCGGCCCGGGCGTCGGCCCGGTGTGCGTGGTGGAAGACCTCGTGCCCTTCCTGCCGGCGCACCGCGCGGCCGGCCTGGGCACCGATGACGACCGGCGCGTCGGCGCCGTCTCGGCCGCCCCGCTGGGCAACGCCGCGGTGCTGCCCATCAGCTGGATGTACGTGCGCATGATGGGCGCGGCCGGCCTGAAGCAGGCCACCGAGACCGCGATCCTCAATGCCAACTACATCGCGGCGCGCCTGTCGGCCCACTACGACATCCACTTCAGCGGCAACGTGGCCGGCGTCGCCGGCGGCGGCGTGGCCCACGAGTGCATCCTGGACCTGCGTCCGCTCAAGGACAGCTCAGGCATCAGCGCGGAGGACGTCGCCAAGCGCCTGATCGACTACGGCTTCCACGCGCCCACGCTGTCGTTCCCCGTGGCCGGCACGCTGATGGTGGAGCCCACCGAGAGCGAGCCGCTGGTGGAGATCGACCGCTTCTGCGACGCGATGATCGCCATCCGCGCCGAGATCGCGAAGGTGGAACAGGGCCGCTGGCCGCGCGACGACAACCCGCTGAAGAACGCCCCGCACACCGCGCAGGCGCTGCTCAAGCACGAGTGGCCCCATGCGTACACGCGCGAGGACGCCGCCTACCCGGTGCCGGCGCTGCGCCTGGGCAAGTACTGGTCGCCGGTGGGCCGCGTGGACAACGTCTACGGCGACCGCAACCTGTTCTGCAGCTGCGTGCCGATGAGCGAGTTCTCGGAAGCCGCAGAAGCCGAGGCCGCTCAGGCCTGAACCCGCGAAGCACGCCATGGCAGTCTCGGTTTTCGACCTCTTCAAGATCGGCATCGGCCCGTCGAGCTCGCACACGGTGGGCCCGATGCGCGCCGCGCGCATGTTCGTCGCGCGCCTCGCGCACGAGGGCCTGCTCGCGCGCGTCACGCGAGTGAAGGCCGAGATGTACGGCTCCCTCGGCGCCACCGGCAAGGGCCACGGCAGCGACAAGGCCGTGCTGCTGGGCCTGGCCGGCCACGAGCCCGACACGGTGGACATCGAGCAGGTGCCCGCACTCCTCGAGGCCATCCGCTCGCAGCGCCGCCTCACGCTCAACGCCAGCGTCGAGATCGCGTTCGACGAGGCCGCCGACCTGGTGATGCACCGCCGCGAGACCCTGCCCTTCCACGCCAACGGCATGCGCTTCACCGCGTTCGACGCCGCCGGCGCCGAGATCGAGAACCGCGTTTATTACTCGGTGGGCGGCGGCTTCGTGGTCAGCGACGAGGTGGCGGCCGACGGCTCGAGGCAGAAGACCATCGCGCCCGACACCACGGTGCTGCCCTACCCGTTCCACAGCGGCGACGACCTGTTGAAGCTGACGTCGCAGCACGGCATCAGCATCGCCGAGCTGATGCGCCGCAACGAGCGCCACTGGCGCACCGACGACGAGGTGCACGCCGGCCTGATGAAGATCTGGAAGGTGATGCAGGAATGCGTCGTGCGCGGCTGCCGCACCGAGGGCATCCTGCCGGGCGGCTTCAAGGTGAAGCGCCGCGCGGCGCAGCTGTACCGCGACCTCACCGTGAACCCCGAGGCCGCGATGCGCGACCCGTTGATCGTGATGGACTGGGTCAACCTCTACGCGCTGGCCGTCAACGAGGAGAACGCCGCCGGCGGCCGCGTGGTCACCGCGCCCACCAACGGCGCCGCGGGCATCGTGCCCGCAGTACTCCACTACTACACCCGCTTCGTGCAGGGCGCCAACGACAAGGGCGTGGTCGACTTCATGCTCACCGCCGCGGCCATCGGCATCCTCTACAAGGAGAACGCCTCGATCTCCGGCGCCGAGGTGGGCTGCCAGGGCGAGGTGGGCGTGGCCTGCTCCATGGCCGCCGCGGGCCTGGCCGCCGTGATGGGCGGCACGCCCGAGCAGGTGGAGAACGCCGCCGAGATCGGCATGGAACACCACCTGGGCCTCACCTGTGACCCGGTGGGCGGCCTGGTGCAGATCCCGTGCATCGAGCGCAACGCGATCGCCTCGGTCAAGGCCATCAACGCGGCGCGCATGGCGCTGCGGGGCGACGGCACGCACCACGTGAGCCTCGACAAGGTCATCAAGACCATGCGCGAGACCGGCGCCGACATGCAGACCAAGTACAAGGAAACGGCGCGCGGCGGGTTGGCGGTCAACATCGTCGAGTGCTGACCCGCTTGAGGCGGCGCATGCGCAGTGCGCCGAAAAACGGCGACACTAGCCGTCCATGCAACGCCTCATCCTCCCGCTCGCGGCTTCCGTCCTGACCCTGGCCGGCTGCGCCTCCGCGCCGGTCGCGGGCGCCGCGCTGGACGAAGTGCGCATCGAGTCGCGCGGCATGGACGCCGGCGGCGAGGCCTGCGCCGACTTCACGCTCACCTCCGCCCAGGCGCGTTATTTCCTGGCCCGCTCGGTGGTGGTCACGGCCACCCAGCAGCGCGAGGGCTGGGACGTGCTGCCCTGCTACGTGCGCGGCACGGCGCGCTCCGCCAGCGGCCTGTGGCGCTGGGAGATCCGCGCCGGCGGCACCGCCACGCTGGAGACGCCGGCCGGCGACTCCGAGCTGCGCGCCTGCACCGGCTGCGAGATCGTGCTGGGCCGGCCCAGCGGCAAGCAGCGCTAGCGGCGCACATCGGAGCGCATCAGGCCATCACGGAATCGGCCTCCGGCTCCGAATCGGGCTGCGAATCGGGCGCCGGCGAATTCGGCACCACCATCGACAGTTCTTCCGGCGGGCCGCCGTCCTGGATCGGGCGCAGGAACGCCAGGATCATGAAGCCCAGCAGGCCCAGCAGGCCCATCGCGGCCCAGCCCGGCGGGTAGGCATTGGCGCGGACGTACGACGCGCAGGCCCACACGCTCAGGGCGATCGCCACGGCCATCACGCCGCCGACGCCGGGCAGCGGCACGCCGCTGATCATCAGCACGATGCCCACGAGCCCGCTCAGCACGGCGCCGACGATGGCCCCGCGCGAGCGCGCGTCGAGACGCTGCTTGAAGAAGCCCACCCACTGCTCGATGTAGGCGTAGATCACCGGCACCACCACCAGCGTCAGCAGCGTCGAGGTGATGACGCCGCCGATGATGGCGCGGCCCATCGGCGCCTGCATCTCGCCGCCCTCGTCGAGCGCCAGCGCCAGCGGGAACATGCCGAACACCATCGCCGCGGTGGTCATGATGATCGGGCGCATCCGGATCTGGCCCGCCGTCAGCACCGCCTCGGCCAGCGTGGCGCCGGCCTTGCGCGCGTGGTTGGCGAAGTCCACCAGCAGGATGGCGTTCTTGGTGACCAGGCCCATCAGCATGATCAGGCCGATCAGCGAGAAGATGTTGATGGTGGAATGGAACACCTTGAGCGAGATCATCACGCCGATCAGCGACAGCGGCAGCGAGGCCATGATCGCCAGCGGCTGCAGGAAGCTGCCGAACTGGCTGGCCAGCACGATGTAGATGAAGATCAGCGCCAGGCCCAGCGCGGAGCCGATATTGCCGAAGATGTCGTCCTGGTCCTGGGCGGCGCCGCCGATGTCGAAGCGGTAGCCCGGCGGCAGCACGGTGGCCTTGACGATCTTGTCGATGTCGGCGTTGACCTGGCCCACGGTGCGGCCCGACTTCACGTCGACGCCGGCGTACACCGCCTGGCGGCGCTGCAGGTTCTGGCGCTTGATGATGTTCGGGTTGGTGACCGGGGTGATCGTGGCGACGCTTTCCAGCGGCACCGGCGTGCCGTCGGCGGCGAAGGCGACCGGCAACTGGTTCAGCTGTGCCACGCTCTGGCGGCTGGACTCGGGCAGGCGCAGCTGCACCTCCACCTGCTGGCCGTCGGGCGTCGTCCAGTACGTGGACACGTCGCCCTGCACGTACGCGCGCAGGCTGGCCGCGAGCTGCGTCGGCGTCACGCCCAGCTGGCGCGCCGCGTCGGGGCGCACGCGCACCGCGTAGGCCGGCAGGCCCGGCTTGACCGAGGACTCGAAGTCGGTCACGCCCTTGACCTTCTGGATCTTGGCGCCGAGGTCGGCGGTGATCTGGTCCAGGACGTTGGGGTCGGGGCCCAGGATCGAGATGAAGATCGGCCGGTTGCCCAGCGCGACGGAGATGCCCGGCAGGCCCGCGAGGCGCTTGCGGATCTCGTCCTCCACCTGGAACTGGTCGAGCTTGCGCTGGTGGCGCGGCTTCAGGCCGATGCCCACGTAGGCGGTGTTGTGGCCGTTGTCGCCGCCCACCTGCGTGGACAGCGAGTCGATCTCCGGCATCGAGCCGATGAGCGCCTCGACCTGCTTCATCTTCTCGTCGGCGCGGGCCAGGCTGGTGCCCACCGGCATCGTGATGTTCAGGCTCGTGTAGCCCTGGTCGGTCTGCGGCACCGCCTCGGCGCCGATGGTGGTGGCCAGCGCGATGGCCGCGAGGAAGGTGCCCACCGCCGACCACAGCACGATGCCGCGCGGCGTAAGCGTGGCGAAGCGCAGCTGGCGCTTGCCGCCGGTCAGGCGCCGGCCGTCGGCGCCGAACGCGAAGCCGTAGGCGGGCACCGGCGGCACGAACACGCGGTAGCGGCGGCCGCTGAAGGCCCAGCCGATCAGCCGCTCGTACACGTTGTGCAGCCGGGCCATCGCCCAGTCGACGCCCCGCATCAGGTGGCCGACGCCCCAGAGGCGCTGCAGCGTGACGGCCGGCGGGTCGCGCCACACCGACGACAGCATCGGATCGAGCGTGAAGCTGACGAACAGCGACACGACGACGGCCGACACCACGGTGATGCCGAACGGGAAGAAGAACTTGCCGACGATGCCCTTCATGAAGGCCACCGGCACGAACACCGCGCAGATCGCGAAGGTGGTGGCCATCACGGCCAGGCCGATCTCGTCGGTGCCCTTGCGCGCCGCCGTGTGGTGGTCCTGGCCCATGCCCACGTGGCGCACGATGTTCTCGCGCACCACGATCGCGTCGTCGATCAGCAGGCCGATGCACAGGCTCAGCGCCATCATCGTCATGAAGTTCAGCGTGAAGCCGAACGCGTTGATCGCGATGAACGAGGCGATCACCGAGATCGGTAGCGTCAGGCCGGTGATGATGGTGGAGCGCCAGCTGTGCAGGAACAGGAACACGATGGCGATGGTCAGCAGCGCGCCCTCGCCCAGCGTCTTCTTCACGCCGCTGAGCGACGCCTCCACCCAGTCGCTGCTGGCGTAGATGATCTTCAGCTCGACGCCCGGCGGCAGCGACGGGCGCATCTCCTCGACGGCCGCCTTGATGGCCGCGCCGGTGCGCACGATGTTGGCGTCCTGCTGCTTGTAGATGTTGAACGTGACCGCCGGGCGCCCGTTGATGCGCGACAGCGAATCGGGTTCCTGTTCGCGCTCGACCAGCGTGCCGACGTCGCCCAGCAGCACCACCCCGCCGCTGGCGTTGCGCGAGACCACCACGTCCTTGAACTGCTTCGGGTCGGTGAGGCGGCCCTCGACGCGCACCAGCGAGTCCTCGCTGTGGTTCTGCAGCATGCCCACCGGCTGGTCGGTGTTGGCGCGCGCCAGCGCCGCGCTGACGTCGGCCGGCGTGAGGCCGAAGCCGCGCAGGCGCTGGGGATCGAGGTCGATGCGCACCTGGCGCGTGACCAGGCCCAGCGGCGTCACGCGCGCGACGCCCTCGACGCTGGTCAGGCGCTTCTGCACCGTCTGGTCGGCGATCAGCGACAGCTCGCGGTCGCTGCGGTTGGTGGCCATCAGCGCCAGCGTCACGGTGGGCTGCGCGTTGTCGCCGTCGAAGCGGCTCACGAACGGCGGCTTCACGTCGCGGTTGAAGCCGGACTGCACCACCGCCACCTTGTCGCGCACCTCCTGCGTGGCGCGGGTCATGTCCACCGACAGGTTGAACTCGGCCACCGTCTCGCTGCGGCCCTCGAAGCTGTTGGAGCGGATCATCTTGACGCCGGCGATGCCGTTGAGGGCATCCTCCAGCGGCTTGGTGATCTCGGTCTCGACCGCGCCCGGCGAGGCGCCGGGGTACTGCACGGCGATGAAGACCACCGGCGGCGAGATGTCGGGCATCTGCTCGACGCCCAGCCGCTGGTACGAGAACAACCCGAGCACGCAAAGCGCCACCATGACCATGGTCGCGAACACGGGGTTGTTGATGGAGACGCGCGTCATCCACATGGGAACTCTCCTCGGGGTGAGGCCGTGGGAACGGCGCGGATCAATGCGTGGAAGTCGCGGCGATGGCCGGCGGCAGCGGCTTGGGCGTGGCGGCCGTCGCGACGGCGACGATGCGCGCCTTGGCGCCCTCGCGCAGGTTGTCGAAGCGCGCGCCCAGCACCGGCACGTCGGCCGACAGGCCCTCGAGCACCTCCGCGCGGTCGCGCACCGGGTCGCGGCGACCCGTGGTGACGGTGCGGCGCAGCAGCTTGCCCGACTCCACCGTCCACACGTATTCCTGGCCCGAGGCCGAGCTGATCGCGCCGGTGGGCACGGTCAGGCGCGGCGTGGCGTCGCCGATCTGCACCTGGGCGACGGCGTACTGGCCGGCGCGCAGCGTCTCCTTGGGGTTGGGCAGCTGCACGGCCACGCCGATCGAGCGCGTGCCGGCCTCGGCCGCCGGGGCGATGCGCGCCAGCTTGCCCGTCAGCGGCTTGTCGACGCCCTCGATCCTCAGCGTGACCGGCATGCCCGCCGCGAGCCGCGCCACGTCCTGCGTGCCCACGGTGCCCGCCAGCTCCAGCAGGTGCAGGTCGACGATGTTGACGACCTGCTGCTCCGCGGTGACCTTCTCGCCGGCGACCACGTAGCGCTTGGACACGATGCCGCTGATCGGCGCCACCAGCGACGCGTCGCGCAAGGCGATGCGCGCGGAGTCCAGCGCCGCCTCGGCCGCGGCGACCTGGGCCTTGGCGCTGTCGAGTTGCGACTTCGAATTGTCGAGCGCGATCGGCGAGATGAACTTGTCGTTGGCCAGGCCCACGTTGGAGTCGTGCGTGCGCTGCGCCTGCGCGAGCGTGGTGCGCACCGCGGCCAGGTTGGCGCTGCGCTCCGCCACGTGGCTGGCGAGGTCGCTCACGTCGATGCGGCCGAGCAGCTCGCCGGCCTTGACGCGCTGGCCCTCCTGCACGTCCAGCGTCAGCAGCGTGCCGGTGGCCTTGGCGCGCACCATCGCGGTATTGGGCGCCACCAGCGCGCCCGAGAACTCGACCACCTGCGGCAGCGCCAGCGAAACCGGCCGCGCGGCCTCGGCCTGCGTGAAGTCGAGCGCCGCCTCGTCGGCCTTGGCGCCCGGTTCGTTGGCCGCCATCGCGGCGCTGGCCGGCACGGCCGACGCCCCCTTGCCCACCTTGATCGCGACGCCCGTTCCGATAGCCGCCGCGACCACGGCCAATCCGACCACCCAGCGCTTGCGCATGTCTCTTCCTTCGTCGTTGTTCCAGGATCATCCTGAATTTCGACGGAGTGTGGAACGAGGCCGCCCCGGGCGGGCCCGGATTGCGATGAAGTGCTGTTGGGCCGGTACCAGTTGCAGTGCGGCTGGACGGACCGCGGCGGATCGCGGCGGACGGACTCAGCCCCGGGGGGCGGCCCCCGCGATGGGCGGCGTGTCGAGCGCCACGTCGCCGCACTGGGCGCGGTGGGCGAGCACGTGGTCCATCACCACCAGCGCCAGCATCGCCTCGACGATGGGCGTGGCGCGGATGCCCACGCAGGGGTCATGGCGGCCGAAGGTCTCGACCACGGTCGGCTGGCCGGCGCGGTCGATGGAGCGCCGCGGCGTGCGGATGGAACTGGTGGGCTTGATCGCGATGGACACCCGCAGGTCCTGGCCCGTGGAGATGCCGCCCAGCACGCCGCCGGCGTTGTTGCCGACGAAGCCCTGCGGGGTGAGCTCGTCGCCGTGCTCGGTGCCGCGCTGCGCGACGCTGCCGAAGCCGGCGCCGATCTCCACGCCCTTGACCGCGTTGATGCCCATCATGGCGTAGGCGATGTCGGCGTCGAGCTTGTCGAACAGCGGCTGGCCCAGGCCCACGGGCATGCCGCGGGCGATGACGTCGACGCGGGCGCCGCACGAATCGCCGGCCTTGCGCAGCTCGTCCATGCGCGCCTCCAGCGCCGGCACGATGCCGGCGTTCGGCGCGAAGAACGGGTTGAGCGGGATCTGCGCCTCGTCGACGAACGGGATCTCGATGTCGCCCAGCTGGCTCATCCAGCCCAGGAACGACACCCCGCGGTGCTCCTGGAGCCACTTGCGGGCGACGGCGCCGGCCGCCACCATCGGCGCCGTGAGGCGCGCCGACGAGCGCCCGCCGCCGCGCGGGTCGCGCAGGCCGTACTTGCGCCAGTAGGTGTAGTCGGCGTGGCCCGGGCGGAAGGTGTCGAGGATGTTGCCGTAGTCCTTGCTGCGCTGGTCGGTGTTGCGGATGAGAAGCGCGATGGGGGTGCCGGTGGTCAGGCCCTCGTATACCCCTGACAGTATCTCGACGGCATCGGGCTCGTTGCGCTGGGTGACGTGGCGCGAGGTGCCTGGGCGCCGGCGATCGAGCTCGACCTGGATGTCGGCCTCGCTCAGGGCCAGCCCCGGGGGGCAGCCATCGATGACGCAACCGATCGCCACGCCGTGCGATTCGCCGAAATTGGTGACGCGAAAGAGTTCGCCGAAGGTGCTGCCTGACATGGCTCGATTCTAAGGGCCCGCGCGGTACCCGCCTTCGCGATGCGGCGCGACCCGCTTCGCGCGCTTGCCGGCGGCAAATTCCGCCTTCGGAGGCTCGCCATGCCCGGCCGTGTGAAAAAGGCCACGGCCTTCGGCTTTATTCCCGCGACCCGGCGCGCGGATCCAGGGCAAAGTGCCGGGATGCTGTCTTTCGGCCCCCGTTCGAGCGTCATGGGAGGCGCCCGCGCCCCGTCCGTGTCCCGTCCCTGCGCCATGCTCCTGGGCATGGCCGGGGCCGCGCCCGCGCTCGCGGCGGACTCTGCCGCGCCCGAGCCGAGCATCGCCCTGCCCCTGTGGCTGTTCTGGCTGGTCATCGTCGGCCTGCTGGGCCTGGCAGCCGCCCTGTTCGGCCAGACCGTCCGCATGCGCCGCTCGATGCAGCGCGAGCGCCTGGCCAACCGGCTGATCGACCGCAGCCCGAACCTCGTCTGCGTGCTCGACCCGCACGGCGCCGTGCGCCACATGAACGGCACCGGCCGCCAGTGGCTGCGCGTGACCCATCCCGACATCGCCGGCCGGCGCCTGGACGAGATTGCCGCGCTGGGCATGACCGAGGCGCAGGCGACCGCCCTGCAGGCCATCGTCGCGCAGGCGGTGGGCGGCGCGATCGTCACCCACGAACTCACCCTCAGGCGCCCGGACGGCGCCTCGCTGACGCTGGAGCTCTCGGTCCGCGCGATCCCGCGCACGCGCGACGTCAAGCCCAACCTGCTGATGGAGGGGCGCGACGTCACCAAGCGCAAGTCGGTGGAAGACAAGCTGCACCTGGCCGCGGCCGTGTTCGAGCAGGCGCGCGAGGGCTTCGTCATCGCCGACCGCGATGGCCGCGTCGTCACCGTCAACCAGGCGTTCTGCGACATCAGCGGCTACAGCGCCCACGAGCTGCAGGGCCAGCACACGGCCGCGCTCGGCTTCGGCATCGACCGGCGCGACGTGCGGCGCCAGGTGCGCGCCGCGCTGCAGACCTCCGGCCAGTGGCAGGGCGAGGTGCGCACCTCGCGCAAGGACGGCAGCCTCTACACCTGCTGGGCCGCCATCAAGCAGCAGCGCGACGCCAGTGGCGCCGTGACGCACTACATCGGCATCCTCGACGACATCACGCAGGCGCGCGAGGTGGAGCGCAACCTGGTCCGCCTGGCCCACGTCGACACGCTCACCGACCTGCCCAACCGCAGCCTGCTGGCGGACCGCGTCGGGCAGCTCACCAGCGTGTCGCGCCGCGACCATCGCCCGTTCGCGCTGATGTTCATGGATCTCGACCAGTTCAAGAACATCAACGACACGCACGGCCACAGCGTCGGCGACGCGCTGCTCGGCGAGATGGCGCGCCGCCTGCAGGGCAGCCTGCGCGAGGTGGACACCGTCGCCCGCCTGGGCGGCGACGAGTTCGCGGTGCTGCTACCCGGCGCCGACGCCGCGGGCGCCGAGCTGGTGGCCTCCAAGCTGCTCGAACGCCTGGCCGAGCCCTGCATGGTGCAGGGCCACGAGCTGAGCATGACGATGTCCATCGGCATCGCCACGTACCCGTCCGACGGCGACGACTACGAGATCCTGTCGCGCAACGCCGACACGGCCATGTACCGCGCCAAGCACGAGGGCAAGGCCACCTGGCGCTTCTTCGCGGCCGGCATGCAGCAGCGCTCGGCGCGCCAGCTGCAGCTGGAATCGGCCCTGCGCCGCGCCATCGAGCGCAACGAGCTGCTTCTGCACTACCAGCCCCAGCTGGACGCCGCCGGCGAGCACCTGGTGGGCGTGGAGGCGCTGCTGCGCTGGCGCCATCCGGAGTTCGGCATGGTGTCGCCGGCCGAGTTCATCCCGCTGGCCGAGACCAGCGGCCAGATCGTGGCCATCGGCGAATGGGTGCTGCGCACCGCCGTGGCCCAGCTGAAGGCCTGGATCGACGCGGGCGTCGCGCCCATGGTGGTGGCCGTCAACCTGTCGGCAGTGCAGTTCCGCCACGCGAGCCTGCCCGCGGTCGTCACGCGCGCGCTGAGCGACGCCGGCCTGCCCGCGCAGTACCTCGAGCTCGAGCTCACCGAGAGCGTCACCGCCAACCCGGCCGCGGCCACCGCGATGATGAACGCGCTGCACGCGCTGGGCGTGCGCCTGTCGCTGGACGACTTCGGCACCGGCTTCTCGTCGCTGAACCACCTCAAGCGCTTCCCGCTGCACACGCTCAAGATCGACCAGACCTTCGTGCGCGACATCGACACCGACCCGGACGACCGCGCCATCGTGCGCGCCATCATCCAGCTGGCCCGCGCGCTGAACCTGCAGACCATCGCCGAGGGCGTGGAGACCGACGCCCAGCACCAGTTCCTGCGCCACGAGGGCTGCGACATGATGCAGGGCTACCGCTTCTGCCGTCCGATGGACGCCGCCGCCCTGGAGATGTGGATCGCCACACGCGAGGCGGCGCCGCCGTCGAACGTGGTGCCCATGATCGCGGCCTGAGCGCGCCCAGGAACACAACGGCCCGACCGCTTCCGCGTGTCGGGCCGTCTGCCTTCCGGGGCGCTCAGCCGTTCAGAGCGATTGGCCGACCTTGGTGTCTTCTTCGGAAGGCCAGTCGCGGATGTAGGCCTTGAGCATGCGGTTCTCGAAGTCCTGGGCCTCGACCACCGTGCGGGCGACGTCGTAGAACGAGATGACGCCCATCAGCGTCTGGCCGTTGAGCACGGGCATGTAGCGCGCGTGGCGGCCGAGCATCATGCGGCGCACCTCGTCGATCTCGGTCTCGGGCGTGCAGGTGAGCGGCGCGTCGTCCATCACCGAGCGGATGGTGACGGTGCCCAGCGTGCCGCCCTGGCGGACGGTGGCGCGGATGACCTCGCGGAACGTGAGCATGCCGGTCAGGTCGCCGTGGTCCATGACGACCAGCGAACCGATGTCGTGCTCGGCCATCGTGACGACGGCCTCGTGGAGCGGCTGGTCGGGCGAAACGGTGAACAAGGTGTTGCCCTTGACACGCAGGATGTCGCTGACTTTCATGGCAACGCCTCCTCGGGGATCAATGAAATGGGGGTTTCAACATAGCACACAATGACGACATTGGACTCGTGGTTCGCCCCCGAGTCAACGTCGCATCCGAGCGGCGTCAACGATTCCCGACACCTCTTCCGAGAGCGCCCATGCCCGGCCCGTCCGACCCCTCCTTCGATACCCTCGCGCTGCACGCCGGCGCCGCGCCCGACCCCGCCACCGGCGCGCGGGCCACGCCCATCCACCTGACCACCTCGTTCGTGTTCGAGTCGAGCGAGCATGCGGCCTCGCTGTTCAACATGGAGCGCGCCGGCCACGTCTACAGCCGCATCTCCAACCCGACCACGGCCGTGTTCGAGGAGCGCGTGGCCGCGCTGGAAGGCGGCGTCGGCGCCGTCGCCACCGCCAGCGGCCAGGCCGCGCTGCACCTGGCCGTGGCCACCATCGCCGGGGCCGGCTCGCACATCGTCGCCAGCGCCGCGCTGTACGGCGGCTCGCACAACCTGCTCTCCTACACGCTGTCGCGCTTCGGCATCGAGACGACCTTCGTCAAGCCGCGCGACATCGACGCCTGGCGCGCCGCGATCCGGCCGAACACCAGGCTGCTGTTCGGCGAATCGCTGGGCAACCCCGGGCTGGACGTGCTGGACATCCCGCGAGTTTCGGCCATCGCTCACGAGGCCGGCGTGCCGCTGCTGGTGGACGCCACGTTCACCACGCCGTGGCTGCAGCAGCCGTTCAAGCTGGGCGCCGACCTGGTGTTCCATTCGGCCACCAAGTTCCTGTCCGGCCACGGCACCGTGGTGGGTGGCGTGCTGGTCGATTCGGGCCGCCTCGACTGGGAGCGCAGCGGCCGCTTTCCCGAGCTGAGCGCGCCCTACGCCGGCTTCCACGGCATGGTGTTCACCGAGGAGAGCACCGTCGGCGCGTTCCTCCTGCGCGCGCGCCGCGAGGGCCTGCGCGACTTCGGCGCCTGCATGAGCCCGCACACCGCGTGGCTGATCCTGCAGGGCCTCGAGACGCTGCCGCTGCGCATGGAGCGCCACGTGGCCAACGCGCGCAAGGTGGTGCGGTTCCTGGCCGAGCATCCGATGGTGGCGCAGGTCGGCTATCCCGAGCTGGAGTCGCATCCCGACCACGCGCTCGCGAAGACGCTTCTGCCGCGCGGCTGCGGCTCCGTGTTCTCGTTCGACCTGCGCGGCTCGCGCGCGCAGGGCGTGGCCTTCATCGAGGCGCTGCAGCTGTTCTCGCACCTGGCCAACGTGGGCGACTGCCGCTCGCTGGTCATCCACCCGGCCTCGACCACGCACTTCCGCATGGACGACGCGGCGCTGGCGGCCGCCGGCATCGGCCCGGGCACCATCCGCCTGTCGATCGGGCTGGAGGACGCGGACGATCTCATCGTGGACCTGAAGTCGGCCCTGAAGGCCGCCGAGAGGGCCGCGGCATGAAGTTCGACGTCCAGGGCCGCACGGCCTACGCGTACACGGGCGGCAGGCCCTGGGGCGACGGCGAGCGCTGCGTCGTGTTCATCCACGGCGCGCTCAACGACCACTCGGTGTGGACGCTGCTGGCGCGCTGGTACGCGCACCACGGCTACCGCGTGCTGGCGATCGACCAGCCCGGCCACGGCCGCTCCGACGGCCCGCCGCTGGCCAGCGTCGAGGCGCTGGCCGACTGGGTGCTCGCGCTGCTGGACGCCGCCGGCGTCGCGAGCGCGCACCTGGTGGGCCACAGCATGGGCTCGCTCATCGCGCTGGAGGCCGCGTCGCGCGCGCCCGGGCGCGTTGCCGGGCTCGTGATGGTGGGCACGGCCTACCCGATGAAGGTGAGCGACGCGCTGCTGGGCACGGCGCGCGACGACCCCGCGCGCGCGATCGCGATGGTCAACGCGTTCTCGCACTCGGGCCTGGCCAGCAAGCCTTCGTATCCGGGCCCCGGCGCGTGGCTGCGCGGGGGATCCAGCGCGTTGATGCACCGCATCCAGGAGGGCGCCGAAGGCAACCTGTTCGAGCACGACTTCCGCGTCTGCGACGCCTATGCGAACGGGCTGGAGGCCGCCGCCCGCGTGGCCTGCCCCGCGCACCTGGTGGTGGGCACGCGCGACGCGATGACGCCGCCCAAGGCCACGAAAGAGCTGGCCGCCGCGCTGCGCGCCACCGTGTCGCGCATCGTTTCAGGGCATGCACTGATGCAGGAAGCCCCCGATGCGGTGTTGAATGCGGTGCGTCAGGCCATTTCGGCCTGACAGGATCCCATGACAGGGGAATGACGATGGCCAACGCAGTCTTCGACGGCGATCCGAAATCGCTGCACAGCTTCGCCGAGTTCTACCCGTACTACCTGAACGAGCATCGCAACGCTACCTGCCGGCGCCTGCATTTCATCGGCTCCACGCTGGCGCTGGTGTGCCTGTGGTCGCTGATCTGGACACGCCAGCCGGTGTTCCTCCTGGCCGGCCTCGCGTTCGGCTACGGCTTCGCCTGGATCGGCCATTTCGGCTTCGAGAAGAACAAGCCCGCCTCGTTCCGCCGCCCGCTGTGGAGCTTCATGGGCGACTGGCGCATGTACTTCGACATCTGGACGGGCAAGGTCGCCATCTGAGCTGGAACGCCTCGACTAGCCTGAGAGGCCGCTGCCCATCCGCGTCAACGGACCGACGCCCTGGTTGACCTTCTTCACCAGCTCCAGCCGCTCGAGCACGCGCGGATCGATCTCCACGTGATCGGCGACGAACACTTCCACGGGCCGGGCACGACCTCCGCGGGAATGCAAGGTCAGGAGGCTGCCCTCGGCCTCGCCCTCGCGGCCCTCGTCGAGCACGTGCATCGCCAGCCACCAGTCCTTCAAGTCGGCGTACGGCATCACCGTCCTGCCGAACAGGTGCGGCACGACGATCGCACGGTCATTGAGCAGCAGCAGCGGACGGTTGCGCATGGCCCAGATCGCCCCGCAGCCTGCCAGCGGCAGCACGTCGACGTAGAAGCGGGGCCCGCCTGACGAATGCGTCCAGAGATCCCACAGCAGCCAAAGCGATGCGATCAGCAGGACGGGCCGCAAGTAGAGCGACAGGGTGTCGCGCCAGAGGTGCCGCGGCGCCGACCGCATCACCACCAGCGTCGTGTCGAAGCGCGGCGCATGGCCTTGCGCCACCAGCGCCACGACCTGCGCGGCGGGCTCGAGCCGCGGCGATGCGGGCTCGTCGCGCCAGCGCACGAGGACGTCGACCGGCACCGCCAGCATCGTCGACACGGATGCCGTGCTGTTGCCGGCATCCAGCATGTCGAGCGCCGCGTGGCGGAGATGATCGAAACCTGCCGATGCCCCCATGCCGCGATTATCGCCGGCACGCCGCACCCACGCACGGGCTCAGGCCGTGGCCTTGGCCTTCACCAGCGGCGCCAGCTGCGTCAGCATCTCGTCGACCATCTCGTCGAGTCCGAACTGGGCCTTCCAGCCCCAGTCCTTCGCGGCCTCGCTGTCGTCGATGGAACGCGGCCAGTTGGCGGCGATCGCCTGGCGGAAGTCGGGCACGCAGTCCATCGTGAAGCCGGGGATGCGCGTCGCGATCGCGTCGGCGATCTGGCGCGGCGTGAAGCTGATGGCCGACAGGTTGTAGCTGCCACGCTGGCGGATGGCCTCGGCGGGTGCCTCCATCAGCTCGATGGTGGCGCGCAGCGCGTCGTCCATCAGCATCATCGGGAGCGCCTGGTCTTCCTTCAGGAAACAGGTGTAGCGGCCGTCGCGCAGCGCCGAGTGGAAGATCTCCACGGCGTAGTCGGTGGTGCCGCCGCCCGGGGGCGTCTTCCAGCTGATCAGGCCCGGGTAGCGCAGGCTGCGCACGTCCACGCCGTGGTTCTTGTGGTACCAGGCGCACCAGCGCTCGCCGGCCAGCTTGCTGATGCCATAGATCGTGGTGGGATCCATGATAGTGTCCTGCGGCGTGCCGTCGGCCGGCGTCGTCGGGCCGAAGGCGGCGATCGAGCTGGGCCAGAACACCTTGTCCAGCTTGTGCGTGCGCGCCAGTTCGAGCACGTTGAGCAGGCCCGTCATGTTCAGGTTCCAGGCCCACTGCGGATGCTTCTCGCCGTTGGCCGACAGCGCGGCGGCCAGCAGGTAGATCTGCGTGATCTGGTGGCGCTCCACCACCGCGGCGAGGCCGGACGCGTCGGTGACGTCCAGCTGCTCGTGCGGCAGGCCCGGGTTGCGGCCGGTGGGGGCCACGTCGCTGGTCACGACCTGCGCCACGCCGGGACGCTTGCTCAGCGCGCCCGCGAGCTCGGAGCCGATCTGGCCGTTGGCGCCGATGATGAGGATGCGCGCGCCGCTCATTGCGCGGCCCCGATCAGGCCCAGTTCCTTGCCGGCCTGCGTGAAGGCCGCGACGGCCTTCTCGAGGTGGTGGCGATCGTGCACCGCGGACATCTGCACGCGGATGCGCGCCTGCCCCTTGGGCACCACGGGGAAGAAGAAGCCCACCGCGTACAGGCCCAGCTCGAGGATGCGCTGCGACAGCTGCTGCGCCTTGACGGCGTCGCCGATCATGATGGGCACGATGGGATGCTCGCCCGGCTTGATCTCGAAGCCCGCGGCCGTGATGGCCTGGCGGAACCACGCGGTGTTGTCGGCGAGCTTGTCGCGCAGCTCGGTGCTGGCCTCGAGCAGGTCGAGCACGGCCAGCGAGCCGCCGACGATGGCCGGCATCACGGTGTTGGAGAACAGGTAGGGGCGCGAGCGCTGGCGCAGCAGCTCGATCACCTCTTTCTTGCCGGTGGTGAAGCCGCCGGACGCGCCGCCGAGGGCCTTGCCCAGCGTGCCGGTGATGATGTCGATCTTGCCGAACACGCCGCGGTGCTCGTGCGTGCCGCGGCCGCGCGCGCCCAGGAAGCCGGTGGCGTGGCATTCGTCCACGCCCAGCAGCGCGCCGTACTGGTCGCACAACGCGCGGATCTTGTCCAACTGCGCGATGGTGCCGTCCATCGAGAACGCCCCGTCGGTGAACACGAGCTTGAAGCGCGCGCCGGCGGCGTCGGCGGCCTTCAGCTGCGCCTCGAGGTCGGCCATGTCGTTGTGCGCGTAGCGGAAGCGCTTGGCCTTGCACAGGCGGATGCCGTCAATGATGGACGCGTGGTTCAGCGCGTCGCTGATGATGGCGTCGTCCTCGCCCAGCAGGGGCTCGAACAGGCCGCCGTTGGCGTCGAAGGCCGCGGCGTAGAGGATGGTGTCCTCGGTGCCCAGGAAGGCGGCCAGGCGCCGCTCCAGCTCCTTGTGGATGTCCTGCGTGCCGCAGATGAAGCGCACCGAGCTCAGGCCGTAGCCGTGGGTGCGCAGCGCCTCGTGGGCCGCCTCGATGACCTTGGGGTGCGACGACAGGCCGAGGTAGTTGTTGGCGCACAGGTTGATCAGCTCGCGGCCGTCGGCCAGCTTGACAAGCGCGCCCTGCGGCGTGGCGATGATGCGCTCGCCCTTGAACAGGCCGGCGGCGCGGATGCCGTCCAGTTCGGCCTGGATGTGTTGGTTGAATGCGGCGACGCTGGTCATGAGCTTTGTCCTTCAGGCACAATCTTGTTCAATGCAAATTCCGTTGTTCGATATATCGAACATGAGTGCAGTATCACGAACAACGGCACTTTCGTCAAGCCTCAGCCCGGACCATCATGACCCGCAACCCTTCCGTCGAGCCCCCGCGCGTCGGCAATACCCTCGCGGAACTGCGCCAATTGCGAGCGCTGTCGCTGGACGAGCTGTCGCGCCTGGCGGGCGTGTCCAAGTCGATGCTGTCGCAGATCGAGCGCAACCAGGCCAACCCGACCGTGGCCGTGGTCTGGCGCCTGGCCAACGCCCTGGGCGTGCCGCTGGGCCAGTTGCTGGACGGCGAGCGCCCCGCCCTGCCCGCCATCACCACCGTGGCCGGGCACGCCACGCCGTCGCTGCGCAGCCCGGACGGCCGCTGCGAGCTGCGCATCCTGGGCCCGATCGAGCTGGCGGGCCAGTTCGAGTGGTACGAGCTCACGGTGCAACCGGGCGGCAGGCTCGAATCCGAGGCGCACGAGCCCGGCTCGCGCGAACACCTCACGGTGCTGGGCGACGGATCGCTGGAGGTGCGCTCGGGTACGGACGTGTCGACGCTGCAGGCCAACGAGACCGCGCGCTACGTGGTCGACGTGCCGCATTCGATCTCCAACCCGACGCCGTCGGTGGTGCACGCCCTGATGGTGGTCGTGCACGCGGCTTGACCGCTACACGCCCTCGATGCCGCGGGCGCGCATCGCCACGTGCATCAGCGCGAAGCCCAGGCCGGCGGACGCGAAGAACAGCGCCATGAAAGGCACCCCGCCGCAGGCCTTCAGCGCCACGAGGCCGGCCACGATCGCGCTCGTGGCGAACATCAGCAGCGGCTTGAGCCCGACCAGGAAGCGCACGTAGGCGCCGGCGCCGAAGCGCGAGTCCACGAGCTCGGACAGCCACGGCGACATGTACTGCGCCCGCTTGGCGAAGAGGCCCGACAACCCGAAGAACACCGGCGGCACCAGCGCGAACTGCCAGGGAAACGGGGCGGCGCACAGCTGGCGGTCGAGGAAGGGGCCGACGAACAGCGCGACGGCGCTCCACGCGAGCGTCAGCGCCCAGATCGCGACGATCAGCAGCCGCCGGCGGAAGGCGAAGCGGCCCTCCGGATCGACCCCGAAGTCGCCATGTCGCGCCGGCCCCGCCGCGATGACGGGCTCGCGCGCTTGCGCCTCGCGCAGCGCCACGAGATGCCACAGGCAGAGCCCGCCGAACGAGAACAGCACCCACACGTGGGCGAACCTGCCGAAGGCCGCGCCCGCGTCGCGCGCGTGTCCGGGCGCCGGCAGCGCGTCGTGCGCCACCATCCGGAAATGCTCCCCGGACGACAGCAGCAGGTCGACGGGCAGCAGGGTCTGCAACGCGATCATGGCGATCGCCACCACGCTGCCCGTGAGGAGCAGCCACGGCGCGAACAGGCGCCGCCCGCCGGGCCAGCGGAACGGCGGGGCCTCGGGACGGCGTCGCCGCAAGGTCCAGGACGCGAACAACACGTTGAGGATCACGAGCCCGTGGTCGAACATGAACCCGCCCATGTAGCGGCCGCCTCCCGGCAACGCCGACACCCCCACCGCGACGAGGGCCACCACGAGCGCCAGCCAGGACAGCGCGAGTCCGAAACGAGCTCTTGTCATGCGGGCAGCACCTCGGCGAGCACGATCGTGTCGACGCCCAGCTTTCCGCGTGCCGGCGCGAGCGCCTCGATCGGGGCCAGCAGCAGCTCGTCGACGAGCGGCGCAAGCGGCGTGTGCGCCGGGTCGCACAGCAGCACGTAGCGCGGCTGGCCTTCCTCGTCGAGGCGGCCCACCCAGTCCAGCGCCACCAGGGTCTCCAGCACCGACTCGAACTGCAGCGGATCCATGCGCAGCCGGTCGGCGAGGTCCATGCCGCTCATGCCGTGCTCGCCCGCCTCGCGGCTGCGCTGCAGGCGGCGCACGATGTCGAGCGCGAGCGCGAAGCGTTGCCCCGGCACGCGGCCGTGCTGCACGAGGTTGAGCTTCAGGCTGGGCGCATAGGCCGCGATGACCGCGCCCAGCAGCACGATCACCCAGCCGAGGTAGATCCAGAGCAGGAAGATGGGCACCGTCGCGAACGCGCCGTACACGCTGGAGTACGACGTCATGTGCGTGAGGTACCAGCCCAGCGACCGGCGCGCGACCTCGAAGCCGGTGGCGACGAACAGCCCGCCCGCGATCGCGTGGCGCCAGGCCACGGGCGCGTGCGGCACGTAGTGGTACAGCCCGCTCATGGCCGTGGCGAGCGCGGCGAACTCCAGCACCGACAACGAGAAGCTGACCCCGCCCGACATCTGCTGCACCATGCCGCTGGACGCCGAGATGGCGTACGACATCAACGTGAGGCTGGCGCCCAGGATCAGCGGCCCCAGCGTGACCGCGGCCCAGTAGACCAGCACGCGCTGCGCGATCGGGCGCGGCTTCTTCACGCGCCAGATCGCGTTGAGCGTGCGGTCGATGGTGAGCATCAGCGCCATCGCGGTGAAGCCCAGCGCGATCAGGCCCGCGGTGCCCAGGCGGCTCGCCTTGGTGGCGAACATCGTCAGCGCGCCCAGCACGGGCTTGGCGATGCTGGCAGGCACCAGCGTCTGCAGGAAGTACTTCTCCAGGCCGGCCTGGAAGGTGCCGAACATCGGGAACGCGGTGAACACGGCCAGCATCACCGTGAGCAGCGGCACCAGCGAGATCAGCGTCGTGAACGTCAGGCTGCTGGCCGTCAGGCCCAGGCGGTCGTCGCGGAAGCGGGCGCGCAGCGTGCGCAGCGTCTCGAACCAGGGCCAGTTGCGCAGCGTCTGCATGGGCTCGGCGAGCAGCTCGCCGAGCGGTGTCTTCAATGTCTTCGTGACGGTCATGGCGACTATCATGCCAAACATGGCCGACAGCCCGACGACATCGCCCGACCGCGTCACCGCCGCCACCCGAGCGATCGCGGTGGCCTGCGCGCTCGCGCTGATCGCGCTCGCCATCGCGTGGGAGCTCGTGTGGGCGCGCACCGGCCACGGCACGCTGGTGCTCAAGGCGCTGCCGCTGGTGGTCGCCCTGCCCGGCCTGATGCGGCACCGCATGTACACCTACCGCTGGCTGAGCCTGGCCATCTGGCTCTACGTGGCCGAGGGCCTGGTGCGCATCGTCGACAAGCCGCCGTCGAACTGGTGCGCCGGCGCCGAGGTGGCGCTGTCCATCGTGCTGTTCACCGCCTGCGCGACGCAGGTGCGCTGGCGCCACAGCGTGGCCAGGCGCCTGGCCGCCGCCGAGGATCCGCGCGCCGATGCCGGCACCGCCCACTGAGATGACGTCCCTGCTGGACGACCTGCGCGCCATCGTCGGCGCGGATCACGTGCTGGTCGGCGACGGCGACGCGCTGCTCGCGCACGAACGCGACTGGCGCAAGCGCTATCGCGGCCGCAGCCTGTGCGTGGTGCGGCCCGGCTCCACCGGCGAGGTCGCGGCGGTCGTGCGCCGGTGCGCACGCGAGGACGGCGTCAGCATCGTGCCGCAGGGCGGCAACACCGGGCTCGTCGGCGGCGGCGTTCCCGACGGCTCGCGCCGCCAGGTGCTGCTGTCCACGAAGCGCCTGCGCGCCGTGCGCCGCGTCGACGCCGACAACCAGACCATCACCGTCGAGGCCGGCCTGGTGCTGCAGGAGGTGCAGGCCGCGGCCGCCGCGGCCGGCCTGCTGTTCCCGCTGAGCCTGGCGGCCGAGGGCACCTGCACCATCGGCGGCAACCTGGCCACCAACGCGGGCGGCACGCAGGTGCTGCGCTTCGGCAACGCGCGCGAGCTGTGCCTGGGGCTGGAGGTGGTCACCGCGCAGGGCGAGGTGTGGAGCAGCCTGCACGGCCTGCGCAAGGACAACACCGGCTACGACCTGCGCGACCTGTTCGTGGGCAGCGAGGGCACGCTGGGCATCATCACCGCGGCCACGCTGCGCCTGTACCCGCAGCCGCGCGCCGGCGTCACGGCTTGGGCCACCTGCCGCACGCTGGCCGACGCCGTGGCGCTGATGCGCCGGCTGCGCGCCGCGTTCGACGCGGAGCTGGTGGGCTACGAGGCGATGAACGCGCTGTCGCTGGCGCTGGTGGAGCGTCACTTCCCGGTGCTGCGCGCGCCGCTGCCGCTCGCGCTGGCCGACGGCACGCCGCTGTGGTCGGTGCTGGTCGACCTCGCGTCCCCGCACGACGAGCACGTGCTGCGCGAGCGCGCCGAGACCGCCCTCATGGCCGCGACCGAGGCCGGCGAAGCCGTGGACATCGTCGTCGCAAGCAACGAGCTGCAGGCCCGCGCACTGTGGCAGCTGCGCGAGGCGATCCCGCTGGCGCAAGGCGTCGAGGGCCTCAACATCAAGCACGACATCGGCGTGCCGCTGTCGTCGCTGGCCGGGTTCGTCGACGCCGCCGATGCCGCACTGGAGTCGGTGGTGCCGGGCGCCCGCCGCATCACGTTCGGCCACCTGGGCGACGGCAACCTGCACTACAACCTGCAGGCACCCGAGGGCGACGCCACCGACGACTTCCTCGCCGCCCACGAGCGCGCGGCCAACGCCTGCGTGTACGACGTCGTCGAGCGCTTCGGCGGCACCTTCTCGGCGGAGCACGGCATCGGCCGGCTCAAGCGCGGCGAGCTGGCGGCGCGCAAGCCGGGGCCGGCGCTCGCGATGATGCGGGCGATCAAGTCGGCGCTGGATCCGAAGGGATTGCTCAATCCCGGCGTGCTGCTGCCGGATTGACGCGCAGGCGGCGGCCTACTGCAGCGGCGTCTTCGGCGGGATGCCCACCGGCAGCGTGAACACCTCGATGCCCTCGTCGGCGAGCGCCTCGCGCTCCTGCGGCGTGGTCTGGCCGCGGATGGCCTTGGCCTCGCTCTCGCCGTAGTGGATGCGGCGGGCCTCCTCCGCGAAGCGCGAGCCGACGTCGTGGGTGTTGTTCAGCAACTCGGCCACCGCCGCGGCGAAGCGCTGCGCCGCGGCGTTCGGGCCCGCGAGCGCTGTCGCCTGCACGGGCTCGGGCGCCGGCGCGGACGCAGGCTCGGGTGCGCGCGCGCCCGAGAGGTTCAGGTGCGGCGCGCTGGGCAGGCGCACCACCTCGGCGTTGCCGCACACCGGGCAGTCGAGCAGGCCGCGCTCGCGCTGCGAGCCGTAGTCGTCCTCGGAGGCGAACCAGCCCTCGAACGCGTGGCCGGCGCCGCAGCGCAGGTCGAGCACCTTCACGCGCCCGCCCTCATTCGGCGGCCTGCCACGCGGGCGCCCAGCCGCCGTCGCGCCACAGCCGGAGCTTGAGCAGCGCGACCATCGTCTTGGCGTCCGTGAGGCGGCCGCTGGCCGACTGCGCGAGAAGCTCGGACTCGGCCATCGTCAGCACCTCGAGGAACTCGCCGTCGTCGAGTTCCTGCGGACCCGCGACGAGGCCGCGGGCGAACCAGATGTCGATGAATTCGTTGGAGTACGCAGGCGCGTTGTGCAGGCATCCCGCGTAGGCCCATTCGCGCGCGCGAAAGCCCGTCTCCTCGCGCAGCTCGCGCTGGGCGCAGTGCAGCGAGGTCTCCTGGGGATCGAGCTTGCCGGCCGGGAATTCCAGCAGCACCAGGTCCGGCGGGTAGCGGTGCTGGCGCTCGACGACCAGACGGCCGTCGTCGGCGATCGGCACGATCATCACGGCGCCGGGATGCACCACGTGCTCGCGCCAGGCGGTCTTGCCGCCGGGCAGCCGGATCTCGTCGCGGCGCACCTTCAGGAAGTGGCCTTCATAGACGCTCTCGGACCTGATCCGGCGCTCGACGAGGTGCTCGTCGACGCCGGCCATCGCGCGGACCGGGGAGCCACCGGCGACGATGGGCTCCACGTTCTTGTCGGTCACGCGCGGCCTCGGAGCATCGGGTTCTTAGCTGTTCAGGGCCTTGTAGACGGCGTCGCGGCACACGCTCATCAGGCCGTCAGGCAGCAGGCCGAAGCCGAGGGCGGCCAGGCCGTTGAGCGCCAGCAGCACGGTGGCGCCGGTCTCGCCGCGGATGGGCGTCTTGTCCAGCGGCTCATCGAAGAACATGGTCTTGACGATGCGGATGTAGTAGTACGCGCCGATCAGCGACAGCAGCACGGCGATGATCGCCAGGTCGGTGTAGAGCGGGTTGCCGGTGGCCAGCAGCGCCTGCAGCACGGCGAACTTCGCGTAGAACCCGACCAGCGGCGGGATGCCGGCCAGCGAGAACATGAACACCGCCATCACCAGCGCGATCCAGGGCGAGCGCTTGGCCAGGCCCGCGAGGTCGGAGATCTCCTCGCTCTCGTAGCCGTGGCGCGACAGCACCATGATCAGGCCGAAGGTGCCCAGCGTCGTCAGCACGTAGGTGACGATGTAGAACAGCGCGGAGCTGTAGCCGTTGGCGGCCGGCTCGGACGAGATGGCGATGACGGTGGGCGTGAAGCCCAGCAGCATGAAGCCCAGCTGCGCGATGGCCGAGTAGGCCAGCAGGCGCTTCAGGTTGCTCTGCGCGATGGCGGCCAGGTTGCCGAGCGCCATCGACGTGACCGACAGCACGATCAGCATCTCCTCCCAGTCGTTGGCCTGGCCCGAGAGGCCCTCGACCAGGATGCGGAAGGTGATGCCGAACGCGGCCAGCTTGGGGGCGCCCGAGATCAGCAGCGTGACGGCCGTGGGCGCGCCCTGGTAGACGTCGGGCACCCACATGTGGAACGGCGCGAGGCCGAGCTTGAAGCCCAGGCCGGCGACGATGAACACGAGGCCGAAGGTGAGCACCTGCGGGTTCTGCGTGCCCTTGTGCAGCGCCTCGAGCACGTTGGGGATGTCCAGCGTGCCGGTGGCGCCGTACATCATCGACAGGCCGTACAGCAGGAAGCCGCTGGCCAGCGCGCCCAGGATGAAGTACTTCATCGCGGCTTCGGTGGACACGGCGTGGTCGCGGCGCAGCGCGGTCAGCGCGTACAGCGACAGGCTCATCAGCTCGAGGCCGACGTAGACGACCAGGAAGTTGTTGGCCGACACCATCACCGAGATGCCCAGCAGCGAGAACATCGCCAGCGTGAGGAACTCGCCCTTGAGCAGGTCGCGCGACTTCAGGTACGGGCGCGCGAAGCCCAGCGTGATCATGGTGGCCAGCGTGGCCGACAGCGCCAGCAGGTGGCCCAGCGGGTCGATGACGACCATGCGCGACATGCCGTAGACGGTGCGCCCGGCCTGCAGCTCATTCAGGTGCAGCAGCGCGAGCACGGCCAGCGAGGCCTGGGCCAGGCCGAAGGTGAACTTCAGGCGCGCTTCGGAGGCGTTGACGCCGACGAGGGCCACCACCGAGGTCATCAGCAGCAGGAAGATCTCGGGGTAGACGATCGGCAGGGAGGTCAGTTGAATCATGGGGGGCTTTCCGCGGCGCTCAGATCAGCTTGGACTGGGCGACGTGCTTCAGCAATGCGTCCACCGACACCTGCATGACGTCCGTGAAGGGCTTCGGGTACAGGCCCATTGCCAGGACGGCGACTGCCAGCAGGGCGAGCATGAGGAATTCGCGCGAGTTGATGTCCTTCAGGCGGCTGACGCTGCCCTTGGTGACCGGGCCGAAGTACACGCGCTTGACCATCCACAGCGTGTAGGCGGCGCCGAAGACCAGGGCCGTGGCCGACAGCGCGGCGACCCAGAAGTTGAAGCCGGTGGTGGCCAGGATGACCATCCACTCGCCCACGAAGCCGGCGGTGCCCGGCAGGCCGCAGTTGGCCATCGCGAACAGCACCGCGAAGGTGGCGAACCACGGCATCGTGTTGACGACGCCGCCGTAGGCCGCGATGTCGCGCGAGTGGACGCGGTCGTACAGCACGCCGATGCACAGGAACATGGCGGCCGAGACGAAGCCGTGCGAGATCATCTGGATGATGGCGCCCTGCATGCCCAGCGAATTGAAGATGAAGAAGCCCAGCGTGCAGAAGCCCATGTGGGCGATCGACGAGTAGGCGACCAGCTTCTTCATGTCGGTCTGCACCATGGCCACGAGGCCGATGTAGACGACGGCGATCAGCGACAGCACGATGATCAGCCAGGCCCAGTGGTGGCTGGCGTCCGGCGCGATCGGCAGCGAGAACCGCAGGAAGCCGTACGCACCCAGCTTCAGCATGATCGCGGCCAGCACGGCGGAGCCGCCGGTGGGCGCCTCGACGTGCACGTCGGGCAGCCACGTGTGCACCGGCCACATCGGCACCTTCACGGCGAACGCGGCGAGGAACGCGAAGAACAGCGCGGTCTGCGCCGGCATGGACAGCGCCAGCTTGTGCCAAGCGAGGATCTCGAAGCTCGCGTTCGACTGGATGTACAGGTAGACCAGCGCCACCAGCATCAGCAGCGAGCCCAGCAGCGTGTACAGGAAGAACTTGAACGACGCGTAGATGCGGTTCGGGCCGCCCCAGACGCCGATGATGATGTACATCGGGATCAGCGTGGCTTCGAAGAACGTGTAGAACAGCAGGCCGTCGACGGCGGCGAACACGCCGATCATCAGGCCCGACAGGATCAGGAACGCGCCGAAGTACTGGTTGACGCGCTCGGTGATCACCTCCCACGCGGAGATCACGACGATCACCGTGATGAAGGCGGTGAGCAGCACGAACCAGACGGAGATGCCGTCCACGCCCAGGTGGTAGTTGGCGTGGAAGCGCTCGATCCACGGCAGGTTGGTCTGGAACTGCAAGGCCGCCGACGTGGTGTCGAAGCCGGTGATCAGCGGGATCGTGACGAGGAATGCCGCGATGGCCGCGACGAGCGCGAACCAGCGCACGGCACGCGCGTTGTCGTCGCGTCCCAGCGCCAGCAGGACCACCCCTGCCAGGATCGGCAGCCAGATGGCAAGACTCAGGAAACTCATTGTTGTTCTCCGCCGGCTGGATCAGTGGGCGACGCCCAGGACGACACTTTGAAGATACGGGCCGAGCTGCCAGGTGAGCAGGCCGAACACGCCCAGGATCATCACCAGCGCGTACCAGTAGAGGTGGCCGGTCTGCACGAGGCGCACGATGCCGGCGAACACGCCGACCAGTCGCGCCGAACCGTTGACGAACAGGCCGTCGATCAGGCCCAGGTCGCCGCCCTTCCACAGGCCGCGGCCCAGGAGCCGGGCGCCGGCGGCCAGGACGTTCTCGTTGAACCAGTCGAAGTAGTACTTGTTCTCGAGGATCGTGATCAGCGGCTTCAGCGCGCGGCCGACAACCGCGGGAATCGACGGGCTGATGATGTAGAACCAGTACGAGACGGCGACGCCCAGCGCGGCCAGGATGAACGGCAGCGATGCGAACGCGTGCAGGCCCATGCCGATCGCCCCGCCCTTCTCGTTGAATTCCTTGGCGAGCTCTTCCATCGCCGGGTGAGCTTCGGAATTCCAGACGACGCCGCTGCCGAAGAAGCCGCCGTACAGCATGGACTTGATCGTCCAGCCGCCGATGACGGCCGACGGGATGGCCAGCGCGATCAGCGGGCCGGTGACGACCCACGGCGATTCGTGCGGCGTGTGGTCGCCATGGCCGTGGTCGTCGTGTCCATGCGCGCCGTGCGCGTGCTCGTCGTGCGCCGCGTGCGCGACCGCGTGGCCATGGTCGCCATGGCCGTGCGAGTCGTCCTCTTCCAGTTCGGGCTCCGGGCCGTCCACCTCGGGCGGGAACGGCTTGTGGTGGAAGCGTTCCTCGCCGTGGAAGACCAGGAAGAACATGCGGAACGAGTAGAACGCCGTGACGAACACGCCCGCGGTCACCGACCACTGCGCGAAGGTCGCGCCGTACAGGTGGCTCGCGTAGGCCGCGTCGATGATCGAGTCCTTCGAGTAGAAGCCCGCGAAGAACGGCGTGCCGATGAGGGCCAGCGAGCCGATCAGCGACGTCCAGTACGTGACGGGCATGTACTTGCGCAGGCCGCCCATGTTGCGGATGTCCTGGTCATGGTGCATGCCCATGATCACGGAGCCGGCCGCGAGGAACAGCAGCGCCTTGAAGAACGCGTGGGTCATCAGGTGGAACACGGCCACCGGGTAGGCCGACAGGCCCAGCGCCACGGTCATGTAGCCCAGCTGCGAGAGCGTGGAGTACGCGACGACGCGCTTGATGTCGTTCTGGATGATGCCCAGGAAGCCCATGAACAGCGCGGTGATCGAGCCGATGATCAGCACGAAGCTCAGCGCGGTGTCGGACAGCTCGAACAACGGCGACATGCGCGTGACCATGAAGATGCCGGCCGTCACCATGGTGGCGGCGTGGATCAGCGCGGAGATCGGCGTGGGGCCTTCCATCGAGTCGGGCAGCCACACGTGCAGCGGGAACTGCGCGCTCTTGCCCATGGCGCCGATGAACAGGCAGATGCAGGTGGCGGTGATCAGCGACCAGCTGGTGAACGGCACCGTGGACAGCGCCAGCGCGCTGTTCTTGGTGAAGGCGTCGAACGCCTCGCCGTAGTTCAGCGTGTGCGTGTAGCTGGCGATCAGGCCGATGCCCAGGATGAAGCCGAAGTCGCCCACGCGGTTGACCAGGAAGGCCTTGAGGTTGGCGAAGATGGCCGTCGGCCGCTTGAACCAGAAGCCGATCAGCAGGTACGAGACGAGGCCCACCGCTTCCCAGCCGAAGAACAGCTGCAGGAAGTTGTTGCTCATCACGAGCATCAGCATCGAGAACGTGAACAGCGAGATGTACGAGAAGAAGCGCTGGTAGCCCGGATCCTCTTCCATGTAGCCGATGGTGTAGACGTGCACCATCAGCGACACGAACGTGACGACGCACATCATCATCGCGGTGAGGCCGTCGATGAGGAAGCCGACTTCCATCTTCAGGCCGCCGGCGTTCATCCATTCGTAGACGGTGCCGGAGAAGTGCGCGCCGTCGTTGACGACCGACAGCAGCGTCATGAACGACAGCACGAAGGCGATGGCCACGCCCAGGATCGTGATGCGGTGCGCGTTGGCGCGACCGATCTGCTTGCCGAACAGGCCCGCGACGATCGCGCCGACCAGCGGCGCCACCGGTACCGCGACCAGTTGCGTGAGGGAGAGATTGGCAGACATGTTTTTTTATCAGCCCTTCAGCGCGTCGAGTTCGTCGGCGGCGATGGTGGCGCGGTTGCGGAACAGCACGACCAGGATGGCCAGGCCGATCGCGGACTCGGCCGCGGCCACCGTCAGGATGAAGAACACGAAGACCTGGCCCGCCATGCGGTCCTGCGCCAGCGGCAGGTAGTGCGAGAAGGCCACGAAGTTCATGTTGACCGCCAGGAGCATCAGCTCGATGGCCATCAGCAGCACGATGAGGTTGCGGCGGTTCAGGAAGATGCCGACCACCGACAGGGCGAACAGCATGCCGCCCAGCGTGAGGTAGTGCGCGAGGGAAACGTCACCGATGTTCATGCCTTGCCTCCGTCCTTGGCGGGTTCCGCGGGGGGTGCGGGCGGCACCGACGCCACCTCGATGACCGGCGCCATCTTCACGATGCGCAGGCGGTCGGCCTTGCGCGCGCGCAGCGCGAGGTTCGGGTCGATCGCCTTGGTGTCCTTGCGCTCGCGCAGGGTGAGCGCGATGGCCGCGATGATGGCCACCAGCAGCAGCACGGCGGCCACTTGCAGCGGGTACAGGTAGTTGGTGTAGACCTCGATGCCCAGCATCCGGGTGTTGCCCAGCTTGAGGGCCTGCAGGTCGACCGGGGCGTCGGCGACGCGGAAGCCGCCCATCAGCACCAGCGCCATCTCGAGGGCGATCAGCACGCCCACCAGCGCGGCCAGCGGGAACGCCTTCCAGAAGCCCACGCGCAGTTCCTCGGTGTTGATGTCCAGCATCATCACCACGAACAGGAACAGCACCATGACGGCACCGACGTAGACCAGGACGAGCGCGATGGCCAGGAACTCGGCCTTGAGCATCATCCACAGGCACGAGGCGGTGAAGAACGCCAGCACCAGGAACAGCGCGGCGTGCACGGTCGATCGCGCGGTGATCACACCGAACGACGAGGCCAGCAGCACGGTCGAGAAAAGGTAGAACAGGGCGGAAATGGTTGTCATGGCAATGCTTGGCCTGTGACCTCCGGGGCGCTTGCGGCGCCTCAGCGGTACTTGGCGTCGGCCTCCTTGGCGGCGGCGATTTCGCGTTCGTAGCGGTCGCCCACGGCGAGCAGCATGTCCTTGGTGAAGTACAGGTCGCCCCGCTTCTCACCGTGGTACTCGAAGATGTGCGTCTCGACGATGGAGTCCACCGGGCAGCTCTCCTCGCAGAAGCCGCAGAAGATGCACTTGGTGAGGTCGATGTCGTAGCGCGTGGTGCGGCGGGTGCCGTCGGCGCGGACGTCGGACTCGATCGTGATGGCCATGGCGGGGCACACGGCCTCGCACAGCTTGCAGGCGATGCAGCGTTCCTCGCCGTTGTCGTAGCGGCGCAGCGCGTGCAGGCCGCGGAAGCGCGGCGACATCGGCGTCTTCTCCTCCGGGAACTGCACGGTGATCGTGGGCGAGAAGAAGTACTTGCCGGTCAGGCGCATCCCGCGGAACAGCTCCACGAGCAGGAAGCTCGAGAAGAAGTCCTTGAAGGAGAACGACGGCGTGGCGGTGGTGGTAGCAGACATGATTTTCTAGCCTCGCCTTATTTCCAGATCGACCAGGGCGATTGCATCCACAGGCCGATGACGACCAGCCAGACGAGCGTCACGGGGATGAAGATCTTCCAGCCCAGGCGCATGATCTGGTCATAGCGATAGCGCGGGAACGTCGAGCGCACCCACAGGAACATCGAGACCACGCAGAACACCTTGGCGAACAGCCAGATGAAGTGCGGCACGAATTCGAGGCCGCCGACCGGCGCGAGCCAGCCGCCCAGGAACATGACCACGCACAGCGTCGAGACCAGGATCATGTTGGCGTATTCGGCCAGGAAGAACATCGCGAAGGCCATGCCTGAGTACTCGACCATGTGGCCGGCCACGATTTCCGATTCGCCTTCGACGACGTCGAACGGGGCGCGGTTGGTCTCCGCCAGGCCCGAGATGAAGTAGACGAAGAAGATGGGCAGCAGCGGCAGCCAGTTCCACGACAGGAAGTTCAGGCCGTGGTCGGCCATCATCCCCCTGCCCTGCTGGTTGACGATCTCGCCGAGGTTCATCGTGCCCGACACCATCAGCACCACGACCAGGCAGAAGCCCATCGCGATTTCGTAGCTGACCATCTGCGCGGACGCGCGCAGCGCGCCCAGGAACGCGTACTTCGAGTTCGAGGCCCAGCCGGCCACGATCACGCCATAGACCTCCAGCGAGGTGATGGCCATGACGAACAGCAGGCCCGCGTTGACGTCGGCCAGGACGACGCCCGGATCGAACGGCACCACGGCCCAGGCGGCCAACGCCGGCATGATGGTCATCACCGGGGCGACGAAGAACAGGCCCTTGTTGGCGGCCGTCGGGCGGATGATCTCCTTGAAGATCAGCTTGACGGCGTCGGCGATCGGCGTGAGCAGCCCCAGCGGGCCGACGCGGTTCGGACCCGGACGGATCTGCGACCACGCGATGGCCTTGCGTTCCCACAGCGTGAGGTAGGCCACGAGGCCCAGCAGCGGCAGGATGATCGCGAGGATGCGGATGATGGCCCAGATCACGGGCCAGATGTACAAGCCCTGCGCCGCGTGCCAGGTGTCGAGGATGGTTTGCATCGTTGGTTTTCCGTTCCGGCGTCAGGCCTTGACGACGCTGATCGCGCCGAAGGACGCGCCGAGGCCGGCGGTCAGCACGTGGCCGGCCGGCACGCGGACGACCGTCGGTGCCAGCGTCTTGTCCAGGCGCGCGACGAGCACGGCATGCGCCTCGCCTTGCGTGACGTGCACCTTGTCGCCGGCGGCCAGGCCGAGGTCGGCCCACAGCTGGCTGGGCAGCGACGCCTGCGGCGCGCGGGCATCAGCGGTGAGCTGCAGCGAGAGCGCGCGGCGCACCAGGCTGTCGGTGGCGTACACGGGCACGTCGGCAATCCGTTCGAAGCCGGCGGCGGCCTCCGTGTGCAGCGCCGCGGGCAGCGCCGCGTCGTTGGACAGGCGCGAGGCCAGCGTCGTGCGGTCGCCCAGCGCCTCGGCCAGCACCTCGTCGGCCGACTGCTGACCGAAGCCGGGCAGGCCCAGCATGTCGCCCAGCACGCGCAGCACCTTCCACGCGGGACGGGTCTCGCCCAGCGGACGGGCCACGCCCTGGAACGACTGCACGAGGCCCTCGGCATTGACGAAGGTGCCCGCGGTCTCGGTGAACGGCGAGATCGGCAGCAGCACGTCGGCGACGTCGGCGGCGGCGTTGCGGAACGGGGTCAGCGCGACCACCAGGCCCGAACCGCCGAGGGCGGCGCGCGCGGCGGCGGCGTTGGCGGCATCGAGCTCGGGCTCGACGTTGAGCAGGAACAGCGCCTTCATCGGCTGCGACAGCATCTGGCCGGCGTTCAGGCCGCCGGCGCCCGGCAGCGCGTTGACCAGCTGCGCGCCGACGTTGTTGCCGGCCTCGCCCAGGTAGCCCACCGTGGCGCCCGTGGCCGTGGCGATCCAGCCGGCCAGCGCCAGCAGCGTGGAGGCCTGCGGATGCTGCGCGGCGGCGTTGCCCAGCAGCACGGCCTTGGCGGTGCCATTGAGCAGCGAGGTGGCGATGGCCTCGGCCCGCGGCGAGCAATGGCCGGCGAACGGCGCGGTGCCGCCCTGCGCCTTGGCGACGCAATGGGCGATGTCTGCCAGCGCGCCGACCCAGCCGCTCGGGGCGACGGTGAGCTGCGTGGCGACGGGCATGAGCCAGTCTTCGGCCAGCGCGTTGACGCTGTGGATCTCGGCGCCCTGGCGCGCGGCCTGGCGCAGGCGCTGCGCGAACAGCGGGTGGTCCTTGCGCAGGAACGAGCCGACCACGAGCGCGCGATCGAGCTTGGACAGCGACGCGATGGACGTGCCCAGCCAACGCACGCCGCCGGCGTGCGCGAAGTCGGCGTGGCGCGTGCGGTGGTCGACGCTCTCGCTGCCGAGGGCGCGCACCAGCTTGGCCAGCAGGTGCAGTTCTTCCACCGTGGAGCCGGCGTGGCCCAGCGCGCCGATGCCGGCGACGCCGAACTCGCCCTTGACGCGCTTGACGCCGTCGACGACGTAGTTGAGCGCGGTGGGCCAGTCGACCGTCTGCCACTGGCCGCCCTGCTTGATCATCGGGGCGGTGAGGCGGGCGTCGGAGTTCAGGGCTTCGTACGAGAAGCGGTCGCGGTCGGCGATCCAGCACTCGTTGACGTCCTCGTTCTCGTACGGGACGACGCGCAGCACCTGGTTGTTCTTGACCTGGACGACGACGTTGGCGCCGACCGAGTCGTGCGGGCTCACGCTGCGGCGGCGCGAGAGTTCCCAAGTGCGGGCCTGGTAGCGGAACGGCTTGGACGTGATCGCGCCCACGGGGCAGATGTCGATCATGTTGCCGGAGAGCTCGGAGTCGATCGAGCGGCCCACGAAGGTCTGGATCTCGGCGTGCTCGCCGCGATGCGCCATGCCCAGCTCCATCACGCCGGCCACTTCCTGGCCGAAGCGCACGCAGCGGGTGCAGTGGATGCAGCGGCTCATCTCTTCCATCGAGATCAGCGGGCCGGCCGGCTTGTGGAAGACGACGCGCTTCTCTTCGGTGTAGCGCGAGGCCGAGCCGCCGTAGCCGACGGCCAGGTCCTGCAGCTGGCATTCGCCGCCCTGGTCGCAGATGGGGCAGTCGAGCGGGTGGTTGATCAGCAGGAACTCCATCACGCTCTGCTGGGCCTTGATGGCCTTGTCGCTCTTGGTGCGCACGATCATGCCCTGCGTCACCGGCGTGGCGCAGGCGGGCATCGGCTTCGGCGCCTTCTCGATGTCCACCAGGCACATGCGGCAGTTGGCCGCGATCGAGAGCTTCTTGTGATAGCAGAAGTGGGGGATGTACGTGTCCGCCGCGTCGGCCGCATGCATCACCATGCTGCCTGGGGGAACGGAAACCTTCTTGCCGTCGAGTTCGATTTCAATCATGAGTGTGTTCGCCTGGCTCAGACCGGCGCCGGAACCTGGCAGGTCTTGTGTTCAACGTGGTGAACGAACTCGCTGCGGAAGTGCTTGATCATCGCGCGCACCGGCATCGCAGCGGCATCGCCCAGCGCGCAGATGGTGCGGCCCTGGATGTTGTCGGCCACCGAGTTCAGCAGCTCGATGTCTTCCATCTTCCCGTGGCCGTGCTCGATGCGATCGACCATGCGCCACAGCCAGCCGGTGCCCTCGCGGCACGGCGTGCACTGGCCGCAGGATTCGTGCTGGTAGAAGTACGACAGGCGCAGCAGGCTCTCGACCATGCAGCGCGAGTCGTCCATCACGATGACGGCGCCCGAGCCGAGCATGGAGCCGGCCTTGGCGATGGAGTCGTAGTCCATCGTGAGCTCCATCATGATCGACGCGGGCAGCACCGGCGCCGAGGAGCCGCCGGGGATCACGGCCTTGAGCTTGCGGCCGGTGCGCACGCCGCCGGCGAGCTCGAGCAGCGTCGAGAACGGCGTGCCCATCGGGATCTCGTAGTTGCCCGGCTTGTTGACGTCGCCGACCACCGAGTAGATCTTCGTGCCGCCGTTGTTGGGCTTGCCACACTCGAGGTAGGCCTGGCCGCCGTTGCGGATGATCCAGGGCACCGCCGCGAAGGTCTCGGTGTTGTTGATGGTGGTGGGCTTGCCGTAGATGCCGAAGCTGGCCGGGAACGGCGGCTTGAAGCGCGGCTGGCCCTTCTTGCCCTCGAGCGACTCGAGCAGCGCGGTCTCTTCGCCGCAGATGTAGGCGCCGAAGCCGTGGAAGCCGTGCAGCTGGAAGCTGTAGTTGGAGCCGAGGATGTTGTCGCCGAGGTAGCCGGCGGCGCGCGCCTCCTCCAGCGCTTCCTCGAAGCGTTCGTAGATCTCGAAGATCTCGCCGTGGATGTAGTTGTAGCCCACGGAGATGCCCATCGCGTAGGCCGCGATGATCATGCCCTCGATGACGATGTGCGGGTTGAACGCGAGGATGTCGCGATCCTTGCAGGTGCCCGGCTCGCCTTCGTCGGAGTTGCAGACGAGGTACTTCTGGCCCGGGAACTGGCGGGGCATGAAGCTCCACTTCAGGCCCGTGGGGAAGCCGGCGCCGCCGCGGCCGCGCAGGCCCGACGTCTTGACCTCGGCCACGACCTGGTCGGGCGTCATGCCGCCCTCGCCTGCCAGGATCTTGCGGATGGCCTGGTAGCCGCCTCGGGCCTCGTAGTCCTTCAGGCGCCAGTTCTTGCCATCGAGGTCCGCCATGATCTGCGGGTTGATGTGGCGGCTGTGGAAGGCGGTCTCGACGCCCTGCGACTTGAATCGGGAAAGATCGACCATAAGGTTTTCTCAGCCTCTCACTTGGCCTGGGCGAGCGTGTCGAGCAGATCGTCGATCCGGTCGTTGCTCATGAAGCTGATCATTTCGCGGTCGTTGATCAGCATCACCGGGGAGTCGGCGCAGGCGCCGAGGCATTCGCTCTGCTGCACGGTGAACTGGCCGTCCGCCGTGGTGCCGCCGACGGCGACGTCGAGCTTCTTGCAGATGTGGGCGAGGGCCTGCTGGCCGTCGCGCAGCTGGCACGGCAGGTTGGTGCAGACGTTGATCTTGAACTTGCCAACCGGTTGCTGGTTGTACATGTTGTAGAACGTCGTGACCTCGTAGACGGCGATGGGCGCCATGCCGAGGTAGGCGGCGATCTCGTCTTCCGAATCGCGCGAGATCCAGCCGCGTTCCTGCTGCACGATGGACAGGCAGGCCATCACGGCCGACTGCTTCTGCGCTGCGGGGAACTTGGCGACTTCGCGCGCGAAGCGCTCCAGCGTGGCGGCCGCGAGCGGCACGTAGGGGGTGGTGGGCTGGTTCATCGATCGATCTCGCCAAACACGATGTCCATGGTGCCGATGACGGCGACGGCGTCGGCAATCATGTGGCCGCGCGACATCTCGTCCATCGCGGCCAGGTGGGAGAAGCCGGGCGCGCGGATCTTCAGGCGGTACGGCTTGTTGGCGCCGTCGCTGATCATGTAGATGCCGAACTCGCCCTTCGGGTGCTCGACGGCGGCATACGCCTCGCCTTCGGGCACGTGGAAGCCTTCGGTGAAGAGCTTGAAGTGGTGGATCAGCTCTTCCATGTTGGACTTCATCTCGGTGCGGGTGGGCGGCGCGACCTTGTGGTTGGTCGTGATGACCGGACCCGGGTTCGCGCGCAGCCACTTGCTGCACTGCTGGATGATCTTGTTGGCCTCGCGCATTTCCTGCACGCGCACCAGGTAGCGGTCGTAGACGTCGCCGTTGACGCCCACGGGCACGTCGAAGTCCATCTTGGCGTACACGTCGTAGGGCTGCGTCTTGCGCAGGTCCCACGCGATGCCGGAGCCGCGCAGCATCGGGCCTGAGAAGCCCAGGTTGCGCGCACGCTCGGGCGTGACGACGCCGATGCCCACGGTGCGCTGCTTCCAGATGCGGTTCTCGGTGAGCAGCGTCTCGTACTCGTCGACGCGGCCCGGGAACTTGCGGCAGAAGTCGTCGATGAAGTCCAGCATCGTGCCCTGCCGGTTCTCGTTCATGCGAGCGATGGCCTTGGCGTTGTGGATGCGGGACGCCTTGTACTGCGGCATCGTGTCGGGCAGGTCGCGGTAGACGCCGCCCGGACGGAAGTACGCCGCATGCATGCGGGCGCCGGAGACGGCCTCGTACAGGTCGAACAGGTCCTCGCGCTCGCGGAACGCGTACAGCAGCACGTTCATCGCGCCGCAATCGAGCGCGTGCGCGCCCAGCCACATCAGGTGGTTGAGCAGGCGGGTGATCTCGCCGAACATCACGCGGATGTACTGCGCGCGTTCCGGAACGTCCACGCCAAGCAGCCGCTCGATGGCCAGGCAGTACGCGTGCTCGTTGGACATCATCGACACGTAGTCGAGGCGGTCCATGTAGGGCAGCGACTGGATGTAGGTCTTGCTCTCGGCCAGCTTCTCGGTGGCGCGGTGCAGCAGGCCGATGTGCGGGTCGGCGCGCTGGATGACTTCGCCGTCGAGCTCGAGCACGAGGCGGAGCACGCCGTGCGCGGACGGGTGCTGGGGCCCGAAATTGAGCGTGTAGTTCTTGATTTCAGCCATGGAATGCTGTCCGGTCAAAAGCGGCGCAGAAGCAGGAGCGCGAGTCTTGGCGTGCGGCGGCGTGCATCAACGCAGGCCGCCGTAGTTGTCTTCGCGGATGACGCGCGGCGTGATCTCGCGCGGCTCGATCGTGACGGGCTGGTAGACCACGCGGCGCTGCTCGGCGTCGTAGCGCATCTCGACGTGGCCCGTCACCGGGAAGTCCTTGCGCATCGGATGGCCGATGAAGCCGTAGTCGGTCAGGATGCGGCGCAGGTCGTCGTGGCCTTCGAAGATGATGCCGTACATGTCGAACGCTTCGCGCTCGAACCAGTTGGCCGCGTTCCACACCGGCGTGACGGCCGCCACCACGGGCAGGTCGTCGTCGGTGGCGAACACCTTCAGGCGCACGCGCCAGTTGTTGGACAGGGACAGCAGGTGCGAGACGACGCAGAAGCGCGGGCCGTCCCAGGGCATGTCCTTGTACGACGAGTAGTCGACGCCGCACAGGTCGATCAGCTGCTCGAAGCCGAGCGTCCTGTCGTCGCGCAGCTGCCTGGCCACGGCCAGGTAGTCGGCGGCCGACACGGTGATCGTGATCTCGCCACGCTCGCGCTTGAACTGGGTGATGCGGGCGCCGAGGGCGGCTTCGAGGGCGGCCTGCAGGGCGTCGAGTCGTTGGGTCATTTGTGCAATCTACCTGGCGGATGGCTGGAGAGTGGCGGTGTTGCTTTAGCCAAGCTCTCGGGAAGCGGGGATCGCATCCGAGCCGAACCGAGCTCCCCCTCGGGGGGCAGCGACCAGCGGGAGCGTGGGGGTCGTCATCTAGGCTCTTGCGATCGTGTTCTCGCGCCGGATCTTGGCCTGCAGCTGCAGGATGCCGTACAGCAGCGCCTCGGCCGTGGGCGGGCAGCCCGGCACGTAGACGTCGACCGGCACGATGCGGTCGCAGCCGCGCACCACCGAGTAGCTGTAGTGGTAGTAGCCGCCGCCGTTGGCGCACGAGCCCATCGACAGCACCCAGCGCGGCTCGGCCATCTGGTCGTAGACCTTGCGCAGCGCCGGCGCCATCTTGTTGCACAACGTGCCGGCGACGATCATCAGGTCGCTCTGGCGCGGGCTGGGGCGGAACAGCATGCCGAAGCGGTCGATGTCGTAGCGGGCGGCGCCCGCGTGCATCATCTCGACCGCGCAGCACGCGAGGCCGAACGTCATCGGCCACAGGGAGCCGGTCTTGGACCAGTTGACGAGGACGTCGACCGAGGTGGTGACGAATCCCTCTTTCAGGAGGCCTTCATTGCCTTTGGGTGCAGCCATGGTGTTGTCGCTCCGCCGGGATCACTCCCAGTCCAGCGCGCCCTTTTTCCATTCGTAGATGAAGCCGACGACCAGGATCGCCAGGAAGATCATCATTGCCCAGAAGCCCGTGGCGCCGATGTCCTTCAAAGCGACGGCCCACGGGAACAGGAATGCGATCTCGAGATCGAAGAGGATGAACAGGATCGCCACGAGGTAGTAGCGAACGTCGAACTTCATGCGCGCGTCTTCGAAGGCCTCGAATCCGCACTCGTACGGAGAGTTCTTCTGCGCGTCGGGCCGCTTGGGGCCCAGAAGGAAGCCGAGCGCCTGGGGCGCGACGCCGATGCCCACCCCGACCAGGATGAACAGGATGACGGGGAGATAGGCAGACAGGTCCATGGCTAGCTTCGTGTCGTTTGCAGGCTGCGTCGTTTGTCTGGGGGCAGAAAAAAGAGCGCCTCGACAGATCACAGCTTGCTGATCCCGAGTGCGCCCGCACGTTTCGCCGTGAACATTCTGGTTGAATGACGCAGGGCGCGTCGGCCGCGACATTCCCGAGGGGAATCCGCGACCATCTCAATATTGCAAAAACCTTGGTGCCGACGGCGAGACTCGAACTCGCACAGCTTTCGCCACTACCCCCTCAAGATAGCGTGTCTACCAATTTCACCACGTCGGCCTGAATGGTCGATGACCACCCGGTAATACCTGATCAGTTCAGTTTGCGCGAGGGATGTAGCTCACTGAACAGCCTCACATTCTATAGCGAAAAATACAGCGCTTACCCGTATCGGCTACAGAAAAATGACGCGATCGTCGCATCAACGCGTCGGGATGCCCTGCACGCCCGAGGGTGCCGCGGCCGGGGCCACGCCGGCGGCCGAGGCGGCGCTCACCGGGGCGCTGGCGACGACGGCCGGCGGGGTGGCCTGGTCGAGTCGATTGACCTCGGCGCCGCCCAGCGTGCCGCGGCCGGTGGACAGCACCGACATGCCCAGCGTGACCGCGAAGAAGATGGTGGCGCAGACCGCGGTGGAGCGCGACAGGAAGTTCGCGCTGCCGGTGGCGCCGAACAGGCTGCCCGAGGCGCCGCTGCCGAACGACGCGCCCATGTCGGCGCCCTTGCCGTGCTGGATGAGCACGAGGCCGATCATGGCGATCGCCGAGAGGATCTGCAGGATGAAGAGGAGATTGGTCAGGAACGGCATTTGCGTGGGACTCCAGGAAATCGTTTGTTCGAATGAGCGCGGCTCAGCCCGCCGCGCGGCAGATGGCGACGAAATCGGCGGCCTTCAACGCGGCGCCTCCGATCAATCCGCCATCGATGTCTTGTTGCGAGAGCAGCGAGGCCGCGTTCTCGGGCTTCATGCTGCCGCCGTAAAGCAGCTTCATGGCGTCGGCGTGCGGCGTGGCGGCGCGCAGCTGGGCGCGGATCAGCGCGTGCATCTCCTGCGCCTGGTCGGGCGTGGCGACGACGCCGGTGCCGATGGCCCACACGGGCTCGTAGGCCACGACCATCTCGCCCACGCAGTGCCCCAGCTCATGGATGACCGCCGACAGCTGGCGCTTGACCGTGGCCTGCGCCGTGCCCTGCTCGCGCTGGCCCAGCGTCTCGCCCACGCACACGATGGGCGTGAGGCCGCGCGCGAGCACGGCCTTGGCCTTGTCGGCCACGAGCTGGTCGGATTCGGCGTGCATCGCGCGGCGCTCGGAGTGGCCCACGATCACGTAGCGGCAGCCGAACTCGGCCAACATCGCGGCCGAGACCTCGCCGGTGTACGCGCCCTTGTCGTGCGCAGAGCAGTCCTGCGCGCCCCAGCGCACGTCGCTGCCCGCGAGCGCGACCGCGGCCTCGCTCAGGTACGGAAACGGCACGCACACCGCCACGTCGCACGCGAACGGGCGTGCGGCGAGGATGCCCGACAGCAGTTCGGCGTTGGCCGAATGCGAGCCGTGCATCTTCCAGTTGCCGGCAACGAGTTTCTTGCGCATGGTGTGTCTCGTCGTTGTTTATTGTTCGGTCCACGACAGCATCAGCTTGCCGACGTGGTGGCCCTCTTCCATCGCCGCATGGGCCTGCGCCGCCTGCGCCGCGGGCCAGACCTGCTGGATCACCGGCTGCACGCGGCGCGCGGCCAGCAGCGGCCACACCTGGTCGCGCAGCGCCGCCGCGATGGCGGCCTTGAACGCGACCGGACGCGGACGCAGCGTCGACCCCGTGAGCGTGAGCCGCCTGCGCAGCACCAGGCCGGCGTCGACCTGGGCCTTGGTGCCGCCCTGCACCGCGATCACGACGACGCGGCCGTCCTCGGCCAGGCACGACAGCTCGCGGGCGATGTAGTCGCCCGCCACCATGTCCAGCACGACGTCGACGCCCTTGCCGCTCGTGAGCCCCAGCGCACGTGCGGCGAAGTCCTCGGTGCGGTAGTTGACGGCGGCGTCGGCGCCCAGCTCGACGCAACGCCGGCACTTGTCGTCGGAGCCCGCGGTGGCGATCACCCGGGCGCCGAACGCCTTGGCCAGCTGGATCGCGGTCACGCCAATGCCGCTCGCGCCGCCCTGCACCAGCAGCCATTCGCCGGCGGCCAGGCGGCCGCGGTCGAACACGTTGGACCAGACGGTGAAGAAGTTCTCCGGGAGCGCGGCCGATTCGATGTCGCTGAAGCCCGCGGGCACGGGCAGCATCTGGCCGACCGGCACCGTGCAGTACTCGGCGTAGCCTCCGCCGGCCACCAGCGCGCAGACGCGATCGCCGATCGCGAAGCCGCCGGCAGCCAGCGCCGCGGCGTCACCGTCGACGATCGTTCCCGCCAGCTCCAGGCCGGGGATGTCGGAAGCGCCCGCCGGCACCGGATAGTGCCCCTTGCGCTGCAGCACGTCGGGCCGGTTGACGCCCGACGCCGTCACGCGCACGAGCGCCTCGCCCGCGCCCGCGACCGGGCGCGCGCGCACGACCTCGCGCAACACCTCGGGACCGCCGAAGCCGGCGATCTCGATGGCGCGCATGGTCGTCGCGTTGGCGGCGGCGTTGCTCACGGAAGGCGTCGTCGACTCGCGAGTCGCTTATTGCGGCGCGCGATCACCCTCTTCGCGGTCGATCAGGGCCTTCATCGACAGCTTGACGCGACCCTTCTCGTCGGTCTCGAGCACCTTGACCTTGACGATCTGGCCTTCCTTGAGGAAATCGGTGACCTTCTCGACGCGCTGGTGCGCGATCTGGCTGATGTGCAGCAGGCCGTCCTTGCCCGGGAGCAGGTTGATCAGCGCGCCGAAGTCGAGGATCTTGGTGACCGGGCCTTCGTAGACCTTGCCCACTTCCACCTCGGCCGTGATCTCCTCGATGCGCTTCTTGGCGTGCGCGGCACGCTCCGAATCGGTGGAGGCGATCGTGATGGTGCCGTCTTCCTCGATGTTGATCTGCGTGCCCGTCTCCTCGGTCAGCGCGCGGATGGTGGCGCCGCCCTTGCCGATGACGTCGCGGATCTTCTCGGGGTTGATCTTCATCACGTACAGGCGCGGCGCGAATTCCGACACCTCGGCGCTGGCGCCGGCGACGGACTCGACCATCTTGCCCAGGATGTGCAGCCGGGCTTCCTTGGCCTGAGCCAGGGCGACCTGCATGATTTCCTTGGTGATGCCCTGGATCTTGATGTCCATCTGCAGCGCGGTGATGCCCTGCGTGGTGCCGGCCACCTTGAAGTCCATGTCGCCCAGGTGATCTTCGTCGCCCAGGATGTCGGTGAGCACGGCGAAGCGCGCGCCGTCCTTGATCAGGCCCATGGCGATGCCGGCCACGTGCGCCTTCAGCGGCACGCCGGCGTCCATCAGCGACAGGCAGCCGCCGCAGACCGAGGCCATCGACGAGGAGCCGTTCGACTCGGTGATTTCCGAGACGACGCGCACCGAGTACGGGAACTCTTCCTTCGAGGGCAGCACGGCGACCAGCGCGCGCTTGGCGAGGCGGCCGTGGCCGATCTCGCGACGCTTCGGGCTGCCGACGCGGCCGGTCTCGCCGGTGGCGAACGGGGGCATGTTGTAGTGGAGCATGAAGCGCTCCGAATACTCGCCGGCCAGCGCGTCGATGGTCTGCGCGTCGCGCTCGGTGCCCAGCGTCGTGGCGACGACGGCCTGCGTCTCGCCGCGGGTGAAGATGGCCGAGCCGTGGGCGCGCGGCAGCACGCCGGTGCGGATCTCGATGGCGCGGACGGTGCGGGTGTCACGGCCGTCGATGCGCGGCTCGCCGGCCAGGATCTGGCCACGGACGATCTTCGCCTCGATGTCGAACAGCAGCGCGTCGACCTTGACGGAGTCGATCTTGGCGTCGCCTTCGGCCAGCGCGGCCTGCACTTCGGCGGTGGCCACGCGCAGGGCCTGCGTGCGGGCCTGCTTGCTGCGGATCTGGTAGGCGGCCTCGAACTTGGCCTGGGCCAGCTCGCTGATCTTGGCGATCAGCGGCTCGTCCTTGACCGGGAGCTTCCACTCGCCGGTCTCGAGCCACAGCGGCTTGCCCGCGTCGCGCACGAGTTCGTGGATAGCGTTGATGGCGATCTTGCCCTGGTCGTGGCCGAACACCACGGCGCCCAGCATGACGTCTTCCGGCAGCTGGTCGGCCTCGGACTCCACCATCAGCACGGCGGCTTCGGTGCCGGCGACCACGAGGTCCAGCTTGGAGTCGATGCGCTGGGTCTTGCCCGGGTTGAGCACGTACTCGCCGTTGATGTAGCCCACGCGCGCGGCGCCGATCGGGCCGGCGAACGGGATGCCGGAGACGGACAGCGCGGCGCTCGACGCGACCAGCGCGGCGATGTCGGCGTCGACTTCGGGGTTCAGCGACATCACGTGCACGACGATCTGCACTTCGTTGAAGAAGCCTTCCGGGAACAGCGGGCGAACCGGGCGGTCGATCAGGCGCGAGGTGAGCGTCTCGAGCTCGCTCGGGCGGCCTTCACGCTTGAAGAAGCTGCCCGGGATCTTGCCGGCGGCGTAGGTCTTCTCGATGTAGTCGACGGTCAGCGGAAAGAAGTCCTGGCCCGGCTTGGCTTCGCGCTTGGCCACGACGGTGGCCAGCACCACGGTGCCTTCGATGTCGACCAGCACGGCGCCGGTGGACTGGCGGGCGATCTCGCCGGTCTCCATGCGAACGGTGTGTGCGCCCCATTGGAACGACTTGGTGACCTTGTTGAACATGCTCATGTGTTCTTTCTCCGCGAATTTGATTTAGGTACGTTGCGCCGTATCGTGGCGCGGGAGACGGGAGGCGACCGTTCAGTGGCGTGATGCCATTCCAGCGCGGTTCACCCGAACCGCGGTGGAATGACACATCGGCGCCGGCAGGGCAACGGTGCGAACTCCAAACGCAAAGAGCCTGTCCTGGAGGATTCCAGACAGGCTCTCTTGTTGCATCAGTGCCTTACTTGCGCAGGCCGAGCTTGCCGATCAGGGCGAGGTAACGCTGGGCGTCGGTCTTCTTCAGGTAGGACAGCAGGCTCTTGCGCGAGTTGACCATCTTCAGCAGGCCGCGGCGACCGTGGTGGTCCTTGGCGTGTTGCTTGAAGTGGGGGGTCAGCGCGTTGATGCGGGCGGTCAGCAGTGCGACCTGGACTTCCGGGGATCCGGTGTCGGCCGTGCCACGGGCGTGGGCGGCGATGATTTCTGCGGTGTTGATGTCAGCCATGCGGATTTCCTGTGATGTTGAATCGGAAACCGGCAGCGCTGGCCCGGGATGCACCCGGATTCGCAGCCACGACGCGTCCGCTGGGGGCGACGGGGCCTGCTCGGTTTCCTTGACGACTTGCGCACCCGAGTGAAACCGACCCGGGGCGTGCTGGATCTGCCGACGGAACCCTCCACCGAGGTGGACTGCTCCGAGGACAAGGATGGGATTATAGCCGAACGCACAGGAGCGCCGCAAACCCGCCGGCGGCCGCGCGCGACGGGTGCCGCCGTCGAGCTGGACGGCCCCGGAGCCGGCGCGGATGGTGGGCGCGGCGATCCGATTTTCAATGCGGAGGCCCGAAAAATATCGCCTCTTGAAATGGTTTCGGCCGCGACCAAGTTGGGAGTCATGCGACGCTGCCGCCGCGCCGAATCCCGGCGAGGACGACGTCCACGACTCTTCCAACCAAAGGAATCCATCATGTTCATCGTTCCCGTTTCCCGCCACGCCGCCGCCCGCGCCCGCCACTTCGACCGCCTGTTCGACGGCGCGCTCGACCAGTTCTTCGTGCAGCCCTCCGACGCCGCGCCGGCGCGCCGCCCCGCCATCGACGTCGCCGAATCCGACGCCGGCTACGTCGTCACCCTGGACGTGCCGGGCGTGACCCGCGAGGACGTCAAGGTGTCCATCGACGGCCGCCGCGTGAGCATCGTCGCCGAGGCGCGCGCCGCCGAAGCCGCCGCCCAGACCCCGGCCGCGGAAGGCGCCGAGGCCGCGAAGCCGGCCGAGCGCGTGATCCTGCGCGAGCGCGCCGTCGCCAGCTTCGCCCGCAGTTTCACGCTGCAATCGGAGATCGACCAGGCGTCGTCGCAGGCCAAGCTCGACAACGGCGTGCTCACGCTGACGCTCACGAAGCGCCAGCCCGCCACGAGCCAGCTGACCGTCAACTGAGTTCCTCGAACGGCCGGGCCTCGCGCACGGCCTTGCGGCGGGTCCTGGCGACTCCGCTGCCCACGAGTCCTTCGCGCCGACGGCGCGAGGGGCTTTTTTTTTGGCTCTTGACCCGTCCTGATCTGCGTTGACACCTTTCATCCTCAAAAGGAGGCAGGTGTGATGGATACAGGTTCCAAACGGACCCAGCGCGACTACGCGTTGGCCTTCAAGTTGGCGGTCGTCGAGCAGGTGG
>Ga0209455_1000262_pt1 | contig 60590 bp, 62 predicted proteins | sample AraplaCol_mCL_r2_FD_184275 | JGI IMG/M metagenome (GOLD analysis project Ga0209455, IMG submission 184275) | Arabidopsis root microbial communities from North Carolina, USA - plate scrape CL_Col_mCL_r2 (SPAdes) (version 2) | ecosystem: Host-associated > Plants > Roots > Endosphere | place: USA... | reverse complement strand
TTGCACAATTGGGTCGCTTTGCCGTCGATGGTGATGGTTCCGGCCCGGGCCGGGCGCAGGCCAAAGATGGTCTCGAGGATCTCGGTGCGACCGCTGCCGATGAGCCCGGCGAGGCCATGGATCTCGCCTTTATGGAGAACGAGATCGAGCTGCCGCAAACGGTCATTGGAGACCTGGGACAAGGAAAGGACCGTCTCGCTTCCGGCGCTGGACGATGCTGCCGCAGCAGCGGGAATTGCACCCGGCATGTCGGTCTCTTCCAGCCGGCGCGCCTGTGCCGCCGCATGATTGGGGCCGACGATCGCGGCGACCAGCTGGCGCATATCCGTCTTGGCCGTCGCGAAGGTGCCGACATTGCTGCCGTCGCGGAACACGGTGACACGCTGCGACACGCGGAACACCTCATTCAGACGATGCGTCACATAGATGACGCCGACACCGCGGCTGGTCACGGTGCGGATGGCATCGAACAGGATCTGTTCTTCATCACCGGTCAAAGCGGAGGTCGGTTCGTCGAGGATCAGCAGCCGCACATCGCCCATCAGCGCCTTGCAGATCTCGGTCATCTGCCGATAGGCGAAGGGCAAGCTGCTGACCGGTGCGCGCGGATCGAGCGGGATGCCGAGCTGCTTCAGGAAAGCCTCGACCTCGGCCATCAGCTGCCGCTTCCTCAGGAAGCCGAGGCGATTGCGCGGCTCGCGGCCGAGCATGAGATTGGCGCCGACCGACAGCGATTCCACCAGGCTCAGATCCTGATAGACGACGGCGATGCCGGCCTGCCGGGATTTCGCCGGGGTGTCGAAGGCGACGGGCCTGCCGGCGATCTCGATCGCGCCGCTGTCGTAATGGTGGACGCCGCTGAGGATCTTGATGAGGGTGGATTTGCCGGCGCCATTCTCGCCCAGCAGCGCATGCACCTCACCCGGCAGCACTTCCAGATTGACGCCGCGCAGCGCCCGTACGCCGCCAAAGTTCTTGGTGATGCCCGTGACCCGGACGAGCGGCGCCAAAGGCCCCGTCGTGGCTGTTGATGGACTGGGCTCGCTCATGGCGCGTGCCTCTGCCTCCCCTTGGATCGCTGCTTGGGTTCGACACCGCCGCGACAAAGCGATGTTAACTATTTTACTTTTTTTGTGATTTTTTCATCAAACGGGAGGGGAGTCAATGAACCCGCGGCGGCCGGTAGCCGGGCCGCGATCAAGCTTCCGCGATGGGTGTCTCGCCGTGCTCGGTGATGATCGCCTTGAAGCCATCCATGGGCGCGAAGAAGGCGCGCTGCAGTTTGCCGATCTTGCTGCTGTCGACGATGAGATAGCTCTCGCGGGCCATCGACATGACCTTCTGCTTGATCTGCGCCTCGTGGAAATGGGCGCAGGTCGCACCCCGTTCCGCGTCGACACCGGCCGCCGACAGGAAGGCGACGTTGATGCCGAAGCTCGCCAGCATGTCGAGATTCTGCTCGCCGGAAAACGAGGCGGAAGCCGGGTGGTAGAGCCCGCCCAGCATCACCAATGTCACATTCGGCTTGCGCGTCAGCCGCTCGGCGACATTGAGCGCGTAGCAGATCGCCGTCACCGGATAGCTCTCGGGGATGAGATCGATCAGATGGGTGAGGGTGGTGCCGCAATCGATGAAAATGGTCTCGTCCGGCCGGATATGGCTGGCGGCATGGGTACAGGCATCGCGCTTGGCCGCGGCATGGCTATCGGCTGCTGTCGCCAGTTCATAGGGCGTGTTGCCCTCGATATGGGTCGGCGACATGATATGCCCGCCGAGATATGCGAACTGGTCGGGGTGGTCGGCGATGTCGCGGCGCACCGTCATCTCGGAAACGCCCAGCAGCTCGGCCGCCTGCCGCAGATGCATGACCCGGCGTTCCGCCAGCGCGCTGACGAGGGTGATGACACGCTTTGCCTTGCGGACAGTCATGGTTATTTCACCCTTCCGACACCTGGGTGGACATTTTGTAACATATTTAACAATTTTTGTTAAAGCTGAAATTTCTCGGTGGGGCGGCTTGGCCTCGATTGAGCAGGCCGGCCGGGTCTTGCAAGGCGAATTACAGCTTCTCGAAACTCGATCGATCTATCTCGTAGCGCTGCAGCTTGTCGTAAAAGGTCTTGCGGGGAATGCCGAGCGTTTCCAGGGTCGACCGCACATCGCCCCGGTGCAGCGCCAGCGCCTCGCGGATAAGGCGCGCCTCATAGGCTTCGACGCGCTGCGGCAAGGCCATCTTCCCGACAGATGCAACGAGCGGCGCCGTCATTTCCTCATCGGCCAGCCCGAGTGTCACGCGTTCGGCGAAATGAATCAGCTCGCGCACATTTCCCGGCCAATCATGGTCATGCAGGCGTTGCCGGATCGAGGCTGAAACGGCGGGTGCTTCGCGATCGAAGCGTGTGGCTGCCCGGTCAAGAAAATAGGCGAACAACAGCGGAATATCTTCGCGCCGCTCGCGCAGCGGCGGAATGCGCAAGGTGACGACGTTCAGGCGGTGGAACAGATCCTCGCGAAATTGCGCACGGCGCGCGGTGTCGCCGAGATCATATTTCGCCGCGGCGACCACCCGCAAATCGACGATGCGCGGCACATTCGTTCCCAGCGGCATGACCTCGCGCCCTTCAAGGACGCGCAGCAATTTCACCTGGGTGCCGATCGGCATGCTCTCGATCTCATCCAGAAACAGCGTACCGCTGCTGGAATGCTCGATCAGGCCGACACGCTTCTTCTGCGCACCGGTGAAAGCCCCCGGCTCATGCCCGAAAAGCTCGCTCTCGATCACCGTTTCCGGCAGGGCGCCGCAATTGAGGGCGACGAAATGACCGCCGGCGCGACGCCCCAGCCGATGTATTTCCCGCGCCACGACTTCCTTGCCGGTGCCGGTTTCGCCGATGAGCAGGACATCGACATCCGCATTGCCGACCGCCCGGATGGTCTCGCGCAGGCGACGGATGGCCGGCGCCTCGCCGATCAGCGGCGATTCTCCCGCTGCCAGCTCCGCCGCGCGACGCAAGCGATGGTTCTCCAGAATGAGGCGGCGCTTTTCTGCCGCCCGCCTGACGCTCTGGATCAATCGGTCCGCGGCGAAAGGCTTGGCGAGGAAATCGTAAATCCCCTCCCGCATTGCTTCCACCGCGGTGGCGATATCGCCATGGCCGGTGATCAGGATCACCGGCAGATCGGGATCGCGTTCCCGTAATTGCCGGAACAATTGCATGCCATCGACGCGTGGCATCCGCAGATCCGTCACCACGACGCCGTCGAAATCGGCACCGATGACGGCGAGCGCCTCGGCCGCCGAAGCGAGTGGCAAAGGCTGGAAACCTGCCAGCTGCAGTGTCTGGACATTCGCCTGTCGAAGATCGGCATCGTCGTCGATGAAGGCAACCGTCATGGTCGTGCCAGATGTCATGACGCCCTCCGCAGGACCAGGGTGAATTCAGTGCCATGGCCGGGCTCGCTCCTGACATCGAGCCGGCCGCCGAAATCATCGACAATGCCTTTGGCGATGATGAGGCCGAGGCCGAGGCCACGCGGCTTGGTCGTCACGAAGGGCGTGAAGAGAGCCGCCATGATCTCGGCCGGAATGCCGGGGCCGGTATCGGTCACGCTGAGACGTACGTCATCACCGATGACGGCAACGGCGATATCCAGGCTTTGCTCGGCCCGGCCTTCCATTGCCTCCAGGGCATTCTGCAGCAGATTGACCAGCACCTGTTCCAGTCGCACCCGGTTGGCGACCACCAGGATGGCCGGATCCGGCCGTTGGGCGACGAGCTGCGCGCCCTGTCGTCTCGCCCGGATACCGACCAGCAGCAGGGCGCCATCGATTGCTTCCAGAAGCGATATTGGCTCAATTTCGCCGGTCGCCTTGCGGGCGTAGCCGCGCAGTTCTTCGGTGATCGAACCGATCCGCTCGGTCAGGCCGGCGATGGCCATCAGATTCTGGCGCGCGGTATCGGTCTCCGCGCGGTCGAGAAAGGTGGCGGCATTATCGGCATAGCTGCGGATCGCGGCGACCGGCTGGTTGACCTCATGGGCGAGGCCCGCCGTGATCTGGCCCAGCATGGCCAGACGGTTGGCCTGCGCCAGTTCATCGCGCGCCACCTGCAGCTTGGCTTCGACCTTCTTGCGTTCATCGATCTCCGCCAGCAACAGGGCATTGCTGGAACGCAGGTCCAGCGTGCGCTCTTCGACACGGCGTTCCAGTTCCAGGCGTGCCTCCACCTCGCCGGCGGCGCGGGCGACGGCACGCTGGCGGCGATAGAGCAGCAGGGCGGCAAGAGCGATGACCGGCGTCAATCCACCCAATGCCGCGCCGCGCGCCGCATGCGATCCCAGCTCTAGCGCGGTTTGCGCCGGCAGCAACAGATGCAACTGCCAGGGGGTCGAGGGAATTTCACGTTCCGTCTTGAGATAGGAACCGTCACTGCCGATCGCCACGAAGCCGGATTCGGGCATGCCACTGGCATCAATGTCGCGCAAGGGCAGGGGGGAGAGCGCCGCATCGCCGAATTGCTGGCTGGCCTGAAAGGTCTTGATGACCTCTGGCGCCAAAGGTTTTTGCGTCATGAAACGCCAGCTTGGCTCGCTGCTGATCAGCACGATGCCGTCTGGATCGGTGACGTAGATGGCGGCACCTGACTGGGCCCATTCGGCCTCCAGCTGATCGAACTCGACTTTCACGACGATGACACCCAATTGCTTGCCTGCGTCGTCGATGCGGCGGGAGATATAGAGGCCGGGCCGGTGGCTCACCGTGCCCATGGCAAAATGCTCGGCGGCTCCTTCTGTGATCGCGCGGGTGTAATAGGGACGGAATTCGTAATTGGAACCGACAAAACTGGTCGGCTCGCGCCAGTTGCTGGAGGCGATGGTGGTGGCCGCGCTGTCGAGGAGATAGATGACGGCGGAGCGGGTCGCCGCGTTGAGGCCTTCCAGCTTTTCGTTCATTGCCGCTATGGCGGCCGGGTCATGGCTCTGCAGGGCCGCTTTGACATCGGGATCCTGAGCCAGCACCACCGGCACCACACGCTGCTTCTCCAGCTCGCTGCGCAGCAAAGCGGTGTTGAGGGCGATGCTCTGTCCGGCGCGCAGACGCAGGGTGTCCACCGCCCGGCTGCGGCCCCAATCGCCGGCAAGCCAAAGGATGATCAGCGCCACCGCCAAGGCGATCGCGCCAAAGGCCAGCCATTCCAACCCTCTGCTCGTTTTTGCGCGCGCCACTGCGTTCCTCCCTTGCGGAAAGGTTGAGCGGAATTTCGCTCAGCATCAACAGTTTTGTGCGGAATTTCGCGCGATCTTTGTTGGTCTGGTACCTATTTTCTAAAATAACTGTTTGTTATCAATATATTAAATTGAAAGGCAAAATGGCATCCGGCTTGCGATATGGCGGCAAGCTGCGGGGAGTTCGAAAAACGCGGCTTTCAAAAATCGCCACCAAAAAAACCGTGGCGCTGATGCGCCAACGCAACGGAGGAAGCCATGCAATCTGTGCCAGTTGCCCAATCCAATCCATCCGGCCGCCGTAAGCGGCCGCTTTACGCCAGCCTCTACTTCCAGGTCATCGTCGCTATCACCATCGGCATCCTGCTGGGTCACTTCTATCCCGATCTCGGAACCGCGTTGAAGCCACTGGGCGATGCTTTCGTCAAGCTGATCAAGTTGGTGATCGCGCCGGTGATTTTCCTGACCGTGGTGACCGGCATTGCCAGCGTCACCAACCTGAAGAAGGTCGGGCGGGTTTTCCTGAAGGCGATGGCCTATTTCCTGGTGTTCTCGACCTTGGCTCTGATCGTCGGCCTGATCGTCGGCAATGTGATCGAGCCGGGCGCGGGGCTCAATGTCGACCCGGCTGCGCTAGATCCGAAAGCCGTGGCCGAATATACCGGCAAGGTCCACGATCAGACCGTGGTCGGCTTCCTGATGAACATCATTCCCACCACGCCGTTCAGCGCTTTTGCCTCCGGTGATATCCTGCAGGTGCTGTTCTTCTCAGTCCTCTTCGGCATCTCGCTGGCGATGCTGGGTGAACGCGCCGCCCCGGTGATGAAGCTGGTGCAGTCGCTGTCGCAGGCGATGTTCCGCATGGTCGACATGCTGATGCGTCTGGCGCCGATCGGTGCTTTCGGCGCCATGGCCTTCACTATCGGCAAGTTCGGCATCGGTGCCGTGGCCAATCTCGCTTTCTTGATCGGCACCTTCTATCTGACCTCGATCCTTTTCGTCGTCATCGTTCTCGGCGCGGTCTGTTTCGCCAACGGCTTCTCGATCTTCGCCTTGCTGCGCTATATCAAGGAGGAGCTGCTGCTGGTCCTTGGTACGAGCTCTTCGGAGGCGGCCCTGCCCAGCCTGATTGAGAAGATGGAACGCGCCGGCTGCCGCGCCTCCGTCGTCGGCCTCGTCATTCCGACCGGCTATTCCTTCAATCTCGACGGCACCAATATCTATATGACCCTGGCCTCGCTCTTCATCGCCCAGGCGACTGGTGTTCATCTCTCCTTCGGTGACCAGATTCTGTTGCTGCTGGTGGCGATGCTGAGTTCCAAGGGTGCCGCCGGCATCACCGGCGCCGGCTTCATCACGCTGGCCGCCACCCTCTCGGTGGTGCCGGCGGTGCCGGTCGCCGGCATGGCCTTGATCCTCGGCATCGACCGCTTCATGTCGGAATGCCGGGCCTTGACCAATCTGGTCGGCAATGCCGTTGCCACCATCGTTGTCGCCAAATGGGAAGGCGAGCTCGACCAGGCGCGGCTGATGACGGTCCTCGCCGGCAAGGACGAGCAGATCGGCTCCACGCCGGCCCCCGTCGCGGCGGAATGAAGCCAAAGCAGCATCTGGATCATCCATGATCTGGCCGATACGAAGCGGCTCCAGGCATTCGTCTGGAGTCGCTTCGCTGATGCGCCACCGGGATTATCATTCGATCGGGGTCATCATCCCATCCGAAACGAAGAGCCGACTGCCCCCTTGACCTTCGCCCCGGCAAAAACAAGAGTTGCCCATCGAATGCGCGTGTGGTGGGGGCCGATGACCGTCTCATTGAAAAGTAGAGCAGACATAAACCTGGCTGCTGTCTATCGCGTCGCCTGGAAGAAAGAGGCCGTTGAAATCAGTCAGGAAGCGCTGAACAGGATCGCGGCCTGCCGGGAAGCCTTCTTGCAGCTCATCGATACCGATCCGAACGTGACAATCTATGGCGTCACGACGGCAATGGGAGAGCTCGCTTCCCGCCGGCTGGAAGCCGAGGAACGATCGCAGCATGCGCGGATAAAGGCCTTCGCTGCGGCAACGTCATTCGGCGAGCCCTTCCCGGAGCGGGTCGTCCGCGCCATGATCCTGGCGCGCCTGACCAATTTCATCGAGGGCAACGCGGCGACAACGCCACGCATTGCCCTTGCCGTTGCCAAGATGCTCAACGAACAGCACGTGCCCTGTGTTTCCATGGATGGCCAGGGCGGTGCCGGTGAGATCCTTGCGTTATATCCGCTCTTTGCTCATCTCTCGGAGCAGTATGATTTGGAGGTCAAGGAGAGGGGATCACTGATTAACGGTTCGCCTTGCGCCGCGGCGCTTGTGGCGGATGCCGCCTTGGCGGCACGTCGGCGCATTTCATTGGCGGAAAAAGCCTTTGCCCTCTCGATCGAAGCCTTCCGCGCACCGCTTGAGCATTATGATGAAGCGCTGGAGGGCCTCTGGGGCGATGCTCACGACGCATTGGCTCTGCAAGGTTTGCGGCAATATCTGCGGCGTGATGCGGCGGGGCGGCGCAATTATCAGGCACCGGTGAGTTTTCGGATCGTCCCCCGCATCCTTGGGCAAGCCCATCGCGCCCTCGCGGCTGCCGAACACGCCGCAGCTATTTCGCTGTCTGCCATTTCCGATAACCCGGTATTTATCCCGCCCGACGAGGACTCGCCGCTGGGGCGCTGTATCAGCACCGGCGGTTACCATAACGCCATGGCGGCCCCGGCCTTGGATGATCTCGCCGCGATCTGGGCCGATCTGTGCCTGCTCGCCGACCGGCACAGTTCCAAATTGCTCACCGGCAAGGTATCGCATCTTCCGGATCTACTAATGGTCGGCCGCGACCCCGCCGACAGCGATGGCCACGGCAATGTTGGATACGTTCCAATGGCAATCACCGGCTATTTGGAAGAAGCAAAGACCTGGGCGCAAAGGACATTCATTCCCGGCACCGAGTCTGCCGGTGCCGGGCAGGATGATGTCGCCGCGACCGCCTTCGCCGCCTGGAAAAAGGAGATGCGGGCGGGGCGCTGTTTCGATGCCGCTTTGGCGGGCCTGCTGGTCATTGCGTCGCAGGCTTTCTATGTGACCGACCGTGATCCGCCAGAACCACTTGCCGGCTTCGTGAGGCGTGTCCGTGAGATTGTCCCGCCGGTAGATGCGGACAGAGTTCTAGGCCCGGAGCTTCGGACCCTTGCCGCTTATGTGACGTCGCAGGTGTTCGAGGAAGGCGAGGAGAGCATCTCGTTGCGGTGATCGGGACCGACCTGTTCCCGTGACTTCGTCCGCCCATCCGGTGCCGCACGAAGTGGAGCTGGGGCTCGGATAACGTTACAGAACGCTTATGACGCCGTAGATTAATTGGCTGGCCGGTGCGAGTCGATATTTCCGGACTCATTGATTCATTTGGTAATCAGCGCCGGAGCCGGTCCTGAAATATAGCTCGACTTAGGCTGTAATATAGCAAGGCCGTCTATTTCGACTCTATAAATGTTGCAAGGCCGTCAGAACACCAGAAGAGTCCAGTGATAGCGGCACATTCGATTGCCCGGGAGCGCGGACAGTGACGCACGCGGTCGCCCATGGTCGTGGATTTAGGCAGCAATCGGCCCTCCGTTTGGACCTACGATCTGAAAGCAATAGTCCACAAATTATTACCTCCAGTTTTTCGAAGCGCAGAAAGCGTCGAAATTTCCTCTCTTGTTTATATAGAGCAGAAGTAGCCAGGCGACCTCGAACAAAGCTCTACCATCCCGTCAAATCCTCACTGATCGAATTTAAACTGGTTGACTCGTCCATTAGAATGGACTAAAGCCGAAAACATACGCAGATAAAAATAATACTAATAATACGTAAAATGAATGATTCATCTATCCGAATCAAGTCCTTGATCTGACTCACAAAATCGGCGCCCCGGAGATCAGTGCTCCGAGAACGAATCAACATTCTCAGTACAACAATGGGAGTGTGAATGTGGCGATCGACGAAAACTACTTCTGGTCATGGAGTGCCCGAGAAAGCAGACGCGCGTCTGCAACACCGCGAAAAAGCTTTCGGCACCCGATCCGGATCAACCGGTCCAAGCGGACTGTGTGGAACTTCCAATGCAACATCACCAAACGAGATCATCCGTGCCACTCGAATAATGAGTACCTTTGGCACCAGATGCTCGATCTCACGCCTTCGGTAAAAGAGTTCACCTCGCAGAGCTTTGTCCTGAGCTACACGTCTGAAGGGGTCGACCGCATCTATACTGCTGACAATGACGTCCTGCTCAATAGCGGCAAACGGATCCTCGTCGAGGTAAAGCCTGAGTGGCAGATCGACGACCCGGAAAGCGCTCAAAAGTGGGAAGACATCGAAATCGCCGCAATGGCGATAGGCGCTCGATTTCTGTTTGTTCCCGACACCTACCTTTTGGCTGAGCCGCGTAAGTCTAATGTGTGGGAAATCCATAAGCACCGACACTACGACCCGCCGTCCGATGTGGTTTATGCGCTTCTTCGGCGGTTCGAATCATACGGCATCATTCCGCTGGCGGCTCTGGCAGAGCCAATCCGCGGAAAGCCGTATGACCAAGTGTGGATGACCTGCTTCATCAAGGGCCTCATCTATCGGCGCCTCCTCACTTTCGATTTCATGCACTCGTTGGGTGCCACCACGGATATCCACCTCGTAAACAGAGACCAAATCTATGCCTAAATCCAAGGACGCTCGCCGAAAGACCGCAAATTTGATCGACAATCAGATGCCAAATGGGCAACAGAACCCGAACTCAGAGAAAATTACATTCGTGGATTCGTCGCTGCTCAACATCGCGGTGCTGCACGATAACGGCGAATGGTTTCGCCCGCTGCTCAGGGTCTTAACCGATCAAGATGGGCGAGTGGCTGGCTATCACCTCGGGATCAATGAAAAAAGCCCTAGCGATAGCTTCCAATTACCCGCGGCATCGGAGTGAGATGAAATGCGCTCTAGCAACACCAGGACACAAATCACGCTAAGGAAAACGGGGAATATCGCCAGAGATATCTCGTCATTTTCGACCGAGCATATGGCTATCGGCTTAGGTCGATTGACATATGTAAAGGCTGTCTTAGCGCACCGCGATCGAGATCGAATCAAGAAGGATTGGTCCGCTATCATCGCCACCATGGACCTCCCGCGCGGAATGAAGCGGCATCCTTCGCCGGAAACGGTCAAGCGGTGGATGAAGATGTACCTTCTCCAGGGAAATGATTTGAGATCGCTCATCCCTGATTATCAACGCCGGAACGCTTCGAAGAAAACTTAAGTTGGTCTAAATGCCCATTCTCGACTTAGAGCCAGGTCAACGCTTTTGGATAAACGGTCCATGGGCGTTTTCGCACAGGGTCAGCGGTAGCGACGACATCGTTCTTATCCGGGAGGACGGTAGTGTCTGGCCAATGGCAGAACGCGAGCTAATCGAGCGCTTCGCTGATGGCAGCGCAAAATATGATCCGAACTACAAACTCGGCAAGTTCCCTAAGACAGAGAACATGCTCAGAGATATCGCATCATTCTCTAGGGACCATATCACAGTAGCGCTCGACCGGGTCGCGTATGTCGAAGCAATTCTGCTTCACGGGTGCCCCACACCCATTGAGAAAAAATGGCCAGCTATCATCGCCGAAGTCGAGCTGCCTGAAGGTTGGAAAGAGCACCCTTCTTGGTACACCGTCAATCGGTGGCTAAAGAAGTATCTCTTGGGCGGGAAAGATCCGAGATCGCTCATTCCGAACTATAAGAAGCGTGGACGGAAGAAAATAGATCGACCGGAAGAAGAAGAGATATTTCTGAGCGAGCTATTGAGGGATTACCTACGCCAGCCCGGACCTTCAAAAACGGATGTATGGAAAAAAGTCGACGCTGAATACGACAAAGCGAAAAAGATCAGGTCAACCGCTGTTGGCTGGACGAAGCCGACCAAAAGCGCCGTGTTCCGGATGCTTGATGAGCTCGATCCGGTCAAGACAGTTCTTGCGCGTCAAGGCGAGGCGGCTGCCCGCGCGAAGTTTACCTTGGTTGGAAGGGGCGTAACGCCCACCGCCAGGCTTGAGCGGGTCGAGTTTGACCATACCCAGGTCAACTTGACCGTTGTCGATGACAAACGAAGAGTCCTTGGCCGCCCTTGGATCACGGTGGCGATCTGCTGCGCCACGCGCATGGTGGTTGGCCAGTATATCGGCTTCGAACCGCCTAGTGACTATTCGGTATCGCAATGCATTCGAGACATGTTGTCGCCGAAGACTTACGTGCAAACGGTGTATGGCATCAAAACCCTATGGAATGCATTCGGGCCATGTGTCCAGGGTTATGTCGACAACGGGAGAGAGTTCCACAGTACTTCTTTCAGTGACTCCGCAGCCCTTTTGAAAATGGACATCGGCTATCAGCCAGTCATGAAGCCGTGGTTCAAGTCAAGGATCGAGCGCTTCTATGGGACGTTCTCGTCTAGCCGTCTCATGAGCCTACCAGGCGGTACGGGCGCCAGTGTTGAAGAAAAGGGAGACTACAATCCAGAGTCCGATGCCTGCATCACTTTGTTCGAATTTCGAAAGCTGTTTCTTCGATGGCTGCTCACAGATTACTGCCATCGTATTCACTGGGGGATCCTGAACACGCCGGCGAATGAATGGGAAAAAGCTATCAAGAAAATGCCGCTGCAGCTGACCGATCAGGATGAAATCGACCGCACGCTCGGATTTCTAACGGACGCGACACTGACCACGAAAGGCTTGCGGTATCACTACCTATTCTATGTTTCTGACGAATTGCAGGAGATGCTCCATAGATTCAAGGGACCAACGAAAGTGAAATTCAGATTGAACATGGACCATATGGGAAGCATCACCGTCATTGATCCTGATTCTGGGCATACCCATACGGCGCTCTGTACTTGGCCGGAATACGCCAGCTCCGTCTCAAAGTGGCAACACGAGAAAATCGTCGAGCGGTGTATCGCACGAGCCAAAGAAATTGAGAACGAGCAGCAGCTCATCGACGAACGAATCGTGTTCCAGGAAGAGCTCGATCGGCATTTGTCAAAAAGGAAGGTCAAAAACAAAAAGTCCATAGCTCGAGCAATTGGCGGTCAGTACACCAACCAGCGTGCTAAAGCCGAACAAGAGGCACCGATTTATCAATCGTCACCTCGCTCTTCTGCCGAACCGCCTAGAAACGGGACCAAGGACGCGAGTGCCTCTCCTCAGCAGGCTGCCCAGGCCGCGAAGATGCCCTCTTGGGCGACCGATGCCGACGATGTTCCAGATCTTGACTCATCAACCCGCCGACAGACAGCGAGTATGTGACCATGAAAACGATGTCAGCCCAGCCGGACCAAACGACCGATCAGGAAGCTGAAGAACAGTCAGTTCCAATAATCGACGTGTTCGTAAAGTTGTCCCAAGTTACGGCGGCGGTCCGCCAGATCATGAGATTGATGAAGTCGCAAAGGCCAGGGCAGGAAAATCGTTGCATGTGCATGATAGGTCCAACGGGAATCGGTAAGAGCGCAGTCCTCAACCACACGTTTGCGGGTGAAATGTATCAGCAGGTGCGTCGGCCCGAAGGCTTCTTTTCGCCGATTATCCGGATTGACGCCAGACCGAACATCACGACGAAAGGTATTGCTGAACTCTTGCTCGTTGAACTGAAAGATGAAAAGCCGTCAAGAGGAACCGAACACGATATGGTGGAGCGCGTATTTAAACAGCTCAAAAAACAAAAAACGTGCCTTATCATCATCGATGAAGCGCAATGCCTCGCGAGCAAGGGATATCACGCAAGCGACTTTCTGAAGCACCTGCTGAACAAAGGTGGTTGCCCATTGCTGTTGGTTGGTCTTGGTCCGACCGAAGATCTGTTGGATCTGAATTCCCAGCTGAAGGGAAGGTCGCTAGCAACCGTTATGCTTCCCGCATTCGACTATACGAAGGAGAAGCAGAGGGATGAGTGGCGCGGGCTCCTGAAGAAATTGCAAGCAGAGGTGAAGAAACTTCAAGGTCCAATAGATCTGTCTGGGCAAGCCGTGGCTGCTGCGTTGAATTTTGCGACGCGCGGCTTGCTGAGAGAACTGCGCGAACTTCTTGATGAAGCGATCGACATTGCAGACCAACGCGAAGGGAAAATCACCATGGAAGCCCTTGCCGACGCGTTCGATCGCAGGCGATCGAAGTTCACGAAACACTTCGTCAATCCTTTTAGGGGGCAAGACCTTCCCGAAGTTTGGAAGCCGGCCGGCATGTTTGAGGGCGCTGATCAGAGCAAAATTGCTAAACGTAAAACAGCGGCTGAGTAAAGAAGCGGCAAAGGTTTCAAATGTATCCAATAACGCCATCGATAGAGCCAGGAGAAAGCCTGGCCGGGTATCTGTTTCGGATCAAAGAAGACAACGGTTTTGCTACATCGCGATGGGTTGCGAGAGATGCGGGTATGTTCCATTGCGGAGCACAGCCGACAGAACATATTTTGGAACGACTCAGTGAGATGACCGGACAGGATCTCGAAAAGCTGCGCCAGGCTTCCAATCAGTCCAGCAAGAAAGAGGGCGTGGCAAAGGTTGCTGGATATGTGCTGCATTATAGTAGCGTGGTCCACTACTACTCGCGGTACTGTCCCGCCTGTTCTCATGATGGTCTGTTTCACCAGCAGATATGGAATATCTCGGCGATCGACTGTTGCCCTCTTCACCGAATGACACTGGTTCAGAGCTGTCCGGAACCGAAGTGTGGTCAGGCGTTGCGATGGGAACGGCCGTCGTTTTTGAAGTGCTCAGAAGGCCATAATTTGGTCATGGCTGCGGGGAGAATGGGTGAGCTTAGCGACGACCGTATCTTCTTATCGAAGCTGATCTACGAGAAATTCGGGTTCAATTTGGGCTGGGCGCCGATCCTTCCGAAGCTATCGCCCGAAATAGCCGCTCTTGATCCACAATCGCTAATCGATCAAGCACATCTTTTGAACGGAATATTTGATCGACATGAACCTGCATCCGTAGATGGGAAGAAGGCCTGTAAGAAAGGACCTGACCTCTGGTCTACCGCATTACTCCTCCAGGATTGGCCGCGGTATTTTCACGCTCGGCTCAAAGAGACGCTGGGCGAGAGTGTTTCTGGTGGCGACGTATTTCTCGATTTGCCACATAAAAATCGACTGAAAAGCCGGCTAATTTATAGAGCAATCGCGCCCACGGATGTGGTTCTGGCAGAGCTGAAAAGGGGGCTCACCAAAAACGGTGTTCATTCTGAGGCGACGTGGCTAAGCGACGGCATAGATAAAATCGGATTGAGGACGGCAGCAAACAAGATGACCATGAAGTTCTCGAAGTTTCGTCGAGTTTTGGAGGAGGCGGGCTGTAAAATCTATAACGCGCCAACCGGCAAGCGAGCTTACATGAGCGTCCAAGAGTTTGAGGACCTTCGGCAGCAAATGGATCGTCGGCGGCGCATCGCCGAGCATCGCATTCGCGATGCGCTTGGTACTGCGGAACCAATCGTTCGCCAGCTAATTCAGAGCGGTGTATTTGGTGCTGAAGCCGCGGCCAGGAAAGGAGTGGATTTGAACGAACACACGCGCGTCTTCGAAGATGAGCTTGAAGGGTTCAAAGACAAAGTGCGGTTACTGCTAAAGCAACATTCAAGTTCAGGGAATGCATTGACCTATGGGGGACTCAGAATGAACTTTCATATTCGCAGCTTGACCGTCATCGACGTGATAGCTGCCTTTCTCGAGGGCAGGCTGCGGGCTGTCTCGGGTAGCCCCGATCGCCTTACCACAATTCGCTTTGACAGGTGCGACTTAATTGAGCTCGCGCGACAGAAGGAAGGGGAATTGGTGCCGAAAATAAGAAAGTCCCAAAGTACAATGAAGAAGGCAGCTTAATGAATGGGCACCAGGCGAAAGCGAATGGGGCCCGTAAGAACCAAACAGTACGTTGGATGGCGTTGTAGCCCAACCATTGAACGATCCTTTGTATTGCGACCTCACATACACAAATCGCTGAGCTGCACGACGAAGCAGCTCCCGCGATTCTTCGTCTCGTTCCGTTCCATCTGTCGATGACGAATTCTCTGTTACGGTTACAAAAAATCGTCGACATGAGTTTTCTGATCGAATAATAAAATGGTCTGGCCGTCTATTCTAAAAGACGGTGAAGGGTAAAATAATGAATCGCAAATGCGATCGGACGTCTGCGGTGAGGTTACCGGAGCGTAGGATGACTGACTCTTATATTACCGTTCTGATCAATGACCTTCCCACTTCTGTGGTTAGGACCGATAGCTTCACGAACGCAATCTCTATCACGGCCTGGCTGTCGGGCAATGCTGCGACCGTCGAGACGAGCGGTTTCAAGTCTCGGAAAAAGAAGCGAGGGCCAGTCAGGCAACAATACCGCTGCCGACGATCAAGCGTCCGAGAGATTGCAGTGTTCGAGGGTCACAATCTCGATTGGCAAGACGCACGCCTCGTCGCTGTCATGCTGTGAGTATGTCTTGCGTACAAAAAGCACCAATTACGCAGCAGCACCCGTCGACTCACTTTAACCGTGATAGTTAGAGTGGACCGAAAGTAGGCTGGCGGTCATGCCAGCTTTCGTGTCGCGGGTGGAAGCTCGACATGCGCCTGCACCTTTTTTCAGACTTACATCTCGAATTCGGCAGGATCAAATTTCCGGATGAGGTTACTACCGGCTCTCTTGCCGAGATTGTCCTGTTGGCGGGAAATATCAGCATTGAGCACCAGATCGTTGCTTGGGCCGCGCGGACGTTTAACCAGCCGGTGGCTATCGTCGGAGGTAACTATGAGAGTTATCGCGGTAACGTCGTTTCTGCGATCGCCGAGTACCAGCGTGAGGCGGAGGAGGCAACAGAGAATAGAAAGACGCCGGTTCGATATTTAGAACGCCAGATGTGGCAGCTTGAGGGGCGGGACGGCACGCCTGTTCGGATCCTGGCAGCTACGTTGTGGACTGATTTTGAGCTGTTTGGCTCGGAGAACAGGGTCAAGGCAATGACCCATGCGTTACATTACGGAAATGAATATTGTTACAGAAAACTATGGAAGGCGGTAATCGGAGAAAATCCGGGTCTCCTGCCAACAGATACAAGCTTCATCCATCGTCGCACCGTCGAGTTTCTCGAGGCCGAGCTCAAAGTTCCATTCGACGGCGTGACGATCGTGCTTACCCATCACGCACCGTCCCCCATGAGTCTTCCAAAAACAGATCGCGGCCAACTTCAAGCAGCTACCTATGCTTCGGCGCTGGATGATTTCATTGAGGAATATCAGCCGCATTTTTGGGCGCATGGCCACGGCCGGATATCCGTGGATTACCACATAGGTCGAACTCGGATCGTGTCGAACCCAATGGGATATGCGCCCGCCCACTTCAACCCGCTCTTCGATCCGGCTTTTGTGATCGCGATATAGGTTTGGAGCCATGACAAATTCGAACAGGCCCTCGCTTTCTGACTGGGCGCTAGTCCGCGTCACCACCGTAGATGACTCAGAGTTTGTTGCATATCACTTGACAGGCAAGTGCCACAGCCACCCTTTTTTGCAAGAATGTGCTCAGATCGTAACGACCGCCGTTCGGGAGCTGGACAAAGACGGGAAATGGGCCATGACGCAATCTCGTCTTTATGACCTCTTGCGGCAACTCGATCAGAAGGAGTTTACGGCTGAGTTGGCTGCCGAGGCGAAGGGTATCCTTTACCAGGAGCTGGGGTTCGAGTTTGACGTGGTCTGGATATCTCTCCGGGATTTCCCCGTTCCGATGTCCGGTAAAGGGAGCGTCGACGATCGCAAGCGGAGCCCGTCCGAAGCCGCCCTGGATCAGACCGAGGGGACTTCCGATTCTAACCATGAATCGAACGGCTGAAGTGTACCGAGCCAATATACAAAGCAGTCGCGTTGCTGAAAAAGAGCGCAACTGCACTTGCACCTCGAGCCGAAAACCTCCTGAGGGCGCAGTTACTACTTGCATCACAAGGAAGCATCCTAGTGGATACACAATCGGCCCGTACTGTCTCGACTCCTTTTTCGCCGAAGAGCAGTCATCGACAATGGCTCCTGGATGTCATCCACGTCCGCCTGATTGACGATAGTGAAGTATGTGTTTTGGCGGTTATCAACGTACCGTCCCAGGAGTGCCTTCACTTGGGAGCGGTCGAGCGCATCTCGAAGGCCAATCTGTCGGCAGTGCTTGACGGGCTGGTCGATCGTCTGGGAATGCCGGAGGTCTGTGTGAGCGATTGCGCTCATCATTGGTTTAGTGCCCTCAAGCCCTGGTCCGTCGCAAGGGGTATTGTTTGGGAGCCTCGTGTGCCCGATGTGCGATACTGGCGTCGGAGGATTCAGCGGCTTACTGCAGGGTTCTGGTTTGATCTGCGAGCCATGCAATCGGTCACGACACGCGCCGCATTGGATCTGGTTCTTCGAGATTGGCGGGACAATCACAACAGCGCGCTCGACAGTCTGCCGCGGGGGCGAAGGTGATTTAAGCAGGCGCGGGTTTGAACGGTCCGCCATGAGCCGAAGGACAAAAAGGATCCTCGAGGAGGCAAAAGCCAAGGGGAAAGAGAGGATGAGCGGTATTATTCGAGAGGCAGGCGGGCTGCTGACGACAGACGAGGCTGCCACCGCCGCCGGTCTGCTGCCACAGGAGCTTCTGGCTCGAAAGAACCGCTCTATATTGGCGGTACCAACAAAGACCGGGACAGGTTGGCCGAGGTTTCAGTTCGAAAGCCCGTCTACTCTACATGCGGTCGGACTGGTTTTGAAAAATCTCGATATCAGAAGCCCATGGATGCAATTGAATTTCTTCTTGCTAGGGCTCGAAGAACTCGGCGGAATACGGCCCATCGATGCGATCAGGGCCGGAAACGTTCGAAATGCGGAGAGAGCTGCCTCTCATTTCGGCCGGCATGGAGCTACTTGAGTTCGGCCCTTTGGCGGCGATGCGGGCGATACCTCTTAGGTGGCTGCCTGGTCGAGACGACCGAGCTTTTCGAAAGAATAGATTGAGAAGGACATGCCGCTCGCGGGAGCCCAAGAATATGCCGATATGCTCTGGCTGGACATCGAAGCCTCGGGCCACCAACCGGGAGCCTACCCAATAGAAGTTGGTTGGTGCGGGATCGATCTTTCCCCAGTTAGCTTTTTGATCCGGCCGCTTGCCAAATGGGGAGTGGAGGATTGGTCGTCTTCGTCGGAACGGGCACACGGGATACCTCGGCAGCGCCTTTTTGATTTGGGAGCAGCTGCCAGTGATATCGCAGATTGGTTAAATGCCGCCTGTCGCGGCAGAACGGTGCTCTCAGATAACCCGACCCATGACAGTGTCTGGCTCGACAAGCTTTACGCCGATATAGGCGGGAAAAAGGAATTCGTGCTTTTCGACGCTGTGCATGCTGCTGGAGTAGCCGCCGGACTATCGGGACTGTCGCAACCTGAAGCCGATAGCCTTCTCGAACGTGTTCATCAGCGGTTTCCGCATCCTCACCGGGCGGGGCCAGATGCAAGACGGAGTGTCGCAGAGTTTCTGGTTCTGGCGATGCCGCACTGCCTCCAGGAAATCGAAGACATGGCCTGACCGACAGTTTTTCCTTCTGATACCTGAGGGGTCGAGGTCAGGCCAAATGGCCGTAGGCGTATAGAATGCTCAATGAAGAAGTTCTGAGGGGGCCTTATCGGTCCTGGCCATTTCCTTGATCGCGGAAATGACCCGGAGCCAGACCCTTTGCCCGTCGGCGTCGCCCTGGTCCAAGCAGGCATCTGCACGCAGGGCTGCTCTGTAGGTCGCGTCAGAAACGCCATAGTTCTTCAGCAAGATATTGGCGCAGCGCAGAATATCGAGTTCCTGAACCATTTGGTCCTCAAGCAAGTCAGGCTGCCGGTATCCTAGCAAAGGGCCTCCGATTCGCCCGAGTCATTCTGTAAGACCAGGATCATCACCTCGATCAGATCAGACGGCGATTGATGTCGTCCTCCGTTAGGTCGCTATCTCCTTCTAACCCGCTGAGGGATATGCCGAGCAGCCTAATCGGCCGTGGAATTGGAAAAATAGAAGAGAGCAGAGAAGAAGTCAGTGCATCGATCATATCCCTAGTATCGATGGCAAGATTGACCGTCCTACTGCGGGTGATGATGGTGAAATTAGAGAACTTGACCTTCAGCGTTATGGTTCGCCCCCGTATGTTCGACTTCTCGCAGTGGCGCCAGAGTTTATCGATGATCGGTTGAAGGGCATTACCGGCTGCCTTTAGGCTGTCGAGATCTATGGCCAGGGTGTTCTCTGCACCAACAGATTTTCGGGTACGGCTTGGCCGGACCGGCCGATTGTCGATGCCGCGCGCAACCCAGTGGAAATAGGCGCCGGCTTTTCCAAAGTGCTCCCGCAGGAACTCCAGTGGCCGTTCCTTGAGATCTGCACCGGTTTCAATGCCAAGCTTTTGCATCTTCGCGGCTGTAGCAGGGCCGACACCATGGAATTTCGTGACCGGCAAGGTCTTTACGAAAGCTGGTCCTTGCTTCGGCGTGATGACGAATAGACCGTCCGGTTTCCGGTAATCCGAGGCTATCTTGGCCAGGAACTTGTTGTAGGAGACGCCGGCGGAGGCGGTTAGCTGTGTCGCCGCCTTGATCTTCGCGCGGATTTCTTCAGCAATCTGTGTCGCTGTCTCGATCCCTTTATGGTTTTCAGTGACATCGAGATAGGCTTCATCCAGGGAGAGCGGCTCGATGAGATCGGTGTATTCGGCAAAGATCTCGCGGATTTGCCGCGAGATTTCGGTATAAACCTCGAACCTGTGTCTGACGAATATTAGGTCGGGGCATTTCCGTTTGGCCGTTACCGAGGCCATTGCGGAATGAACGCCAAATTTCCTGGCTTCGTAACTGGCCGCCGCAACAACACCACGTTGACTGGAGCCGCCCACCGCGACCGGTTTGCCGCGGAGTTCTGGATTGTCCCGCTGTTCGACCGACGCATAAAATGCATCCATGTCAACGTGTATTATTTTCCGAACGGGCGCAGCGGTCTCGGATTCTGGTAGCTTTGACGATCCGCTTTCAGTGTCAGGCCGCAACACCATCGGTCTTCGTTCCTCGGGCGACGATCATCAGTGACCCGTTCGGGAGGGGTCGTTGCAGGCTCTTCGCCTCTTGCCAGGGCGCATTCATCCAGGTCTCAATCTCTTCCTTAGTCCGCAAGATGACTGGCATAGCCTTCTCATGGACCTCAAAGACTTCCGGGTTCGGACCAGTGGTCAAGAACGCATAGAGATCAGCCGTTACAACGCCCTCCTTGATTTTGCGCACTCCGGTCCAATTGGTCCAGGCGCCGGCGAAGAAGGCGAGGGGGCGTGACTCATCAAGTGCGAACCAGACCGGCGGGCCGCCCGTTTCCTTCCCAGGGATCTTCTGGGGTTCAGCAAAGCTTGTGAACGGGACCAGGCAGCGGTTTTCGACACCGAGCCACTGCTGCCAGTGATCCAGCTCTGTCTTGCGGATATTCGTAGTCCCGCCGTTTGGTTCCATTTTGAGGAGTTCGCCGAAGTCGAATGTTTTCCCTTTTGCCTTCAGCTTCTCTGCCCGCGCCTTTGCAGCTTTCAAGATGACGAAATTTGGAGAAGGCAGTCCCCAGCGCGCCGTATTGAGCTGCCTTTGACCTTGGTAACGCCGTACGATCGGGCCGGTGTAATCGGGATACACACCAGGATAGGTCTGGAGGTTGATGCCGCGGTCTTCCATCAGGTCGACGAGATTGCGGATCACCTGTTGGCCCTTCGTCATTGAATAGAGATTACACAATGTCCCCTCCGTTACTTCCACATGCTGCGCATTTGGCCGGCGACATCCAGGCGGATCTCCTTAACCGCCTGAGAGACGCCGGGCGGCGCGAAGGCCGTCCAGGAAGTTTTTTCGAACAGTGGCACCAGGGACTGGGGAATAAATCGTGTCCGGCTGGCATAGATATGCCGATCAGCCTGCGATCGCTGGTTATGAGGATAGAAGCGTTGGGGCACGATAAGTTCGAGGTTGTCTTTCGCGCGGGTCATCGCGACGTAGAGAAGCCGTCGCTCTTCCTCGATATCTTCGCTCTCCCCTGTGCCGAGATCGGAAGGGATACAGCCGTCGACAACATTGAGGACAAACACCGACTTCCATTCTTGGCCTTTGGCTGAATGGATGGTGGAGAGAATGAGGTAGTCCTCGTCTAAAAAGGGAACGCCGGACTGGTCGCTAGTCGCATTCGGCGGATCCAGTGTTAGTTCCGTCAAAAACCGCTCGCGCGAGGGATAGCCTGAGGCTATCTGCTGCAATTGATCGAGGTCCGCCACACGTGTTGGCGCATCCTCATGGATCCGTTCCAGATGAGGCAGATACCATTTACGTGCGATTTCCATTTCCGCGGGCCAGTCACTCCGGCCGAGCCGGAGATCGGCAACGGCGTCGGCAAAAGATTGCCAATCATCTACCGCGCGAGGCGGTTTCGGGGCTTCTCTCAGTGCGCGAACGGGATCTGACGCTGCGTTGATTGCATCCAGGACCCTTTTCGCGGAAACAGGACCGACGCCTGGCAGGAGCTGGAGGACCCGGAAGCCTGCAACCTGGTCCCGCGGATTCTGGGAAAATCGTAAGAAAGCCAAGATATCTTTTACGTGAGAGGCATCAAGGAACTTCAGGCCGCCGAACTTGATGAAGGGGATATTCCGGCGCGTGAGCTCAACCTCGAGCATGCTGCTGTGGTCTGAGGCACGAAAGAGCACTGCCTGCTGTTTCAGCTCCATCCCTTCCTCGCGGTTCTCGAGGATCCGCTTTACAATATACCGAGCCTGATCGCCTTCGTCGGGTGTTGCAACGAGCCGTGGTAGGGCAGGTGAAAGCTTGTCCGTCCAAAGGTTCTTGGTAAACCGCTCGGCGGCGGCTTCGATGACCCCATTAGCCGCCGACAAGATCGGCTGTGTCGACCGGTAGTTTCGGTCAAGGGTGACGATCGTCGCTGCCGGCTTAAAAGCCTTCGGAAAATCTAGGATGTTGCGCACGGTGGCGGCACGGAAGGCGTAGATCGACTGGGCGTCGTCGCCCACGACTGTAAGTCCTCGGCCATCTGGCTTCATCGCGAGCAGAATCGATGCCTGGAGGCGATTTGTGTCCTGGTATTCGTCGACTAGGACATGGTCGAAGAGGCTTCCGATTTCCGCAGCCATGGTAGGATCCGACATCGCCTGCGCCCAGTACAGCAGGAGATCGTCATAGTCGAAGACGTTCTGACGCTGCTTTGCTTCGACGTAGGCGCCAAAAAGTTCCTTTAGTTCTGCAGCCCAGTCATTACACCTGGGAAAATATCTGCGAAGAGCTTCTTCAACTTGAATTTCAGCATTCACGCAGCGGGAATAGATAGCGAGACAAGTCGCCTTCTGAGGAAACCGGCTCTGCGCTTTCGAATAGCCGAGGTCATTCCGGATAAGGTTCATGAGATCGGCAGAATCTTCGCGATCATGAATCGAGAAATTCGGGTCGATCCCTACCTGTTCGGCATAGCGCCGCAGCAGTCGCGCGCCAATGCCGTGATATGTCCCTGCCCAGGTGAGGCTTGAGGTCAAGGCATCTGCCTTGTTCCCCATCACCTGCCTTGCGATCCGCTCGACGCACCTGGTCATTTCGCTTGCCGCCCGGCGTGAGAATGTCATGAGCAGCATCCGGGCCGGATCGGCGCCACAAATGACAAGGTGAGCGACCCGGTGGGCGAGGGTGTTCGTTTTCCCCGATCCGGCTCCGGCAATGACCAGGAGAGGGGAGCCGATATGGTGCCCGGAGTCAGCTTCTATGCCGTGCTCCACTGCTTGGCGCTGCCGGTCGTTTAGCTTGTCGAGGTATGTAGCCCCAGAGAGAGTTGTGCCTGCCCTGGTTGCTTCGCGGTCCACCAATAGATCGGTGCTCTCGGGCATCTCGTTACTTCCTCGACCTCGGTCCAGCATCTGCCACATGGAACAAAGATGGAACGTATCATGTGGCTGAACCGGCGGTCAAAGGCGGATGATGCGTAAAGAGGCTGACTAACTGCCATCTACTGACATCAGGACGGCGCAGGCTCGAAAAAGGTCAGTGGCGCAGGGCAATGGGATCGGAGGGCATCTTCTTCAGGAAGGTGTCACGGATAATTTCAATCATGCCCGGCTTTATCGACTGTGATGAGATCTAGGAATCTCAGCCATGAGTTTCCAACAGCCGGACCGTCGCTTCCGGTGCGGTTATCATGCATGAATGACCTGCGTTGATGAGGTCGGTTCGCACCTTTGGGTCTTTCTTCATCGTCTCCAAGAATCCGCTGAAGGGTGACGGGTCAAAACCCACACAGCGTATATAGGCGATCTTTATATCCGGCCAGTGCGTCAGCGCCTTGACCGGCTGGAAGATGGTACGCCACGGCTGGTGGACCAGCCGCGGTGTCACCCAACGGACATGCTCAGGCTCTGTCACTCCGTTTAGCTCCAGAGGTAACGGTGGAATTGGTTGATCGGCCGCTTTCAACTGTTCCAAGGCGGCGTGGAATTTGGGAGATGCATAATCGACCATTGCTTTGCCGTCCGCTGGCACATAGGCGTCGAGATAGATCATAGCCTTAATCTTGTCTGGGATGCGCGCGAGGGCGCCGGTGATCACCATGCCGCCATAACTCCAACCAACCAGCGTCACGTTTGTCAGATCTTCCATCTCGATATGGGCGAGGACATCTTCGATATGCGTATCGAGATCGATGTTCTGGTCGAGATGACGGCGTTCGCCCAAGCCGGTCAACGTCGGTGTGGTCACATAGTGGCCCTTAGTGCGCAGGCCGGCAGCAACATCCCGCCAAACCCACCCGCCAAACCAGGCACCGTGGATAAGGACATAAGTATTGGGTGCATGATTACACATCGAGAGAGCCTTTTCTGGGAAATGATGATCGAAGTTTCGCCTAGTGGCCGCGAGAGGATCGCCAACATAGCAATATTCGAATTTGCACGGAGGTCTGCCGACATTTTCCTATCGACAGGCAAAAATGAGGTTACAGGAGTAACTTGCCTCTTACCCATGCAGCAAGACTGCCCTTCAGACACCGAGCTGACCCCCGTGCGAAGGCAACCTTCAAGCCAATAGGGGCGCTTCTTGATCCGCGGCGAAATCGTGCGATGGCACTCATCGAACGTGAAGTCATCGTGCCACTGCGAGGTGCGGTCGCCTTGGTCGAATAATGATCAAGCCGCGGACGGGCGCGCGATTTCCTTTAAATCGGTGACAACCTGAATCCATCTCCCGCGATCAAGCGATTCGAAAACCGCAACAGTTTCGCCGGAACAGCTGTTTGTCGCGGTAAATAACTGCTTGTAGAAATTACCGGCCGCGTCTCGGTGAGTTGCTTTCCAAGCGCGCGGCTGAGTTACGCAGAGTGTGTCGTTGCACAAGTCGCGCATTTCAAGCCGTGCTTGATTGGAGATCGGTCCCCAACCTTTTGTATGCAGCCTGTTGCGAATGGCAAGGACTGTATTGCGGAGCGCCTCCTGTTCAGCCCAGAGGCGTTCATTCTCCTCGCGGAACCGGTCGCATTCATGTTTCATCTCGGCTGCGTGGTCGAGAAGATCCGGGATATCCGCCCGCGCCTTCGCAATGAATTTGGCGTTTAGCACTTCCTGGGCGATAACAGACCGGACAGCTGCTTGGTCGTCTCTCGCATCCTTCTTTAAGGAAATTGGCATCTCACAATAGAGCAGAGGTGTGATCTTCTTGGTCGACTCGTCTTTTGCTACAACGCGGTTGCCGCTGTCGGTTACCCAAGGGCCTCGAGTTGCGGATGCGGCCCGTTCGCGAATGGCGCGGAGTGCTGAGTCACCGAGTTTTGTCACTTATACCTCCTACTGTCCGCCGGCACGGTTTATTGGGCCGCGGCGAAGTTCCGAAACGTCACCGAATAGCGCAGCGCATCGACTGGCGGAACGCTGTGTTGCCATTCCCATCGTGACGGCCCTCGCATCAAGTAAGCCGATCGCGGTCGCAGCACCCGCGAGACCCGCTCCCAGTCGTCACCACGCTCGCGTCGGAAGCGGAACGTCGCCGCCGAGGAAAGCGAGACGCCCGCCACGTCCTGAAACATGCCCTTGTCGCGATGCCATCCGACACCGGCGCCGGCCTCATACTCGTTGATCAGGACCTGCTGCAGGTCCTCGGGTTGCAGACCGGCGAATTCCGCCGCCGTCTTGCGCAAAGGCACCAGAAAGTCGGGAAGCGGGTTGCTGCCACGCAACGCTTTTCGGTCGAAATCGTATTTCCAGCCGAACGATACGATCCGACGCTTGCCAAGGTAGCCCTGGAATTCGAATGGCTTGAAGGGAAGACGATTCATCTCCGCGATCAGCTCCGCCTCTTCAGCAGCCGTGATGACCTCGTCACGGTAGGCGAAGCCTTCCGGCATCGCTACGGTCTCTCCGAATAGATCAACCTGATCCGGCCTCGATAACCGGACGCGCCGGCTGACAATTGAGCGGGAAATGATGCTCATTCGTCGTCGTCCTGCTGCAGCAAAGCCTGCAGCTCCTCATGGCTGAGGCTCGCATAGTCGATGTCTTCGGGGTCGGGATTCGGCAGGCTCTCTAGGGAAGACTGTCGCCATTCGGCCTTGTCGGGATATCGCTGCCTGAGGACATCCATGAAGTAGGCGTCATAGCAGGCAGGTTCGCGGTACTTCTTGAGAGTGAAGTCGTACGTGCAGCCGGTCGGAATATGCTTGAGGATCTTCTCCATGTGCTCTTTGGCGCGTTTCTCCGCGAAGACGAAGAGGGGATCATCTCCGCATTCTTCCGGATAAGCCTTCGAACGATGGAACTTGGCGCCGTTTTCGAAGCCGTGCACGAAATCGGGCTGTGCCTTGCCGAGATGATCCAAGGCCAGCCTATGCAAAACCGCGCCATGATTGTCGCCGAACGTGGCGATGAAGACGTCGTGAGCGTAGTCGGCATCTGACAATTCGTAGTTCCAATCGCGCCTGACGGCACCGCAGAACGAGAAAGCAAAGCCGAGGACGAACGGATCCTCCAAATACCATTTTGGCAGCCGCTCTTCCCCAACGCGAAGCACGTCCCCCAGCCAATCGGCGATGACTTCCAGACTGCCGCAGGAAGCTTCGAACATTTCATGTTCGAGTTCCCGATCGCTCAGTTGTGGGATCTCGGATTTCGGTTCGAAGGTAATAACGCTACCCATTGCCGGTCTCCTCTCGGGACGAGATGTCAATGCTTGGTCGGCTGCGGGCCGAGGAGATCCTCGATCGCGTCGCAGACCCTGAGCCAGATTCGCCGGCCCTCGACGTCACCCTTTTCGCCGGTCTCATTGGCGTAGGTGAGGGCTTCCTGAGCGGCGTCGCGGCCGCTCATCTGGATCATCTCGTTGGCAGTCCGGTAGATCGCTTGGTCAGTGGTGATCATGTGGCCTTCTCCGTTTCGCCGGGACTGGCGATCAACTTGTCTGGAGCTCTCGACAGCCGATTGACTCTGTATGCAAGATAAGAACATAACAGGAACGAAACCACCGCCCGGACTGAAATGCAAGTGCCATGTCGATCACATCTGCCAACCCAACTGCCATCGATGCGTTGCGAGAAAAGATCCGCCGGATAGAAGGCCATGAGGGCCATCGGAGACCGGTTTTACCGTTTGGAATCAGCGCGATAGACAATTGGCTGCCTGGAGGCGGCTTGGCGCTTGGGGCACTGCATGAAGTGGCTGGCGGTGGCAATGGCGCAATAGATGGTGCCGCTGCGGCGCTCTTCGCGGCCGGGATCGCCGCCCGAACGAAGGGACCGGTTCTGTGGTGCGTCGGGCGCCCCGATCTATTCGCCCCGGCACTCGCCCAGGCCGGGCTCAAATCCAACCGCGTCATCTACATGGAAGCAGGCGACGAGAAGACGGCGCTCGCCTGTCTCGAAGAAAGTCTTCGCCATGGCGGGCTGGGTGCCGCCATTGCCGATGTTTCAAAGCTGACGATGACAGCCTCGCGCCGCCTGCAGCTTGCCGCCGAGACCGCCGGCACGGTCGGCATCGTCGTCCGCCGCTGGCGTCGGCAGACCGAGGCGGCCGACTTCGGTCAGCCGACGGCGGCGGTCACGAGGTGGCGGGTCTCCGTCCTGCCGTCGGCGCCGCTGCCGGTGCCGGGTGTTGGGCGCGCCAGATGGCATCTCGAACTCCTGCGCTGCCGTGCGGGCTCCAGTGCCGATTTCTACGTAGAGGCATGCGATGCAAAGGGTCGTCTCGCTCTTTTTGCCGACCTGGCCGACCGATCGGCTGCGGCGGAAGATGGGCGATGCAGCGCCATCGGCTGATATGCCTCTGGTGCTGGTCGGCCGCGACGGCCGCCGTCGCGTCATCCTCGCCGCCGACCATGCGGCTGGGAAGGCCGGGCTTCATGTCGGCATGGCGGCCACGAAGGCGCAGGCGCTTATCCCTGATCTCGTCATGATGGATGCCGAGCCAGCCGCGGATGTGGAGGCTCTCGAACGGTTGGCGGCTTGGGCATTGAAGCATTATTCGCCGATCGTCGCCGCGGATCCGCCGGACGGCATCGTCATCGACGCGACAGGTGTGGCGCATCTTCATGGCGGCGAGGAGGCGATGCTTCAGCACCTTCTTCATCGTCTGTCGGGGTCAGGCTTTCTCGCGAGTGCCGCCATGGCGGATAGCTGGGGTGCTGCGCATGCCCTCGCGCGTTACGTCGCGCGGCCAATGATGGTTGCTCCGGCCGGCAAGAGCTTCGAGGCCATATCGCCGCTGCCGCTGGCGGCCCTGCGTCTGCCGGCTGACATGGTGGTCGAACTGCGACGGCTGGGCTTTCGGACGATCCAGGATCTTCTCGATCAGCCACGAGCGCCGCTGGTTCTTCGGTTTGGCCCCGAACTGGGTCGCCGCCTTGATCAGGCTTCTGGCAAGGCGAGGGAGTTGATCGAACGCGTTCAGCCGGAGGAACTCGTCGAATGCAGGCAAGTCTTTGCGGAACCTATAGGCGCTGCCGAGACGATCGCCAAATACGTCCGCAAGCTGGTTGTCCAGCTCTGCCGGGCACTTGAAGAGCGTGCCCTGGGGGCGCGGCGCCTCGATCTCCTCTGCAGTCGGGTCGATAACCGTATCGAGGCGGTCCGGGTTGGCACGGCGAAGGCGGTCCGGGACGTGAAGCAGTGGACGCGGCTGCTGACCGACAAGATCGAGATGATCGACCCCGGCTTCGGCATTGAGATCATGACGCTTTCGGCGGTCGTCGCCGAGCCGCTCAATCCGAAGCAGCAGATTTCATCCCTTGTCCAGGAGACCGACGCCGACGTTTCGAACCTCGTCGATCTCCTCGCCAATCGCGTTGGAGAGAAGCGTATCTACCGGATCGAACCGGTGGCGAGCGACGTCCCCGAGAGGTCGGTCAAACGAGTGGCCCCGCTGGCGCCAAAGACAGAGGCCGATTGGCCGGATCACTGGCCAAGGCCTGCACGCCTTCTGCCGCATCCGGAGATGATCGAGACCATGGCCCTGCTACCTGACCATCCGCCCGTCTGGTTTACCTGGCGGGGTATCCGGCGCCGGGTCGCGCGCGCCGACGGGCCGGAAAGGGTCTTTGGTGAATGGTGGAAAGCCGACCCCGAACTCGAAGCGGTTCGCGACTATTTCCGGGTCGAAGATGAGAACGGCGAGCGATACTGGATCTTCCGCGCGGGCGATGGTGAGGATCCCGCTACAGGCTGTCATCAGTGGTTTCTTCACGGGATCTATGGATGATGGGATCGAGACTTGCGGAGAAGTCGAGACACAAGGATTTAGGAAAAATGAGAATCCAATATGACGAAGCTACACCGAAGTTCATCGCTGATCTGGTTGACGCAATTTCAAGGGAACAGCCGGAGCTTTGGAAAACATGGCTGGCGTTAGAAAAAGCAAATGAAAGCATCCAGGATGTCCACGGGCATATCGCCATGTTCATCAAAGGTCGCGTGGAAACGAAAAAACTGCGCGAGCTTTCCGATTTGGTAATGGACGTTCGGAGTGAACTACATCAGCGGATCGAGCGGAAGCTCGTTTGAGCAAAAGCTCGAACCGGCAATCTAGCTGCCTTCTTATCCTGAGGGACGCACAGATGAGGTACGTCGAGCTCCAATGCACGTCGCATTTCAGCTTTCTGCGCGGGGCAAGCTCTTGCGAGGAACTCTTCTTCCAGGCGAAGGAACTGGGAATCCAGGCACTCGCAATCACCGACCTGAATTCGCTGGCCGGCATCGTCCGAGCCTACGAGGCGTCGCGAGAAAGCGGCGTCCGCCTCGTCATCGGCTGTCGCCTTGATCTCGAGGACGGCATGTCGGTGCTGGTCTATCCAACCGACCGCCCCGCCTATGCACGGCTTTGCCGGTTGCTTTCCGTGGGGAAGAAGCGGGTAGGGAAGGGGAAGTGCCGTCTGGGTTGGTCCGACCTTGCAGAATACAGCGAGGGCTTGATTGCCGTTTTGCTGCCGGAGCAGGCCGACGATATCTGTGCCCTTCAGCTGCGGCGTCTGCGAGAGACCTTCCGAGACCGTGCCTACATGGCCCTGACCCTGCGGCGGCGACCGAATGATCAGTTGCGGCTCCACGAGCTGAGCAACCTCGCGGTCCGGTTCCGGATACCGACCGTGGTCACCAATGACGTCCTCTTCCATGTGCCGGAGCGGCGGATGCTCCAGGACGTCGTGACCTGCATCCGGCACAACTGCACGATTGATGACGCCGGCTTCCGGCGAGAGCGCCACGCCGATCGATATCTGAAGCCGCCCGAGGAAATGGCTCGGCTCTTCACGCGATATCCCGAAGCCCTGGCCCGGACACAGGAGATCGCAGATCGCTGCCGCTTCTCCTTGCAGGAGCTCGAATATCAGTACCCGGAAGAGCGGACCATGCCTGGCCTGACGGCTCAGCAGGCGCTGGAGAAGCTGACTTGGGAGGGAGCGGCGCGACGTTACCCGGAAGGCCTACCTATTCGGGTCCGGAAGACGCTTCTCCACGAGCTGGGCCTCATCGAGAAGCTGGAATATGCGCCCTATTTCGTGACGGTAAATTCGGTTGTCCGCTTTGCCAGGAGCCAGGACATCCTTTGCCAGGGGCGGGGATCGGCGGCGAACAGCGCTGTCTGCTATGTCCTTGGCATCACCTCCATTGACCCCGACCGTAATGACCTGCTCTTCGAACGGTTCGTATCCGAGGAGCGCCGCGAACCGCCTGACATCGATGTCGACTTCGAACACGAGCGGCGGGAGAAGGTCATCCAGTGGATCTACGAGACCTATGGGCGGGATCGGGCGGCCCTCTGCGCAGTGGTCACCCGTTACCGCGCTAAGGGGGCCTTGCGGGACGTCGGCAAGGCCCTCGGTCTACCGGAAGACCTCATCAAGATGCTTTCTTCCCAGGTCTGGGCTTACGCCGACGACGGCGTTGAGGAAAAGCACATCGCGGGGCTCAACCTGAACCTCAACGACCGACGGCTGCGCCTATGCCTCGACCTTGCTCGACAGCTGATCGGTACGCCGCGGCATTTCTCCCAGCATCCGGGTGGCTTCGTCCTGACCCATGATCGCCTGGACGAACTGGTGCCGATCGAGCCTGCCGCCATGGATGACCGTCAGATCATCGAATGGGACAAGGACGACATCGACGTCCTCAAGTTCATGAAGATGGATGTCCTCGGCCTCGGCATGCTCTCCTGTATGAAGCGGAGCTTCGACTTCCTGGAAGCCCATAAGGGGATCAAGCTCGACCTCGCCACCATCCCAGCCGAGGATCCGAGGACTTACGCCATGATCCGGAAGGCAGACACGCTGGGGACCTTCCAGATCGAAAGCCGGGCGCAGATGTCGATGCTGCCCCGGATCAAGCCCCGGACCTTCTACGACCTCGTCATCGAGGTCGCCATCGTCCGCCCCGGCCCGATCCAGGGTGATATGGTCCATCCCTATCTGCGCCGGCGCGAGGGCAAGGAACCGGTCGTCTATCCGAAGCCGGAGCTGGAGAAGGTCCTCGGCAAGACGCTCGGCGTGCCGCTTTTCCAGGAGCAGGCGATGCGGGTCGCAATCGAATGCGCCGGATTCACGGCGTCCGAAGCCGACCAGCTGCGTCGCGCCATGGCGACCTTTAAGCATACGGGCGGGGTCTCGCGGTTCGGCGAGAAGCTCATCACCGGCATGGTTGCCAACGGATATAGCCAGGAATTCGCAGAGCAGACCTTCAAGCAGCTCGACGGGTTCGGATCCTACGGGTTCCCGGAGAGCCATGCCGCTTCCTTCGCCCTCATTGCCTATGCCTCGTCCTGGATGAAATGCCACCACCCGGACGTCTTCTGCGCATCCTTGATCAATTCCCAGCCTATGGGCTTCTATGCGGTGGCGCAGATTGTCAGAGACGCCAGAGACCATGGCGTCGAAGTCCGTCCGATCTGCATTAACGCCTCCCGCTGGGACTGCACGCTGGAAGCGACGGCGCAGGAGGGCCGTTTCGCCGTTCGGCTGGGGTTCCGGCAGGTGAGCGGCCTTTCGGCAGACCATGCCGCCATGATTGTCGCCGCGCGGGCCGAGCGGTTCTTCAATTCCGTCGACGACGTTCGCCTCCGATCGGCCGTCCCGGTCTCGGCCATCGAGAAGATCGCCGAAGCCGACGGCTTCCGGCCATCCTTGAAATTGGAGCGGCGCCAGGCGCTTTGGGCAATCAAGGGGCTGAGGGACGATGCATTGCCACTCTTTGCTGCCGCGACGGCGCGCGAAGAAGAAGTGATCCGCGAGGTCCACGAGCCGGCTGTCGAGCTTCGGCAAATGACCGCGGGTGGCGAGGTCGTCGAGGACTACAGGCATGCCGGCCTCACCTTGCGGGCGCATCCGGTGAGCTTCCTTCGTGCGGACCTCGCTAAGCGCCGGATCGTTACCTGCGCCAAAGCGATGGCGGCGAAGAACGATACCTGGCTAGAGACGGCCGGCCTCGTGCTCGTCCGTCAGCGGCCAGGCACGGCGAAAGGCGTTCTCTTCGTCACAATCGAGGATGAGACGGGCGTCGCCAATCTCATCCTGTGGCCGACCGTCTTTGAGAAGTTCCGGCGTCAAATCCTCGGCGCCGGCATGGTTGCCGTTAAAGGACCGGTTCAGCGCGAAGGCGAGGTCGTCCACCTCATCGTCCAGCGTGTCGCCGATCTATCTAGTGAGCTCGCCAGCGTCGGCGAGCGAGATGTCGTGTTACCGATGCCACATGGCCGTGGTGATCAGGCGACGCATGGTGGCTCCGGCAAAGATCCGCGTGAATTACCACCGAGGGGTTTACGGACGCGAGACATCTACGCCCCGGACCTTCATATCGACACGATTAAACCTAAGACGCGGAATTTTCGGTAGGTCACGCCCTACATTTGCGGAAAGTTTGCTCGCCTCTATATCTACGTAAAGAGCGATGTTCAGTGTCCGGAGAGAGGCGTCTCATTGCAGCGAACTATAACCCGCCCACACAGGAGCAAACGCTATCGAGATAGGTTTATGTTGTCCCGCATACTGAGGTTTGCACTTGATCGCTTCAATCTGGGGACGACAAATAAGGGCCGTTTATTGAAGGCCCTATTGCGCAACGATTTGAATGGGCAAGTTACGACGCCGTGAATTAAAGAGTATGCCGCCGGTCTTCACAGTAGGGGGAGAGAAAACGCATCACCCATGGCGAAACGACTATAGTTTTGTCTGCCGCATTCGCCACAAAACGGATCTTTTCTGGGGCGAGGCGTTTCTATTATCCTTTTCATAGGATGCGTTCTTACATAACCAGTAAATGCGTCTACGCTGGCGAGGCCCGTCATGTAGAACAGAAAGTCATTCACCGCCTGCGAAGCAGTTTCGGCATTTAGCGTGATGACGCTTGGTGCAATAACTTCGGGATCATCCGTATATTTTTGCCTCTGGAGCATCAGCGGTGAGATACTTTCTTCCTGGAGCCGCGCAGGATTTATGGCGCCATTACATGCCAGGCAACCGAGATCTGGAAGCACCCAGCGCACAACGGTATGCACATGTTCGATAGCGCCGGTTTCGGGTGTGGTCCGTATCCGGGACCCTAGCTGGCTCATCGGTATCAGGTATTGATGCGCGATGGCATTGACGAGCAGGCGAGCGCGGTGGCTATCGGCTGCCAAGAAAATGTAATCGCAAGTGAGTATCTCCTGGATAGCGCCCGGGTCTTCGATTGTTGAGCGGAAACTAGCTACCTCGGCATGACGATTGGCGCGCTTGATGATCTGTTCTGCAAGACGGATCTTTGATTTTGCCAAGCGATAGCCCAAGCGGCGGAGCCAGGCAGGGCGATTTTCCTGCGTCAGCCACGCCATGGCATCCCGGTCGGTGGCATGTACCATACGAGAGAGATTGGTCGTCCGGATCTGATCAGGATCGATAAGCACAAAGTTGCCGACACCGAGACGCCCGAGTAGCTCCGCCAGCAGTATCCCGACGCCGCCCAGCCCGATAATTGCAACGCGCGCCTTTCTAAAGATCTGCTGTCCACGGTCACCAAAAAGCCTTACCTGCCGGTCGTAGCGAGAACTGCTTGTAGGGATGCGGCCATCAGTCTTTGGCATGAGATTGATCCGGCCAGGGCCAATGACATAGGCCTCGTCCAGAGAAAATCGATTCCTGGTTTGATCCCAGATATCACCCGCGACGCAGTCATCAGCGAATACAAGTCCTCCGACAGGCTTATCCTGCGCAATATCGAGTAACGCTGGAAAGCCACGTTCATGCGTCTGCAGGTCGATGCCGGAAAAAGCGACCTGGCCCCTACCGCCATGGTTGTGAACGGCGAGATAGACAAGCTTTTCGTCACGGGATGCACGAATACGCTCGGTTACAAATCGGGCTTTGAGCATTCGGTATCCGCGGTTGCCAGGTACCCAGTCTATACCCTCTCTTGCTTTGACGAGGCGCCGCGCCAGAAGCACTGTGCCAGCCTTGGTTTGCGCGAGACCCGCTTCGATAATCGCCCCATGTTCGTCATTGTCACCAGGAAAGAGGTGATCATGCAGCTCTTTGTAAAGGCCGGCGGGTATACGAAGTGACCATTTTCTCTGCGTCATCGTGATTTGAGCCATTTCAAGACCGTGAGAAGCTTGAGAAGCGGCGTTTCGCGTCCGATCGAATTTGCCTGGTTCTGCCTTCTCGATATCATGACCGCTTTGCGAGCCGGAAAATTGGGAAGGTCAGGCGCCCAGTTTTGATTGCTCGTGTGGATGGGTGCCACAATCTCCTGCTTGTCTATCCTCTCGAGATCCGACCGGATCCAGAACGGATAGACGTCAGCATAAGGGCAGGCGTTGCTGATGAAGAAGGCTACCCAGGTCGTGACCTGAACATAAGGCGGGCCAAGTGGCACCTCGTGCAACAAGACATGGGCACCTCCGCAAGGGCTAGGGAAAACCTCACAGAGGAGTCCCTGGAACGCCATCTTGATTTCGGCAATGGCCTTCTCGACTTCCGCCTTCATTTCACCACCGCCCTAGCTATCGTCGTGATCGTCGACAGCGAGAAACTTCTCGCCGCCTTTGATGCGAACATGATCGGTGTCACCGATGATCTGGCCCCCCGATTTGTCTTCAGAGAGCGTAAAGCTCGGCTGGATATTGACGCTGTTCGCGATGGCCGCTGCTTTGATCGAAGCCCCAGTCTGGATCCCGCGAGCAATCGGTACGGCCTTGTTATTGACCTCAATCATCACGGTGCGGCTGGGCTTGGTGAAGAAACGTTCGACCCCGGGGTATCCGAGGTCGACAACCTCGTCATCTTCGATCAGGCGAGGTTCCGTCTCGTGGCTCTCGAGGTAGATCTCGACCCGATCGTGATCTTTACGAGCGAGCTGAAGCAAAACGGAACCGGTGACTTCGCGCTGGGTCCAGGTCAATCGCACGCCATCGATTACGATGTTCACGCTTTCACTGGCGCGATTGGCAAAGAACGAGAGGGGTTCTTGGGCCAGATCTGCTTTCTCTTCGAGCCCCACCTCTTCAAGTGCGCCGTCCGGTCGATAGCGGAGCACGATGTAATCCTCCGCAGGGTGGAGCCCCGCTTCGGCGATGATCTCGCGGCCAGTCACGAGCCGATCCGTAAACTGGATACTCTTTGAGGCGAAGAGCTCATCGTGGAGCTTAATCGTGAAAGTGGGCTGAATGGTGTCCATGGATAACCTCCAATCTTGGATATCTATAAATATAGCTAAAATATAGCTAGTCAATAATTATTTTATAGCCATATTGACTTTAAACGAACTGGAGATTATATAGAATTTATCCGAGGAGATTCAGATGGTTACGAAGAAAACAATGACGCTCAATCTGAGCGACGCAGAGATGACGGTGTTGGATGATCTGTCGGCGCGAAAGGATCTGAGCAAGACTGCGGTTCTTCGGCAGGCGCTGCGGTTCTATCAAATGGTGGACGCGCGCTTAGAGCGGGGAGATAAGCTGTTTCTCGAAAATGAGGTGACTAAGGAGAAGGCCGAGCTCATGATGCTTGCATGAGCGTCATCTCGAGCTCTGTGCTGCTCAAAGAAGTTTCGACTGGGCAAAATGTCGAAGCTGAGCTGAGAGATGCAATCGAAGCATCTCAACTCGCAGACTGGCATAACAGCTGGGTGCCAGCGAGGGAACAGTGTTTGAACGCGCTGAAGCTGGCAAATGCGCCAGCAAGCGCAGTCCCACAATCTGCACATTGGAACTGGGCCGCTAAAATAAGCGAGATGCAGGGCCTGATTGCCAATCAGGGCTACTGCATTGTTTGTAATGGTCAGACGCAAGCGATGATGCGCCTGGACCTCGCGAGCAAGAGGTGCAAGGTCGCCACCCAGAAGGGCCTCCACCTCGTCTACATCGACTACCTTGAAACCGCCCCTTGGAATTGGCAGGGGCCTTATTGGGATCCACCTCTCTATCGAAGAAGTGGACTCATTCTTTTGCGCGCCGCGATGGAAGTTAGCCTGGCTGAAGGTTTCAAGGGGCGCATTGGCTTGCACTCGTTGCCGCAATCGGTGGCGTTTTATTCAAGATGTGGCCTCTCCGAATTTGGGCCGGATACCAGCTATCCAGGATATCCACTGCCATATTTCGAGGCTACGCCGGACCAAACGAAAGCGTTTTTAGAATAGGAGGGCCTCATGAAGATCAATATTCCAAGAGAATGGTATGAGGCTAAGGACTCTCTGGAGGACGGCTTCACTATCGGTGCAGGCACGCTGGGTATGGAGCCAAATGAACCTTATAATCAAGCGTCAGCTACTACAGTCGACGAGGGGCGGATAGCCTTTGGTCAATTTGTTGTATTCTCGCGACGCAAACGCGGACTCACCATTGAAGCCTTGGCTGAGGAGGCAGATGTAGAGTTGGCAGAGCTGATAGCCATTGAACAGCATGATCCGTATTATCAGACGGATCCTAGAACGGTATACCAGCTTGCCAACTATCTAAATGTCTCACGGTCACGGTTGATGGTATTGGCGGGTTTGTCTCAGCCAAATGACAATATGAAAACAGATGCTCTTAAATTTGCGGCCCGCTCGGCCTCAGTCGAGAAGCTCACCGCTCAAGAAATGTCTGTCTTGGAAGGCTATGTGTCTTTGCTAACAGAACGGACATTAAAAAAAGAGGGATAGAAGTCGGATTGTCGGACGGGCACATAATTCGTGAAAAGACGCGGGCAGATATAGATCGGCGAGTTGAACGAATACTCGCCGATCTTGGGAATCCTGAGCCGCCGCTCAAATTGGAACACGTTCGCGAGCTTCTCAAGCTCGGCCTCGACTACTATGCGGCCGATGATCCGTCGTTGCTATCTACGCTTACGAATCGGATGAGAGTCGGCGCAATTCAAGTCTTTAAGCGACCAACGCTTCTACTCGAAGTCGTGCGGTCTCTTGATCTTCGTGGCCTCTACCTTCTCGATCAGAAGCGTATCCTCATCGATGAAAAACAGCCACCGCCAAAGCATCGCTGGCTTGAGGCCCATGAGATCGGCCATAGCATTCTCCCGTGGCATGAAGATGCAATGTTTGGTGACAGTGAGCACACCATCCTACCGAACTGTCATGATGCAATCGAAGCGGAAGCCAACTACGCTGCCGGCCGGCTTCTGTTCCTTGCCAAGCGGTTCGACAATGAAGCACTGAATATCGCTCCATCGCTCGCCTCTGTTCGCGACCTCAAGCCTAAATTCGGCAATACCTACACGACGACGTTCTGGCGCTGCGTCGACCTATGGGGCAGAGACAGGCCTATTGTTGGCCTCATAACGGGACATCCGCACAAGTCCAAACGAACCTCCGAATTCAATCCCTTGAGGCCATGCCGGCACTTCATCAGATCAAACGTGTTTCTCCGGCAGTTCGCGAATATCACCGAGTTGGATTTGTTTAACTTCATATCATCTTATTGCTCGGCTGCCAGAGGCGGTAGGTTGGGAGCAGGTGAATGTAACCTTGTCGACATTGCTGGAAACAAGGTTAGGTTCCATTTTGAAACCTTCAACTTTCACTATGATGTACTGTCCCTCGGAGTACCGATGCTTAGTCGACATTGACAGCACGGCTGAGGCCTCAACGGAGCCCCGACGATAGAAATTGAGCGCTGTGTCATTCCAGAGGTCGAAATTCTGCTTAGAGGTTACTGATCTTAAGCAAATAAGGAGCCGTGGTTGGCAATCGACAGCGCAAAGCGAATTCAGCTGGTATTCGTCGCCGTTGCCCTGTCGGCCATCCATCGCGAAGCCACGCCTTATATGGCATGAAAGTGTTTTGGTCCCTGAACGCCGCTCTGCGGCGCGCATTGCCGGTATTGATCGGGGAAACAAGGGTGTCTTTCTCGTAATCCTCGACAATAGCCGCCGTGCTGAAAGTAAGCAGAACTTGCGAGCGATCTCGACAAGCGCTCAGATGTCGCATCAGTCGCTTTTCATCTGGCCAAAGGAAGACGAGCCCGTTCAGGAACTCATACCAATCCCCGGGAGTAAGGCTCCCACCAAGTACCGGAGCAAGCGCCGCAGGCGGCATGGGTTTCTGGTCGCGGATCGTCACGGACTCCGAAATCCGCACGTTTTCTCGCCGATGGCTGCGTAGGAGTGACTGGCGTTCTGTCTTCGATAACCCGGCATGGTGCAGCAGTTGGGTTGTGCTCATTAACCCGTGCTTCATGATAGAAGGAACGTTTGCTGCCTCAGCGAGGTGGTACAGGCGATCAGGCACCTTCATTTCATTTGCATGTTCAATAGCGTGACCGGTGCGACTAGATCTTCTCGATGCCGGGGCTCTGAGTGCGGCCGCCGGATGAGGTCTCGTGGCCGCTGCCTGGCTTGACGCGATATCGGAATTCGCAGCAAGTCGCGCCGCCCATAATCGTCGCGTCACGCTTCAACTCGACTCGATCGTCATAACCTACGATGAAGTTCGCATCGCGAGAGCATGAAAGGAGATGACCGATTTCGCCAAGACCCATCGCATGGTACATCTCGGCGTAACGACACCGCTTCACATTGTAGTCGAAGCAGGTTTCATCGGCGGCAAGCACCTCCACCTCAAGCGCATCGTCCTTTTCCCAAAGATACTGAAGGCGAGCGAAGCTTTGAATGTCGGCGCCGCCCGGCTCACGGGCAGCGAGTATCTTGCCATCGCGAATGGCATCAGCGGAAATCGCCTCCGCAATGATCTCTTGGGCGCGTTGCGCGCCGAGTTCGCGCTTCATTACATCGTAAATCGGCTTGATCACCTCTGCCTGAACCCGCCTTTTCGTTAGGATGCCGATTTCGTCGTTCATGCCTCGATACTCCGTCACTGCGCGTGTTCGAATGTCGGAAGCACATTGACGACCAACATCGCCGAATACGACGACGGACATTTTGATTGCCCGCGCGGGTTAGTCAATATCTATCTATGGATAGACGCAGTAAATTGTCGACGTTGATCAAACTTCCGGCTCCCAAGGCAATGGTAGCCAATCCTTGCGTGACGAGCTTCGGAAGAGGTGCTTCGACGTGAGACGATTTGCTCGCCTTTGGTGTGAGCGGCGAAAGCGAATTTCTGGCGAATAACCTAAGTATTTTGGCGCGTTAGGTGCTGGGGTTCTTCGTTGCCTGTGTTTCGGGATGTAACGCGCCGGCCGTGCGCTCGCAGTCCCTTCAATAGGTTCACGGCAATCCGATTGTAAACTTTCTCTATCTGCAGGCTGGCCGGTGACGCCTCCTTAAAATATATTGCATCTATCGATAGGTATATTTATGGTCCCGCTTTCTTTTGAAGGAGATGGGCCATGGACAAACGGCTACTCGTATTGGCGCTCGGAATGTTTGCCATCGGCACCGATGGGTTCGTAATGGCGGGGGTGTTACCGCAGATCGCTCGTTCATTTCATGTCAGTATTGGCGCCGCCGGCCAGATGACAACCGCTTATGCGCTGTCGTTCGCTTTGTTGGCGCCGACAGTGGCTGCCATCGCTGGCAATGTGCCGCGCAAAACGCTGATGTTATTGTCCATGACTGTCTTCATCGTCGCGAACCTGGCGACTGCATTGGCGCCGAGTTTCGGCTGGGCGATTTTCATGCGGGTCGTAACTGGTCTGGGTGCCGCAATGTTCAGCCCGACGGCAAGTGGAGCGGGTGCAATGATGGTAAAGCCAGAGCGCCGCGGATTTGCGCTTGCCATTATTCTCGGGGGATTATCGACCGCAACGGCGCTTGGATCGCCCTTGGGCTCAGTCATCGGGGGGCTCGGTGACTGGCGGTGGACGATGGTTTTTGTCTCAAGCATCGGCGCCTTGGCTTTCCTCGGCGTGCTGTCGTTGCCTTCGAATATTCCGATGCCGCCTGTGGTGGGCCTCTTTAAGCGCTTGGCGCCACTTGCGGACGCGCGTATTTGTCTGACCCTTGCGACCACATTGTTGGCGATGAGTGGAATATTCACGGTCTACACGTACTTCTCCGTCGTTTTTGACCGGGCGATTGGTGGAAATTCGCTGGTTATGGGTGCTCTCCTGGTCATTTATGGCGCATCGGGCACGTTTGGAAATCTCATGGCAGGGCGGATCGTCGACAGGATTGGGCCATGGAAGGTGCTGACCACGGTCATGGTCATCCTCATTGGTGACATGATGCTGTTCTCTTGGACCGGTGCTACGCTGGCGACCGCCATTCCAGCGATTGCGATCTGGGGCATCTTTTCGTGGAGTATCCAGAGCCCGCAACAGAGCCGCGTCGTATCTTTAGTACCAACCGCAGCACCGGTTGTTCTGGGGCTCAATAGCTCCGCCACGTATCTCGGCGTGACGACCGCTGGTGTGATCGGTGCCGCGGGAATCCAAACGGTGGGCGCTCACAATCTCGGCTTCGTCGGTATGGGCCTGGTTCTTTTCTCATTCTTGATGTGCCAACTTGCCTCATGGCGGATCAATGCAACGAATCGTGCTGCAAGGGTGGCGGCGACCGCACAAGCCTAAACCGCGCAGATTGAACCGGCAGTTGGGTTTTGCACTGACTCTGGTACCGATCCGAGAGATCCGATGGACGGTCCTAAATGGGAGTGCGCGTTCGGCCACCAATCCAAAATCGGAGATCAACAGAGAGGATATCAACGAGCCGGCAGGAGGTTTGCCCGCCTGATGCGTCGGCTAACCCTTCTTCTTCACCCAAATTTCGTGGGGCCGGGATCGCGGTTGGAGTCACTTTCATCACTGCGAGAAGCCAGATGGAAATGGAGCAGGAGCCGGTTGAGTGGCTTTGACGGCAGCTTAGGCGGTATGTAAGCTCAGAAAACTCGCCGTTCTTGAAGGATAATCTCCTTGTCTGAACATCAAGATCACGCACACGATAACGAGCTCAGTGACATCGAAGCTAAGGTCAAGGCGCTCGAGACGTTGCTGATAGCAAAGGGCCTCGTCAATCCGGCGGCCGTCGACGCGATCGTCGAGACTTACGAGACAAAGGTTGGCCCCAGAGTGGGGGCCGGCGTCGTTGCTAAGGCCTGGATAGATCCAGAATTTGCCAGCCGGCTGCGCACAAATGCCGACGAAGCGATTAGAAGCCTAGGTGTTGGGGAGCGACCTGGCGAACGCCTACGGGCTGTCTTCAATACCCCCGATACGCATAACCTGATCGTCTGTACCCTTTGCTCTTGTTATCCCTGGTCGCTTCTGGGTTTGCCGCCGACCTGGTATAAGGCGCCACCATATCGTTCGCGGGCAGTGCTGGATCCCAGAGGGTTACTGGCTGAATTTGGGCTTCATCTCCCGGAGACGAAGGAGATCCGGGTGTGGGATTCGACCGCGGAACTGCGTTATATCGTGGTTCCCGAGCGGCCAGCTGGTACCGAAAGACTGAGCGAGGCCGATCTTGCGGCGCTCGTCAACCGTGATGCCATGATTGGCACAGCAGTCGTCACCTTCGAGGGGACGGCAAGATGAATGGTGCGCATGACCTCGGCGGCATGATGGGATTCGGCCCGGTCAATGCCGGTAAAAGCGAGCCGCTGTTTCACGCGAATTGGGAGAAACGTGCCCTCGGCATCACGATCTGCTGTGATTGCCTTGGGGCCTGGACGATCGATGAAAGCCGGTTCGCAATCGAATCTATCCCGCCCGCAAAATATCTTACCGGCAACTATTACCAGAATTGGATCCGGGCACTTGAAACCCTGCTGCTGCGCCATGGCTTTGTAAGCGAACACGAGCTACGGACAGGGATCAAACAAACCGATGATCCTAGAGCCGGCAATGCCATAACACCCGAAATGGTGGACGGGATGCTGGCTTCAGGGACCTGCCAGAAGCCGATCGCGAGCAAGCCAAGATTTTCTCCGGGCCAGCAGGTCCGGACGAAAAACATCCATCCGACAGGTCATACCAGACTCCCGCGATATGCCCGTGGAAAGACTGGCGTCATAGAGACAGTTCAAGGATCTTTCACTTTCCCCGACGATAGCGCGCGCGGCAAATCGGACTCCGTTCAGTGGCTTTATACGGTCGTTTTCCAAAGCGCGGAGCTCTGGGGCGAGGCGACAGACAGGTCAGTACGGGTCTCGATTGACGCCTGGGAAAGCTATCTTGATGCCTAGTGAGCTGCCTTCAACCTCGGTATTCACGGAAATGCAGCGAGCCTCCGCAGAGGGGACACCTCCTTTCCCGGCACCCTGGGCGGCTGAGGCTTTTGCGTTGACAATCCATCTCCACGAGCGGGGGGTCTTCACGTGGCCGCAATGGACGGCGGCTCTTTCGGTTGAGGTGAGAAAACCGGGAAAGAGGGAAGATGGGAGCGACTACTATCAATCCTGGGTCGAGGCGCTTTGCAATCTCCTGGGATCTCTCGACATCCTCCAGCCGGACGAAGTGTCGGCGATGAAGGAGCGCTGGCAGCGCGCGGCCGAAGCAACGCCACATGGAAAGCCAATCCTGCTTGAAAACGCCGATCTCGCCATCGCCGATTGACCATCCATGCCGGTAGATCTCGATCTCAGCTACACATCAGCGTCAGAGCTCGCCCGCCTCATACGCACCGGGGCTCTGTCACCGGTTGAGGTGATCAAAAATGCGCTCAACAGGATCGGCGATGTCAATCCGACATTGAACGGCTTCTGCTTCGTCTTTTCAGAAGACGCGCTTGCTGAAGCCAAGATCCTTGAAGCAGAGGCTCGGCAAGGCCAGTTCCGCGGACCGTTGCATGGAGTTCCTGTTGCCATCAAGGATGTGACGCCGACCAAGGGTAGGCGAACTACATTCGGCTCCTACGCATACGAGCACAACGTCCCAGATGAAGACGCAACGATCGTTGAAGCGCTGAAGCGTGCCGGCTGCATCATGATCGGGAAGACGACAACTCCTGAATTTGCCTGCGGCAGTGCCACTGAAAGTCCGCTTTGGGGCATTTCCCGCAACCCGTGGGATCCGAACCGTACACCCGGTGGATCTTCGGGCGGCAGCGCGATAGCGGTTGCGACCGGCTGTGTGCCACTCGCCGAAGGGTCGGATATGGGTGGCTCGGTGCGCATTCCGGCAAGCTTTTGCGGCATTATCGGCTATAAGCCGAGCTTCGGTCGGATACCTTTCACTATTCTGCCGAGCCAGTTTGACCAGATCTCGCATTTCGGCTCTCTCGCCCGGACGATCGAGGATAGCCGCCTTTTCCTCCAGGTGACACAAGGACCGGACGAGCGGGATATCCAATCGATCAAACCTGCTCTTGATTTCATGAATGGCGGTAGAGAAGGTGTTGCTGGCCTTCGTATCGGCCTCTGCCTTGATTTCGGCAACCGGATCTGGGATCCGGAGGTCGAGCGGGCGGTCCGGCAATCGGCGGCGCTTCTGAAGGAGCAGGGCGCGGAGGTCATCGATGTTTCCCTGAGCTGGGGTGGCGACCTCGAAAACGCCTGGGCTAAGCATTGGTGCGTCTACCTAGCAACCTTCTATGGCCACACCATCAAAGAATACCGGCAAAAAATCGATCCTCGAGTGCTCTCGTATCTGGAACGGGGGCTCAGCATGTCAGCGGTCGAGTTCAAATCGATCGAGATTGAAAGGACGAAAGCCTGGCTGGAATTGGCGCCGATCCTAGAGCGCTGTGACGCTCTCTTGTGCCCCACCATGGCCTTTCCTGCCGTCCGGGTCGAAGGCGCCGATAATGGAGAGTTTTGGGTCACGGACCAGCAGGGGCGGTACCGAGGCCTCGATGTCACCTCAGTGTTCAATTTTGTCAGCCAGTGTCCGGCGCTTTCGGTCCCTTGTGGATTTGCCCAGAACCCGCCAACGGCGGCAGGGCTGCCGATTGGCCTTCAAATTGTTGGCCGGCGGTTTGACGATCTGATGCCGCTTCGGATAGCGTCGGTCCTCGAGAAGGAACAACCCTGGGCAGGTCGCCGACCGCCGATCTAGGGTTCAGACTGAAGAACAAGGCCTTTCGAACAACGGCGTAAACTGGACCAGCCATGGAAGCGCGGCAGCTCGCCTATTTCGTCTTCGCCTGCCAGCACCGAAACCACACGGAAGCGGCTCGGCTCCTCCAGGTTCCTGCCTCCGTTCTCAGTGACAATCTGCGCCTCCTCGAGAAAGGGCTGGAGACGAGCTTGTTCCAGCGTGGTCCGTCCGGGCTTTACCCCACCGAAGCCGCTCGATGGTTATATCAGTCGGTTGAGCCGGTACTCCGAGCGCTGGAAGACGGCGAGGAAGTGCTCAGGGCTGGCCAATTTGTCCCGTCGCGGAAGCTGAAGGTCACATCTCCGTTGCGTTTCCTTATGGGACGCTTATCGCGGGCGACAAGCCTGGCGGCCAGAGCGCTCCGGAAGGCCGATCCAGATGTCCTCGTCACCATAGATTTTGCCGCTACGATTGGCGGCTACAGCGACGGCGAGGGCCCGATTGGAGACAGGAGGGTTGCTTCAGTCAATGAGGACAGCCTCGCTGGTGAAGTACTCATCACGCATGGATACGATCTCAAGGATCCAAGCGCCGTGATGCTCCTCGAGGACCGGTGGCTGTGTGTTGCACCTCTCGACCGGATGACGCGAGTTGGGGAGACCGTGGATTTTGAAGCCCTTCGGAAGACTCCGCTCTATATCCCTGCACTTCGTTCCCCGCAGATCCGGCGACTGCGCGAATATTGTGCAGAGCAGAAGCTGCCGGAGCCGGTGATCTTTGATGACGACGTCGGCACACTTCCGCGGCTAAGCCGATCCGCCGAGCGATTTCATCTCCTTGTCCCGGAGGCGATGATTTCGGATAGCTTGGAGCGCCTGAACTTGGGCTACATGGTGCTGCCAGAAGAAATCAAGAGCCCAATCGTTGCGATGGTACCCAAAGAAAGCCCGACTGCTTGGCGCTATGTCGAATTGTTGAAGGAAGCAGTCCGGTCAGAAGAACCGATCCTGTGCTATGATCCACGGGTGACGCTGAAGCAGGCCCGATATTTTCTCAGCGTCTGCAAGGAGCTGAGTATTTCCGCTGCGGCAAGACAGCTTGGCGTCGCTCAGCCTGCCGTCTCGGCACAAATCAAGAAGATCGAGGCGACCTCCTCCGAAAAGCTCTTTGAACGGCACCGCGCCGGTCTTGAACTCACCTCCAGGGCGAAGACGCTGCAGCGGGTGCTTCAGCCCGCCATCTCGACCCTTGATGTTGTCTCCTTAAAGGCGCCCTATCTGATAGCCGGCCGAATGCGGCAGCTCACTATCGGGTTGATACCTGCTGGCAGTCATCTGGGTGCTCTCGAGGGCGCCGTTACAGACGCTCTTGGGGAATGGCGCCGAAGTTATTCCACAGTTGACCTGCGGGTATTGGAGGGGCCCAAGGGCGCTCTCTACCGATGGGTTGAGGCAGGCAAGATCGGGCTGGCCCTGGCCGAGGCGGATTATGCTCGTAGGCAGCACCCCGCGGCCGAAAGGAGCCGACTGGGCCTGGTAACGATATCTGACCTGAGTTTGCCAAAAGGCGCGGACATTGAGTTCCGTAAGGCTGTTAGAATGCCGCTCATCTTACCAGATGACACAGGCGGCCTGAGGCAGATACTCCAGGCTGCCGCGGCGGAGGCACATATTCGGCTCGCACCGTTCATCGAAGTGAACTCCCTGCCAATCACGCTAAAACTCTTGAAGCAGGAAGGACTGGCAACGGTTCTGCCCTACCACGTCGCCGAACCATATTTGATGGACGGGTCTTTTCAATTTCGGAAGCTGGTAAACCCGGAGATATGCCAAAGACTGACCTTTCTCCACTCCGCCGCAAGGGAGCTGACCGAGATCGAAAAGGCGCTTATCTCGGCAATCCGCGCTAACCTCCGCCAGGCCGGTATTGCCTGCGACTAGCAGGCGAAGCATCATTTTGATCGTAGCTGGCTATAAGAAATGCCGAAGGCCGGATCGATCCTTGACCTCCCCTCCAGACGCTTCAAATCATAACCGTACGGTGAGGCGAGACAAAACGGAAGGAATGGCCATGAGCAATCTCGATATCCGACCCCTGACACCCGATCTTGGCGCAGAAATTTATGGCCTCGATCTGCGGCAAAAAAGTATTGCTGCGCCAGCAATCAAGGAAGCGCTTGCAAGATATGGTGTCATCTTCCTCCGCGATCAGACGCTTTCCCTCGATGAGCTGGTCGATGGAACAGCAGCCATCGGCCCGATCCTGCGAGTTCCTTTCGTCAAGGGAATGCAAAGCCACCCCGATGTCATCGCTGTCCTCAAGGAAGCGGATGAAAGAAAGATTTCGACTTTCGGCGGCACTTGGCACAGCGATTTCTCCTTCCTGCCGACACCACCTAGTCTGACCCTGCTTTATGCCGCCGAGTTGCCGAGTGTTGGCGGTGACACTATCTGGGCGAATCAATACGCGGCTTACGATGCGCTCTCGAGCGGAATGAAGGCGTTGCTGGACCCTCTCCGTGCCGTGCATATTGGGACGCCGCATGGCACCATGGGGCCGGGAGCGGGGGCTGCGACCAGCAGGTCGATTCAAATGGTAAGGAATGACCCGGCAGCTGATAGAGAGATCTTGCACCCGGTTGTCCGAGTCCATCCAGTGACTGGCCGGAAGGCACTCTTCATCAATCAGGTTTATACGCAGCGGTTCGAGAATATGACCATCGCCGAATCAAGACCGCTGCTCGATTACCTCTACCAGCATTCAACCAGTCCGGAGTTCTGTTGCCGGTGGCACTGGCATCCAGGCACGCTGGCCGTCTGGGACAACCGATGCACCTTGCACCTTGCTATTAACGATTATGATGGGGTGCGCCGCCTTCTATATCGGACCACGGTCGAAGGAGAGATTCCCATTGCTGTAGACCAATCGAAACAGACAAAAGTGGCCTGATTCAGAAGCTTTTGCTCTGGCCCGATCATTGTAGCGTCGACGACTCCCCGGTCGCACAAACCGGGCATGGCGCTGGCAACCGCAGCGACCGCCTCTATCGGTGGGCTTGTCAGGTCGGCGCAGCCGTTGATCATGATGAAACCTGCGCCGCGTCCGCACTTTATTTCGAGGGCCGCCGAAGCGGCCCTCGAGCGGAGTATCAGAACACTGTGTTGTTATTCTTCGATGTGCCAGGGACTGGCGCGATGACGTCCCAATGCTCGACGAGCTTGCCGTCTGTTACCCGGAAGATGTCGACACCGACGTCGCCATTCGGACTTATGAGGCCGGTCCAATGCGCGTGGACAGCGACAATATCGCCGTCAGCGATGACGCGGCGGATGTCGCCCTTGGCGTTGGGGAAGGCTTTGAGGAAACCGTTGATGTAGGCCCGCAGGCCCTCGACACCGTCCTCGGCGGCGGCAGTATGCTGGATGTAAGTTTCGCCGACATAGCGTGCAATGGCACCATCAACGTCGCCGTCGAAATGAGCCTCCTTATAGAAAGCGAGCACGATCTTCTTGTTTTGTTCGGAGATGGTCTCAGTCGTCATGTTGATTTCCAATCGTATTCGGTACTGACGGCGTTAGCCGTTCAAATGAAGAGTTGAAGCTTGGTATTGCGATCGGTTGACCTGCTTAGGCTGCCGCTATGGCGGCGCACTGCGATAGAGCGCTGCAGTGCGCCGCATTGAGAGCGGTGGCTCGGCGATACGCCGGGAGACGTCCGGCAGATGCAAGTGACCGTTTATTCGGTTTCGGGCGGGATCTGAGCGTCGAACTTATTCTGCTGGACGATGTAGATCTCGCATGGTTCCTTTGAGACGCAAGCTGTCGTGTGGGCCTGCTTGCCGCGCTGGTACCAGTACGAGCCCGGCCCAAGCTTCTCGGGCTTCTGCCCTGGCTGATAGTTCTCCAGATCGCCCTTTATGACGACTGCATAGTAGTCATATGTGTGGGTGTGGACGGGGCTCACAAACCCCGGATCGAACCGGAAGAACGCACCATGGGCACCCTTCGTTACATCACCCCAAACGTTGGCAACTTGGATGCCGGTCTTGGGGTTGACGCCTCTCGCGCCAGTGTCGCTGAAGGAATACTGGCTGGCAGGTTTAGTGACCGAGATACCGCCGTTGGCCGGGGGAAATGAAGCGCTGTCCTGCGCTTGCACGGCCGTCGTGAGCGCGAACGTCGCAAAAGCGACGGCCGCCAGTGATCGCAGTTTCATAACATTTTCCTTTGCTTTGTCTGTTGAGTTGTCGATTGGTGTCAAGCGGCTTTCCCGAGTACCTCGATGAATTTGGCGGCCAGTTCGTGATCCGACATCGGGTTCTGAGCCGTCACAAGCTCACGATCGACGACGACGAAGGAAGTGAAATTCTTGTCGGTATTAACGACAGTGCCGCCGGCCGCTTCCAAAGCGTCAGGCATGTTGAAAATGAGCTTCTTGTGGAAGACGTTATCTTCGGCATACTCCTCTTCGCTGCGCGAGAAGACCGTCATCTGGTAGCCGTCATACTGCCAGCCCTTGGCCAGCTCGCGCGCCTTCAGCTTGTCGCCGGTGATCAACGCCGCACGAAACTCACGAGCATTATCCAGCGAAGCCAGAATGCCCATCGGGCCGTGACAGATCGCGGCGGTCGGTTTCCCCTTGGCATGGAAGAAACGCAGAACCTCGCCCGTGTCCGCGTCCTGCATCACATCGACGACAGGTGCGTGGCCGCCCGGGAAGAAAAGGCCGGCGAAACGATCGAGACCATTATTAATCACGGAACGGATCGTCCGGACGTCGTTCATGGCCGCGTTGTTGTTAAAGAAGTTACGGGCACGCGTGCGGGCTTCATCATCGTTGGCGAAGTAGATCAGGGCATCTGAGTCCTGATCCATGTGCGGCTTTTCCCCGGTCGGGGTCGCGAGAACGAAGTCGTAACCGGCAGCCACAAGCGCCATCAGAGGAACGGCAGTCTCGTTCAGAAACTGGCCGATCTTGATCGTACCGCCGCCCTGCGCCTCAAGCTCAGTAGCATTCGAACCGATAACGAGAATAGTACCTTTACTCATTAGAAACTCCTGTTGTGTATGAAGAAGCTGTTCAGGCTTCTGTTGGAAACGGGAAATAGGCACGATCATCTTGCCAAGACAGCTCTTTGCTGTGTCGGCTCGGAAATCGTCGCTTCGCTGGTTTCGGCCTTTTCAGGCCCAATGGATGTCAGGCCTTGGCGACTTCAATCATCCGCCGGACGGTTTCTTCCGTCGTCCAAACGGCGTTAGCCATAAAGCGCCAATTGATCATCGCGGCGTCGTAGCCGGAGCCTTCTTCGTTCGCGGCGGCCGCGACAGCATCACGCACCATCACGACTTCGAAGCCGTTCTGGATGAGGTTGCGCATGTGATCTTCGAGGCAGAGATTCGCGACGGGGCCCGCCATGATGACCTTTTCGATGCCACGGCGGCGCAGCAACAAGACGAGATCATTGGTCGGAGCGTAGGAGACATGCCGCGACGTGATCGTGGTGTTTTCGTCTTCCATATATTTGCGGAAGCGATCAGGAACGTCGGCGCCTGATCCCTGTACGCCTTCGAAGTTGAGCGCGCTTTGACGCGCGACCACACCGCCCTTCAGCGCCAAGTCTTCCATGGGGCCAAGGTGGGTGTGGCCGCGATGGTCGTGCGGGAAGAAGTAGTGCGGTGACATGAAGACCGGGAAGCCATTCTGCTTAGAGGCCTTCAAGAGGGTCTCCAGATTGTCATTGACCCTGTTTTTCTTCATCAACTCCTCGATCATGACATGATATTTGCCACCATCGGTGAGGAAGTCGTTCTGGATGTCGACCAGGACGAGCGCGGTACGATCCTTGTCGATCTGTGTATCGACCTTGTGCTCGAACAGCATTTACCGGTTCCTTTCGTTTTGCTCTAGGCAGCGAACTAAATTCGATCGCTACCTATCGATAGATAGATAATTGGAAGCGGAGTGTCAACATCTATCTATCGATAGATTAACTTATGGCGAAATTTTCTGAAGGTTGCTCTGCGGAACGAACTGCACGGCAGGCCACCGTACGCTTTGGTGAGAGGAGGTCAGATCATTTAGCGGGCTGGCTTTATCACCGCCTCTGGAAAGCATCTGCAGGCCTTTGCGTTTAATGCGCAGAGTTCGAACGATCCACAGTCCTGGCGTATCTAATCTCAAACTATAGGAAAGGGTCGTGGGTCTCTTGGGTAAAGCACCACCTGGATTCGAAGTGGGCGCGCTCGCTAAACGTCGAACGATTTTTCAGTATTCTCTCGTCGACAAATAGATGCTGCTGTTGCGCCCAGCTCTGTCGTGCCATGACTCGCGCAGGTTTGCGTTATTGTGGAGCTGGGTGTCAGCGCCCAACTTCTGTCGCCAGACTTTCTCATAGGAGAGCCGGCCGGTTTCGATCGCGTGGGTCGCCAAATTTACTTGTGGCCATGCTGCCTAATCTTGACTACCGGTGCCTTCTTCCCTGGCGCCGCGACTTCTAGCGTAACGCTTGCGGAACGCCTTTTGATCTACCTTGTGCGGCCTCGGCTAACATCTGGGTAATATTGGGGTGCCTCACGGCGGTCATACATACCGTAGTCGCGGATAACTCGGACACGCCTGGTCCTGATCTGGTCTTTCTGCAGTTGGGTCTTATCGAACAGGCCGGCATCCGCGTTACTTCGCCAGGATAAGAGCAAGATGATGTCGCCTGGCGACAGAACCGCATCAAATACGTCCCAAGAAATTAAGCCCTGGGCATGCGTGCTGAGGCCCAGCCATTTAGCGATTGCTTCCGCGCTGGCGTTCTTCACCCAGTCCGCCGATTGCCTTCCATCGATGAGCGTAATCGTGGTTCCGTCACCAGCTTCAGTCTCGTCCAGCCGCTGCTCCTCGATCTTGAGGCCATCGGGTGGCATCGTGTCAGCAGTCAGTTGGCCAACGCGGAGGTGGTAGTCATGGAAGACCTCGAATCGGCCCTTTTCCTGCACATCATGATGAACCGCCTTCGTGCGCCATCGCACCAGCGCCTTTTCGTCTTTCCACCCAGAAAGGGAGAGCAACCAGCCTTCTCGCGTGAGGCTTCGATAGCGAATGTTATCGACGAAGCCTTCGACCTTCTCTAGCTCTGGGCGCAACATCTTTGCGTACCCAAGATAGGCATCCCATTTGTCTGATTTGGGGTGAACTTCGAAAATGACCGAGAACATAAGCCAGTCCTCCTTCGAAATTTTTTTGCTATGGCTCTCGCAGGCGGGTGGGATTTCCTGACTAGCTACGCGTCAGCCTTCGCCCTTGGTCTCAATGCCCTCCAGCTGCGTTCTGGCGAGGCGGTCCTTCGCGCGGGCAACGAGTACATCAAGGATCTTCGCATCGTCCCCGACTTCGAAACATTCGACGACGACGCCGACCAGGACACTTTCACAGAGTATAAGAATATCCGCCATCGTGCCACCAGCCATGATCGGCTCATTCACTATCTTTGCCACAATTTCCTTGGCCAGCCGATTGTGCAGCTCAGTTGCTGCCAGACCATCGAGCGTCACTTTCTTAATCAATTCTCCGCCTCGCTCTTCAGATGCTTCGCTAGTTAGCCGCACTCTCGTGGGCATCTTCCTTCGTCATGACACTGTTGCTGCCTACATAAGGCGAGCTACAGCCTGGTCGAAAGCTTCAATGTCCTTGTAAGCACGCGAGAGCATCATCCCGCCTTCAAGCGTCGCTATGATGTGGAATGCTCGGGCCTCTGCGTCCTCGCCGCCGATTCGACGTGAAAGGTCCTCAATGCAGCGCCGGAAAAATGAGAGGATTTCTTCGGCGACCTCAGGCGAAAGAACACCTGCTTCGGCGCCAAGAATGCCGCACAGGCACATCCTGCCATCTCGGTTGAGCGCTTCTCTGAAGGCGGATCGATAAGCGACAACGGCATCTTCCGCGGTCTCGTCAGGTTGTTTAGCTACCGCCGCCAGAAATTTTTCTCCATAACGGCGGGCCACAGCCGCGGCCATCGTTGCCTTGGTCGGAAAATGGTGATGCACGCTGGCACTCTTAATGCCCATTTCCTTGGCCAGGTCGCGAAAGCTAAAGCCCGAATATCCAGCATTGCGGATATGAGCCTCAGCAAGGTCCATTAATCTTTCTGCAGTCTCGGACACAGCAAATTCTCCTCTCTATCGATAGATAGACCTTGACAGAGAAAAAGGCCAGCTTTATTTGTTGAGGCACATACCGACCGATAGATAGATAAATCAACGGAGAAAGAATATGCGTTTCCAAGACAAGGTTGCCATCGTGACTGGCGGGGCCTCGGGCATCGGCCGGGAAGTTTCAGCCCGCTTCGTTGCCGAGGGCGGCTCAGTGGTAATTAATGGCCGGAACCCCGACAAGACGGCGGCGGCCGCGCAGGAGATCGATCCGACCGGTAAAAGAGTGCTGGCTCATGCGGGAAGTGTCGCAAGGCCAGCGACTGGTGAAGAACTCGCGAGAGCGGCTGTCGAGCGGTTTGGTCGACTGGACGTGCTCTTCAATAACGCGGGCATTTTTGCCCCAAAGCCGTTCCTGGAGATCACTGAAGCCGAATATGACGGCTTCCTCGACAACATCCTGAAAGGCACCTTCTTCACGGCCCAGGCGGCGGCGAAGGCCATTAAGGCTGGCGGCCGAGGTGGCGCCATTGTGCAGACGGGCTCCATGTGGGCGCTGCAGGCGATCGGTGCGACGCCGTCATCGGCCTATTCGGCGGCCAAAGCGGGTGTTCATGCCCTCGTCAAGAATCTCGCAATCGAGCTCGCGCCGGATAAGATCAGAGTGAATGCGATCGCACCAGCCGTCATCGAGACGCCTGTCTATAATACTTTCCTGACGCCGGAACAGGTGAAGGCGGTCCTTCCGACCTTCAATGCCTTCCATCCACTTGGCCGTAACGGCCAGGTAGCGGACGCAGCTGAAGCGCTGCTTTTCCTTGCCTCGGACAGTGCGAGCTTCATCACGGGCACAATCCTGCCTGTCGATGGCGGCGTCATGGCCGGGCGGCAGTAGCCAGTCCATTTGGGGCTTCTGAGCCCGACACTTTCCATTCAAGGAGAATAAACATGGTTGCCAAGACCGAGAAGAAGCTGTTCACCCCGGTAAAAATCGGTGCGATTCAACTGAAGCATCGCGTCGTTTTGCCGGCGATGAGCAGGCTCCGGGCGCATTGGCCGAGCGCCGTGCCGAGCGACCTGATGCGTGACTATTATAGCCAGCGGGCATCCGATGGCGGCCTCATTATCACTGAAGCGAATGCGGTGTCGCCGTCGGCGCGTGCCTACCATACAGGCCCTGGTATCTACAGTGAGGAACAGGTCGAGAGCTGGAAGCGCATTACCGACGCCGTCCATGCCAAAGGCGCTACAATCTTTATCCAGTTCTCTCATGCCGGTCGCGCTACGAGCACCAAGGTGATCGAGATTGACCCGGTGGCGCCGTCGGTCGATCCGGCTTACTGGGCGAACAAGAATATCGTCGTTTCAGCGCCCGAAGGCTTTGTCTTGCCGTCGCCGCACAAGGCCCTCGATGTGACCGGAATCCGCGAGATCGTGGAACAATTCCGAACCGCGGCTGAAAACGCGAAGCGTGCCGGTTTCGACGGGATCGAGATCCTGGCCGGCAATGCCCATCTTGTGGAGCAGTTCCTCCATGATGGCTCGAACAAGCGGGAAGACAATTATGGCGGATCATTCGAGAACCGGTCGCGCTTCCTGACGGAAATCCTCGAAGCTGTGACGACGGTCTGGAGTGCCGACCGCGTCGGTGTGCGGATTTCGCCGAGCAGCGTCTTTGGCGCCATGGGTGATAGTGACCCGCATGGGCTTTATGGCTACCTTGCCGAACGACTGAACGACTTTGGGCTTGCCTACCTGCACATCATCGAGCCGCGTATTAGCGGCGCCGATACGGTCGCTGAGGGGCAGGACCCGGTTGCAGCACTCCACCTGGGTCAAATCTTTCGGGGCATGGTCATCGCTGCCGGCGGCTTCTCGCCAGAGAGCGCAGAAAACACAGTTACCAGCGGCGTCGCGAGCCTGATCGCATTCGGTCGTTATTTCACATCGAACCCCGATCTTCCTTATCGGATCGAGCACAATCTGCCGCTCACCCCTTACGACCGCAGCACGTTCTATGCGTTCGACAGTCGTGGCTATACCGATTTCAAGACCTACGCCGAGGCGAAGGCAGGCGAAGCGGCCTAAAGCGGAGATGTCGGAGTAAATGCCAACCGCCGCTTGAACCATCTCCACTAGGAAATGGCGGTGGCCGCTGAGCGCGGCATTGCCAGGTGGCTCTCCTGTGGTCCCCAAGCCACGTGGAGGGCCACTCAAGTGGCTCAGAGAAAGGAGCCGTCGCACCAGGGAATTAACCAGCCGGCCGACGAATGAAGAGCAGCTTTCGTACCTATCTGTTTGCAGACCGCGGATCTAACCAAGGAGGATGCTATGAGCGAGCGAGTTACCCAGGAAGTAAAGATCGAAGAAGAAAGCCGAGATCCGATCGACGTGATTGCAGGAATCAAAGCAAGTGATGCGTCGGACGAGAGGCCGAAGAGCAGCTTCGAAGTCGTGTGGGGCCTTACGCACTCTGCCTGAATAGAAATCGATTCAAGGAAGGCGAAAAGGGATGGAAGGCATTGGAACGGCGAATATCCGGCAGGCCGTCGGAGTCGTGTCAGATGTCAAACCCGTGTCAGATCATCCCCTCAATCAGTATCGGGGAGAGCCTGGCGCGGTTCATGTGATCGGCAAAGAATTGCGCGGACGGACTTCTATCGTGGAACGATCGGCCGAAGCAAAATTCCGCCTATTGATCAACGGCAGTCTCGCGACGCTACACCTTTCTCTGGATGAGGCCCGCAAGGCTGCTTCAGCAATAGGCAGATCAAGGGCCACCACTAGGTCGTCCACCCTGCGAATCTCCGTCGAAACTGCTGAGTGCGAAGAAGTGTATGCGCTCGTTATAATCAACGAGTGCGTTGGCTCTCCCAGCCTGTAGGGGTGGATGATGGTGGACGCAATAAGCCTTTCCCAATTCGCGGTTGTCAGCACGATTGTCGTAGGTCTTAAGGTCCTCGTTCCGCGCGTTTACAAAGAGATCCGCGCGAAGCGGCGCCTTTCACAATACCTTGCCATGATATCAAATGAGGGGGCGAGGGCGCGTTGCGATGATAGGGGATTAAAGCTCCTTGATTATCAACTTGGCCTTCTGTTTTCCAGCGGGTACGGCTTGTGTAACGTCGAAGACATTTATCTCAAAAATAAGAATGGTGATTTATCTCTCGAATTGATCCAGCTTTTCGCCAGAGCTTTGGCCAAGCTCCCACAAGAAGACCGACGGGTTATCGAGCAAACCCTTCGGGGCGCAACTGAAGATCGGAGGGTGGCATATTTGAGGGAAGCGTTTGGCCCAGTAATGTCAGGTCGGTGAGATGGGCACAAGGTCGACGTCGTGCATTTGATTGATCCTGCGGCGGCCGGGCAGGGGGAGATCCTCTCCGCACATAGGGCATGCTGAGAATATCGTTACCATATGTTCTGCTGGCAGAAAGCAGCGGATGTGATCACATCTTAAAATTGGCATCAAGGCACCCTGACGGTCGCGGACGACCGGAATATTCCGGCCAGGGGTAACATCCGATGGCCTTTTCGCATGTATTGGCCTACGGGCATAATCGAACTTCAGTCGTTAGTAAATTCCGGCAGGAATCTTGAGTTCATCGAGATAAGCGGCTGTGAAATCCAGAAAAGGCTTGTGTCGTGCAACTTAGGGGCTGGGGCTGTATCTTCGGCTCGCCGCCTCCGTTTGGCAGGTCTCCTGGGAAGCTGCATCGGTTTGCGGCTACCTAAGGAGTTACCCAATGGTACTCGCCGAGGCGGCCCGCCGATCCATTTGGGCACGACGAGGTTTCTGTCAGATATGGTAACTTGAGAGGAGGGTTGTTTTCGGGCAATTCAGAAAATGCTGTTGCTCCCTCGTTCAGCCAGTGACGGCTTCGTCGCGTTCATAGATCATTGTCCTCAAATCATAGACGAGTGCAGCAAGCTCATCTGCGTAAGTGCGAGAAGAAACCACTGGCGGAAAGATAGAGCGCACACGGTCTAGCAAATTCCTGAGCGTGGGTGGCGCCTCGCGATCTGTGACATGGAATGCTTGGGAGGACACGGCCGCCAAAACCGTCAGTGCTGAATCGAGGCAACGTCCCGTTTGCTCCTGAGCCATCCAGGCAAGGCCGGTTAAGGGAGCGACATCATTTTGCCCGAAACCGCCCGCTTCACTGCCGGGCAAGAATGTGCGCTGGGCGCAGCGCCGCGCTTGCTCCGCGTAGCCTACCTGGACAAACCCCAGAATTCCTATGTATCCACCATCCGATCCCCAAAGTTGGTCTGGTAGAAGCGAATAGCGGCCATCAAGGAGCTTTGTTGTTTGCCTTTCCGCCAGCGCGCAAAGATCGGCACAAGCAGCAGCCAGGTTGTCCAGCGCCGGATATGCTCGGGCATTGTGGTAGCCGCCGTTGCTATAGACGCGCCCAAAGGGATGCCGTGGGTCGGGCTTAGTTGGATCTGGACGAAGGAAGACGGGATTATCGGTGATGGACGAAAGCGAGCTCGACGCAATTTCCGCCGCTTGACCGATTGCCCGCCGGAATTGACCTAAGACCCGGGGGAGGATCCGATAGCTTACAGGCGCTTGATAGGCCCGTCGTTCGGCGCTTCCGCCACTGAGCAGATGCCGCAACCTGCGAAGAGCTTCCGCCTCGTACTCATCTCCCCAGAGCGTTTCGAATTCCTCCGCATACGCCTCAAGTGGTGCCTTTATAGCCTCGGTAGAGAGCGCAAAAATCGCTTCAGCGAGCTCCAGCCGCCGGCGCATGGCAAGGACGGCGTCGGCGATAAGTGCACTAGCGGCCGGCGATCCATTGATGAGGGAGAGATGATCCTTTTCCGCCAATGGAAATTGCTCGGCAATTTCATGAATTAGCGGGGCCGCCCAAAGGATTTCCCCGGCACCACCCTGACCTTCGAGGGAAACTTTCGGGAGATGTTCCGCATCCAAGAGATTAGCCACCCTCACGGCTAGGTCGGGGGAGATGGCAGCGTGGCCTTCGACAAAGTTCGCAAGTCGTGCCAGAACAATGCCACGTGCTACACGCTTGGGAGCAGGAGTGCCAAATGCAGCGACGGTTTCCAGAGGCGGTTTACGTGCGTGTTTTAACCGTTCTTCTCCTTGGAGGCGCTTGCTTGCAAATTGTCCGTAACCGCTGGTGACCCCGTAGATTGTCACGGTAGGATCTGAGTCGATTAACCGCATAAAGGCTTGACGGCTTTCTTCCATTTGGCGCCTAGCCGTATCGCCAAGTTGTACTCCATGGTCTCGCCAGGCAACGCGATGATAGAGGTCGAGGGTGATGTCGGCGCGGTAGTTGATTTCGATCTTTTTCATGAGAAGCTTTCAGGTGCTGGCGGTGCAGAGTTGTTGATCTGCGTTTACGGCGAGCGCCAGGCCGATAGATGGAACCGGTCGAGGGTGGCCGAGGACGGCCGCGCCCGCATCATCAGTCAATGAGTGGAGAAAATTCTCACAGGCATTGCGAAGGCCAACCATATGCGCATCGTCAGAGTCGAGGTTCGGCCCACTCTTGATGAAATCGACGTCAACGACAAAGTGGGATTGGACGATATGCCTGGTGCCCATCGACTGGATCACAGGTCGGAGGCTGTAATCCAGCGCCAGCACATGTGCGAGACTGCCGCCGGTACCAAGAGGCAGAACGACTTTTCCGGCGAGAGCAAACTGCGGCAAGACATCAAGAGCAGCCTTTAGCAGGCCACTGAAGGACGCCTTGTAAATTGGCGTGGCGACGATAATCCCGTGAGCGCCAGCGACCTTTTCCAGAAATGTTTTTAGAGACGGGCTCTGAAGATCGACGCTAAGCAGCGCTGTTGGGTCAAGTTCCCGGGTCATGACATGATCGGTCTCGATACCGTAGGAGTGCAACCTCCTCAGGACGGCATCGGCCAGGAGCACGCTTTTGGAGGAGCGCGAAGGACTTCCTGATATCGCAAGAACTCGCCTGATGCCCATGGCTATCCTCCTATTGTCAAAACAGGGTTCGCTGATCCTCGCCTACGGTGGTCGCGAACATATTGGTAGGACGGCTCAAGCCGAGGCGGTCCCTGAGCGTGCCAGGTTCATATTCCGTCCGGAAAAGGCCGCGCGCTTGCAGGAGAGGCACCACCTGGCGCATGAAGTTCTCCCAGTCCTCTGGCAAGAGCTGGAACATGAGATTGAACCCGTCGGCAGCGCCCGATACGAACCAAGATTCCAGCTCATCGGCCACTTGGGTCGGCGTCCCAGTGATAAGGGGCACTGATCCCGTGGCGCTCACCTTGCGTGCGAGCTGGCGGATAGAAAGCCCTTTGTTGGCCTCATCGCCTATGAGCTTCAGCCAGGTATGCCAACCATTGAAATTCGCAACCTTTGGCAGATCCGGAATGGGTCCATCGATAGGGTAGGTCGAGAGGTCGACACCCGCCCAGGTGGAGAGAAGATCGACTGCCATCGCATCGACCATAAAGGATTCGAGATATTGCTGCTTTTCCTGGGCCTCGGAGCTGCTTTCGGCCACAATAGGGACGATGCCTGGGACGAGTTTGAAGTCTGCACCCGATCGGCCAAACTTGGCGAGCCGCGCATCCATATCAGCGCGATAGGTGACCCCCTCTTCGATGCTCTTTAGGATCGCGAAATGCACCTCAGCATGGAGGGCAGCCAGGTTCTTCCCGGCTTCCGAGGAGCCCGCCTGAACAATCACGGGATGACCTTGGGGGGAACGGGAGAGGTTCAGCGGCCCCCTGACCTTGAAATGTTTGCCCTTGTGATTGATGAAATGCACTTTCTCGCGGCGCGCAAAGACACCCGTCTCCTTGTCGATCGCGAGCGCGTCATCCTCCCAACTATCCCAGAGCGCCTTGGCAACGTCCAGGAACTCAGAGGCTCGTTCATACCGTTGTCCATGGTCGATATTTCCCTCGAGGCCAAAATTGACCGCCTCTTCTTCGAGACCGGATGTGACGACATTCCAGCCGATGCGGCCACCGCTCAGATGATCGATTGAGGCAAAGACCCGGGCCGTGTTGAAGGGCTCCGTATATGAGGTCGAGCCGGTAACCATGAAGCCGATGTCTTTGGTCACTGCGGATAGGGCGGAGACTAGAGAAAGCGGCTCCAAGCGGGGATTGGAATAATGCGCTATACCACTCCCAAGGCCGTTCCATATGCCGAGATGGTCCGCGATGAAAACTGCGTCGATCTTGGCGGCTTCGGCAAGAGTGGTCAGCCGGCGGTAATATTCAAAATCGAGGAAGTCCCTACCTGGGGCCCGCGGATGACGCCATGAAACCCTGTAGTCGCCCTGCGGGTTGAAGAAAAACGCCGTCAAAATCATCTTGCCGCGTGACATTCAACTCTCCGATCGGTCCAGCCGGGATCGCTTCACCTTCTGTTGTTAAGGAGGCTAATCGAATATTGTGCTTTCCAAAAAGAAGTTATTTCGCAAAATAGAAAAGCTCTACTTATCTATGTGGGTGTCGACATGTCGGTCCTTCCTTCTCTTCGTGGACTGCAAGCCTTTGAGGCTGCGGCCCGGACCGGCAGCTTTGTTGCCGCGGCCGAGGAGCTTCTCATCACAGCGGCAGGGATCAGTCAGCTCGTCCGTGGCCTCGAAGATCAAGTTGGCCGAAAGCTCTTCCACCGGGTCCACCGTCGGGTCGTATTGACGGAAGCCGGAATTGAAATTTATCCGCGGCTGATGCAGGCCTTCTCTGAACTGCGATCAATTTCGAGGGAACTTGCCGCAAATGATCCGATAGCCACGCTGGTTATTTCTGTAGCGCCGTCGGCTGCGATCGGCTGGCTGTCATCAAGACTGCCGAAATTTGTTCGGAAGCACGGATGGGTCGACATTTCTTTGCGCGGTGAGGAGGACCCCGTAGCTTTCGACAAAGAGGCAATCGACCTTCGTCTGTCTTACGGGGCACTCAATTATGGTGATGATGCAGTCGCCGTTGCGACCGACGCTGTTTACCCTGTTTGTTCGCCGAGTTATCTCGCGGAGCATGGAACAGTGGAAAGTGCGGAGCAGTTGATTTCCCACCACTTGATCCATACGGACTGGGGCCCGTCGAATTCACCTTTTCCGTCATGGTTAAGTTGGTTCGCCGCAATGGGAGTAGCGGCGCGGCCCCATATTCGGCGCGGAATCACTGCGAATTCTTCAATGGCTGCGCTGGACCTCGCACGTGGTGGACTCGGCGTGGCACTTGCGCAGGGCCTATATGGCTCCAGCGATATTGAGAGTGGTGCGTT
>Ga0209455_1000261_pt1 | contig 60720 bp, 54 predicted proteins | sample AraplaCol_mCL_r2_FD_184275 | JGI IMG/M metagenome (GOLD analysis project Ga0209455, IMG submission 184275) | Arabidopsis root microbial communities from North Carolina, USA - plate scrape CL_Col_mCL_r2 (SPAdes) (version 2) | ecosystem: Host-associated > Plants > Roots > Endosphere | place: USA... | reverse complement strand
AACCCGCAGGCGAGGAAGCGTTGCCGGCGCCATTCGCCGCGAGCGCGCCGGCGCCCTGGGCCGAGGACACGCCATTGCCGATGGTTTGTCCGGCCACGCCTTCGGCGTTCGTGGCCGCATTGCCGGCCGCGTTGCGCGCGCCGTTCAACGCGCCGCGGGCACTGCTTGCGGCTGACGAAGCCGCGGAACGCGCCTGACCCGCGGCTTGGCCTGCAGCACCGGTCACGGCATCGCGCGCGCCGGAACCGTTGATGCTACCGGTCGCGGCGGCGCCCAGGTTGGCCGCGGCGTTCGCCGCGGTCTGGCCGGCATGGCTGGCGTTCGCAGCGCCGGCGAGGCTGGCGACGCCGTTCGCGCTCGCCTGGCTATTCGACGGAAGGGCTGCCTGCGTCGCGGTTTGCGTCGCGGCATGCGTCGTCGCAGCGGCGTTCGACGCGGCACGCTGGCGCAGGCGTTCGGCCCGGCGTTCGGCGGCGTGGCGATTGATGTCGGGCAGGTCGAGGGCGCCCATGCCGCGCGCGGAGCCGCCGATCTGACCACCCAGTTGCCCGGTCATGGCGGGAACCTGGCCGCCCAGCCTGCCGGCGAGGCCGCCACTGCCCAGGACCTGGGCGTGCGTCGGCGTGATCGCGGCCAAGGCCAGGCTGCCGGCGAGCAGGGTGAGGTTGAGTGTCGTGTTGCGCATGGAAGGACCTCCTGCCGGCGGCGAATCCGCGGCTTGCAGGGTCCATTACGCGTGGGCCTGGGCGATCCTTCCGCGACGCGCGGGCGCGGTTGGAAAACGTTCAGTTTCCCGGCGACAGCAGGCCGTGGCCGCAGCGCGGGCCGAGCGCATGCGCCTCGCCGATCAGGGATTGCAGCACCTGGGCCGCGGCGTCCGGACGGGGCGCAGCCAGCAGGCGATCGGCCAGGCGCGTCACGATCGGCGCGGCGAACGAGGTGCCGCGCAGCATCGCGCGGCCGTGGCCGATCACGCCGGACGCGCAGAACGCCACCTGCTCGCCGCTGGCTGCCTCGGGCAGCACGCGGTTGTGCGTGTCGACGCCGCTGACGCCGATCACGCCGGGGTAGGCCGCGGGGAACAGCGGCGGCGCCGCGGGTCCGTCGTTGCCGACCGCGGCGACCAGCACGTGGCCGCGCGCGATCATCGCCTGCACCGCGCGCGCGAGCACCGGGTTGTCGGGCCCGACCAGGCTGATGTTGATCACCGGCACGCCTTCGCCGGCCATCCACGCGAGCGCGTCGACGAGGCCGGAGGTGGTGCCGCCGACCGCGTCGCCGCACCACAGGTCGGCGGCGTACAAGGTGTCCGGATCGCCGGCGACGAGGCGCGCGGCGACCGCCGTGCCGTGTCGCGACGGGTTGGGTTTCGTGCAGCCGTAGCGTTCGATGTGCGCTTGCGCCAGCGCGGGATCGCTCGGGTCGACGCCGCCGTCGACCAGTCCGATGCGGTGCGCTGTTGCGGTGGATGACGGCGTGGCGGGCGTGCTGGTTGTGCCTGCATCGCCGCCGCCTGCCGGCAGGTAGAGGTGCTGGTAGGCGAAGGTCGCCGCCGGTGCGGCCTGCTGCAGCGCGCGCAGTGCCGCCGCCGTGCCGCGGCCGCGGGTGTCGTGCAGGACTGCGAAGTCCAATCCCAGCATCGTGTCCGCCGCGGTCGCGGGCGCCACCTCGAATCCCAGCGCGCGCACCGCGTCGAGCGACGCTCCCGTCAGGCCGGTGACGAGGAATTCGCCGCGCAGGATCGGCGCGCCCCGCGGATCGACGTCGACGCGGCGCGGCTCGCTGCGCAGCAGGTTGCGGATCTGCAGCTTGCGGCTGAGGGTCTGCGTCTGCTGCAGCAGGTCGTCGATGCCGCGCAGGTTCGTCGCGGGCACGCTGAGGGGCAGCGGCGTGGCGGGAAGCGGCAAGCTGCTGGGCAGGCGCTGCAGCGGGCCGAGCACCTGCGCCTGCGCCGGTGCGGCGCGGCCCAGCGACAGCAGCACGAGCAGCATCGGCACGAACAGGGTGGAAACGCGTAGCGGTGGCATCGCCATGCACCTCGGGGACGATGGGGCCAGATGCTAGCATTGCCTCGCTTTATTCCCCCGAACCGCGCCGTCGCGCGCGAGGGAAGGAATCCGCCCCGCCAGACGTAATGGAAGGTGATGCGTGCATTCGAGCGATGCCGTGCGCGAAGGTCTGATCCCGTTGCTGCCGCGCCTGCGCCGTCTCGCGCGGGCGTTGGCCGGGCAGGTCGCCGATGCCGACGACTTGGTGCAAATCGTGCTGGAACGCGCGCTCGCCCGATCCGCGCAGTGGCGGCCGGACGCCGCGCTGGACAAGTGGGTGTTCGCGATCGCGCGCAACGCCTGGCGGGACGAGTTGCGCGCGCGCGGCCGGGCACAGCATGTGTTCGCGCCGGAGGAAGCCGGCGAGGCGGTGGCCGATGGCAGCGAAGCGCGGCGCACGCAGCAGATGGAACTGGCGCAGGCGCTGGCGATGTTGCCGCCGGACCATCGCGAAGTGGTGGCGCTGGTGCTGGTTGAAGGCCTGTCCTACGACGAGGCCGCCGCCTTGTTGGAGGTGCCGGTGGGCACCGTCACCAGTCGCCTGGCCCGTGCCCGTGCCAGCTTGCAGGCCCATCTTGGGAACGATGCATGAATCCGATCGACGACGACACCTTGCAGGCTTACGTGGACGGCGAACTCGACGCCGCGGCGCGTGCGCGCGTCGATGCCGCACTGGCGCAGGACGAGGCACTGGCCCGCCGCGTACGGCAGTTGCAGGCCCTGAATGCGCGACTCCGGGCCGCGTTCGATCCAGTGCTGGACGAACCGGTGCCTGAGCATCTGTCCGCGCTGTTGCAGCCGCGGTCCGCGCCGGCGGCGACGGTCGTGCCATTCGGTGCACGCGGCACGGCCGCCGCCCGTCGCCATGCGATGCGCAGCCGGTGGTTGCCGGGGGCCGCGCTTGCGGCATCGCTGGCCATGCTTGCCGCCGGCCTGTGGTGGTGGCAATCCGGCAGCGCCCTGGTGCGCACGCAGGGCGGTCAGCAATTCGCCGCGGGCACGCTGGCCCGCGCGCTCGACCACGAACTGGCGAGCGCGCCGGATGCGCGTGCACCGGTTGCGATCGGCCTGAGTTTCCGTTCTGCCGACGGGGATATCTGCCGCACTTTCACCATCCGCATACCACCGTCGCGCGCCGGGCTGGCCTGCCATTCCGCCGCGGGCTGGGCGCTGCCCGTGCTGGGGCCTTCGGTCCTGCCCGAAGGTGGCGACTTGCGCCAAGCGGCCAGCGAGTTGCCGCCAGCGGTGCAGGCCGCGATCGATGCGCGCTTGCGCGGCAATGTTTTCGATGCGCGGCAGGAACGCACGGCGCGGGCGGCTGGCTGGCGCTGAAGTCGCCGCGCATCGCGGTGCGCCGGTGATCTAGGGGTGCAGTGCATCGGCGCCTAGGTGCGTGCCGCGAGGTGCCTCCGTGGCGGCGATGCATCGGCTTGCCGCCGGTCGACCAGCGCGCCATGGCTGCCGGTGCCGCGACGAGCGCGCGTCCGCCGGGAATGCAGTCGGCCATCGACCGGAAGATGGGACAGCGACGGAGCGCGCTTACCGCCCCTTCGCGAGAACGGCCGCGCGCATGCAGCGATCGAACGCGACGTTGCGCAAGCCGACGCCGGTGCTGTCCACGGCATAGGCGGGGGCAACGGCGGCACGTACCCTGCAGTCGCGCTGGGCGTGCAGGCGCTGCACGTCGCGATCGATGAGATGGGTGGCGCAGGCGGCAAGGCAAAGGCAGGCCAGGCCGGCAATCGTCGGCTTCAGCATGATGGGTTTTCCCGGAGTGGTGGGGTTCATGCGCGGCTCGTGCATGGCGAGCCGCGGGCGGGGTCACATGTTGCGGAACAGCGCCATGAAGGGCTGGCTCACGGTGAGGGTCTCGGGGCGTTGTCGGAGGCGCACGGTGCCCTTGCCGCTGTCGTCGCGGACGATGGAGGCGATCGCTTTCAGGTTGACGATGGTGGAGCGGTGGATCTGCTTGAACACGGCCGGGTCGAGCTGCTCCAGCAGCTCGCGGATCGGCTTGCGCAGCAGTGCTTCGCCGTCGGCGGTCATCGCCACGGTGTATTTGTGGTCGGCGCGGAAGTAGGCGACGTCGTCCACCATGATCAGCCGCGTCTCGCGGCCGATGCCGGCGGTGATCCAGGTGAGCGGCGGCGCGTCGCCGGTCCGCCCGGTGCCTTGCGCCAGCTCGCGCAACAACAGGGCGAGGTCGCCGCGCGCGGCCTGGCCGGCCGTGGCGCGGCGCTTCAGCCGTTCGACGGTGGCGGCCAGCCGCTCGACGGCGATGGGCTTGAGCAGGTAGTCGATCGCGCCGCGCTCGAAGGCGTCGATGGCGTACTGGTCGTAGGCGGTGGTGAACACCACCTGCGTGGCGGGGCTGGCCTCGGCTGCCGCCGCGGCCACTTCCAGGCCGCTCAGGCCGGGCATGCGGATGTCGAGGAAGGCCACGTCGGGCTGCTGCGTGGCGATGGCGTCGAGTGCGTCGGCACCGTTGTCGCAATCGGCGATCACGTCCAGTTCTGGCCACGCTGCCTGGAGCAGACGGCGCAGCGCATCGCGCAGCAGCGCTTCGTCCTCGGCGATCACGGCGCGGCTCATGGGCGCGATTCCGTTGCGATCAGTTCAACCGGTTGCGCCGGCACGGTGAGCGTGGCGGCCACGCCATCCGGCACGTTGGCCACCACCGCCAGCGAGGCGCGCGGACCGTATACGAGTTGCAGGCGTTCACGCACGTTCTTCAGGCCGATGCCGGTGCCGCCCCCGGCCGCGCCGAAGCCCTGGCCGTCATCCGCCACGGTGATCGCCACGCTGTCGCCGTCGCGACGGGCGAGGATCCACACGGTGCCGCCGCCGGGCTTGGGCTCCAGGCCGTGCTTGATCGCGTTCTCCACCAGGGTCTGCAGCATCATCGGCGGCAGCGTGACGGCGCGCAGCGCGTCGGGCACGTCGATCTTCATCTCCAGCCGCGCACCCATGCGGATCTTCAGGATTTCGAGGTAGGCGCAGGCGCGTTCCAGTTCCTCGCCGAGCGTGGACAGCGTTTCCTCCGCGCTGGGCAGCGAGTGGCGCAGGTACTGGATGAGGTGGCCCAGCATGCGGTCGGCCTGCGCCGGCTCGCTGCGCGTGAGGTATTGCGCGCTGGCCAGCGTGTTGTAGAGGAAGTGCGGCTCCACCTGCGCTTGCAGCAGGTTGAGCCTGGCCTGCGCCAGTTCCTTGTCGGTGGCGGCCTGGGTGGCGGCCTGCTGTTCGCGGCGGCGGCGTTCGGCCACGCGGCGGGCGAGGGCGCGGGAGATCGCCTCGGCGTTGATCAGGTTGGTGCCGTCGTCCACGCGGAACCAGTCGGTCCAGGCACCGCTTTCCGGTTCGCATACCAGGGTGACGCTGCCGATACCGTCGCCCGGCGTCACCGTGGCGAAGATCTGGTTGCGCCGGCTACCCAGCCAGCTGAAGGGGTTGAGCCAGCCGAGCACGGCGCGGCCGTAGGGATTAGGGCGGCGCACCTTGGCGCGCACCTGCAGGCTGTCGCGGGCGCTTTCGATTTCCTCGGTGTGGGGCAGTTCGCGGATCGCCGCGTCCAGCATGTCGAATGCCTCGCCGGCCTCGAACGGCAGCTCGATCTGGCGCCGCTGGCGATTGCCCAGCGTGTCGAGGTTCACGTGGCCGGCGATCAGGCGCACGCGGCGCAGGTGCGAGAACGCGCCGGTGATCACCAGCGCCAACACCACGATGACGATGATCTCCGGCAGCGGATCCATGCCATGGAACGGGCCGCTGCTGAAGATCAGGGTCAGCACCAAGGCCAACATCAGCAGCCAGGCGATGGCCAGCCTCGCCACGAAGAAAAAGCCCTTGATCACGGTGATGCCCCCGCTGCTGGATCGATGGAGGCGAGCATAGCTGCCGCCCCGGCGGCTTTCGCCGGCCATGCGATGAAGGCCGGCCTGGCGGGCGCAAAGCCGGCAAAACAGGACGTGAAGCCTCGGCGGCGCATCCGGCTCGGCCATGACTTCCGGCCGTTCCTGCCCGCCGTCGCTGGCGCGACGATGCGCGACACCCGTTTTTCCGTTTCCGTGTGCGACGCCGCATGGCGCCGCACCCCATGCATGACCATCAGGAGAGGTTCTCATGCGCAAGTCCCTGGTTTCCGCGATCGCGCTGGCGCTCGCCGTGTCCGCCGGCAGCGTGCTGGCGTTACCGGCGCAGCCGGCGGCGGCCGCGTCGTCGCTGGCCCCCACCCAGCTGCCGCGTGGCGTTCGGCCCGTGCACTACGCCGTCGGCATCACGCCGCATGCGGACAAGCTGAGCTTCGACGGCCAGGTGACCGTGGATATCCAGGTGGAGCAGCCCACCCGCAGCATCACGCTGAATGCCGAGGGCATGACGTTCTCCTCGGTGAAGCTGACGCCGGCCTCGGGCAAGCAGGGTGAAGCCGCCAAGGTGAGCGTGGACGAGAAGACGCAGACGGCCACCTTCAGCTTCGCCCAGCCGATCGCGCCGGGCAGCTACCGGCTCGCGATGGACTACACCGGCAAGATCGGCACCCAGGCCAACGGCCTGTTCGCGATCGATTACCCCAGCACTTCCGGCCAGAAGCGCGCGCTGTTCACCCAGTTCGAGAACTCCGACGCGCGCCGCTTCATCCCCTCGTGGGACGAGCCGAACTACAAGGCCACGTTCGACCTCAGCGTCACCGTGCCCGCCGACGAGATGGCGGTGAGCAACATGCCGGTGGCCAGCAGGACGGCGGCGGGCAACGGCTTGGAGAAGGTCACGTTCCAGACCACGCCGAAGATGTCCACCTACCTGCTGTTCTTCGGCCTGGGCGATTTCGACCGTGCCACCACCATGTCCGACGGCACCGAGATCGGCGTGGTGATGCAGAAGGGCAAGGCTGCGCAGGCGAAGTTCGCGCTGGATTCGGCCAAGGCGATCCTGCACGACTACAACGAGTATTTCGGCATCGAGTACCCGCTGCCCAAGCTGGACAACATCGCCGCGCCGGGTAGCAGCCAGTTCTTCTCGGCGATGGAGAACTGGGGCGCGATCTTCACGTTCGAGTACGCGATGCTGCTCGATCCGGCGTACTCCACCCAGGGCGACAAGCAGAACGTGTTCTCCACCGAGGCGCACGAGATGGCGCACCAGTGGTTTGGCGACCTGGTGACCATGCGCTGGTGGGACAACCTGTGGTTGAACGAGGGCTTCGCCTCGTGGATGGAGGCGCGCGAGACCGAGAAACAGCATCCGGAATGGAACACCGCACTGGGCGCCGTGCGCGTGCGCGAGGGCGCGATGTCCGCCGATGCGGTGGCGTCGACCCATCCCATCGTGCAGCAGATCGCCACGGTGGAGCAGGCCAGCCAGGCCTTCGACACCATCACCTATTCCAAGGGCGAGGCGGTGATCCGCATGCTGGAGGCCTACGTGGGCCCCGAGGCCTGGCGCCAGGGCGTGCACGATTACCTCAAGGCGCACGCCTACGGCAACGCGGTGTCCGATGACCTGTGGCACGCGATGGACGGCGTGGCCGGCGGCAAGCCGATCACCCAGGTGGCGCACGACTTCACCCTGCAGCCGGGCGTGCCGCTGATCAACGTGGACGCCGCCGTGTGCAGCAACGGCGAGACCACGGTGAAGCTCACCCAGGGCGAGTTCACCAAGGATCGCCCGCACAAGCAGCCGCTGCGCTGGCATGTGCCGGTGAGCGCCGAGGTCGTGGGCCATCCCGCCACCAGCACCCTGGTCGACGGCAGCGCCACTATCAAGCTGCAGGGTTGCGGCCCGGTGCTGGTGAACGCGGGGCAGAGCGGCTACTACCGCACCCTGTATGCGCCCGCCCAGCTCGCCGCGCTCAAGCAGGGCTTCGACAAGCTCGCGCCGATCGACCAGCTCGGCCTGATGAGCGACGCATGGGCCGAAGGCATGGTGGGCCTGCAGCCGGTCTCGGATTTCCTTGACATGGCCAAGGCCACGCCGGCGAACGCGAATCCCGAGATCTGGTCCGAAGTGGCCGGCAGCCTCACTGCGCTGGACAGCTACTACCGCGGCGACAAGGCGCGGCAGGCCAGCTTCCGCACCTACGCGGTGGCACAGCTCAAGCCGGTGTTCGCCCGCGTGGGCTGGGCGCCGAAGCCGGACGAGAGCACCTCCACCACCTTGCTGCGCACGCAGCTGATTAGCGCGCTGGCCGAACTGGGCGACCAGGATCTGCTCAGCGAGGTGCGCCGCCGCTACGCCGCGCAGGCCACCGATCCCAAGGCCGTGCCGCCGGCGCTGCGCAAGATCATCTACGCCATCGTGGCGCAGCATGCGGACGCGGCCACCTGGGACAAGCTGCATGCCGAGGCCAAGGCCGAGAAGTCGCCGATGATCAAGGACCGCCTGTACGCCTTGCTCGCCATCGCCGAGGACAAGGCACTGGCGCAGCGCGCGCTGGATCTCGCGCTCACCGACGAGCCGGGTGCCACCAACGGCGCGGGCATGATCGGTGCCGTGTCCTGGCATCACCCGGAACTGGCCTGGAACTTCGCGATGGCGCACCGCGCCCAGGTCGACAAGCTGGTCGACTCCACCTCGCGCAGCCAGTTCTATCCGCGCCTGGGTGGCAGCTCGTTCGACCCGGCGATGATCGGGAAGATCAAGGCCTACGAGGCGAGCCTGCCGGCCTCCTCGCGCCGTCCCGCGCAAGCCGCCATCGCAAACATCCAGTACCGCCTGATGATCCGCAAGGATCGCCTGCCGGCGGTGGATGCTTGGTTGGCGAGGCACGGGGGCTGAGGGTTTCAGTAGGTGACACGACAAGGCCCCGCATGCGGGGCCTTGTTTTTTGTCTCTAGGGCGATTGATTTGTGTATTGCAGACTGGGCTGCCGGCAGTCGTGGATCGCTCAGTCGGAAAGCGCTTGCTACCTCGCCGGCATTGGCCCGTCATCAGGTGCTGGAAAGTACGTCTGTTTCGGCCAGAAGTGGACATCCAGCGATCATCAAGAATCAGGTTGGTCGCAAGCGCTTGACGTCTCGCTGAGGCGGCTCGCCGAACAAGCGGCTGTATTCGCGGCTGAACTGGGATGGGCTCTCGTAGCCGACCAGACCACCGGCATGGCTCGCGTCGACATTGCCGTTGAGGAGCAGCTGCCGCGCTTCCTGTAGCCGCAACTGCTTTTGAAACTGCAGCGGGCTGGTGCCGGTGATCGTGCGAAAGTGCTGGCGAAATGTCGACGGACTCATATGCGCCCTGGCCGCCAAGCCGTCCACTTCCATGGGCATCTTGAAGTTGCGTTTGAGCCAGGCGACGGCCTTGGCGATCTGCTGACTCGGCGACCCGGCGGCCACGAGGTCTTGCAGGTGGGCACCGTGCGGACCGGTCAGCAGACGGATGATGATCTCCTGCTGGATCAGGGGTGCCAGCCCGGCGACGAGTGCCGGATCGTCGAGCAGTTCCGCCAGGCGCACCAAGGCGTCGAGCAGCGCGACCTCCGACGCTTCGACGGAGATCGATCGAAAGCCCCGTTCGCGTGGGCGCTGCGTGATGTCCAACTCCGAGGCCGCCTGCACGATCAGCCGAGGATCCAGGGTGAGGAACAGTCCGAGAAAGGGCTCTCGCGAGCTGGCCTTGGTAACGTGCGCGACGACCGGTGCGTCGATCGTGGTCAACATGGATTGGCCGGGGGCGTAGTTGATGACCTCGTTTCCCAGCAAGACTTGCTTGCTGCCCTGGACGATGACGCCCAAGCCCAAGCCATAGACGCAATGCAGGGGCTCGGTGGGATGGCTGCGACGATACAGGGACAGCGCCGGGACCGCAGTTGCGTGATCGCCGTCGGATCGGGCAATCCGTTCGACCGCCCGCGCCAGCCGCAGCAAGGCCGCAGACGCCTGCTCATCCCAAGAAATGCCCATACCCATTGCGTGCTACTCGCCGCGGATCGACGAACGAAGCCTACACCGGCAGTATCCTCAACGGTGGCTGATGATCAGATATCGGCGTTTTATGCAAGAAGCTCGGCGGATATGGCAAGTATCCGTCGCCCCCGAGGCCGACACTGGCGATGTCTGATCACACTCAGGAATCGCAGCCGTGAAACACATCTCGATTGGTGGGCTGGACGTGTCCCGCCTCGGCCTCGGCGCCATGTCGATGGCTGGCTACTACAACATAGGCGCCGGAAGCGACGCCGAATCCATCCGGACAATTCACCGCGCGCTCGAGCTGGGGGTAACCCATATCGACACGGCGGAGATCTACGGCCCGTACGCGAACGAAGAGCTGGTGGGTCGCGCGATCAAGGGGCGCCGCGATCAGGTCGTGCTGGCGACGAAGTTCGGCATTGTCTCGCACGCCGGTGGCGGCCCTGGCGTGCTCGACAGCCGCCCGGCCAACATCCGCACCGCCATCGAGGGCTCACTGCAAAGGCTCGGCACCGACTACATCGATCTCTACTACCAGCACCGCGTCGACCCCAACACGCCGATCGAGGACACCGTCGGCGAGTTGGCCCGTCTGGTCGCAGAAGGCAAAGTTCGCTTCCTGGGCCTGTCCGAGGCCGGCACAGCGACGATCCGGCGCGCCCATGCCGTGCACCCGATCGCCGCACTGCAGACGGAGTACTCGCTGTGGGCGCGCGATCCCGAAGCCGAGCTGCTGCCGCTGCTACGCGAGTTGGGGATCGGGTTCGTCCCGTATTCGCCGCTGGGCCACGGATTCCTGACCGGCGACATTCGTTCGCCTTCGGATTTGTCGGACGACGACTGGCGCAAGACCAATCCGCGATTCACCGGGGAAAACTTCCAGAAGAACCTGCGCATCGTCGACGAAGTGAAGGCGGTGGCGGACGAAGTGGGCGTAACGTCGGCGCAGGTCGCCCTGGCCTGGCTACTTGCACAAGGCAGCGACATCGCTCCGATCCCAGGCACCAAGCGCGTTGCCCGCGTCGAGGAAAACAGCGCCGCCGACGGCATCGAACTGAGCATCGAGCAGATCGCCCAGTTGAGCCGGCTGACGCCGGCTGCTGGCGAACGCCACGACGAAGGAAACATGGCCGTTGTCGACCGCTGAGGAGTACTGCTGGGGAAACCCGGGTCAGCGTGCGCTTCCGAGCGACCGCTTGGGATCGAAGACAGACTCGGCTTGGGCGAGCAGCGTCAGTCCAGCGCCGCCTCGATGGCTTTCAGCGCTGCCTCGACGTTTCGCCGCGACGTGCCGATGTTCATGCGCATGAAGCCGCTGCCGCCGGGGCCGAAGTCGCTGCCGGGGTTCAGGCCCAGCTTGCAGCGCTGCACGAAAAAATCGCGCAGCGCGGCGTCATCCATGCCCAGTGCGCGACAGTCCAGCCACAGCAGATAGCCGGCTTGCGGCGGCACCAGGCGGATCGCGGGCGGACGCGCACGCAGGCGTTCGGCAACGAAGTCGCGCGTGCCAGCGAGGTAGGCGAGCAGGGCGTCCAGCCAGTCGTCGCCGCGTGACCATGCGGCTTCGGCCGCGGCGACCGCGAATGGATTGGCACCTTCGAGATGCAGCTCGTCGACCTTGCGCGCCACCGCGGCATGCAGCTCCGGCCGCGATGCCACCAGCACGGACAGCGCCAAGCCCTGCAGGTTGAAGCTCTTGCTGGGCGAAACCACCGAAATGATGCGGTCGTCCGCGCGGGCGAGCGTGGCCAGCGGGATGTGGCGCGCGCCGGGTAGGGCGAGGTCGCCGTGCACTTCGTCGCTGATGATGGCGAGTTCGTGGCGGCGCGCGAGCTGCAGCAGTTCGGTCAGCTCGCCTTCGCTCCAGACGCGGCCCACCGGGTTGTGCGGGTTGCACAGCAGCAGGGCGCGGGCGCCGTCCTTCGCGCACTGCTCCAGCTGCGCGAAATCCATCGTGTAGCGGCCATCGCTTTCGCGCAGCGGGTTGAACACCAGCTTGCGGCCGCTGGCGCTGGTGGCGTGGAAGAAGCCGCCGTAGACCGGCGGCTGCACGATCACCGCGTCGCCGGGCGCCGTCACCGCCTGCAGCGCGGCGGAGAGCGAGGCGAGCACGCCGTTGACCGGCACGATGGCCTCGCGCGTCACCGCCCAGCGGTGGCGCCGCGCGCACCAGCCGATCAGCGCATCGGACAGGCTGGCCGGGTATTGCGTGTAACCGTAGATCGGATGGCGTGCGCGTTCCTGCAGCGCTTCGACCACGCAGGGCGGCGCGGCGAAATCCATGTCGGCGATCCACAGCGGCATGACATCGGCCGAGCCGAACTTCCGCACACGGCCGTCGAGCTTCGTCGCGTGGCTGCCGCGGCGGTCGATGGGCTGGTCGAAGTCGAAGCTCATGGGCGGCCACGCGCAACCTGCCTGGCGGCAGGTAGACCGGCTGGTGCGGAGCGGTAGGCTGTGGCGAGCCCGAACCCTCTCTCCCGGCCCCTCTCCCGGGGGGAGAGGGGAGCAGGGCGGCGGCCCGTTCGACTCACGCCCGCCGCCGCCACAGCGTGACCTCGGACAAGGTGTGCTGGAACTTGCGTCGCGTCTCGCGTATCACGAACGGCACGGCGCGCGGTTCGCCCAGCCGCTCGAAGTGCGCGCCGAGGATGGCGTCGAGGCCGTCCAGCGTGGTGTAGCTCTCGCCATCCTTCTTGAAGCCGCCCAGCCAGTCCGCACGCGGCGTGTGCTCGACCAGCCAGGTGTAGGGCGAGGTGATCATCAGGACACCGCCAGGATTCAGGCGTTCGTGGATCGCTTCGAGGAACTGCGCCGGGTTGTAGAGACGGTCGATCAGGTTCGCGGCGAGGATGAAATCGTAGCCGGTGAATTGCGGCTTCAGATTGCACGCGTCGCCCTGGAAGAACTCCACCTTCGCGGCGGTATCCGCGAGGCCCAGTTCGGCGAGGTTGCGCGACTTGTACTCGACCAGCTCGCCTTCGTCGGCCAGCAGGTAACGCAGGCTATCGCCGCGTGCCAATGCCACGCCCTGGCCGATGAAGCGTGCGGAGAAGTCCACGCCGGTGACGTGGCCGAAGTGGCGCGCCAGTTCGAAGCTGGCGCGGCCGGAGGCGCAGCCGAGGTCCAGCGCCGCGCGCTTCGGCGCGTCGCCGATCGCGTCGATCGCCAGTTCTGCCAGCGCCTGCGAGAAGTTCGGTACGCCGAAATAGCTGTCGCCGTAATGGAACTCGGCGTATTCGCTGAGCAGCTTGTCGGTCTCGTAGTGCGAGGCCGGGGCCGGCTTCAGGTGCTTGGACACCACGTAGCGGAAGCCGGCGTGCTGGAAGAAGTGGCGGCGGAAGGCGTAGCGCGAGGCGGGCTCGGCCTCGTTGCCGGTGGCGATCCACGAGCCGCCCTTCATCAGGTTGTGGCGACCGTCGAAGCAGGGCGTGGTGAAGTCGTCGTAGATCGGGTGCACCGCAAACCCTTCGAACGGATAGATCGGGGTTTCCGTCCACTGCCAGACGTTGCCGGCGACGTCGAAGAATTCGCCCTGCGCGAAACGGTTCACCGGGCACGACGAAGCCCAGTGCGCGAGGTTGAGGTTGGCGTCCGGCGTTTCGCCGTGCGGCGCGCCGTGGCGGCTCTCCGCGTATAGGCGATACCACTCGTCCTCGGTGGGCAGGCGCACCGGCTGGCCGCTGTGGGCCGATTTCCAGCGACAGAACGCCTTGGCTTCGTGGTAGTTCACTTCCACTGGCCAGTCCCATGGCATCGCTACTTCCCCGGTCATCAGGCGCAGTTGCCAGCCCTCGGCCGAGCGACGCCAGAACGTGGGGTGGGCGGCCTTGGCGAATTCACGCCAGGCATTGCCTTCCTCTTCCCAATACCCGGACTGGGCGTAACCGCCGGCCTCGACGAAGGCCAGGAATTCCTGGTTGCTGACCAGGTGACGGCTGGCCTCGAAGGCCGGTACTTCGGCTTCGTGGTGGCCGTATTCGTTGTCCCAGCCGTAGACGGCGCTGCCGGTCTCGCGACCCAGCGTCACGCTGCCGGCCGCAACCTTCACCAGCGTGTTGTCCGGTGCTACGCCGGTCTGCGTGCATGGCTGCCAGGCGGGGTGCGGCTTCACGTAGGCCAGCTTGTGCTGGCGGACCAGCACCGAGGAGGTTTCCAGGTGGATGCGCTCATGCTCGACGCCCATGACGATCGTCCACCACGGGTTGTCCCAGGCTATGGGGAGCTCCAGCGGCGCCTCGGCGATCAGGCGCAGCACCAGCGCGCGCACCTTGTCGCGGTAGGCCTGCACTTCGGCCACGCTGGGCCACTCGTAGTGCGCATCGTTGAGGTCGTCCCAACCCATCTCGTCCACGCCCACCGCGAACACGGATTCCAGGTACGGGTCGACGCGCTCCCCGATCATCCGCGTCAGCAGCAGCTTGTTGACGAAGAACGTCGCGGTATGGCCGTAGTAGAAGATCAGCGGGTGGCGCAGCGTGATAGCCGGCTCGTACCAGGCCGCATCGACGGCCAGTGTCTGGAACAGCGATTCGTAGCGGTCGAAGGTGCTGGTGAAGTACTCGCGCAGCACCGCGCGCATGCGTGCGGGATCGGTTTCGTGCAGGTTCGGCGTGCGCGGCAGCGGCGTCGTGGCGGCGTCGGCGCGACGGCCGGCTTCGGCGAGCGTGGAAGCGTTCAAGGCGATACCTCTCGATCCCGGGGAATGGACGGCGTCAGGCGCGGCGGGGTTTGCATTCTGGCACGCGGTGGCCGGCGCGATCCTGTCCTGCATCAGGCTGATCCAACCAAGGTACATGCGGGAAGCCGCCTGCAATTCAATATGCCGCGCCAACAAAAAGCCCCGCGCATGGCGGGGCTTGCAGTGTCGACAGCCCCTCTCCCGCTTGCGGGAGAGGGGTTGGGGAGAGGGCATGCTCATCGTGCGAAAAGCTGCCCTCTCCCCCGACCCCTCTCCCATGAATCGGAGAGGGGAGAAAGCCGGTACTCACGCCTCGACTTCTTCCTTGTACGCATCCACCGGGATGCAGGCGCACATGATGTTCTTGTCGCCGTACACATTGTCCACGCGCGCCACCGGCGGCCAGTACTTCTGCAGCTTCAGCGAGGGCAGCGGGAAGGCGGCCAGCTCGCGCGGGTAGGCGTGCGTCCACTCGCTGGCGCTCACCGCGAACGCGGTGTGCGGGGCGTTGCGCAGCGGGTTGTCGTCGCGGTCGAGCTTGCCTTCCTCCACCGCACGGATCTCGTCGCGGATCTGGATCATCGCGTCGATGAAGCGGTCCAGCTCGTACTGCGATTCGCTCTCGGTGGGTTCCACCATCAGCGTGCCGGCCACCGGGAAGGACAGCGTGGGCGCATGGAAGCCGAAGTCGATCAGGCGCTTGGCCACGTCCTCGGCGCTGATGCCGGTGGCGTCCTTGAGCGGGCGCAGGTCGAGGATGCACTCGTGCGCCACCAGGCCGTTGCGGCCGGTGTACAAGGTGGGGTAGTGCGCGGCGAGGCGCTTGGCGATGTAGTTCGCGTTGAGCAACGCCACCTGGGTGGCCTTGCGCAGGCCCGACGTGCCCATCAGCGTGATGTACATCCACGAGATCGGCAGGATCGACGCGCTGCCGAACGTGGCGGCGCTGACCATCGCGCCGTTGCCGGTGCCCTGCGTGCGCGCACCGTCGTTGCCCAGCGCACGGGGAAGGAACGGTGCGAGGTGCGAACGCACCGCGCACGGGCCCACGCCGGGGCCGCCGCCGCCGTGCGGGATGCAGAAGGTCTTGTGCAGATTGAGGTGGGAAACGTCCGAGCCCCACTTGCCGGGCTTGGCCACACCCACCAGCGCGTTCATGTTGGCGCCGTCGGTGTACACCTGACCGCCGTGCTGGTGGACGATGTCGCAGATCGCCACCACGTCCTCCTCGAACACGCCGTGGGTGGACGGGTAGGTGAGCATGATCGCGGCGAGGTTCGCCGAATGCTTCTTGGCCTGCACGCGGATGTCTTCCAGATCCACGTTGCCGTTCGCGTCGCACTTGGTGACCACCACCTTCATGCCGCACAGGTTCGCGGAAGCCGGGTTGGTGCCGTGGGCGGACTCGGGGATCAGGCAGATGTCGCGATGACCTTCACCGCGCGACTGATGGTAGGCGCGAATCGCCAGCAGGCCGGCGTATTCGCCCTGCGCGCCGGAGTTCGGCTGCAGGCTCACCGCGTCGTAGCCGGTGATCTCCACCAGCTGCGCTTCCAGTCCGGCGATCAGCTCCTGGTAGCCCTGCGTCTGCGCGGCCGGCGCGAACGGATGGATGTTGGCGAACTCCGGCCAGGTCACCGGGATCATCTCGGCGGTGGCGTTGAGCTTCATGGTGCACGAGCCCAGCGGGATCATCGTGCGGTCCATTGCCAGGTCCTTGTCGGCCAGCGCGCGCAGGTAGCGAAGCAGTTCGTGCTCGCTGTGGTGCGTGTTGAACACCGGGTGCGTGAGGAAGGCCGAGGTGCGCCGCAGCGCCTGCGGAATCAGCGACGGCGCGCTGGTGTCCAGCGCGTCGATGCTCGGCAGCTTGGCGTCGTCGCCGCCGAAGATGCGCCACAGCAGTTCGATATCGGCGCGCGTGGTGGTCTCGTCCAGCGAGATGCACAGGTACTCGCCCCAGGCCTTGCGCAGGTTGGCGCCCAGCGTCACCGCACGCGCCGCGATGGCGTCGGTGCGCTCGCCGGTCTTCAGGCTGATCGTGTCGAACGCGGTGTCGTGGTGGCTGGCGGTGAAGCCGAGCTGCTGCAGGCCGGCCTTGAGGATCGCAGTGAGGCGCGCCACGCGCGAGGCGATGCGCACCAGGCCTTCCGGGCCGTGGTAGACGGCGTACATCGAGGCCATCACGGCCAGCAGCACCTGCGCGGTGCAGATGTTGCTGGTGGCCTTCTCGCGGCGGATGTGCTGCTCGCGCGTCTGCAAGGTGAGGCGGTAGGCCTTGTTGCCTTCGGCGTCGATGGAGACGCCGATCAGGCGGCCCGGCATCGAGCGTTTGTAGGCGTCGCGGCAGGCCATGAAGGCGGCGTGCGGGCCGCCGAAACCGAACGGCACGCCGAAGCGCTGCGTGTTGCCGATCACGATGTCCGCGCCCATCTCGCCTGGCGACTTGAGCAGGGTCAGCGCCAGCAGGTCGCTGGCGAAGATGGCCAGCGCACCCTTGGCGTGAATCTTCGCGACGTCGTCGCTCCAGTCCAGCAGCCAGCCGCTGCTGGCCGGGTACTGGATCAGCGCCGCGAAATAGTCGTCCGCGGCGATCGCGGCGTCCCACTCCTCGGCGGAGTTGGCCAGCTTGACCGACAAGCCCAGCGGCTCGGCGCGCGTGCGCATCACCTCGATGGTCTGCGGGTGCGCATCGCCGGATACCACGATGGTGTTGCCCTTGGCCTTGGCCGAGCGCTTGGCCAGCGTCATCGCCTCGGCCGCCGCGGTGGCCTCGTCCAGCAGCGAGGCGTTCGCGATCTCCATGCCGGTGAGGTCGGCGCACATGGTCTGGAAATTGATGAGGGCTTCCATGCGGCCCTGCGAGATCTCCGCCTGGTACGGCGTGTACGCCGTGTACCAGGCGGGGTTCTCCAGGATGTTGCGCAGGATGACGTTCGGCGTGTGCGTGCCGTAATAGCCTTGGCCGATGAAGCTCCGGAACACCTTGTTCTTGCCGGCGATGGCGCGGATCTTCGCCAGCGCATCCACTTCGCTCATCGCGGCAGGCAGCGCCAGCGGCGCGGCGGACTTGATCTTCGCGGGCACGATCGCGTCGGTCATGGCCTCCAGCGAGTCGTGGCCTACGGTGTGCAGCATGTGCGCGATCTCGGCGTCGTTGGGGCCGATGTGGCGCGCGATGAAGGCGTCGTGGTGTTCCAGCTCGCGCAGGGAGGTGGGGGTCTGGCTCATGGCAGGGGCGTCCGAAGTCAACGTGCGAGCCGCACGCGGGGCGCCCCTCTGTCCTTTTGCCTGAGAGTTTGGAAGCTCGCGCTTCGTGCCCCTTCGGCGGCGGATTCAACCGCTCTCTCCAGAGTGCTTCACGCAGGATGGTATGGGGCCTGAGCGATTACGGGCGTTGCGCCTTCGGCAGCGGCGCGTTCCCTGCGGAGGCGCCGCTTCTCCCACCATGCGTTTTCAGCCGGCGATTATACAGGGACGGCAGGCCGTGCAGGCTGGTTCGCGCACCCGGTTCAGGCAGGACAGGAAGCGCCCAGCCAGGCCAGGTTGAAGCGGGCGAAATCCAGGTTGCCGTTGCCGGCCTCCCAGAAGATGCCGAACGTGCCGTCGGGCAGGCGCGCCATCACCGAGTACATCGCGTCGCCGGGATCGAGCACGCGGCCGGCGTTCCAGTGGCGGCCGTCGTCGCAGGACAGGCGGATGGTCAGCTTGCGGCGATCATCAGGGTCAGCGGTGTTGCTGAACAGCAGCCAGTGCGACTCCGGCCGGTTTGCCGGAGCGCCCGGAGCCACGCGGATGAGGTCGCCGTTGTTGTGCGGGTCGGACAGTTGCGGGTCGGGCTCCGCGGGGCCGAACCGGATGCCGCCGTCGCGCGACCGCGCCACGACGCGGGCGTGTACTGCGGGATCGGAGGAGCGGCTGTTCTGCATCACGGTGCCGTCGGCCAGCTCCACTGCCTTGTTCTCGTCCAGCCGGCCGCCGAGCGGTTCACCGATGTGCCAGCGGGTGCCGTGGTCGTCGCTGTACGCGTTGACGGCGTGAATCAGGTTGTCGGGGCCGCGGAACACGTAGGGCTGGATCAGTCGCCCGCGCGCGACACGGCCATCGAGCAACTGGATGCCGTGCCCCGAGGTGGCAAACATGCCCTTCCAGTCGGGGCGCTTGATCGCCGCGAGCAGGTCGCGGGGTCCCTGCCAGGTGAGCCCGTTGTCGTTCGACCAGATGTAGCGCGGATGCTGGGTACGGCTGTCCGGCGCATTGCCGGCTTGCGCGTTCCAGAAGCCCACACCGGGCGGCGCCCAGGCGTAGAACAGGAACACGCGGCCGGTGTCGCGATCCACCAGCAGGCTGCTGTCGCCCGCGCCGGACCCGTGGGCGTGGCGCACCACGGTCTGCGGCGCGCTCCAGGTGCGGCCCTGGTCGCGGCTGCGACGAAGCAGGATGTCGATGTTGCCGGGCAGGTCGTGCGCCGAGTCCAGTCGTGCGTCGTAGCTCGCCAGCAAGGTGCCGTCCTTCGCCACCGCCAGCGCGGGGATGCGATAGGTGTGCACGCCGTTGTCGCCCGGCTTCGCCAGCGTGGTGCGCTCGAACAGCGGCGCCGCGTCGCGGCCGGGCAGGGTCGAACAGGCAGTGGCCAGCGTGCCGGCGAGCAGGATGGCAAAGGCGCGGCGCAGGTGGGCGCGAGGGTGGGGCATGGGGATCTCGTCGGGGCGGTGAGATGGTGGGCGTGGGCTGTGCTCGGCCCTTCATCCGTCAGCCCATGGGAGCACCATGATACGCATCGGCGAAATCGATCACGTCGTGTTGCGCGCCATCGACCTCGAAGCGATGCGGCGCTTCTATTGCGAGGTGCTGGGCTGCCGCGAGGAGCGGCGGCAGGACGCGATCGGCCTGGTGCAGCTGCGCGCCGGCGCCTCGCTGATCGACCTGGTCAGCATGGATGGCAAGCTGGGCCGATCGGGCGGCGCCGCACCGGGCAGGGAAGGCCACAACATGGACCACTTCTGCCTGCGCGTGGAGGACTGGGACGAGGTGGCGATCCTCGCCCACCTCAAGGCGCACGGCGTGCGCATCGGCGAGCTGGGTTCGCGCTACGGCGCGCGTGGCGAAGGCCCGTCGATCTACTGCCACGATCCGCAGGGCAACACGGTCGAATTGAAGGGGCCGGCGGTTTGCGCCCCTCTCCCTGCGGGAGAGGGGCTGCGGTGAGGGTTCGGGCGAAACATGAGCTTGAGAACCGAGCCCTCATCCGTCGCTGCGCGCCACCTGCATTCGGCACATCCATGTGCCTCACCCTTCGGGCGGCTCCGCCGTGCAAATCGGCCATCCTGCCGATTTGTCTCCCGGAGGGAAAAGGCAAATGCAGAAACGACGAAGCCCGCCTTGCGGCGGGCTTCGTCTACAATTGGTGCCCAGGAGAGGACTCGAACCTCCACGGTTTTACCCGCTAGTACCTGAAACTAGTGCGTCTACCAATTCCGCCACCTGGGCAGGTGTCGCGCGAGCCTTGCGGGCTGCGTGAGCCGCGTAGATTAGGGATCACTCCGGGTTCTGTCAACACTTTGTCGACGGCCCCACTCATCAGGCTGCACCGTGCGCGGCGCGGCCATTCACACAAGGCAAATTCGTGACCAAGAAGAACAAGGACGGCAAGCACGCGGACAGCCGCGCGCCGGCCAGCAAAACCCCATCCGCCCGCAAGCATGCGGACGCGGCCGCCGGCCAGCGCAAGCGCGCCGGCGGCGGTGCCGGGCGCGACCCGCAGGCCGAGCGCGAGGCGCAGCGCTACGAGCGCCCCATCCCCAGCCGCGAGGCCATCCTCGCCTTGCTGGAGGAACGCGGCGAACTGCTCACCGAAGCGCGCATCGCCGAGGCGCTGGACCTGCACGACGCGAACGACCTCCACGCGCTGCACAAGCGCCTGGGCGCGATGGTGCGCGACGGCCAGTTGCTGCTGGGTCGGCGCGGCGGCTACGCGCCGGTGCAGAAGCTCGACCTGATTCCCGGCGTGGTGCTGGCGAATGCCGAGGGCTACGGCTTCCTGCGCCCGGACGGGGGCGGCGAGGACCTGTACCTCTCGCCGCAGCAGATGCGCAGCGTGCTGCATGGCGACCGCGTGCTGGCCAGCGTGGTGGGCGTGGATCGGCGCGGTCGTCGCCAGGGCGCGATCGCCGAAGTGCTGCAGCGCCGCTCGCCGCGGCTGGTGGGCCGCGTGGTGGTGGAGAACGGCGTGACCCTGGTGGCGCCGGACGACCGTCGCCTGCACCAGGACGTGATGATCCCGCCCAGTGAAACCCAGGGCGCGCGCGCCGGCCAGATCGTGGTGGCCGAGATCACCGATCCGCCCACGCCGCACCGCGGCCCGCTGGGCGCGATCCGCGCCGTGCTGGGCGAGCGCCTGCAGCCTTCGCTCTTGATCGAGATGGCGATCGCCAGCCACGACCTGCCGCGCGAATGGCCGCCCGAAGTGTTGCGCGCGGCGGCCGAGGTGGAGCCCGTGGTCTCCGCGGCCGAGCGCGAGGGCCGGATCGACCTGCGCAAGCTGCCGCTGGTCACCATCGACGGCGCCGACGCGCGCGATTTCGACGACGCCGTGTACGCCGAACCGAAGCGCGGCGGCGGCTGGCGGCTGGTGGTGGCGATCGCCGACGTGTCGCATTACGTGCCGGTGGGCAGCGCGCTGGACAAGGAGGCGTTCGAGCGCAGCACCTCCACCTATTTTCCCGGCTTCGTGGTGCCGATGCTGCCGGAGACGCTGTCCAACGGCATCTGCTCACTGAACCCCAAGGTGGACCGGCTGTGCATGGTCTGCGACATGCTGGTCGACGCCGAAGGCGAGGTGACGAAGTCGAAGTTCTATCCGGCGGTGATGCGCTCGCATGCCCGGCTCACCTACGACCAGGTGTGGCAGGCGGTGGGCCTGCGCGAATCCGGCGCCCTCGACGCGGTGCGCGATGTGCTGCCGCAGCTGGAAAACCTGCACGCGCTGTACCGGGCGATGGCGGCACAACGCAAGCGCCGCGGTGCGATCGATTTCGAGACGCCGGAGGTGAAGTTCCGCCTCGACCAGCGCGGCGAGGTGGAGTCGGCCGGCGCCACCGCGCGCAACGACGCGCACAAGCTGATCGAGGAATGCATGATCGCCGCCAACGTGCAGGCGGCGCTGTTCTTGGAAAAGAAGAAGATCTCCGCGCTGTTCCGCGCGCACGAACCGCCGCCGGCGGAGAAGTACGAGGACCTGCAGCAGTTCCTGCGCGAGTTCAAGCTGCGCATGCCGCCGGTGGAGGAGGTGAGTCCCGCCGACTTCGCCGACGTGCTGCGCATGGTGCAGGAGCGCCCGGAGCGCGAGCTGATCCAGAGCGTGCTGTTGCGCGCGCAGAGCATGGCGGCCTACCAGCCGGACAACCGCGGCCACTTCGGCCTCGCACTGTCGGCGTATGCGCACTTCACCTCGCCGATTCGCCGCTATCCCGACCTGCTGGTGCATCGCGCGATCCGCTACGCGCTCACCGGCGGCAAGCCGTCCGGCTACGAGTACACACCGGCGCAGATGGCCACGATGGCGGTGCACTGCTCGCAGCGCGAGCGCCGCGCCGAGGAAGCCGAGCGTGACGTGGACGAGCGCTACAAATGCGCGTGGATGGCCAAGCACGTGGGCGAGGAGTTCGCGGGGCTCGTCACCGGCGTCACCTCGTTCGGCCTGTTCGTGGAACTGGACGAGTCCAAGGTGTCGGGCCTGGTGCACATCAGCCAGCTCAGCAACGACTACTACCACTTCGATCCGCAGCGCCACCTGCTGAAGGGCGAGCGCACCGGCGCGCAGTTCCGCCTCGGCGACCACGTGCGCGTGCAGGTGCTGCGGGCCAGCCTGGAGGATCGCAAGATCGACTTCCGGCTGGTGGCGCCGCGCGCCTCTGCCGCGCCGCCGCCGCGCCCCGGCAAGGCCTACGACTACGCCGCCGCGGGCGAGCGCTATTCGCTGCCCGGCAGCAAGGCACCGGGCAGCAAGGCACCGGGCATGGTGGGCAAGGCGGCGCAGGCGATCGGCCGCATGTTCGGCCGGCGCGAGCAGCCGGTGTCGCCCACCGTGCCGCCGTCGCGCGATAATCCGCCGCCCGCCGCCGCGCGTCCGTCCGGGCCGGTGGCGAAGAAGGCCGCCAAGAAGAGCGACGGCAAGCCGCACATGAACACACAGAAGGCGCCGCGTGCCGCGAAGCAGCCGGCTGCGCGCCCACCGAAACCCAAAGGCAAGCGATGAACGAACACTGGATCGTCGGCATCAACCCGGTCGACGGCGCCCTCAACAACGACGCCGCGCGCGTGTGCGAGCTGCTGGTCGAGAACGGCCAGCGCAACCCGCGCGTGCATGAACTGGCCGAACGCGCCAAGGCATTGAAGATCCCGGTGCACCATCGCCCGCGCGAGCAGCTCGACAAACTCGCCGGCGAAGCGCGCCACCAGGGCGTGGCCGCGTTATACGAAGCGCCCGCGATGGCGACGGAGGGCGATCTGCCGGCCTTGCTGGAACAGGTCGGCAGCTCGGCGCTGGTGCTGGTGCTGGACGGCGTCACCGATCCGCACAACCTCGGCGCCTGCCTGCGCAGCGCGGCGGCGGCGAACGTCACCGCGGTGATCGTGCCCAAGGACCGCGCCGTGGGCCTGACGCCGGTGGTACGCCGCGCTTCGGCCGGCGGCGCCGATCGCGTGCCGCTGATCGCGGTGACCAACGTCGCACGCACGCTGAAGGTGCTGAAGGATGCCGGCGTGTGGATCACGGGACTGGCCGGTGACACCGAGCAATCGATCTACGGCATCGACCTCAAGGGCCCGGTGGCGCTGGTGATGGGCAGCGAGGGCGAGGGCATGCGCCGGCTCACCCGCGAGACCTGCGATTTCACGGCGAAGATTCCCATGCCGGGCGCGATGGAAAGCCTCAACGTTTCCGTGGCGACCGGTGTCGTGTTGTTCGAGGCACTGCGCCAACGGAGCGGACTGCGATGACCTTCCACTGGTACGACTGGGCCGGCTACATCGGCGTGCTGCTGGTGTTGCTGGCGTATTTCCTGTTGCAGGCCCGCAAGCTGCACGGCAACAAGCTGGCCTACCAGCTCATGAACATCCTTGGCGCGTTCGGCGTGCTGCTGTCGCTGACGTTCGGCAATTTCAACTGGTCGGCGTTCCTGCTGGAAGTGGCATGGATTGCGATTGGCGTCTATGGCATTGCGCGCGAGGTGCAGTTGCGGCGTACGGGGCGGATGGTCGATTGATGCCTGGGCCGTCGAACGAAATGCTGTAGGAGCGCACCCTGTGCGCGAATGCTTTTGGCCTCGATCAAGCGCCAGAGCATTCGCGCACAGGGTGCGCTCCTACAGTGCGGGCGGCGTGAAGCGTTGTCGGGCCTCAATCCCCGCGGTCGCCCAGCTTCGGCAGCTCGGGGCTCGCAGTGAGGTCGCGCTTGGCGCGCTGGGCGGTGAGCGGTTCGCCGGTGACCTGGTACCACACGCTCTCGGCGATGTTGGTGGCGTGGTCGCCGATGCGCTCGATGTTCTTCGCCATGAACAGCAGGTGCGTGCACGGCGTGATGTTGCGCGGGTCTTCCATCATGTAGGTGAGCAGCTGGCGGAAGTAGCCGGTGTAGGCATCGTCCAGCTCCACGTCGTCCTCCCACACCTGGTAGGCGCGCTCGGCGTCGCGGTCGCGGTAGGCGCGCAGCACTCCGCGCACCTCGGCGGCGGCGAGTTCGGCGAGATGGGCGAGGCCGCTGGTGGGGTTGATCGGCGCGGCCATCGACAGCGGGATCGAGCGCTTCGCCACGTTCGCGGCGTAGTCGCCGATGCGCTCGATGTCGGCGGCGATGCGCAGCGCGGCGAACACGTTGCGCAGGTCGCCGGCCATCGGCGCGCGCAGCGCCAGCAGGCGCACCACGTCGTGGCTGATCTCCTGCTCCAGCTGGTCGATCGCGTCGTCGTTGCCCACCACGTGCTGGGCGGCGCGCTCGTCGCGGCGTTCCACCACGTCGATCGCGGCCTCCAGCTGGCTCACCGCCAGCTCGCCCATGCGCACCAGCTCGCCGGTGAGGCGGGTCAGCTCGTCGTCGTAGCTCTTGATGATGTGTTCTTTGCCGGTGCTCATGGTGTGCCTCGTGTCTTGTTCCCTCTCCCGCTTGCGGGAGAGGGTGCCCGAAGGGCGGGAGAGGGAGTGGGCGGAGCGAAAAGCATGCCCTCTCCCCAACCCCTCTTCCTCGCTCATCAACGCAGGGCCATCCATGGCCCTTCTTCGCGTCCGCGAGCGGGAGAGGGGCTTCATTCCATCAGCCGAACCGGCCGGTGATGTAGTCCTCGGTCTGCTTCTTCGAGGGCTTGGTGAAGATCTTCTCGGTGACGTCGAACTCGATCAGCTCGCCCAGGTACATGAAGGCGGTACGGTCGGAGACGCGCGCGGCCTGCTGCATGTTGTGGGTGACCATCACGATGGTGTAGTCGTGCTTGAGCTCTTCCACCAACTGCTCGATGCGGCCGGTGGCGATGGGGTCCAGCGCCGAGGTGGGTTCGTCCAGCAGCAGCACTTCGGGCTTGAGCGCGATGCCGCGGGCGATGCACAGGCGCTGCTGCTGGCCGCCGGAGAGGCCGAGCGCGCTGTGCTTGAGCTTGTCCTTCACCTCGTCCCACAGTGCGGCGCGACGCAGCGCCTGTTCCACGCGCTCGGCCATGTCGGCCTTGCCGAGCTTCTCATGGTGGCGGATGCCGTAGGCCACGTTCTCGAAGATCGTCATCGGGAACGGCACCGGCTTCTGGAACACCATGCCGACCTTGCTGCGCAGGCGGTTGAGCGAATACTTCGGATCGAGGATGTTCTCGCCATCGAGCAGCACCTCGCCGCTGGCGACCTGCTTCGGGTAGATCGCGTAGATGCGGTTGAAGATGCGCAGCAAGGTGGACTTGCCGCAGCCGGAAGGGCCGATGATCGCGGTGACCTGCTTCTCCGGGATGTCCATGGCTATGCCTTTCAGCGCATGGGAGCCGGCGTAGTGGAAGTGCAGGTCGCGTACCGTGATCTTGGTGCGTGCCGTGGCGCTTTCCGCGGCAGCCGTGAAATCCGCGGCATTGGCTGCGGGGTCAGTCATAACGCACCTTGTGGCGGGTGAACAGCATTCGGGTCAGCAGGCTGAGCGCGAGCACGAACAGCGTGATCAGCAATGCGCCGGCCCAGGCGATCGCGTGCAGGTCGGGACTGGGGTCGTTGGTGTACTGGTAGATCGCCACCGGCAGGCTTTCCATCTTGTCCAGCGGGTGCACGGTCATGAAATTGTTGCCGAAGGCGGTGAACAGCAGCGGCGCGGTCTCGCCGGCGAGGCGCGCCAGCGCCAGCAGCACGCCGGTGACGATGCCGGAGGTGGCCGCGCGCATCAGCACCTGCACGGTCATCTTCCACTGCGGGATGCCGAGCGACAGCGTGGCTTCGCGCAGCGTGCCGGGCACCAGCTGCAGCATCTCGTCGGTGGTGCGCACGATCACCGGCAGGCCGATCAGCGCCAGCGCCACCGCGCCGGCGAAGGCGGAGAACGAGACCTCGCCGTGGGTGAGGTTCGACATCGGCAGCACGATGATGACGTACACGAACAGGCCCAGCACGATCGATGGCGCCGACAGCAGGATGTCGTTGAGGAAGCGGATCGTGGCGCCGAGTCTGGTGCGGTTCGCGTATTCGGCGAGGAAGGTGCCGGCGAGCACGCCGATCGGCGCGCAGATCAGCAGCGCCATCAGGTCCATGATCAGGCTGCCCACGATCGCGTTCGACAGGCCGCCCTGCTCGGCGTAGGCGGTGATCTTGGTGAACAGGCGCGGGGTGATCGCGCTGAAGCCGTTCTTCAGCGTCACCCACAGGATCCAGGCCAGGAACACCAGGCCCAGCACGGTGGCGCAGGCGCTCAGGGCCAGCGCCATCACGTTGACGGCGCGCCGGCGCAGGTAGACGGAAGAAGCCATCAGTTGCCCTCCCGCCGCGCCAGCTGGCGCAGCATCAGGCGGGCGATCAGCAGCACGATGAAGGTCACCACGAACAGCAGGAAGCCCAGCGCGATCAGCGCCGAGCGGTGCGTGCCCACCGCCTCGTTGAACTCGTTGGCGATGGAGGAGGAGATCGAGGTGCCCGGCATCAGCAGCGAGCTGGTGATGCTGTAGGCGTTGCCGAGCACGAAGGTCACCGCCATCGTCTCGCCCAGCGCGCGGCCGAGGCCCAGGAAGATGCCGCCGATCACCGCCGAGCGGGTGTAGGGCAGCACGATGTCCCACACCACTTCCCAGGTGGTCGAGCCGAGCGCGTAGGAGGATTCCTTGAGCCGCACCGGCACGGTCTGGAACACCTCGCGCATCACCGAGCAGATGAAGGGCAGGATCATCACCGCCAGCACGATGCCCGCGGTGAGCAGGCCCAGCCCCAGCGGCGGCCCCTCGAACAGCTTGCCGATGAGCGGCAGCTTGCCAAGCGTGTCGGAAAGCGTCGGCTCGATGCTCGCCATGAACGGCACGAACACGAACAGGCCCCACATGCCGTAGATGATCGACGGGATGCTGGCCAGCAGTTCGATCGCCGTGGCGACCGGGCCGCGCAGCCAGGTCGGCGCGATCTCGGTAAGGAACAGCGCGATGCCGAAGCTCACCGGTACCGCGAGGACCAGGGCGATCAGCGACGTGACCAGGGTGCCGAAGATCGGCGCCAGCGCGCCGTAGTCGTCGGTGACCGGGTTCCAGGTGTCGCTGGTCAGGAAATGGAAGCCGTCCTTGAACAGCACCTCGCGGCCGCCCCACAGCGTGGACAGCGCCGCGCCCAGCAGCGCCGCCAGCACCAGCAGCGCACAGAACTTCAGCAGCCCGCGGAACCACGCGTCATGGCGCGCGTCGATGCGGCTGCGCTGGTCGGCGTCGATGGCGAGGTTGGTGGCTGGAGTCGATGACATGTGGTCTGGCTGGTGGACTATTCGAGCAATCTCCGTTCACCCTGAGCATAGATCCCGTCCTCGTGAGAGGGCGGGATCGAAGTCGAAGGGGCGCTTCGACTCCGCTTGCTGCGCAAGCTACGCTCAGCGCGAACGGCTGCTTGTTTTGCGCTTACTGCTTGAACTCGGTCTTCCAGTAGTTCTCGATCTGGCTCACCAGCGAGGCGGGCAGCGGCACGTAGTCCAGCGAGCGGGCCTGTTCCTGGCCGTTCTCGTAGGCCCACTTGAAGAAGTCGAAGCTGACCTTGCTGTTCGTGGCGTTCTTCGGCTGCTTGTACATGATCACCCAGGAGGTGGCGGTGATCGGCCAGGCGTCGGCGCCGGGCGCGTTGGTCATCAGCAGGTTGAAGTTCTTCGCGTGCGCCCAGTCGGCGGTGGCGGCGGCGGCCTGGAAGCTGGCGGTCTTCGGCTCCACCACCTTGCCGGCGGCGTTCTTCATCAGCGCGTAGCCGATGTGGTTCTTCAGCGCATAGGCGTACTCGACGTAGCCGATCGAGTTCGGGATCTGGCGGATGTAGGCCGAGACGCCCTCGTTGCCCTTGCCGCCGATGCCGGTCGGCCAGCTCACTGCCGTGCCTTCGCCCACCTTGGCCTTCCAGTCGGCGCTGACCTTGGACAGGTAGTTGGTGAAGTTGAAGCTGGTGCCCGAACCGTCGGAGCGATGCACCACGGTGATCTTGGAGTCGGGCAGCTTCACGCCCGGGTTCAGCGCGGCGATCGCCGGGTCGTTCCACTTGGCGATGCTGCCGAGGAAGATGCCGGCCAGGGTGGAGCCGTCCAGCACCAGCTTGCCCGGCGCCACGCCCGCCACGTTGAACGCCGGCACGATGCCGCCGATCACGTCGGGAAACTGGCCCAGGCCGAACTTGGTCAGCGTGGCCTCGTCCAGCGGCATGTCGCTGGCGCCGAAGTCCACCGTGCCGGCCTTGATCTGGGCGATGCCGCCGCCAGAGCCGATCGACTGGTAGTTGACGCGGTTGCCGGTCTTCTCGGCATAGCTGGCCGACCACTTCGAGATCACGGGATAGACGAAGCTCGAACCTGCGCCGGTGATGTCGGTGGCCTGCACGGATACGGCGCCCAGCGAGGCGGCGATGAACACGGCGAGCGCGCCGAGGCGGAACATGGAACGGGATGAGGTCAACACGTTGGCTCCTTGGGGTGCACGGGGCGGTGCCCGGTGCCCGCCATTGCAGCGGTGGCGTGTTGCAATGAAATGAGATGAATGTTGCAGGCAGATGACAATGCCGCCTGGACGGGGCTCAGACCGCGTCCTGGCCGGCACCGATCCGCTCGCGCTCGAACATTTCCAACTGGCGCCAGCGGTTGACGATGTCGCAGAACAGCAGGGTGGTGGATTCGGCGTCGTAGATCGCCGAGTGCGCCTCGCGGGTGTCGAACGTGCGGCCGGAGGCCTGCACCGCCTTGCCCAGCACGGTCTGGCCGTAGGCGAGGCCGCCCAGGGTGGCGGTGTCGAAGCAGCTGAAGGGGTGGAACGGGTTGCGCTTGTTGCCGGTGCGGCGCACCGCGGCATTGATGAAACCCAGGTCGAACGCGGCGTTGTGGCCCACCAGGATCGCGCGCTGGCAGCCGTGGTCGCGCACGGCCGTGCGCACCGCCTGGAACACGTGCTCCAGCGCGAGGCGCTCGTCCAGGGCGCCGCGCAGCGGGTTGTCCGGGTCGATGCCGGTGATCTCCAGCGCGCGCGGGTCGAGGTTGGCGCCGGGGAAGGGCTCCACGTGGGCGTGCACGGTGGCCTGCGGGTGCAGGAAGCCGTGCGCGTCCATGCCCACGGTGATCGCGGCGATCTCCAGCAAGGCGTCGCGTTCGGCGTCGAAACCGCCGGTTTCCACGTCCACGATCACCGGCAGGAAGCCGCGGAAGCGCGTGGCCATGCGGCCCGCCATGCTGTTGTTCGAAACGTCCATCGACCAAGCATATCAGCCGCCGCCCGGCTTCCGGCGGGCGGCATGATCCTGCGGCATGTCTTCATTCTGTCATGTGATGTGCATGCAAGCGCAAAGATCGGACAGCATGCTGCGACCCGTTCGAGCCTTGCCGGCCGGCGTCAGCCAGGGGACGGTCGAGGCGGATCCCGCCATCACTACAGTGGAGAAATGCATGCACTCGAAGACGCTCGCGCTCGCGATCGCCGCCGGTCTGGGCCTGACCAGTTTCGCGGCCAGCGCCGCCCCGGCGCAGAAGACGACGCACCACAAGGCCGTCGCCAAGGCTACCGTCAGCGCCGACGAGGTGGCCCAGCTCAAGGCTCAGCTCGCCGTTCTGCAGGAGAAGGTGGACGCACTGCAGGCGCAGTCCACCGCGCAGAACGAGGCGCAGAGCCAGACCGCCCAGGTCGTGCAGCAGGTGCAGGCGAAGCAGGAAACCATTGCCGCCGCGCCCAGCGACGCGCTGAGCAAGCGCGTGGATGCGCTGGACAAGCTGGTCAACGACACCAAGGTGTCCGGCAAGATGTTCTTCGACTTCAGCAACATCGACCAGAAGAACAGCGATACCGGCAAGACCGCCGCCAACGGCGTCGGGCTGGACGTGAAGCGCTTCTATCTGGGCATCGACCACAAGTTCAACGACATCTGGTCGGCCAACCTCACCACCGACTTCAACTACGTCAGCAGCGACGGCGAGACCAACCTGTTCGTGAAGAAGGCCTACGTGCAGGGCAAGTTCGACAAGGCGGCGATCTTCCGCGTCGGCTCGGCCGACATGCCGTGGATCCCGTTCGTCGAGAACCTCTATGGTTTCCGCTACGTCGAGAACACCCTCACGGATCGCCTGAAGTACGGCAACTCGGCCGACTGGGGCCTGCATGCGCTGGGCGACGTGGGCGCCAACAACATGTTCAACTACGCGGTGTCGGTGGTGAACGGCGCCGGCTACAAGAACCCCAACCGCAGCAAGGGCGTGGACGTGGAAGCGCGCGTGGGCTTCGTGCCGTTCGATGGCCTCACCGTGGCGCTGGGCGGCTATTCCGGCCACCGCGGCCAGGAGACCCAGACCGCCGGTGCCGACCACACTGCGCAGCGCGGCGACTTCCTGATCGCCTACGTCAACAAGCAGTTCCGCGTGGGCGGCGAGTACTTCACCGCGAAGAACTGGAACAACGTGCTGACCCCGCAGGCCGACAAGGCCGACGGCTGGTCGGTGTGGGGCAGCGTGGCGCTGACCGACGACCTCGCCCTGTTCGCCCGCTACGACGAGGCGAAGCTCAGCAAGGACCTGGACCACAACGCCAAGGACACCTACTACAACGTCGGCCTGCAGTACCAGGTGACCAAGGGCTTCAAGCTGGCCGGCGTGTGGAAGCACGAGAAGGGCGACAAGTCGGTGCTCACGCCGCTGCCGCCGCACGTGCAGAACGTGAAGACCAACGAGATCGGCGTGTTCGGCGAAGTGGCCTTCTGAAGCGAACGGCAGGCAGGTCGGGATACATCCCGACTGCCGCTTGCCGGGGCATAGGTCGGGATGAATTCCGACCTACCGACCAGAGGTTCCATGAGGCGGGTGTTTGCGTACTTGCGGCCAATGCCTTGGCACGCCGCGGTCGCTTCGACGCTCTTGCCGGCGCCCTGAAGCATCGTTTATCGCAACGGAGTTCGACCCAGGGACGGAAAACGGCGGGCACGATGCCCGCCGTTTGCTTTGGTTTTTCTCCCTCTCCCAATTGGGACGCGGGGAAGGGCCACGGATGGCCCTGCTTTGAGGAGCGAGGAAGAGGGTTGGGGTGAGGGGCACACTGGCGACAAGCTTTCCGCGGACGCGGAACAGGTCGCTGCTCACTCCAGTGTCTTGTCCTTGTAACGGCACAGGTCGCGGATCACGCACTGCGGACAATCCGGCTTGCGCGCCTTGCACACGTAGCGGCCATGCAGGATCAGCCAGTGGTGGGCGTCGCGCTTGAACTCGGGCGGCACCACCTTCTCCAGCTTGTCCTCCACCGCGCGCACGTCCTTGCCGGGGGCGAGGCCGGTGCGGTTGGCGACGCGGAAGATGTGCGTGTCCACCGCGATGGTGGGCTCTCCAAATGCAGTATTGAGCACCACGTTCGCGGTCTTGCGGCCCACGCCGGGCAGCGCCTCCAGCGCCTCGCGCGTGCGCGGCACTTCACCGCCATGCTGTTCCAGCAGGATGCCGCACAGCGCGATCACGTTCTTCGCCTTGGCGTTGAACAGGCCGATCGTGGAGATGTATTTCTTCAGCCCTTCCTCGCCCAGCGCGAGGATCGCCTGCGGCGTGTTCGCCACCGGATAGAGCTTGCGCGTGGCCTTGTTCACGCCCACGTCGGTGGCTTGCGCGGAAAGCACCACGGCCACCAGCAGTTCGAACGGCGTGCGGTATTCCAGTTCGGTGGTGGGCTGCGGATTCAGCTCGCGCAGGCGGGTGAACAGCTCGACGACGTCGGCGCGTTTCATGGGCATGGTGAGCCGTCCCGCATCACGCTCGTCTTCCCGGCGAAAGCCGGACAAAAGCGAGCCACGCGAGCGTTGAACAGCCGAAGGCTGGCCCCGAAGGGGCGAGCGCAGCGAGTAATCCAGTGACTTGCAGCTGTCGAAGCACCGGAGACGCTGGACTCCGGCCTTCGCCGGAGTGACGGCGTGAGGTGAGGTCGTTTCATGGCGTCTTGCCCTGTTTCGCGCGGGCCCGTGCCAGCGCGGCCAGCACTGGGTTGCTCGAGGCGGCGGTGTCCACCGCCACCTTGCGCGCGGCCAGCTCCGCCTCACGCTCGGTCGCCTCGCGCACCAGCCGCGCCTCGCGTTGCTGGAAATGCTCGCGCGCCGCATCGGCATGCGCCGGGTCGATCTGTACCAGCGGCATGGGCTCCAGCACGATGCAATCCACCGGGCAGGCCGGCACGCACAGCTCGCAGCCGGTGCAGTCGTCGGCCAGCACGGTGTGCATCAGCTTGGCCGCGCCCACGATGGCGTCCACCGGGCAGGCCTGGATGCACTTGGTGCAGCCGATGCATTCGTCCTCGATCACCCGCGCCAGCGTGCGCGGTTTCTCCGTGCCGTTGGCGGGGTTCAGCGGCAGCACCGGGCGATCCAGCAGCGTCGCCAGCTTCGCGATGCCCGCCGCGCCGCCGGGCGGGCACTGGTTGATCTCCGCCTCGCCACGCGCGATCGCCTCGGCATACGGTCGGCAGCCGTGGTAGCCGCATTGTTCGCACTGCGTCTGCGGCAGGAGCGCGTCGATACGGTCGGCGAGTGTTTGTGTCACGGCGCGTATGTCATTTATCCAGGTCGCGGCTGAAGCCGCTCCTACGAAACGCGGCGTTGTAGGAGCGGCTTCAGCCGCGACAGACCTTAGCTTCAGCGTACCGTGGCGCCCGGCTGCGCGCCTTGATCGGCGTCGAGCAGGAACAGGTCGCTGCCGCCGTCGCCGGCGGAGAGGATCATGCCCTCGGACAGGCCGAAGCGCATCTTGCGGGGGGCGAGGTTGGCGATGAACACCACGTTGCGGCCGAGCAGCTTTTCCGGCTCGCCGTAGGCGGCGCGGATGCCGGAGAAGATCTGCCGCTTGCCCAGCGCGCCGGCGTCCAGTTCGAAGCGCAGCAGCTTGTCCGAGCCGTCCACGAACTCGCAGGCGACGACCTTGCCGATGCGCAGGTCGAGCTTGGCGAAATCGTCGATGGCGATGGTGGCGGGGGCGTCGGCAGTGGCAGGAGCGGCGGCAGGTTTGGCGGTGTCGTTCACGGTTTTCTTCTTGGCAGGTTCGGCGGCAGGCGCGGGCGCGCCCAGCGATTCCCTGGAGGCTTCGACCATGGCCTCGATGCGCTTGGGGTCGAGGCGTGCGAGCAGCGGTTCGAAGGCGTGGATGCTGTGGCCGTGCAAGGCATCGCGCGCGTCGGCGAAGCCGGCGATGGGAGCAGCGAGGAATTGCTCGGCGTCAGCCACGGTGGCGGGCAGGATGGGTTTCAGGATGCCGGCCAGGAGACGGAACGCGGCCAGCGCAAACGAACACACCTGGGCGAGCTCGGCGCGACGCGCCTCGTCCTTGGCCATCGTCCACGGCGCCTTCCCGGCGATGTGGCCGTTGACCAGATCGGCCATCGCCACGAAGCGGCGGGTGAGTTCGGCGAATTCGCCATCCTCATACAGCGCCTCGACGCCCTCGTACTGTGCGAGCAGGTTCTGCCACAGCGCGGTGTGTTCGGCGTCGAAGCTGGCCGCCAGCTTGCCGTCGGAGAACTTCTGCACGAAGCCCGCGGTGCGGCTGGCGATGTTCACCCACTTGCCGACCAGGTGCGAGTTGACGCGCTCCTCGAACGCCTTGAGGTCGAGGTCCACGTCCACCGGCGTGTCGTTGAGCAGGCTGGCGAAGTAGTAGCGCAGGTACTCTGGGTTGAGTCCCGAGTCCAGATAGGTGCGCGCCTGGATGAAGGTGCCGCGCGACTTGGACATCTTCGCGCCGTTCACGGTGAGGTAGCCGTTGACGTGCAGCGCGGTGGGCACGCGCATCCGCGCGCCGTGCAGCATCGCCGGCCAGAACAGGCCGTGGAAGTTGATGATGTCCTTGCCGATGAAGTGGTGCATCTCGGCGGTGCTGTCGGCGCCGAGGAAGTCGTCGAACTTCAGCCCGGTGCGCTCGCACAGCGCCTTGAAGCTGGCGAGGTAGCCCACCGGCGCGTCCAGCCACACGTAGAAGAACTTGCCCGGCGCGTCGGGGATCGGAAAGCCGAAGTAGGGCGCATCGCGCGAGATGTCCCAGTCCTTCAGGCCGCCGTCCAGCCACTCGCGCAGCTTGGCGGCGACGCCGCTGTTCGCCACCGGCTTGCCGCCGGTGTAGTTGCCGGCGAACCAGTCCTGCAGCAGCGACTGGAACTTCGACAGCTCGAAGAAGTAGTGCTCCGAGTCCTTCAGCACCGGCGTGGCGCCGGAGACCACCGAGTAGGGGTTGATGAGATCGGTGGGCGCGTAGGTGGCGCCGCAGTTCTCGCAGTTGTCGCCGTACTGGTCGGGCGTGCCGCATTTCGGGCAGGTGCCCTTGATGTAGCGGTCCGGCAGGAACATCTGCTTCTCGGGGTCGTACAGCTGCTGGATGCTGCGCTTGGCGATGTAGCCTGCGTCGCGCAGGCGCGTGTAGATCAGTTCCGCCAGCTCGCGGTTCTCTTCCGAATGCGTGGTGTGGTAGTGGTCGTAGCTGAAGTGGAAGTCCGCGAAGTCGGCCTCGTGGCTGGCACGGATGCCGGCGATGAACGCCTCCGGCGTCATCCCGGCCTTCTCGGCAGCCAGCATGATCGGCGTGCCGTGCGCGTCGTCCGCCGCCACGAAATGCACCTCGTTGCCCATCATCCGCTGCGCGCGCACCCAGATGTCGGTCTGGATGTAGCCCAGCATGTGGCCCAGATGCAGCGGGCCGTTGGCGTAGGGCAGGGCGTGGGTGACGAGCAGGCGGCGGGGCATGGTGGGCGGACACTCCTTGGTGACCGCGCATTATGGCATCCACGGGCGCACCACGCGTGCGCCTGCAGCAAGCTTGGAAACCGGTGGTGCAGCGTGTAGTTTTCGTGGGATCGCACGTTGCCGGGATCTGAGCCGATGGTCGATACCACGCGCCGTACCTTCATTCTTTCCAGCATGGGATTGGCAAGCTACGGGCTCTTGCCGCGTGCCTTGTGGGCCGCCGGCATCGGCGACGGGACCGCCGCGAAGTCGTCGCTGCCCGTGCACCCTGGCGAGTCGCCGATGGCGCCGCGCGAGCAATGGCTGCTCGACTTCGACTGGCGCTTCGCGTTCGGCAACGGTGTCGATCCGACCAAGGATTTCGGCTACGGATACGGCCAGGGCGATTTTTCCAAGACCGGCGACTTCAAGATCGCCACGTCCGAATTCGACGATGCCGGCTGGCGTGCCTTGAACCTGCCGCACGACTGGGCCGTGGAACTGCCGCCCGTGCACGATGACAGCGGCGACGACGACACCCGCTTGACCTCGCACGGCTACAAGCCGCTCGGGCGCCGTTATCCGGCCACCAGCGTGGGCTGGTACCGGCGCACGTTCGAGCTTCCCGCCAGCGACCGCGGCCGCCGCGTCTGGATCGAGTTCGACGGCGCGATGCGCGACGTCGTGCTGTTCGTCAACGGCTGCTTCATCGGCCGGCACGACGATGGCTACACGCCGTTCCGTTTCGACCTCACCGATTTCCTGAACTACGGCGGCAAGAACGTCATCGCCTTGCGCGTCGATGCCAGCTTCGGCGACGGCTGGTTCTACGAAGGCGCCGGCATCTACCGCCATGTCTGGCTGACCAAGATGGACCCGGTGCATCTCGGTCGCTGGGAGAGCGTGGTGCGCTCGGCTGTCGAGGGCGACGCGGCCAAACTCGACCTGGCCACCCTCGTCGAGAACGAAGGCGAACACGCCGTGCAGGCGTCGCTGGAATGGCGCATCACCGACGCCTCCGGTCGCGTGGTCGCGCAGGCGACGACACCCGCGCAGGCGATCGCGCCCGGCGCATCGGCGGACTGCAAGGCGACGGCACGCATCGATGCGCCTTCGCTCTGGTCGCCCGACGAACCGCACCTCTACACCGCGCTGGTCAAGGTGATCGTCGATGGCGCCACGCGCGATGCCGAGCAGTTCCCGTTCGGCGTCCGCACGGCGGCGTTCGACCCCGACCGCGGCTTCTTCCTCAACGGCAAGCCACTGAAGATCCAAGGCACCTGCAACCACCAGGATCATGCCGGCGTGGGCGCGGCCCTGCCGGACCGGCTGCAATCGTTCCGCGTGGGCGTGCTGCAAGGCATGGGCTGCAACGCCGTGCGCACCTCGCACAACATGCCGACGCCCGAATGGGTGGCGGCCTGCGACCGCATGGGCATGCTGATGATGTGCGAGACGCGGCACATGAGCTCCAGCCCTAGCGGCCTGCAGCAGCTCGACGTGATGGTGAAGCGCTATCGCAACTCGCCCTCGATCATCCTCTGGTCGATCGGCAACGAGGAATGGCGGCTGCAGAAGGGCGCGCTGGAACAGCAGGGCGAGCGCATCGGCGCGGCGATGGTCGCGCGCTGCCACGAACTCGATCCCACCCGCGTCGTGTCGGCGGCGGTCAACGGCGACAACGAGCAGGGCGTGTCGGACGCGCTGGACGTCATCGGCTTCAACTACAACCTGAAGTACCCGGACGCGTTCCACAAAGAACACCCCAAGCGCGCGGTGTACGGATCGGAAACCTCCAGCGCCATCGCCACCCGCGGCGAATACGTCACCGACCCCAAGAAGAACACGGTCAACAGCTACGACGGCGTGGTGGAATGGGGCGAAACGCCGGAGCAGTGGTGGAGCTTCTACGCCACGCGCGACTGGCTGGCCGGCGGCTTCGCGTGGACGGGCTTCGACTATCGCGGCGAACCGACGCCGTATGGCTGGCCTTCGGTGAGCTCGCAGTTCGGCATTGTCGACCTGTGCGGCTTCCCCAAGGACTACTACCACTACTACAAGGCCTGGTGGACGAAGGCGCCCAGCCTGCACGTGTTCCCGCACTGGAACTGGGCTGGCAAGGAAGGCCAGGAAATTCCGGTGTGGGTCTATACCAACCTGGACGAGGTCGAACTGCTGCTCAACGGCAAGAGCCTGGGCATCCAGCAGGTGCCCCGCTTCGGCCACGTGCAATGGAAGGTGGCGTACGCCCCCGGCGTGATCGAGGCGCGCGGCCGCCGGAACGGCCAGGTCGTGCGGGTCGAGCGCCGCGAAACCACCGGCCCCGCGCGCAAGCTGCGGCTGACGGCCGATCGGGCAGAGATCACGGCGGACGGGCAGGACGTGGCCATGCTCACGGTCGACGTGCTCGATGCGCATGGCCGCCCGGTGCCGACGGCGAACCACAAGCTCGCGTTCCGCATTGCCGGTGCGGGCAAATTGATCGGCGTGGGCAACGGCGACCCCAATTGCCACGAAAGCGACAAGGAGCCCCGGCGCTCGCTGTTCAACGGTCTGGCGCAGGTCATCGTCCAGTCGACGGACGGCGCCGGCACGATCCGCATCGAGGCGATCGAAGAAGGGGCGGCGGGTAGGCCGCTGGCCCCGGCTTCGTTGACCATCACGACACGGAAGGGCGCGCCACGGCTGGTTGTCGCATAGCTCCGCTCGTCCTGCGTCTCGGAATCCCTGGACAGCCTTCCCGCGGCGACGCGATCGTTGCGGGAGAACCGGTCCCGTCGGTTTCCGTATCCCGACAGCGCATGGGCATGCGCTCGTTTGCACGTTTATGCATGTTTGTATACGATGTCACCTGTTCTATCGAGCGTGCGTGATTGCCTGTGGACATGCTTTCCCAACCCATGCCGGTCGGGCGCGACCGGCTTGCCGCCGCCACGCGTTCCACGAGGCTGATCTTCCTGGTGTCGGGCATCGGCATGGCGGCGTGGGCGCCGATGGTGCCTTACGCCAAGGCCCGGCTGGGGCTGGACGATGCGCAACTGGGACTGATGCTGCTGGCGTTCGGCGGCGGCTCCATGGCCTCGATGCCGTTCGTGGGCTGGCTGAGCCATCGTTTCGGCAACCGGCGGGTGATCGTGGCGTCGGGATGGCTGCTGTGCCTGGCGTTGCCCGTGCTGGCGCTGGCGCCGAACGTCGCCGTGCTGACCGCGGCACTGCTGTACTTCGGCGTGATGCTGGGTGCGGTGGACGTGGCCATGAACGCGCACGCGGTCGAAGTGGAGCGGCGCGACGGCCGCGTGCTGATGTCGGGTTTCCACGGCTTGTTCAGCTTGGGCGGCCTCGCCGGTGCGGCGGGCATGAGCGCCTTGCTCGCGCTCGGCCTGCCATTGCCGTTGGCTGCGCTGGCGGTGTCGGCCTTGCTGGCCGCCCTCGTGCTGTACCTGCGTGGCGGCCTGCTGCCGAACGTGGGCGGCGCGGCTGCCGGGCACGCGCCGTTCCGCATGCCGCACGGCGTGGTGCTGCTGCTCGGCCTGCTGTGCTTCGTGAGCTTCATGGCCGAAGGTTCGATGCTGGACTGGAGCGCGGTGTTCCTGCGCGATTTCCGCGGTTTCGCGCCGAGTGCGGCCGGGATCGGCTACGCCTGCTTCTCGGTCGCCATGGCGCTCGGTCGGCTCACTGGCGATCGCCTGATCCAGCGGATCGGGCCGGTGTGGGCCGTGCGCGTGGGCGCTGGCCTCGCCGCGACGGGCTTCGCGCTGGCGGCCAGCGTGCCGTGGCCGGGCGCGTCGCTGGCCGGGTTCGTGCTGGTCGGTCTGGGCGCCTCCAACATCGTGCCGGTGATGTTCAGTGCGGCGGGACGCCTGCCGGGCAGTTCGCCGGCGATCGCCATCGCGGCGGTCACCATGCTCGGTTATGCGGGCCTGCTCAGCGGGCCGGCGCTGATCGGTTTCATCTCCCGGCTGGCCAGCCTGCCGCTGGCGCTGGCCGTGGTAGCGGGGTTGCTGCTGCTGGTGGCCGCCTCCGCAAGGATCGTGCGGCGATGAACGGGAAACACGAGATGATCGACACCGTGGTATTCGACCTGGGCGGCGTGCTGATCGACTGGAACCCGCGCTACCTCTATCGCCGGCTGTTCGACGACGAGGCGGCGATGGAACGTTTCCTCGCCGAGGTCTGCACCGGCGCATGGAACGAGCAGCAGGACGCGGGACGGCCGTGGCACGAGGCGGTGGCCAGCCTCACGGCGCAGTTTCCCGAGCACGCCGGCCTGATCGCGGTGTATCGCGACGGCTGGCGGGAGATGCTGGGCGGCGTGATCCAGGGCAGCGTGGACCTGCTCGCCGAATTGAAGGCGCGCGACGTGCGCCTGTACGCGCTGACCAACTGGTCGCACGAGACCTTCCCGCGCGCGAAGGAGATCGAGATGTTCGGCTTCCTGCACTGGTTCGAGGGCATCGTCGTTTCCGGCGAGGAGCGGCTGATCAAGCCGGACCCGCGCATCTACCGGCGCCTGTTCGAGCGCTATGCGATCGATCCCGCGCGCACGGCCTACATCGACGATGCGCGGCGCAACGTCGATGCGGCGGCGGCGCAGGGAATGCATGCGTGGTGGTTCCGCGGCCCCGAGGGCTTGCGCGAGTGGCTCGCCACGCACGGCCTGGTGGCGGCATGAGCAAGCCACGCGCAGCAGCGCCGATCCCCCCCGGCGAGGCGATGCCGCAGGAGCGGCAACAGTGGATATTGCAGCGGCTGCGCAGCCACGGCCGCGTGGTGGCGGTGGAGCTGGCGACCGAGTTCGAGGTTTCCGAGGATTCCATCCGGCGCGACCTGCGCGAACTGGCGGCGCAGGGGCTGTGCAAGCGCGTCTATGGCGGCGCCTTGCCGCTGCCGGTGGCGTCGTCGCCGCTGAAGCAGCGGCGCGTCGAGCACACCGGGCGCAAGCAGGCGCTGGCGCGCAAGGCAGCGACGCTGGTGCGCCAGGGGCAGGTCCTGTTGATCGACGCCGGCTCCACCAATGCCGCGATCGCCGCGGCCTTGCCCGAGCGATGCGGCTTGACGGTGGTCACCAATGCGCCGGATGTCGCGCTGGCCTTGCTGGATCGCGAGGGTTTCGAGATCCAGCTGATCGGCGGCCGCGTCGATCCGCGCATCGGCGGTGCGGTGGGCGCACAGGCGGTGAAGGAGTTGCAGCGGATCCGCGCCGACCTGTGTTTCCCGGGCGCCTGCGCGCTGGACGTGGAAGGCGGCCTGTGGGGTTTCGACAGCGAGGAATCGCTGCTCAAGCGCACGATGGTGGAAGCCAGCGGCGAAACCGTGGTGGTGGTCACCAGCGACAAGCTGGGCACGGTCGCCACGCACCGGGTGGCCGGGCTGGCGGAAGTGCAGCACCTGGTGGTGGAACACGACGTGGACAAGGCCACGCGCAATGCCTACGCGGCACATGGCGTGGCGGTGCACCGGGCCGACGTAGCCGGCGACTAGGGCAACGAAGAACGCGGGCCAGCGGCCCGCGTTCCGTCATCGCTCAAGCTTGGCCGTGGTGCTTACTGCTGGCGTTCCCAGGTCTGGCTGCGGCCCAGCAGCGCGAAGCCGATGTAGCCGTGCACGTCGAGCTTCTGGCCACCGTCCTCCAGAGTGAGCTTCACTTTGTAGACCTTGCCGTTCTTGGGATCGAGGATCTTGCCGCCGTCCCACACGTCGCCGTCCTTGCTCACGCCCCACAGGATGGTCATGCCCTCGATCGGCTGGTCCTTGCGCTCGCCGTCGCACTTCGCGCATTTCGGATGCTCGCCGTCGCGGGCGATGGCTTCCGGGCTGCGGTTGAGCAGTTGCATCACCTTGCCTTCCAGCGCGCCATTCGTCTCGCTGATCTGGATGATGGACTTCACCTTGCCGGTGACGTCGTCCACCTGCTTCCAGGTGCCGACCGGAGTGCTCGTGTCGGCGGCGGACACGGCACCAGCGCCCAGCAGCAGGCCGAGGGCGAGGGCAAGACGAGCAGCGTGCTTCATGGCGAACCTCCCGTACGAAACAGTATGGTTGGAGCCTGCCGGGGCTCGGCGAGGCCGTCAAGCTGCGCCGCGCCATGCTGATCTGCATCAGTCGGCGCACCGGTCGTGGCTGGCATAATGCACTGTCCCCATTGAAGCATTCCGACACGACATGACGCAGGCGAACGAAGCCCTGGTCCGCCGCCTTCTCGGCGAAACCATTGATCCCCATACCGGCGCGCCGCTGGCCGAGGCCGTGCGCGCGGTGGGCGTGGACGGCACCAAGGTGTCGGTGGATCTGCAGCTGGGCTATCCCGCCGCCGGCGCCACCGGGGCACTGGCCGCGCAGGCGAAGCAGGCGCTGGAGGCCGATCCGGCGATCGCGGCGGCCACGGTGTCGGTCACCAGCCGCATCCAGTCGCACAAGGTGCAGGGCACGCTGGGGCCGCTGCCCAACGTGAAGAACATCATCGTGGTGGCCTCGGGCAAGGGCGGCGTGGGCAAGTCCACGGTGGCGGCCAACCTCGCGCTGGCGCTCAAGGCCGAAGGCGCCAAGGTGGGCGTGCTCGACGCCGACATCTACGGCCCCAGCCAGCCGCGCATGCTCGGCATCAGCGGCAAGCCGGAGTCGCCCGACGGCAAGAGCATCACGCCGATGCAGGCGCACGGCCTGCAGGCGATGTCGATCGGCTTCCTCGTCGACGAGGAGACGCCGATGATCTGGCGCGGCCCGATGGTGACGCAGGCGATGATGCAGCTGCTCACCGACTCTCGCTGGGAGATGCTCGACTATCTCGTCATCGACCTGCCGCCCGGCACCGGCGACATCCAGCTCACGCTGGCGCAGAAGGTGCCGGTGGCCGGTGCGGTGATCGTCACCACGCCGCAGGACATCGCCCTGCTGGACGCGCGCAAGGCGCTCAAGATGTTCGAGAAGGTGGAGGTGCCGGTGCTCGGCATCGTGGAGAACATGGCCACCCACGTGTGCTCGAACTGCGGCCACGAGGAACACATCTTCGGCGAGGGCGGTGGCGCGCGCATGGCGGAGCAGTACCACGTGCCCTACCTCGGCTCGCTGCCGCTGGACATCCGCATCCGCGAGCAGGCCGACGGCGGCACGCCCACGGTGGTGGCGATGCCGGAATCCGAGCTCGCCGCGCGCTACCGCGAGATCGCGCGCAACACGGCCGGGCGGTTGTCGCGCCAGCCGCGCAACAAGTCGCTGGGATTGGGCAAGATCGTGGTGCAGGGCGCCCCCGCCGCATGAGTGCGGCACGGCGCGTGCTGTGCATCTGCGGCAGCCTGCGCCGGGTCTCGTCCAACCGCGCCGCGCTGGAGGCCGCGCGACAACTGGCGCCCGCATCGCTGGAACTGGCGATGTACGACGACCTCGCCACCCTGCCGCTGTTCAACCCCGACGACGAGCGCGATCCGCTGCCGCCTTCCGTGCTGGCGTTGCGCGAAGCCGTGGGGCAGGCTGACGCGCTGCTGATCGCCTGTCCCGAATACGCCCACGGCGTGCCCGGCGCGTTCAAGAACCTGCTGGACTGGCTGGTCGGCAGCCTGGAATTCCCCGGCAAGCCGGTGCTGCTGCTGAACGCCTCGGCGCGCGGCTCGTACCACGCGCAGGAGGCGCTGGCCGAGATCCTGCGCACCATGTCGGCCGAGCTGCTGTCCACACAGCCATTTCCGGTGGCCTTGCCAGGCGCGGGTTGCACGACTGAGCAGATTCTGGTCAGCACGGAACGCTGCGCCGAGCTGCGCGTGGCGCTGGGCCATCTGGCGGCTGAACTGGCCTGATCCGCTGGCGCCACGCCGCCCCGACCATGTATTTTTGCCGTTTTACGCCCGGCCCGACCGGGCGCCAGCCGACCGCGGAGCGCACGTGAGCATCAAGTCCGACAAGTGGATCCGCCGCATGGCCGAGGGCCACGGCATGATCGAGCCGTTCGAGCCGGGCCAGGTGAAGCAGGGCGCAGACGGCAGCCGCGCGGTGTCCTGGGGCACTTCCAGCTACGGCTACGACGTGCGCTGCGCACGCGAGTTCAAGGTGTTCACCAACATCAACTCCACCATCGTCGACCCGAAGGCGTTCGACCCGAACAGCTTCGTGGACGTGACCTCGGACGTGTGCATCATCCCGCCCAATTCCTTCGCGCTGGCGCGCACGGTGGAATTCTTCCGCATTCCGCGCGACGTGCTGGTGGTGTGCCTGGGCAAGAGCACCTACGCGCGCTGCGGCATCATCGTCAACGTCACCCCGCTGGAGCCGGAGTGGGAGGGCCATGTGACGCTGGAGTTCTCCAACACCACGCCGCTGCCCGCGAAAATCTACGCGAACGAGGGCGTGGCGCAGATGCTGTTCTTCGAATCCGACGAGCCCTGCGAGACCAGCTACAAGGACCGCGGCGGCAAATACCAGGGCCAGCAGGGCGTGACCCTGCCGCGTACCTGAACCGGCGTTCGACAACCATCCGCCGCCAGCGCCCGCTGCGGGGCGCCGCGCTAAACTCGCCAAGCCATCACGACCGCTTTATGCAGGAGAACCCGATGATCCGTCTTTCCACCCTCTTGACCCGCATCGCCGTCGCGCTGGTGATCGGCAGTGCGCTCGTCCTCGGTGGCTGCCACAAGGGTGGCGTCAAGGAGCAGGCGATCACGGCCCAGTGGAAGGGCAAGTTCGACACCACCATCGAGGCCTACAAGGAAGGCCAGTTCGTGATCGACGGCGCGGTGCTGTCCGCAGTCGATGCCGGCAGCCATTTCGCCTACCTCAAGGACGCCGGCAAGATGCCCAAGACCGTGCTGCTGCTGCCCAGCGACGATTCCAAGATCCGCAAGGTGCACCTGCAGTACCTGGCGCGCATGTCGATCGACTACGGCTTCACCGCGTACTACGACAACGGCGGCCAGCTCACCGAGATCAACGCGATCAACACCAAGGCGCGCCAGCTGGAAGATCACCATGCGCCGGTGAAGATCGACGACGGCCAGCAGTGCAAGACCGCGGCCGGTTGCGACTCCGTCGACCAGGCCGCGCAGCAACACTGAGCCGGATTCCAGTTCCATGCCAAAAAGCCCGCGGAGCGATCCGCGGGCTTTTGCTTTTGCGATCATCCTTGATCGCGAGAATCAAATGGGCGGCCGTCCGTGGCCGCACTCTTCATGGTTTTTGCGATCATGCCTGATCGCCAGGGTCAAACGGGTGGCGCGCCCTTACGCGAGTCTCTGCCGCAGCGCGGCCAATCGCGCAGCCAACGCATCGGCGGCGTAGGGCACGGCGGCGCCGCTGCCCCAGACCGGGCCGGGCCACGCGGCGTCGCCCTCGGTGCGCGCCACCACGTGCAGGTGCAGCTGGCGCACGATGTTGCCGAGCGCGCCGAGGTTGAGCTTGTCGCAGGGCGCCAGGGCGCGCAGCGCGGCGGCGGCCTGGTTCGCCTCGCGCCACAACTGCGCCTGTTCGGACTCGGTGAGGTCGGCGATCTCCGTCATGCCGGCGCGGCGCGGCACCAGGATCAGCCACGGGTAGCGTGCATCATCCATCAGTCGCAGCTCGCATAGCGGCAGCATGGCGACGGGGCGGGTGTCGGCCTGCAGCCGTGGGTCGAGCGCGAACGCGGCCTCGCTCATGCGCCGGCCAGTTGCCGGTCGAAGAATTCCAGCGTGCGCTGCCACGCCAGCATCGCGCTGGCCCCGTGGTAGTGCTTGTCGCCCGGCACATCGCGATTGAACGCGTGGCCCGCGCCGGGGTAGCTGAACACTTCCATCTGCGGCAGCAGCTCGCGATGCTGCGCCACCGCCTCGGGCGGGATCGAGGGATCGTTCTCGCCGAAATGGAACATCACCGGCGCCTTCGGCTTCTCGCCGAGGAAGGGCACGTTGCGGGCGCCGTAGTAGCTCACCGCGGGCAGGCCCAGCCGCAGCGCGGAGAGCAGCGCGATCGTGCCGCCCCAACAGTAGCCCACCACGCCGACCTTGCCGGACGAGGCAATCGATTCGGCGGCGCTGGCCACGTCCTCCAGCGGGCGATCCAGCCCCAGCTCGCCCACCAGCGCCTTGCCGCGCGCCATGCCCACGTCGTCGTAATCCAGTTCCAGCCAGGCTTCGAGGTGGTCGAAGAAGGCCGGCGCGATCGCGGTGTAGCCGGCGGCGGCGAAGCGGTCCGCCAAGCTGCGGATGTGGGCGGTGACGCCGAAGATCTCCTGCACCACCACGATGCCGCCCTTCGGCTTGCCCTCGGGCTGGGCGAGGTAGCCGCCGATGCACTGGGTGCGCGAGGTGGGAATGTTGATGTGCTGGCCCATGGCGGGCGTCTCCTTGGCGAGAATGCGGGGGATTCTAGCGGGCCGGGGTGCAAGGGGGCGGTGAAAGCGCATGCGGCGCCGACACGGTTGCAGAAGGGTTTCCAGCGAACTCCTCTCCAGCCAGGAGAGGGTGCGGGCGGAGCGAATGCGGTGGCATTGCCGAACCCTCACCCCAGCCCCTCTCCCGACGGGAGAGGGGCTTTGGCCACGTCACACAGACGATCCCCGTATAATTCACTGTTTTCCCACGCCCAACGGTTGCCGCCGCATGTCGCAGGCCACGCAGAAGATCGGTTTCGTCAGCCTCGGCTGCCCCAAGGCGCTGGTGGATTCCGAGCGCATCCTCACCCAGCTCAAGGTCGAGGGCTACGAGATCGTGCCCAGCTACGGCGAGGCCGACGCGGTGGTGGTGAACACCTGCGGCTTCATCGACGCGGCGGTGCAGGAGTCGCTGGACTCCATCGGCACCGCGCTCAACGAGAACGGCAAGGTGATCGTCACCGGCTGCCTCGGCAAGCGCGCGGAGCTGATCCGCGAGGCCTACCCCGACGTGCTTTCGATCAGCGGCCCGCAGGACTACGCCAGCGTGATGCACGCGGTGCACGAGGCGCTGCCGCCCAAGCGCAACAAGTTCCTCGACATCGGGCCGCTCGGGCGTCTTGACGCCCGAGGTGACGACTCGGTGGGAGTGAAGCTCACCCCGAAGCATTACGCGTACCTGAAGATTTCCGAAGGCTGCAACCACCGCTGCAGCTTCTGCATCATCCCGTCGATGCGCGGCAACCTGGTTTCGCGCCCGGTGGATGAGGTGCTGCTGGAAGCCGAGAAGCTGGTCAAGGGCGGCGTCAAGGAGCTGCTGGTGATCTCGCAGGACACCAGCGCCTACGGCGTGGATCTCAAATATGCCGAGCGCAGCTGGCGCGGCAAGGCCTGGCGCACGCGCATGACCGAGCTGTGCGAAGGCCTGTCCGAGCTCGGCGTGTGGACGCGCCTGCACTACGTCTACCCGTACCCGCACGTGGACGAGGTGATGCCGCTGATGGCCGCGGGCAGGCTGCTGCCGTACTTGGACATCCCGTTCCAGCACGCCAGCCCGCGCATCCTGAAATTGATGAAGCGTCCGGGCAACATCGACAAGACGCTGGAACGCATCCAGAACTGGCGCAAGCTGGTGCCCGATCTCACCATCCGCAGCACCTTCATCGTCGGCTTCCCCGGCGAGACGGATGCGGAGTTCGAGGAACTGCTGGACTTCCTGCGCGAAGCCGAACTCGACCGCGTGGGCGCGTTCGCCTACTCGCCGGTGGACGGTGCCAAGGCCAACGAGCTGCCCGGCGCCGTCTCCGAGGAACTCAAGGAAGACCGCCTCGAACAGTTCATGGCCGTGCAGGCGGAAATTTCCGCCGCCAAGCTGCAACGCAAGATCGGGCGCACCATCAAGGTGCTGGTGGACGAAGCGAACGTCGACGGTGCCGTCGCGCGCTCCGCCGCCGACGCGCCGGAGATCGACGGCAGCGTGCTGATCGCCGACGGGCAGGGCCTCAAGCCGGGCCAGTTCGTCGACGTGGTGGTGGAGGGCGCCAGCGAGCACGACCTGCATGCGCGGCTGGCGCATCCGACGCTCAAGCTCATTTGAAAGTGCGATCAGGGATGGTCGCTTCTGACGATCTGATTACCGACAAAACTCAGCCAGCCCCTCACCGTTCATCCTGAGCGTAGGCCCGCAGGGCCGAAGTCGAAGGGCAGTTGATCGCGAGTCTCGCCATGAACGTCACGGCCGTCGGCGGATGGTTGCGCACAGGGAGGGGCGCATGAAGAAAACCCGCTACTTGGCGCCGCCCCGCGCCGCGGTCGACCCGCAGGTATTCCAGCGGATGCCGTTCGCCGCGTGGCGCGAATATGCCGACCTGATCGAGGGCCACGACTGGCCATCCATCGAAATCCTCAACGCGCGTCGGCCTTCTGGCATGCGCGAGCGCTTCGTTGCGCAAACCCGCGAATTGCTCGTCGACGGTCTGCACTACGAACAGCGCATCGCCGAACGCGGCGAGATTGCCACCCGCGAAAACAACTGGCACGACCTGTTCAACGCCCAGGCCTGGCTGCGCCATCCCGCCTTGAAGCGTGCGCTCAACGCGCGGCAAGTGGCCGAGATCGCGCACATGGGACCGAAGCAACGCTCCCGCGCCCAATACGCGCTCACCCACTTCGACGAAGCCGGCGTGGTGGTCGCGCTGCGCGATCCTGCGCTGCTCGCGCTGTGGGATACTCACGACTGGCATGGCCTGTTCTGGCGCGAGCGCGCGGCGTGGCTGGATGGCCGTATCCGGGTGGAGCTGTTCGGCCATGCGCTGCTGGAACATGCGCTGACGCCGACGCAATTGCTGGTGGGAAAGGCGTTGGTAGTGGCTGGCTCCGACGCATCGCCAGTGGCAGCCATCGACGTCTGTGTGCGAGCGACCAGCGCAGGTGAGGTGTTGTGCGACCCGCTGGAGTTGCGACCCTTGCCCCTGGCCGGCGTGCCCGGCTGGCATCCGGGCAACGAAAGGGAGGCGTTTTGTCGTGAGGCGGCGTGTTTCCGACCGGTGCGAGCCGGGCGCATCTACACGGCCCCCTTGACGCTGGCGAACCGGGCCGGCGGGTGAGAGCATCGCCCGGCGCGCCGACCGGTGCGTTGCGTGCCATCAGGCGTCGGCCTGCAGATACGGTTCTAGGGGGAAGTCCATGAAGATCCGTGCCTTCGTCCGCAACAGCCCTCTCGGTCACGCCGTGGCGGTCGCTACAGACGACTCTTCCAGGGATCTCCCGATTCCACCAAGATCCGGCGGCCGCGGTTCGAGCGTCAACGGCGGCGAATTGCTGCTGGCGGCCTTGGCCACCTGCTACTGCAATGACCTGTTTCGCGAGGCCGGGCATCTCGGGATTGTCCTGGATGAAGTCGAGGTCGCGGTCAGCGCGGATTTTCCCGGGATCGGCCTGAGCGCCGAAAACATCCACTACTCGGCCCGGATCAAATCCGACGCGTCGCAGGACCGGATCGAGGAACTGCTTGCCATGACCGACAAGGTCGCCGAGGTCCACAACACGATCCGTGCCGGCACCTCCGTCACCCTGCAGGAGTGGAGGACACGGCCAGCGCCACTCGACTCACCTGCCTGAGTCGGCATGGGCTCGACTCCCACCTTCCCTTGGGGAGTGCGGGGGCCGAGCGTACGATGTCATGTGGTTCCGCACTGCAGGCTCGCCGACATGCCACAGACCCCATCCCCTGTTTCGAAGAAAAGCCGCATCCAGGGCGCCCTGCTGGGTGCCTTCATCGGCGACGCGCTGGCCCTGGGTCCGCACTGGTACTACGACCTCGATGCGCTGCGGCGCGATTACGGCGACTGGATCAGCGACTACACGGCGCCGAAGCCGGGGCGCTATCACGAAGGCCTGTCGGCGGGCGCCTCGTCGCAGGCGGGCTTCATCCTTGCGCTGACGACGCGCTCGCTGGTGGAGCGCGGCGGCTATGACGAGGCGGACTTTTGTGCGCGGATGGACCGCGAACTGTTCCCGCTGCTGGACGGTACGCCTATGGCGGGGCCGGGTGGCTACACCAGCCAGTCGATTCGCGAGGCCTGGCGCAAGCGCCATGCCGGCCTGCCGTGGGGGCAGGTGGCGGGACTGGCGGACAACACCGAGGCGGCGGAGCGGGTGCTGGCGATCGCGCTGCGCTACGCGGGTGAGCCGGTGCGATTGGCGAAATACGTGAGCAGCAACGTGGCGCTCACCCAGCGCGATCCCACGGTGGGCGCGATGACGCTGGCGTTCGCCGCGGTGCTGGCGCAGCTGGTGAACGGGGTGGCGCTGGACGGGGACTTGTCCGGCCGGCTGATGGGCATGGTGAAGTCCGGCGAGCTGCCGTTCCACACCGTGACCAGCGGCGAGCTGGACGTGCCGCAAGGCGCGGAGGCGCCCTTGCAGGCGGGGCAGTTCGCCTCGCCCGACGCCTTGCTCACGGTGTCGTCCATCGCGCGGGCGGCGCACGATCCCGGCGTCGCCATCGAACCGGCGTCGAAGGTGGGCCTGGTCTACGGCCTGCCGTGCGCGGTGTACCACCAGTTTCCCGCGGCCTACTACCTCGCGGCGCGCTTCCAGGGCGACGTGGAACAGGGTGTGCTCGACGCGGTGAACGCGGGCGGGCAGAACCAGGCGCGCGCCATGCTCACCGGTGCGCTGTGCGGCGCCATCGGCGGGTTGGGGGCGATTCCCGCGCGTTTCATCACGGGGTTGCAGAACGGCGAGGAATACCTGGCGCTGGCGGAAGCGCTGGCGCGGCAGGCGGCTTGAGGGCTGGCGGCGTGGATAGGCGTCACTCGAGTGAGCTTCGGATCACCGTATCGTGCGGCACGCCGTAGGTCGGGATTCATCCCGACGATGCATGCCCGGAGCGCGCGGGTCGGGCTGAAGCCCGACCTACGGCGAACCTGCGGGCTGGCTTTCCGCTGCGTGGATGCATCGCTTGCGCAGCTCACGCCTGGTAGTGCACTTCCACGATCAGGAACCTCGTGCGCCCGCCCGGCAGCTCCGCCTCGAACTCGTCGTCGAGGCGCTTCTTCAGCACCGCGCGGGCCATGGGCGAGTCGATGCTGATCCAGCCCAGCTTCGCGTCGGTCTCGTCGGGGCCGACGATGCGGTAGCGGACTTCCTCGCCGCTGGCGAGGTTCTCCAGCACGATGGTGGCGCCGAAGAACACCGCCTCGCGATCCGAGGGCGTGCCTTCGGCCACCTTGAGCGAGGGAATCCGCTTGCTGAGGTAGCGTACGCGGCGGTCGATCTCGCCGAGCTGCTTCTTGCGGTAGGTGTATTCCGCGTTCTCGGAGCGGTCGCCTTCGGCGGCCGCGGCGGCGAGTGCCTTCACCACTTCGGGGCGCAGCGTGTGCCACAGGTGGTCCAGCTCGGCCTTGAGTTTCTCGAAGCCGGCGCGGGTGATGATCGCGGTGGAGCGGGGAGCGGGCGGGCGCCAGCGGCTCATGGGCTGGCCTCGTCGCGGCCGGGGCCGCGCAGCAGCCGCCACGCGGCGGCGAGCAGCCAGGCCAGGATCAGCAGGATCAACAGCTTCTGGCTGAGGCCGCGAGGCAGGGTGCGCCAGAACGCCTGCACCCACAGCAGCACGAAGCAGAGCGCGGCCCAGGCGAAGGCGAGGCGGAACCAGCGTCGCCAGTGCGCGTCGCCGCGCAGTCGCCAGCTTTGCAGCAGCATCGCGGTGGCGGTGCACAGGAACGCGGCCTGCGCCGCCACGCCATGCACGTAGCCGTGCAGGGTGGGTGGCCGGTTCCAGGTGTCGGTATGGGCAAGCGCGGTGACGGCCAGCGCGATGCCGCCCGCCACGAACAGCAGCAGCGGTGCCGCACTGCGCGCCGCGGGCGACAGCGTGCGATACGCGCTTGCGCCGAGCAGCGCCAGGGCGAGCGCCATCGCGTCGTAGCCGGCGCGCACCATCCCGCCCCACGGGCCGATCAGGTAGTAGCTGTTCGGCACCCGCGTCCAGTCGAGCTCGGGTCGCAGGTACTGTGCCGCGAGGCCGGTGGCGAGGAAGGCGAGCATGCCGGCGAGGGCGATGGCCGCCGCGAGCCTGGAAAAGAGCCGCCTCCCCTGCATGGACGTCATGCCCGCGCAAGCGGGCATCCATCGGGAAAGCAACCTGGATTCCCGCTTGCGCGGGAATGACGACAGAACAAGAGGATCTCTTGGTTCGCTCACATGCCACCCGCCAGTTGGTGCTGCAGGGCGGCGATGTCGTCGCGCTGCGGGTGGTCGGGCCAGGCGGCGGCGAGTTTCTGCAGCAGGACGATCGCTTCGGCACGCCGCTCGGGCTGCGTGGCCAGCAGGCGTGCCACCAGCAGGCCGTAGTGCGGCGCCTGCGCTTCGCGCGGCCAGTGCGCGAGGTAGCCGCGGCCCAGGTGGATGGCGAGGCGCTCCATGCCGAGGCGCGCGGCGAGGTCGGCCAGTTCGCCGCAGGTGCGCGGGTCGTCGGGCACGAAGGCGGGGTCGATGGTGCAGCATTCCTGCAGCACGCCCAGTGCGCGGCGCGCTTCGTTCTGCGCGATCAGCGCGGCGATCCAGATCTGGCCATGCACCAGCAGGTCGTCGCGCAGACCCTGGCGGCGCAGCAGTTCACGGTAGAGCTGGTGCACCGGCGCCGGCGCGTTGTGCTGGCGCAGGCGGTCGGCCAGCTGATGCAAGGCGGCGACCGGATCGCTCGCGGCGAGCGCACGCGCCTCGTCGACGAGGCGGCTGTCCTCGTCCTGGCCCAAGGCCTTTGCCAGTTGCGGCGCCTCGGGCACCAGGCCAAGGCGCTCGTGATGCAGGTGGATCAGCGCGCCCATCAGGTGGAAGGCCAGCACGATCAGGTACGTGCTGGCGAAGGCGAACAGCGGCAGCGCGAGGAAGCGCGGCAGCAGGTGCGAGCCGAGCGAGGCCAGCACGATCAAGAGGCCGAGCAGCAGATTGATCGCCACGGGCACCAGGTAGACCGGGCCGAACGTGTTGACCACGCGTATCCAGTTCAGCGGGTTGAGCGCCAGCGCCAGGTTGCCGTCGAAGGCCAGCGACATGTCCACCGCCGGCAGCGCCAGCGCGGCCACCACCAGCACCGGCCACAGCGCGCGCGGAAAGAACACCACCGCCAGCACGCACAGCGCCACCAGCAGCAGGTGGATCGCGGTGAGCCCCCAGCCGCTGGCGCCGTTGCCCTCGCTGCCCACGTCCGGCGGGTCGGCGTAGCCGTGGGCGGTGTGCAGCAGGCAGTCGGCGGCATAGCGCCAGGTGGCAGCCCACACCAGCAGGCTGGCCAGCGTGCCGACGGCGGGCAGGAAGCCCGCGTAGTGCGCCAGCGTCAGCGCGGTGCAGGTGGCCAGCCCGGCACCGCGCAGCGGATAGCCGAAGCCGGCGACGAGGCGTTCGCCGAACGGCGTGTCGGCGGCGACGGTTTCGATGCGCGGCATGGAGCTGACTCTCACTCAGCGCTTGCCGCCGAAGATGCCGCCCAGCACGCCGCGCAGGATCTGCCGGCCGAGCTGGTTGCCCATGGTGCGCACCACTTGTTTGCCCATGGTCTCGATCATGCCTTGCCGGCGCTTGGTGCCGAACAGTGCGTCGTGCACGGCGCCGCCCCAGGCCGAGCCGCCGTTGCCGTCTTTCGCCGGCGTTCCGGCGGCGACGGCGTTCGCATCGGCGGCCTTGTCTTCCGCGCGTTTGGCGAGGATCTCGGCGGCGGATTCGCGGTTGACGGCGGTGTCGTATTTGCCGCCCACCGGCGAGCGCTGGCGCACGGTGGCGCGTTCGGCGTCGGCGATCGCGCCGATGCGGCAGCACGGCGCGGTCACCAGCACCTGCTCAACCGGCGAAGGCACGCCGCCGTCGCGCAGGGTGGAGGCCAGTGCCTCGCCCACGCCGAGCTGGCCGATCGCCGCGGTGACGTCGAGCTTCGGGTTCGGCGCGAAGGTCTGCGCCGCCGCCTTCACCGCCTTCTGGTCGCGCGGGGTGAACGCGCGCAGCGCGTGCTGCACGCGGTTGCCGAGCTGGCCCAGGATGTTCGCGGGCACGTCGTCGGGGTTCTGCGAGCAGAAGTACACGCCCACGCCCTTGGAGCGGATCAGCCGCACCACCTGCTCCACGCGCTGCAGCAGCGCCGGCGGCGCGTCGTCGAACAGCAGGTGCGCCTCGTCGAAGAAGAACACCAGTTTCGGCTGGTCGAGGTCGCCCACTTCGGGCAACTGCTCGAACAGCTCGGACAGCAGCCACAGCAGGAAGGTGGAGTAGAGCCGCGGCTTCAGGATCAGCTGATCGGCGGCGAGGATGTTGATGACACCGCGGCCGCTCATGTCCTGGCGCATCAGGTCGGCCAGTTCCAGCGCGGGCTCGCCGAAGAAGGCGTTGGCGCCATCCTGCTCCAGCTGCAGCAGGGCGCGCTGCACGGCGGCGAGGCTGGTCTTGCCGATCAGGCCGTAGTGGGCGGAGATGTCCTTGCTGTTGTCCGCCGCGAAGGCGAGCAGGGCGCGCAGGTCGTCCAGGTCCAGCAGCAGCCAGCCGTTGTCGTCGGCCAGCTTGAACACGATCTCCAGCACGCCCTGCTGGGTGTCGTTCAACTCCAGCACGCGGCCGAGCAGGGCGGGACCCATCTCGCTCACGGTGGCGCGCACCGGGTGGCCCAGTTTGCCGTAGAGATCCCAGAAGATCACCGGGTTGGCCTGCGGCTTCCAGTCGGCGAGCTGCAGCTTGGCAAGCCGCGCCTTGAGCCTGTCGCCCGGCTCGCCCGCGGCCATCGCCAGGCCGGCGAGGTCGCCCTTGGCGTCGGCGAGGAAGCAGGGCACGCCCAGCTTCGAGAAGCCTTCGGCCAGCACCATCAGCGAGACGGATTTGCCGGTACCGGTGGCGCCCGCGATCATGCCGTGGCGGTTGCCGTAGCGCGGTTCGAGCACGACGCTGGCGTGGTCGTTGCGGCCGATCAGGATGTCGGTCATGGGAGTCCCTTCGTTGCGGTCGAATCCGATTGTAGCCAGCCGTTGCCGAAGATCGGTTCATTGAGTCCGTCGGTGCCGCGGGCTATGGTGTCCGCTTTTCGTCGGATGGTTTTGCTCATGCGGTCTGTTCGTGTCGTTCGATCCCTGCGCCTGGCGCCGCTGGCGGCGGCCTTCGGCTTGCTGGCCGCCTGTGCAGGCACGGGCGGCAGCAAGCCGCCGGCGACGGTGGCTGCGCTGTACACCCGGCTCGACCAGGCCACCCAGGGTTACCAGGCCGCGCTGCAGCAGATCCGCGCCGGCAACGACGCGGCGGGACAGCAGACGCTGGGCCAGGCGCTGGACACGCTGAAGAGCGCCTCGGTGCAATGCGGCAGCACCGCCGGTTGCGACCCGCAACGTTTCTTTTCCGCCTACGACCGCATGTTGCGCCTCAAGGACGGCAGCTTCATCGGCGACGAGACTCCCGACGACGAACCGCAGACCGGCATGGCGCTGGACCAGCGCGGCGCCGCGACCCTGCCCGAGGCGCAGCGCAGCGTGACCTTGCTGCACGGCCAGAAGCTGTCCGAGCTGATCGCGATGAACGGCGCGGTGAAGGCCGCCTTGCAGATGTGGCTGACCCAGTGGCGGCCGAACCTGATCGATGCCTGGATCAACTACCAGTACCTGCGCAGCGAGATGTGGCCGCAGTACAAGAACGCCGACCTGCCCGAGGCGCTGCTGTTCGGCATCATGGCCAAGGAGTCCGGCGGCAAGGTGCATGCGGTGTCGCGCTCCGGCGCGGCCGGCCCGCTGCAGTTCATGTACGCCACCGGCATGCGTTTCGGCCTCACCAACTACAACGGCTTCGACCTGCGCTTCGATCCGGCCGCCTCGGCGCGCGCCAACGCCGAGTACATGAACGAGCAGCTCAAGGTGTTCAACGACAACCTGGAGCTGACGCTGGCGGCCTACAACGGCGGCGAAGGGCGGATGAAGCGGCTGGTGGGGCCGGATACCTCGGTGAGCTTCTACGACCCGCGCATCTACGGCCAGTTGTCGCAGGAGACTCGCGACTACGTGCCCTCGGTTCTGGCGGCGGCGTGGCTGTTCCTGCATCCGGACAGCTACAACCTGCGCTTCCCGAAGATCGACGGCGTACCCGGCAGCATCACGCTGAAGCGAGCCGCCTCGCTCGACGAGCTCACCGTGTGCTTGGGCTCGGCGGGCGGCATGGAGGAGGGCTGGTTCCGCACCTTGCGCAACCTCAACCCGCGGCTGGATCCGCAGCAGGAGCAGCCGGCCGGCGCAGTGCTGCAGGTGCCGAAGCTGCTGGAGCATTCCTACGCCTCGCGCTGCGTGGACGGGCCGTGGCCGATCCTCGCCGCCGACCTGCACAACGCGGCCGCGCCGGTGGTGGCCGCTCCGCCGCCGCCACCGCCCAGCCCTGCGAAGATTCGTCGCTACAAGGTGCGCCACGGCGACACCCTGGTCGGCATCGTGCGCCAGCTGCGCTGCTCCAGCGTGCAGGAGCTTGCCGAGATGAACCACCTGCGCCACCACCATATCTCGGTGGGGCAGGAGTTGAAGGTGCCGGAGTGCCGCTGAAGCCGCCGTCCGGCGACTGACGCTCAGGCGGTGGCGCCGACGCGCATCCAGTCCTTGACCGGGTCGGCCGGGCGATGCAGGCGCTTCAGCTCGTTCAGCAGCCGCAGCACCGCCAAGTGCTGCAGCTGCAGGCGATCCTGCGGCGAGTGCTTGGTCTCGTGGTAGGCCACGGCCAGCCACAGCGCGATGCCGCGCAGCGCCACCTCGGGATTGTCCGAACGTGCCCGCTCGTAGCCGGCGCCGGTGCCCTGACCCCAAGGCAGGTAGCGCGCCTCCGGCGAGGTGCCGTACAGGTGCGGGTATTCGCTGCGCGAAGCCTGGCCGATTTCGCGCAGGGTGAGCACGCTCAACTGGGCGCGGCTGCGCTGGGGCAGGGCACGCACGCTGCGCTCGATCTCGCGCAACTGGCGGGTGAGCTGGTGTGCACGGAGGAAGGCGATGGCCGGGCTGAGCAGCTGCATGGAATCCTCGTCCCCTGACACCGCGACAGGTGCGGCAATGGCGGGAGGATAGTGGGCGGCCGGCACATGAGGCGCCCAATGCGTCACAAAATGACGTGTCGCGTCAGTTTGTGCGCGCGAGTTGCCCCAGTCGCTGGCCCACCTGCACGGCCTGCTGCGATTGCAGTGCGTCCAGTTCGGCCGTGCCTTCGGGCAGCAGCACGATCACGGTGGAGCCCATGTTGAAGCGTGCCATCTCGGCGAAGTCCGCCAGCGTGACGTTCTGGCCATCGAAGGACTTGCGCCGGATCGACGACGCATAGGGCGGAATCACCAGCCCGTCCCACACCGTGGCCACCGAGGACACCAGGATCGCGCCTACCATCACCACCACGAACGGGCCGTGTTCGCCCTCGAAATGGCAGACCAGCCGCTCGTTGCGCGCAAACAGCCGCGGAATCGCCGCCACCGCGAACGGTGCCACGCTGAAGATGCGCCCCGGCACGTGCACGGTTTCCTTCAGCGTGCCGGCCAGCGGCATGTGCACGCGATGGTAGTCGCGCGGCGACAGGTACACGGTGACGAAGCGGCCGTTGCGGTAGGGCGCGGCGGCGGCCTCGTCGCCCAGCAGTTCCGCGGCGCTGTAGTCCTGCCCCTTGGCCTGGAAGATGCGCCCGTCGACGATCCGTCCGGCCTGGCTGATGCGGCCATCGGCGGGCGAGAGCAGGGCGGCCGGGTCGGCATCGGCCTGGCGTGCGCCGGGCTTCAGCTTGCGGGTGAAGAAGGCGTTGAAGTGCTGGTAGGCGAAGGGATCCGGTTGCGCCGCCTCGGCCATGTTCACGCCGTAGTTGCGCACGATGGTGCCGATCAGCCAGTTCTTCCACGGCGCGAAGGTCCAGCGTGTGCCCCAGTAGACCAGGCGCGACAGGAAGCGGTGCGGAAGGATGTATTGCAGCAGGATCTTGAAAGTCATCCGGCGAAGTATACGGGGCGCGGGCTTATAATCGCCGGCCAACTTGCCGCCATCGAACCGCCGTGACCGCCGAACTCGCCACCATCATCGATTTCATCCGCTACGGCGCCAGCCGCTTCTCGGCGGCCGGGCTGACCTTCGGCCACAGCCACGACAACCCGATCGACGAGGCCACCCACCTGGTGCTGGCCAGCCTGCACCTGCCGCCGGACATCCCGCCGGCCTACGGCGCGGGCCGGCTCACGTCCGAGGAGCGTACGAGCGTGCTGGCGCTGATCGAGCGCCGCGTCAACGAGCGCCTGCCGGTGGCCTACCTCGTCGGCGAAACCTGGTTCGCGGGGCTGAAGTTCAAGAGCGACCGCCGCGCCCTGGTACCGCGCTCGCCGATTGCCGAACTGATCGAGTCGGGCTTCGCGCCGTGGCTGGACGAGCGTCACGTGGAGCGCGCACTGGACCTGTGCACGGGCTCGGGCTGCATCGGCATCGCGATGGCCGAGTACAACCCGGACTGGCGCGTGGACATCGTCGACATCAGCGACGACGCGCTGGCGCTGGCGCGCGAGAACATCGTGTTCCAGCACGTCGAGTCGCGCGTCGAGGCGGTGAAGTCCGACCTGTTCGAGGGCGTGCGCGGGCGCAGGTACGACCTGATCGTGTCGAACCCGCCCTACGTCACCGAGGACGAGTACACCGCGCTGCCCGGCGAATACGCCCACGAACCCAAGCTGGGCCTCACCTCGGGCGTGGACGGTCTGGACATCTGCCTGCGTATCCTCGATGAAGCCGCCGACCTGCTGACCGACGATGGCTTGCTGATTGTCGAGGTGGGCGAGAGCGAGCACGCGCTGGCGGCGCTGCTGCCGGAAGTGCCGTTCGTGTGGATCGAGTTCCAGGTAGGGCAGATGGGCGTGTTCGCGCTGGAGCGACGCGACCTGATCGAGCACAAGGCGGCAATCCGTGCCGCCGCGGCCGCGCGCCGCTGAGACCATGGAACTCGAAACGGCGCGGCTGCGACTGGATGCGCTGCGGGAGGGCGACGCCGAGGCCTTGTTCCGCTATCGCGCCGATCCCGAGGTTTGTCGTTATCAGAGCTGGCGCCCGGCCATCTTGGCCGATGCCGGGCGTTTCATCAGGGATCAATCGGCGATGGCCGCGCCATCGCAAGGCCAGTGGTTCCAGCGTGCCATCCGCCAACGCGACGACGGCGTGTTGATCGGCGACGTCGGCTTCTGCCTTGCCGATGCACAAGCCGAATTCGGCATCACGCTGGCGCCCGCTGCTCAAGGCAAGGGCTACGCCCGTGAGGCGCTACATGCATTGCTCGACTGGCTGTTCGGCGAGCAGGGCATTCATCGCGTGCATGCGTCGGTCGATCCGCGCAACGCACCAAGCGTGGCGCTGCTGTGGGCCATGGGCATGCGCAAGGAAGCCCATTTCCGCGAAAGCCTGCGGCTTCATGACGAGTGGGTCGATGACGTCGTTTTCGGGCTGCTGGCGAGCGAATGGCCCGATGTCGCCGGCCAGAGCGCAGGGATTGCTGCATTGCGGTAAGCTGTAGCGGTTTTCTTTGGACGTCCAAACCCGTGTCAAGCAATTCCTTCGGCAAGCTCTTCACCGTCACCACCTTCGGCGAAAGCCACGGGCCGGCCATCGGCTGCGTGATCGATGGCTGTCCGCCGGGGCTGGCGATCACGCCGGAGGAATTCCGCCGCGACCTCGATCGCCGTGCCACCGGCAAGAGCCGCCACACGTCGCAGCGACGCGAGGCGGACGAGGTGGAGATCCTCTCCGGGGTGTACGAGGGCAAGACTACTGGCACGCCGATCGCACTCTTGATCCGCAACACGGACCAGCGCAGCAAGGACTACGGCGACATCGCCTCGACCTTCCGCCCCGGCCATGCCGACTACACCTACTGGCAGAAATACGGCATCCGCGACCCGCGCGGCGGCGGACGCTCCTCGGCGCGCGAAACCACCATGCGCGTGGCCGCCGCGGTGGTCGCGAAGAAATGGCTGGCCGAGCGCTACGGCGTGCGCGTGCGCGGCTACCTCGCCCAGCTGGGCAGCATTGCGCCGGCGGGCTTCGACTGGGATGCGGTCGAGCAGAACCCGTTCTTCTGGCCCTGTGCCGAACAGGTGCCGGCGCTGGAAAAGGCCATGGACGCGCTGCGCAAGTCCGGCGATTCGGTGGGCGCGCGAGTGACCGTGGTGGCCGAGGGCGTGCCGCCGGGCTGGGGCGAGCCGGTCTACGGCAAGCTGGACGGCGACCTCGCCAGCGCGCTGATGTCGATCAATGCGGTGAAGGGCGTGGAGATCGGCGACGGTTTCGCCGCGGTCGCGCAGCATGGCAGCGAGCATCGCGACGAAATGCGTTTGGACGGCTTTACGTCCAATCATGCCGGTGGCATCCTTGGCGGCATCAGCACGGGGCAGGCGGTGGTCGCCTCGATCGCGCTGAAGCCCACCTCCAGCATCCTGATCCCAGGCCACAGCGTGAACCTGGCCGGCGAGCCGGTCGAGGTGGTCACCAAGGGTCGACACGACCCCTGTGTCGGCATCCGCGCCACGCCGATCGCCGAGTCGATGATGGCGCTGGTGCTGTTGGACCATGCTTTGCGCCACCGTGCGCAATGCGGCGACGTGGGCGTGGTGCAGCCGCGCATCGTCTGAAGGCAGCCGGAGGATGGGTCATGGTGACATTGTCGAAGCTTGAGCACGCCCCGTTGCGGGACGCCCTCAGCGACGCGATCCGTTACTGGGAGCGGCGCCGCATCGCCTTCAACCTGCTGTTGGCCGCCGTCGTTATCGGATGGGTCGTGGCGGCCTGGCCGTACTTCCGCGCCGCGCTGACGTTTGAACCGGTGCTGGCGCTGGTCGTGCTGGCGGTGCTGGCCAATGCCTGTTACTGCGCGGCCTACCTGGTCGACTTGCCGATGCAGTGCTCGGCGTACCGGGCGGCCTGGCGCCGTCGGCGCTGGATGCTGTGGACGTTCGGCACCCTGTTCGCGATGGCCTTGGCGTACTACTGGATGGCCGACGAGATCTATCCCGCCGTGCGCGCCATGGCGGGGGCGTGACGGATGCCGATGCGGCCGCGTGTATGGGTTTCGCGCCCCACCTTCGATGACGTGATCGCGCGGCTGCAGCCGCATTTCGAGGTGAGGGCCGAGTCGGTGGAGACGAAGTTCGGCCCAGCCGAGCTGGCTGCGAAGCTGGCCGATTGCGACGCCGCCATCGTGGGCCTGAAGGAGCACGTGGGCGCGGCCGAGCTGGCGGGCGCGAAGCGCTTGCGCATCGTGGCCAACCTCGCCGTGGGCTACGACAATCTCGACCTCGCCGCGCTCGGTGCCGCCGGGATCGCGGCCAGCAACACCGCCGACGTGCTCAACGAGAGTGTGGCCGACTACGCCTGGGCGCTGCTGCTGGGCGCGTCGCGGCGCATGGGTGCCGCCGAGCGCTGGCTGCGCGCGGGGCATTGGCACACCACCGAATTCAAGGGCTGGCTGGGCACCGACGTGCGCGGCCGCACGCTGGGCATCCTGGGCATGGGTCGCATCGGCCAGGCGATCGCGCGGCGCGCGCAGGGTTTCGGCATGCCGGTGCTCTATCACAACCGCTCGCGCCTGCCCGAGGCCGTCGAGCGCGAATGCCGCGCCCGCCTCGTGGACAAGGCCACCCTGCTGTGCGAGTCCGACTGCCTCATGCTGGTGCTGCCGTTGACGCCGGAAACCCGCCACGCCATCGGCGCCGCCGAGCTGGCGCAGATGAAGCCCACTGCGGTGCTGGTGAACGTGGCGCGCGGTGGCATCGTGGACGACGCGGCGCTGGCCGCCGCGTTGCGCGAAGGCCGGCTCGCCGCCGCCGGCCTGGACGTGTTCGAAGGCGAGCCGCGGGTG
>Ga0209455_1000259_pt1 | contig 61221 bp, 58 predicted proteins | sample AraplaCol_mCL_r2_FD_184275 | JGI IMG/M metagenome (GOLD analysis project Ga0209455, IMG submission 184275) | Arabidopsis root microbial communities from North Carolina, USA - plate scrape CL_Col_mCL_r2 (SPAdes) (version 2) | ecosystem: Host-associated > Plants > Roots > Endosphere | place: USA... | reverse complement strand
CCGCGATCTCGCCGTGTTCAAGGCGATCGGCGACGAAGCCCTGCCGGTGATGGCACAGGCGCGTGCCGCGGGGAAAAGACTTCGCATCTGGTCGGCGGGCTGCTCGACCGGGCAGGAAGTCTATTCGCTCGCTTTCCTCTTCTCGAACCAGAAGGCGGCCTGGGACGATTGGCAGATCGACATCCTTGGCACCGACGTCTCGCCTCAGGCGGTCGCGCAGGCGCGCAACGGCACCTATTCGCAGTTCGAGGTGCAGCGCGGGCTGCCGATCACCGATCTGATCGGGCGCTTCGACCAGGAAGGCGACGATTGGCGGATCCGCTCGATGCTCAAGGCGCGGACCAATTTCATGGTCCACAATCTACTCGAGCTTCCACCGGCAGGGCGCTTCGACATCATCCTGTGCCGCAACGTATTGCTCTATTTCTCGGCCGAACGTCGCCGCGCGGTGCTCGATCGGTTGGCGAGCGCGATTGCCTCCGATGGCATGCTCGTCCTGGGGGCAGGGGAGACGGTGCTCGGCCAGACCGACGCGTTCGTGCCGGACATGCAACTGCGCGGAATCTATCGTCCAAGAGCCTGATCGGAGTTGGTGGAAATGCTCCGAAGTTCCGCCAATTTCGTGAATCAGGCGACCAATAGCCCCCGCCGCCTGAAAAAGCTGACGGGAGCCTGCGCAGGCGTTATGCGTCCCGCGGCATGACCGACGGCATTATCGAGCGCCCTTCGCCCAACTTCGACGCGCGCAAGCTGCCGATCTCGATGATTGTCGTCCATTATACGGGCATGGTCGACGCAGCCTCCGCGCTCGATCGGCTCACCGATCCGGAAGCCAAGGTTTCCAGCCATTACCTGATCGCAGAGGACGGGCAGGTCTATCGTCTGGTCCATGAGACCAAGCGAGCCTGGCATGCGGGCAAGGCGCATTGGCGCGGGATCGACGACGTCAATTCGGCTTCGATCGGGATCGAACTGGTCAATCCCGGTCATGAGAATGGCTATCGCCCCTTTGCCGAACAGCAGATGGAGGCGTTGATCCCGCTGATGGCGGGAATCGCGCGCCGCTACGGTATTACGCGCGGCAATATCGTGGGCCATTCGGATGTCGCGCCCGCGCGCAAGAACGATCCGGGAGAATTGTTCGACTGGGAACGGCTTGCCCGCTTCCGGCTCGCGCTGCCGCGGCCCAATCGATATCTCACCGATCCCTTGTGGAGCGACGCCAGCTTCCTGCTCGCTCTCGAACGCTTCGGCTACGACGTGGTCGATAGCGAAGCTGCGGTGCGCGCCTTCCAGCGTCGTTTCCGCCCCAATCGTATCGACGGCGTCATCGATGGCCAGTGCCGGGCCATCCTGCTTTCTTTGCTGACGGGCGGCGATAAGGGGGCGGAGACGCGCCAGGGCCGCAAGGGCTGACTTAACCGAACTTCGCTGTTATGCGCCGCTTCGCCAGAGGGCCGGGCGGCCGCCGGTGCGCAAGCACGGGAGGAAAGTCCGGGCTCCGCAGAGTGACGGTGCCGGGTAACGCCCGGCGGGGCGCGGGGAGACCTTCGCCTTAGGGATAGTGCAACAGAAAGCAGACCGCGACGGCTTCGGCCGCGTAAGGGCGAAAGGGTGCGGTAAGAGCGCACCGCGTTTCCGGTAACGGCGACGGCACGGTAAACCCCACCGGGAGCAAGACCGAGTAGGGACGGCATATGGGGTGACTCGCCCCCGTCGTCCGGGTTGGTTGCTTGAGGCGGCGTGCGAGCGTCGTCCTAGAGGAATGGTCGCCCATCCAGTTTCGGCTGGTGGACAGAACCCGGCTTACAGGCCCTCTGGCAAATTTTTCCGCGTTTCCGGCCATGGCCTATTTACGCTGAATCCCTATGTAGGCCCGATGGCGCGTTCGACCCGATCCAATGACTGGGGATTCCCCCGCTGGCGCGGCTATGGCAGCGAGCGCGGCGCGACCCAGGTGCGCCTGTGCGACCGCGATGGCTGCGACAAACCCGGTGACCGGCCCGCGCCCAAATCGCCCAACAGCCCCGAACGCTGGTATTTCTGCGAGGAGCATGCCGGCGAATACAATCGCAACTGGGACTATTTCCAGGGCCTGAGTGCAGAGGAAGCGGCCGCGCGCGAGGCGAACGAGCGGCGCGACGGCTCGGGCTTTGCCGATGCCAAATATTATGGCTGGGGCGGACCAGGCGACGGCAGCCGGTCGCGCGACGAGATGCGCGCGCTTGGTGTTCTGGAGCTCGAAAGCGACGCCAGCTTCGAAGATATCAAGCTGGCATGGCGTCGGCTCGCAAAGGCCAATCATCCCGACGTGCGGCCCGACGATGCCGAGGCGGCCGAGCGCTTTCGCGCGGTGCAGGCGGCGTGGGACGTGCTCCGTCAGGCCGAGGAGCGACGCGCGGCGTGATCCTCGATCTGCCCGCCAGATGGCGCGCTTCGATCCTGGTCTGCGCCAAATGCGAAAAGAAGCTCGATAAGAAGGGCTTCGGGCCGAAGGGCGACAAACGCCTGTCCAAATTGCTGCGCAAGCGCTTCGGCGGAGGCTGGGGACGGAAGGCCAGGATCGGCGTGATCTCGACCGGCTGCCTCAAAGTGTGCCCGCGCTACGCGGTGACCGTGATCGACGCCGCGCGGCCGAAAGACTGGCTGATCGTCCAGGCGGGCACGCCGATCGAGCAGGTCGAGGCGAAGCTCGGCCTGAGCGAACCCGAAGCGACAGCGGCGGAATAGCCGTCCTCGTCACTGATTGCTTTGCTGCGCTCGCAGTGACCACCTGCTGTCAGGCGTATCGTTTCGCGGTCTCGCGGATCAAGGCGATCATGTTGGGAATGCCCTGCGTCCGGTTCGACGAGAGCTGGCGTGTCAGCTCGAACGGGGCGAGTGCGCCTTCGATATCGACCGCACCGATTTCGGCGGGCATGCCGTCCTGCACCGTCAGCAGCACCAAAGCGATGATCCCCTTGGTGATCGCGGCATTGCTGTCGGCAAGGAAATGGAGTCGCCCATCGTCGGTCCGCGTCGGATAGACCCAGACCGACGCGGAACAGCCGCGCACGAGCGTGGCGTCGGTCTTGAGCGCTTCGGGCATAGCCTCGAGGTCGCGGCCAAGTTCGATCAGCAGGCGATAGCGGTCGTCGGCGTCGAGAAATTCATAGTCTTCGAGCAGGTCGTCGATGCGGGACATGGTTCGCGCGGCTAGCAGAGCCTTTATGCGTTCGGAAGACTGGACGCGCGGGGTTTTGCTACGCTAGGGGGCACTCGCAGTGCGGGTGTGGTGAAACTGGTAGACGCGCCGGACTCAAAATCCGGTTCCGCAAGGAGTGTCGGTTCGAGCCCGACCACCCGCACCACCTTCTTCCTATAAGACATGAAAACGGGCGACGGATTGCTCCGCCGCCCGCTTCGCTTCTTGTATTGGGTCCGCTGCGTTAGTCGCAATATTGGACCCGGACATAGCGGCGCGCGTAGCCGTCCCAACGCCAGTCGCTGCGGCAGTAAGGGCCGCCATAATAATAGCCCGGAGGCGGGGGCGGCGGGGCATAATAAGCCGGGCCGTAGTCGTAATAATCGCGCCCGTAATAGCCGCGGTCGCTGCTCGCGATCGCGGCGCCCGCGGCCAGGCCGAGAATGCCCGCCGCCACGGCGGTGCCGCCACCATGATAATGATGGTAATAGCCACCATGCCAGCCGCCATAATAGCGCGCCTCGGCCGGAGCCGCCGCGCCCAGGGTGACGCCGCCCAGGGCCAGCGCCGCAGCGGTCGCAGTCAAGATCTTACGCATGACAAACATCTCCAAAACTGCCCGGTGGTCTCCTCTCCACCTTGCCCGTCGTTTTAGACTGAGTCGTCTGAACCGACGGGGAATCAGATGTTTATCGAACGTTCACCGTAACAAGACGCTGCTCGGCTCGTCGCGTTTTGCTCTGCGGTTGGCAGCGCGCATGTCTATCCTGTAGAGGCTCGGGCGATGGTGCGTACGCTGCTTAAAGAGGCCCCGTTCTTCGAGGACAAGAACCGTGCCTTCTGGACCCTCCAGTCGGCGGGGTGGGCGGGCTATTTCATGCTGCGCGTGCTGACCGGCGTCGCCAATGGCTTCACCTGGCTCAACGTGGTCCCGATCGCGGTCGCGACCGCCACCGGCTATTCGCTGACTTTGCTGATGTCCGCTGCCTATCGCCGGTTGTTCCATACGCGGCCGATCATCACCTGGGGCGGGTCGATGATCATCGTGATCGTCGCTTCGGTGGTCTATTCCTCGATCGACACCTGGTCGCACGCGACCTTCTACCGCAACGGGCCGCTGCCCGAGGGCATCCAGCTCCTGTCCGCGATCCTCCTCGACTTCGCTCTGCTCGCGGCCTGGTCGGCGCTCTATTACGGCATCAATTTCTACATCCTGGTCGAGGAGCAGCGCGATCAGCTGCTCCGGCTGGAAAGCCAGGCCTCGTCCGCGCAGCTGGCGATGCTGCGCTACCAGCTCAATCCGCACTTCCTGTTCAACACTTTGAATTCGATCTCGACCTTGGTGCTCTTGAAGCAGACCGAGCGCGCCAACGCGATGCTGTCGCGCCTGTCCTCTTTCCTGCGCTACACGTTGGTAAGCGAGCCGGAGGGCGAGGTGCCGGTGTCGAAGGAGATCGAGACGCTCAAACTCTATCTCGATATCGAGAAGATGCGTTTCGAGGAACGGCTGCGCACCAGCTTCGACGTCGATCCCGCCGCGGCGCAGGCCTGCATCCCGTCGCTGCTGCTTCAGCCGCTGGTCGAGAATGCGATCAAATATGCGGTCACGCCCAAGGAAGAGGGTGCGGATATCGCGGTTGGCGTCCGTCGTTTGGGCAATCGCGTTCATATCACGGTCAGCGACAGCGGCCCAGGATCGCAAGCAGGGCAATATGACGGCGGGGCTTCGACGACTTCCTCGACCGGCGTAGGCCTGGCGAACACGCGGGATCGGCTGGCGCAGGCTTATGGCGCCGACCATCGGTTCGAAACCGAGGCTGGTCCCAACGGGTTCACCGTAACGATCGAGATACCATATCAGTCGAACACGACGAGGGCCTGATTAGATGACCATCCGCACCATCCTGGTCGACGACGAATCCTTGGCTATCCAGGGCCTGCAACTCCGTCTCCAGGCGCACGAGGATGTCGAGATCATCGACACCTGCACCAACGGCCGCGAGGCGATCCGTTCCATCAAGACGCACAAGCCCGATCTTGTCTTCCTCGACATTCAGATGCCGGGCTTCGACGGCTTCTCCGTCGTGCAGGGCCTGATGGAGGTCGAGCCGCCGTTATTCGTCTTCGTGACCGCCTATAGCGACCATGCGCTGCGCGGGTTCGAGGCGGGCGCGGTCGATTATCTTATGAAGCCGGTCGAGAATGAGCGGCTGGCCGATACGCTGGAGCGCGTGCGCCAGCGCCTGTCCGAAAAGCGTGCGCACGAGGAAGTGGCGCAGCTCAAGGAAGTGATCGCGGAACATGCGCCCGAGCAGGTCGAGGCGATGCCCGACAGCGCCGATGCGCATGCTTCCAGCCGCTACGAGAAGCTGATCAACATCAAAGATCGCGGGCAGATTTTCCGCGTTGACGTGGATTCGATCGAGCGGATCGACGCCGCCGGCGATTATATGTGCATCTATACCGGCGATAATACGCTCATCCTGCGCGAGACGATGAAGGATCTGGAAAAGCGCCTCGATCCGCGCCGCTTCCAGCGCATCCACCGCTCGACCATCGTCAATCTCGACCTGGTCAAGCAGGTCAAGCCGCACACCAATGGCGAATGCTTCCTGGTGCTGGGCTCGGGCGCGCAGGTGAAGGTCAGCCGTTCCTACCGCGACGTGGTGGCACGCTTCGTCCACTGAAATCCTCCCCGGAACGGGGAGGGGGACCGCGCGTAGCGCGGTGGAGGGGGCGTGCGGCAAAGGGGTTGCCTAGCGGCGATCCCCCTCCACCATGCTGCGCATGGTTCCCCTCCCCGCGAGCGGGGAGGATAGGATCAGCCGAAGCGACCGGTCACATAATCGCGCGTGCGGCGCGAGCGTGGGTTCGAGAAGATGTCCGCGGTCGGGCCGAATTCGATCATGCGGCCGAGGAACATGAAGCCGGTATAGTCCGAGATGCGGCTCGCCTGCTGAAGGTTGTGGGTGACGATCACGATCGTCACGTCCTTCTTGAGTTCGACCAGGGTCTGTTCGAGCTTGGCGGTCGAAACCGGGTCGAGCGCCGAGGCCGGCTCGTCGAGCAGCAGGATTTCGGGCTGCACCGCGATGCCGCGCGCAACGCACAGGCGCTGCTGCTGGCCGCCCGACAGGCCCAGGCCCGACGAATGGAGCTTGTTCTTCACTTCGTCCCACAAAGCCGCGCGCGTCAGCGAACGCTCGACGATGTCGTCCATCTCCGCCTTGGACTTCTTGTGGTAAAGGCGCACGCCGAACGCGACATTGTCGTAGATCGACATGGGGAAAGGGGTCGGCTTCTGGAACACCATGCCGACGCGCGCCCGCAAAGCCGCGGGGTCGCCGCCGCGCAGCATGTCTTCGCCGTCGAGCATGATTTCACCCTCGGCACGCTGGCCGGGGTAGAGCGCGTAGATGCGGTTCAATGCGCGCAGCAGGGTCGACTTGCCGCATCCCGACGGGCCGATCAGCGCGGTGATCTTGTTCTTTTCGATCGGCAAATCGACACCATGGAGCGACTCATTCGCGCCATAGAAGAATTTGAGCTCGCGCGCCTCGAGCAGCAGCTCGCCCTCGGGACGGGTCATGAACTGCTCTTCGCCAGCCGAGGTGGATGGCGGGTTCATCACGGCGGTATCGGTCATGAGTGGGACTTCTCCCGGGCGAGAACGCGCCCGACGATGTTGATGAAGAGGACGGCGACGGCGATCAGCAGCGCGCCGACCCAGGCCAGGCGCTGCCAGTCGTCATAGGCCGACAAAGCGAACTGGAAGATGGTGGTCGGCAGGCTCGCCATCGGCTGGCTGAGCTTGGCATTGTAGAATTGGTTGCCGAGGCTGGTGAACAGCAAGGGGGCGGTTTCGCCCGAGATGCGAGCGAAGCCGAGCAGACCGGCTGTGAGCAGGCCGGTGCGCGCCGACTTCCAGATGATCTTGCGGATCACGAAGGCGCGGCTCGCGCCCAGCGCCATGCCCGCCTCGCGCAGCGCGCCCGGCTGGAGCGTCAGGATATCCTCGGTCGTCCGCACCACGATCGGCGTCGCAAGGAAGGCGAGCGCGACACCGCCCGCATAGCCCGAAAAGCCGTGGAAGGGCGCGACCAGCAATTCGTAGACAAACAGGCCGATCAGGATCGAAGGTGCCGAAATAAGCACGTCGTTGAAGAAGCGCACCACGTGGCCATACTTCGTGCCCGCGCCATATTCGGCGAGCCAGGTGCCGGCGAGGATGCCGATAACCAGCGCGATCGCCATGCCGAGCGCGCACATGATGAGCGAACCGACGATCGCGTTGCGCAGACCGCCGGGCGAGCCCGGGGCCGGCTGATCCTTGGTGAAGATCATGAAGTCGATCCCGCCCAGACCCTTGCTGAGCAGGGTCCACAGAATCATCACCAGCGCGGCAAGCGCGATCGCGGTGGCGATACTGCAGAGGACAACGAACACGCCGTTGAAGGCGCGGCGATAGGCAGCGCGGGTCATCAGACTTTTGCCTCGCGGAGCAGCAGGCGGGCAACCGCCAGCACGATAAAGGTGATTACGAACAGCAGGAAGCCGAGCGCGATCAGCGCGGACGTATGCAGGTCGCTGGTCGCTTCCGCGAATTCGTTGGCGACGGTCGATGCGATGGTCGAGCCGCTGTCGAACAGCGAATGCGGGAAGCTGTGCGAATTGCCGATGATGAAGGTCACCGCCATCGTCTCGCCTAGCGCGCGGCCTAGGCCGAGCATGATCACGCCGATCATGCCCCGGCGGACATAGGGGATCACGACCGCCTTGATCACCTCGAACGGGGTGCAGCCCAGACCATAAGCGGCCTCGCGCACCTGCGCCGGGACGGTCAGGAACAATTCGCGGAACACCGCCGCCATGTAGGGCAGGATCATGATCGCGAGGATCAGCGAAGCGGTGAAGATATTGGCGCCGTTCGGCGTGCCGCGGAAGATCCACTCGACCCAGCCGCCGGGCGCAGCGTTCATGATGATCGGGAGTTGGACGTGCGCGGCGAACCAGGGGGCGAGCACGAACAGGCCCCACATGCCGTACACGATCGAGGGAATGCCCGCGAGCAGCTCGACCGCGATCGCGATCGGACGTGATAGCTTGGGCGGGCAGAATTCGACCAGGAATACCGAGACACCGAGCGCAAGCGGCAACGCCAGGAGCAACGACAGAAAGCTCGTGATGAGCGTGCCCGCAATCGGGCCGGCGGCACCATAGACTTCGCTCACCGGATTCCAGGTGGTTGAGGTCAGGAAGCCAAAGCCGAACGCGCGGAAGGCGGGCAAACCGCCGATGAACAGGCTGACCACCACGCCGGCGAGCGCTGCCAGCAGGAAGGTCGCCGCGCCCAGGCAGGCATATCGGAAGAGGACTTCGCCCAGCGCATGGCCCGGAGGCGCCCCGCGCGGGCTGGCGAGTTCTGTAGTGGCCATGCTGGACTCGTAAAGCGGGCGCCGAGACGGAATAACAGCCTCGGCGCCCATGGTCATTTACTTACTTCGCGACGTAGACCGGCTTGCCGCCGGCCGTGATCGACTTCGCCCACTGCTTCTTGAGCAGCATCTTCACGTTCGCCGGAAGCGGAACGTAATCGAGGCCGACAGCGAGCGCGTCACCCTTGTTGTAATCCCACTCGAAGAACTTCAGCACTTCGGCTGCAGTCGCGGCATTGTCCTGATTGCGGTACATCAGGATGAAGGTCGCGCCGGTGATCGGCCATGCGGCCGGCGACGGCTGGTCGAGCAACAGGATATAATTGCCCGGCGACTTCAGCCAGGGCGCGCTGCCAGCTGCGGCGCCGAAGGCGGCTGCGGTCGGCATCACGAACTTACCGGCCTTGTTCTGCATCGACGCGAAGGTCGAGTGGTTCTGCTTGGCATAGGCATATTCGACATAGCCAATCGAGCCAGCGGTCTGCTTCACGAAGGCCGCGACACCGTCATTGCCCTTGCCGCCAAGACCCGTCGGCCACTGGACAGAGTCGCTCGCGCCGACCTTGGAGGCCCATTCCGAATTCTTCATCGCCAGATAGGAGGTGAAGAGGAAGCTGGTGCCCGAACCATCCGAACGGTGCACGACTGTGATCGGCAGGTTCGGCAGCGGCACGCCCTTGTTGAGCGCGGCAATTTCCGGCGCGTTCCACTTGGTGACCTTGCCGAGGAAAATGTCGCCCAGGACCTGGCCGTTGAGCTTGATCTGGCCGGGAGCGATCCCGGGGAGGTTCATCACGGGAACCACGCCGCCGACGACCGTCGGGAACTGATAAAGACCGGAAGCGGCCAATTCATCGGGCTTCAACGGCTTGTCCGAAGCGCCGAAGTCGACCGTCTTGGCCTTGATCTGCTTGATTCCGCCGCCCGAGCCGATCGCCTGATAGTTCAGGCCAACGCCGGTCTGGGCCTTATAGGCTTCAGCCCACTTGGCATAAACCGGAGCCGGGAAGGTGGCGCCGGCGCCGGAAATATCGGCGGCAGCCGCCGTGGTCGCGATGGCGAGGCCGCCAATCGCCGCGACGAACGTCTTCAGCATGTTAGTCCCCTGGAAAGAAAGGCGGCCTTAAACCGCTATCAGGGGCTCTATGGGGGTTCCGTGACTCTTGTGTGACAATGGAACCCCCGCAGGGGCTATTCCGGCAGGACTCTGACAGCGCCGCGCGAAGCATTGCCCGCAAATAAGGCATAGGCCTGCAATGCCTTGGAGACGTTGCGCTTACGTCCCAACGGCTTCCATGCTTTCGCGCCACGATCTTCCATCGCGGCATGGCGTTTGGCGAGAGTGGCGTCGTCGACCAGCAGGCTGATCGTGCGGTTGGGGATGTCGATCTCGATCAGGTCGCCATGTTCCACCAAAGCGATCAGGCCGCCCTCGGCCGCCTCGGGCGAGACGTGGCCGATCGACAGGCCCGACGATCCGCCGGAGAAGCGGCCGTCGGTCAGCAGCGCACAGGCTTTCCCCAAGCCTTTCGATTTCAGGTAGGAGGTCGGGTAGAGCATTTCCTGCATTCCCGGACCGCCCTTGGGGCCTTCGTAGCGGATGACGACGACGTCGCCTTCCTTGACCTGATTGCCGAGGATCCCGACCACCGCCGCGTCCTGGCTTTCGAACACGATGGCACGGCCGGTGAAGGTGAGGATGCTCTCGTCGACGCTCGCCGTCTTCACGATACAGCCCTCGGGCGCGAGATTGCCGAACAGCACCGCAAGCCCGCCATCCTGGCTGAACGCATTGGGCTGCGATCGGATCACGCCCTTGGCCCGGTCGAGGTCGAGATCGTCCCAGCGGCGCGACTGGCTGAACGCGGTCTGCGTCGGCACGCCGCCCGGGGCCGCGCGATAGAAGGTGCGGACCGATTCGCTGTTGGTGCGCGCCACGTCCCAACGGCCGAGCCCTTCGCCCAGCGTTGAGCTGTGCACGGTCGGCTGCTCGACATCGAGCAGGCTGGCACGGTCGAGTTCGCCCAGGATCGCCATGATCCCGCCCGCGCGGTGGACATCCTCCATATGGACGTCGGCGGTGGCGGGCGCGACCTTGCACAGGACGGGCACGCGCCGCGACAGCCGGTCGATATCGGCCATAGTGAAATCGACCCCCGCCTCGTGCGCTGCCGCGAGCAGGTGGAGCACGGTGTTGGTCGATCCGCCCATCGCGATATCGAGGCTCATCGCATTTTCGAACGCGGCGAAGGTGGCGATGTTGCGGGGCAGGGCGGTTGCGTCGTCCTGTTCGTACCAGCGCCTGGCGAGATCGACGATCGTGTGGCCCGCCTCGCGGAACAGCCGCTCGCGATCGGCATGCGTCGCCAGCACCGATCCGTTGCCGGGCAGCGACAGGCCGAGCGCCTCGGTCAGACAGTTCATCGAATTGGCGGTGAACATGCCGGAGCAGGAGCCGCAGGTCGGGCAGGCGGCCTTCTCGATCGCGTCGACTTCTTCCTCGCTATATTTATCGTCGGCGGCGGCGACCATCGCGTCGACCAGATCGAGCGCGACTTCCTTGCCCCTGAGCACGACCTTGCCGGCCTCCATCGGCCCGCCCGAGACGAACACGACCGGCACGTTGATCCGCAGCGCCGCCATCAGCATGCCGGGCGTGATCTTGTCGCAATTGGAGATGCACACCATCGCATCGGCACAATGGGCATTGACCATATATTCGACGCTGTCGGCGATCAGCTCACGGCTCGGCAGCGAATAGAGCATGCCGTCATGCCCCATCGCGATCCCGTCATCGACCGCGATCGTGTTGAATTCCTTGGCGACGCCGCCGGCTGCCTCGATCTCGCGTGCGACCAGCTGGCCCAGATCCTTTAGATGGACATGGCCCGGCACGAACTGGGTGAAGCTGTTCACGACTGCGATGATCGGCTTGCCGAAATCCGAATCCTTCATGCCGGTGGCGCGCCACAGGCCGCGCGCGCCGGCCATGTTGCGACCGTGGGTGGTGGTACGGGAACGATAAGCGGGCATTTGACAGGCCTATAGGCAGGTGGTGGGAACAGGATGCCCTTGCCCCCAACGCGCAGCTCGCGCAAGTTTATGTTTGCTATTGGGGTGTATCGTGAAATTTTGTTTTGGTTGGCCGGGCTCGTCGGTCTGCCTAGAAACGCATTGTGGCTCTTCTACGAACCGATCCGAGGCGCCTGGTCGATGAAGGCGAATGCGTCGCCTCCGTGCTGCTCGCGATCCTGTTCGCGCATCTGATCGGCGCATCCAACGTCTCCTGGGCGGCTTTCTCGGGTTATATGGTGATGCGCGGCCATATTGCGGAAAGCGTGCTGCGCGGAACGCTGCGGATCGTCGGCAGCGTCGCGGGCGCTGTGCTCGGGTTGGCGATCACACCGTTCGTGGTCGGCAATCTTGCCCTGACCTCGCTCGCCTTGGCACTGATCGGTGGCACCACGCTATATGCCGCGCTTACCGCCAAGCGGGCCTATGCCTGGCTGTTCGTCGGACTGACCTTCGTGATGATCCTGCTCGACAAGGCGCAGCATCCGGAGATCGCATTGTCCGCCTTCGCGCGCACCCGGCTGCTGGAGGTGGCGGCGGGCACCTGCGCCTGCCTGGTCGTGAGCTCGCTCTCGACGCTCAGCCTGCGCCGCATCTGGCCCGCGCAACGCAGCGCGGCGGCGGCGGGCATGGGCTGGCATCCTCATGCTGCACGCCATGCCGGGCAGGCAGCGGCGGCTTTGCTGATCCTCCCGGCCTTGGGTCAGGCGCTTCACCTGCCCGCCCTCGCGCAAAGCGCGGTCGCGATCATGGCGGTGATGATCGTGCCGGTGAGCAGCATTGGCGCGAGCGGGTTCGTGCCGGTCAGCCGCCGCTTGCTCAATCGCGTCGCGGGCTGTTGCGCGGGCGGACTGCTCGCGGCGCTGTTCCTCTTGCTCGGGCACGGATCGGCGCCCGTACTGATTCTCGGCACGATCCTGGGTGTCGCCGCCGGGCGTCATCTTGAGAACGGCAAGGGCAGCCTGGCTTATGCCGGCACCCAGTTCGTGCTGGCGGTGCTCGTGACCTTGGTGCCCGATCATTATGCCACAGCGCATATCGGCCCCGCGCTCGACCGGCTCGCGGGCACGCTGATCGGCATGGCGTTGCTCGAGCCGGTGTTGCTGCTCTGGCACCTTGTCGCGCCCGGCGAGCGCGCATCAGGCCGCACGACCGAAGTCGAGGCTGGTGGCGTCTGATTCTGTAGAGAGAGTGGAGGCCCGAGCCGGAATCGAACCGGCGTGCAAGGATTTGCAGTCCTCTGCGTAACCACTCCGCCATCGGGCCGGAGGCGGGGCTGATGGTGGCTTTTCGCGGCGCTGTCAAACCTTGAACGCTTTGTCCGCTATCGGACAGCGCCGCGCGGCCATCTGTCCGCATCCGGACAGGCGGAATGTGGCTTCCGCGTAGCTGTCCATCGCATATCCACCGCATAAAGGGCTGGCACGGATCATGCTGCACTTGGCGCTGGCAACGGGGTTCGATAAGGCGTTGCCATTCATCGCGGTGTCTTGTATCACTAAGACACCTGAAGAGGGCGACGCGCAGTGACCGAGCAGAATTACGAACAGATGCGGCGAGCGATGGTGGACAGCCAGTTGCGCACCACCGCGGTCAACGATCCACGCGTCGTCGCGGCGATGGGCAAGGTGGCGCGCGAGCGCTTCGTTCCTGCCGACAAGGCAAGCCTCGCTTATCTCGACAAGACTTTGCCGGTCGCACCGGGCCGCGGCATGCCCTCGCCGATGGTGGTGGGCCGCCTGCTGACCGAGGCGCGCGTCCGGGAAGGCGACAAGGCGCTCGTGATCGGTGCGGGCAGCGGCTATTCCGCCGCAGTGCTGGCGGAGCTCGGCGCGGTCGTGACCGCGCTGGAGGAAGACGAGGCTTTGGCGGGCAATGCCACGCCCGGCGTCCGCCGCGTATCCGGTCCGCTCGCCAAGGGCTGGCCCAAGGGCGCGCCTTACGACCTGATCCTGTTCGATGGCGCGGCCGAGGAGATTCCGGCCGCGATCATCAACCAGCTTGCCGACGGCGGCCGCCTGGCGGCGCCGATCGTGCAAAACGGCGTGACCCGCCTGGCGCTCGGCCGCAAGGCCGGCGGTGGGTTCGGCATGCAAAGCTTCGCCGATGCCGAGGCACCGATCCTGCCCGGCTTCGCGGTCGAAAAGGGGTTCAGCTTCTGATGCATTTCCGGGGGAAGATCATTGCAGCTTTGCTGGGCGGTGCGGCGCTTGCTGCGCCCGCGATGGCGACCACGCTGCAGGACGCGTTCGTGCAGACCTACAATACCAGCCCGGCGCTCGCCGCCGCACGCGCGCAGCTGCGCGGCACCGACGAAGGCGTCTCGATCGCCAAGGCGGGATCGCGGCTGCAGGTGAATGGCACCTTCGGTCTTTCCCAAAGCACCAACGGTATCGACAATTTCTCGAACGGTGCACGCGTGCTGACCGCGCAAGCCAATCTGTCCTACCCCTTGTTCCAGGGTGGCCGTGTCAAGAATTCGATCAACGCCGCGCAGTCGCGTGTGGTCGCGGGCCGGGCCGATCTGCGCACGACCGAAGGCAATCTCTTCGTCCAGGTCGTCAGCGCGTACATGGACGTGATCCGGGACGCCTCGATCGTCGATCTGAACCGCAAGAATGTTGAGGTCCTCAACACCAACTTGAAGGCGAGCCGCGACCGTTTCGCGGTAGGCGACCTCACGCGCACCGACGTGGCGCAGTCGGAAGCGCGGCTGAGCCTCGCGCGTAGCCAGCTCATCACCGCGCAGGGTAACCTCACCGCCAGCCGCGAAAATTATCGTCGCGTCGTCGGTAGCTGGCCCGAAAACCTTGATACGCCGCCGGCTTTGCCCAAGCTGCCGGCCGATCCCGATCAGGCAGTCACGACCGCGCTCGACAACAGCCCGGCGATCCAGGCCGCGGCGGCCGATACCAAGGCGGCCGAATTCGACGTGAGGTCGGCGCGCAGCCAGCGTCTGCCGACGCTCTCGGCAATCGCCGGGCCGAACTATAACAATTTCCTCGGCGCGGCCTATCGCGCTGCAGGTATACCCAAGGATTCGCCCGCGGCGGGGTCTCTGCCCAATTCGCAGACCGCCAATACCTTTGGCGTGCAGATGAACGTGCCGCTCTATCAGGGCGGTCTGGCCGGCGCGCGCGTGCGCCAGGCGCAGGCGGCGCAGAATGTCGCACAGGAATCGGGCATCGACACCGAACGCCAGGTGATCGCGAACACGCGCGGGGCTTTCGCCGCCTACCAGGCGGCGGCGGCAGCGATCGGCGCCAACCAGGAAGCGGTCAAGGCCAACGAACTCGCGCTCGAAGGCGTGCGCGCGGAGAATCGCGTCGGCACGCGCACCGTGCTGGACGTGCTCAACGCCGAGCAGGAATTGCTCAACTCGCAGGTCGATCTCGTCTCGGCGCAGCACGACAATTATGTCGCGGGCTTTGCGCTTCTGAACGCGATGGGCATGGCGGAGGCGCGCGATCTCGGCCTCGATGGTGGGTCGCTCTACGATCCGACCGCCAATTATAATCGCGTGAAGGGCTGGATCGGCGACTGGAGCGAGCAGCCCAAATATGCGCCGAAGGGGACGCATACGACCGGCCCGACCCCGACCGATCCGGACGTCACGCCTTATAATCCGGACGACGGCAACGGGACCGTGACACCGCCGCAGCAATAAGCAATACTCTGCGCGACATGGCAGAAGACGCGCCCGAACAATCGATGGAAGACGTGCTGTCGTCGATCAAGCGCATCATCAGCGCCGACGTCGAGGCTGCGCGCCGTTTCCCCAAGCCCTCTGCGGTCGCGCCCGCGGAGGAAGAGGAGGATATCCTCGAACTGGGCGAGGCACCGGCCGCGGCCGCCAAGGGAATCGTCTCGGGCAAGGCCGCCAAGGCGAGCAAGGCCGCGCTCGCCGCGCTCGACAGCGTCAAGCTCGATCCGAATGCGGGCGCCAACACGATGGACGGGCTGGTGCGCGAAATGTTGAAGCCGATGCTCAAGGACTGGCTCGACGCCAACCTGCCCGATCTGGTCGAGCGCGTCGTCGCGCGCGAAGTAGCGCGCATCATCGGGCGCTGACGCTCTTATTACATCCGGAACGGAACGACCGCTTGATCCCCTAAGCGATCCCGGCAAATCTCGCCCCGGGAGAAAAAGGGTTGAAGCAGAGACATTTGATCGGCGCGATCGCGCTCTGTGCTGTGGTTGCGCCGGCGCAGGCTGAAACCAAATGCGAGGTCGGCCAGATCGCGCAATTGCCCGTCACCATGGCCGGGCTGAGCCCGCGCGTGCAGGTGAAGATCAATGGCAAGGATGCGGTGTTCGAGGCCGACAGTGGAGCCTGGTACAGCCTGATCTCCCCCGGCAGCGCCGCCGAATTCGGGCTCAAGCTGCGTGATTTGCCGCCCGGCTATTTCAACGTCGGGATCGGCGGCACCTTCGTCCCCAAGCTGACCATCGTCGACAGCTTCACGATCGCGGGCGTGCAGGTGCCGCGCGTCCAGTTCCTCGTCGGCGGCAGCGAGGTGGGGTCGGTCGGTCTGCTTGGCCAGAACGTGCTCGCCATCGCCGATACCGAATTCGATCTCGCCAACGGCATGATCAAGCTGATGCGGAACCGCAATTGCGGCAAGGCTGACCTGGCCTATTGGGCGCCGCCCAATACAGCCTATTCGATGCTGCAGACCGAGGTGATGCCCAGCGAGCGGCCACACATCATCGCGCCGGTCTATATCAACGGAATCAAGCTGCGCGCCTTGTTCGATACGGGAGCCGGCACCTCGTTCGTATCGCTCCGCGCCGCCGCGAAGGTTGGACTGAAACCCGATGCCCCGGGCGTGAAGCCGGCGGGCTCGTCGAGCGGATTGGGCCGTAAGTTCGTGCGCACCTGGATCGGGCCGGTCGCCAGCATCAAGATCGGCGACGAGGAGATCCGCAACACAAAGCTGCGCTTCGGGGGCGACGACACCGAAATCGATATGCTGGTCGGCGCGGACTTCTTCCTGTCGCACCATGTCTATTGGTCCAACGCTCTCCACAAAATCTATTTCACCTTCAACGGGGGGCACGTCTTCGACCTCAGCTATTTGCGGCATCCGGAAGACGATGAGGATGCCCCCGCCGGGACGAAGTCCGTGGACGCGGACAAAGATGAAAAGGCGTCCGCTTCGGAAGGGGCCGCGGCGCCAACCGATGCGGAAGGCTTCAGCCGTCGCGGTGCCGCGCGGTCGATGCGCGAGGATATTCCCGGTGCGTTCGCGGACTATGGCGAGGCGATCAGGCTTGCGCCTGACAATATCGAATATCTGCGCCAGCGTGCGGCCCTCTACCGGCGTACCCGCCAGCCGCTGCGCGCGGTCGAGGATATCGATCGGCTGCTCAAGCTCAAGCCCGACGATGTGGATGCGCTGATGATGCGCGCCGAAATGGGGCGTAGGCTCGACCACAAGGCGGATGTGCGTTCCGACGTCGACGCCGCCGCAGCCGCTGCGCCCAAACCTTCGGACCGGAGGCTCGAACTCGCCGGATTCTACGAAGCCATGGACGCCTATCCCGAGGCGGTAGCGCAATATGATCTGTGGATCGCGGCGCATCCCGACGACAACCGGCGGCCGATGGCGCTCAATGGCCGCTGCTGGACGCGCGCGCTGGCGAATATCGAACTCGATCGTGCGCTCAAAGATTGCAACGCCGCGCTCTCCGCGATGCCGCATACTGCCGCGATTCTCGACAGCCGCGGCATGGTGCGGCTGCGGATGGGCGATTATGCGCACGCGCTCGCCGATTATGACGAGGCGCTGAAGACTATGACCAAGTCTGCCTGGACCTATTATGGTCGCGGCATCGCCGCGCTTCGGCTGGGCCGCACGGCAGAGGGCGAGGCCGACATTGCCAAGGCCAAGGCCCTCGACGCGGATTTGCCGGAGGAAGCCAGGAAGCGCGGCATTCTGCCCTGACGCACAGGTGCTTGCCAGCGCGCACCGTCTTGCTACTCCTCGCGCCATGAAGAAGCTTCTCGCCGCGGCGGTTGCCGCCACCCTCGCTACGACCGCGCTCGCGCGGCCTTTCACTCCTCAGGATATGGTTTCGCTCTCGCGCGTCGGTGCGCCGGTCGTGTCGCCCGACGGGCGCTGGCTGGTGTGGGATCAGCGCGAGACCGATCTTGCCGCCAATAAGGGCCATCACGATCTGTGGCGGCTCGATTTGAAGGCGAAGAATGGTGCGCCGGAAAAGTTCGCTTCGACCGATGCCGAAGAAAGCGATCCCGCCTTCGGCCCTGACGGCAGCCTTTATTTCCTGTCCAACCGTAAGGGCGACATCAGCGCGGTGTGGCGCGTGTCGATGGCGGGCGGTGCCGCTACCCAGGTGACGGGCGACTATGATCTGTCGGGCTTCAAGGTCTCGCCCACGGGCAATGCGATCCTCGTCTGGGCCGACAAGCCGGTCGGCGCCGCCAATCTCGACGTCGAGCCAGCCGACAAGCCCAAGGATACAGGCAGCGGTCGCACTTTCGACCAATTGTTCATCCGCCACTGGGATACCTGGGAGGACGGCCAGCGCTCGCAATTGTTCGTGATCCCGCTCGTGAACGGCAAGGCAGATGGCCCGGGCCATGCGATCGAAGGCGCGCTGGTGGGTGATACACCGTCCAAGCCGTTCGGCGACGGCAGCGAGCTTGCGTGGAGCGCGGACGGAAAGACCGTCTATTTCACGCTGCGTGAGGCGGGCCGGATCGAGCCGCTTTCAACCAACCTCGATATCTTCGCGGCGCCCGCCGATGGGTCAGCCGCGCCGACCAATCTGACGGTTGACAATAAAGGCATGGATACCGCGCCTGCGGTCTCGCCCGACGGCCGCTGGCTCGCCTGGACGAGCATGAAGCGCGCAACCTATGAGGCTGACCGCCAGGTGCTGTGGGTGCGCGATCTCAAGAGCGGCCAGACGCACGCACTGACCGAGGCTTGGGACCGATCGGTCGGTTCGCTCAAATGGGCGCCCAATTCGGCGAGCCTCTACGTCACCGCCGAAGACACGCTCGATGTACCGATCTTCCGTGTCGACCTCGCCGACGGCAAAGCGCATCGCCTGACGGGCGAGGGGCATGTCGCCGCGTTTGACGTGCTGCCCAAGGGCGGCCTCGTCTATGCGCTCGACACGCTGACCGCGCCGGACGACATGTGGCTGTGGATGCCCAACGGCAAGGTCTCGCGCCTGACCAGCGTCAACGCCTCGAAGCTGGCCGGCGTCGATCTGCCGACCGTCACGCGCTACAATTTCAAGGGCGCGAATGGCGATATTGTGTGGGGCTTCGCGATGAAGCCCGCGCAACTCGCGGCGGGCGCCAAGGCGCCGGTCGCCTTCGTCGTTCATGGCGGCCCGCAGGGGACGTTCAACGATAGCTGGTCCTATCGCTGGAACCCGATGGCCTGGGCCGGCCACGGCTATGCCGTGGTCTCGGTCGATTTCCACGGGTCCACCGGTTACGGCCAGGCCTTCACCGACGCGATCCGCAACAATTGGGGCGGCTGGCCGCTGACAGACCTCAAAGATGGTCTCAAGGCCGCGACGGAAAAGTTTGATTTCCTTGATGCTGACAATGTCTGCGCCGCGGGTGGATCCTACGGCGGCTATATGATGAACTGGATCGAGGGCAATTGGCCGGACCGCTTCAAATGCATCGTCCAGCATGACGGCGTGTTCGACGCGCGCGCCATGGCCTACGAGACCGAGGAGCTCTGGTTCGACGAATGGGAGCATGGCGCGCATCCTTATTATGAGGATCCGGCCGCGTTCGAGAAATGGAACCCGGTCAACTATGTCGACAAGTGGAAGACGCCCCAGTTGGTCGTGACCAGCGAGCACGACTTCCGCATCCCCTACACGCAGGGGATCGCCGCCTTCACCGCACTCCAGCGACGCAACATCCCCTCCAAGCTTCTCGTTTTCCCGGACGAGAATCACTGGGTGCTGAAGCCCAAGAACAGCCTGCAATGGTATCAGAACGTGTTCGGCTGGATGGACAAGTGGACGGGTAACAAACCCGAGTGACCCACCCCCTCGATCGACCGATCTGGAGTGCGCTCACCACCCGCCAGGCGGATATCGCCCAGCGGGTGGGCGAAGCGCTGCGCATCAAGCCCGATTATGGCGTGTTCGCCGCGGCGGCGGACGCGTCGGCCGAGGCGCGCGCGGCGTTGCTCGACCTGCCTTACGTTCCGGAGGGTCTGTGGTGTCTGGAGAAGGACCCGGTCGAGCCGCCGCCGGGCCTCGTCGTGCACCATAGCGCGCGCTGCGTGCAGATGGTTGCGGACCATGTCGTCGCACCGCAACCGCCGTTCGAGTTCGAGCGGTTGAGCGACGCCGATGCGGCGGACATGGTCAAGCTCGCGCGCATGACCGAGCCCGGGCCGTTCTTCGAGCATACCAACCGCATGGGGAATTTCATCGGCGTGCGTGCCAAGGACCTGCTAATCGCGATGGCGGGCGAGCGGCTGCGGCCGGAGGGGTATACCGAGGTCAGCGGTGTCTGCACCCACCCCGATTTCCGTGGGCGCGGCTATGCCGGCGGGCTGATGCGGATCGTGGCCGCGCGCATCCTGGCGCGGGGCGAGGTGCCGTTCCTGCACTCCTATGCCGACAATGCGGGCGCGATTGCGCTCTACCAGACTTTGGGCTTCAGGTTTCGCTCGCCGATGACCCTGACCGTGCTCACGCGGGCGGGCGAGGGCGGTGCGGTCGCGGGCCATGGTGCGGTGGGGCACGGTTAGCCGCTTTTCTGTCCTCAAGCCGTCATGCCGGCGCCATAGGGTCATCCTCTTGGCAAATGGAGACGGATATGGCGCAATCGCCCTTTGCGCTTTGGTGGGATGCGGCGGGTGCCGGCTATAACCTGATGGTGCGCGCGGCCGATCTGATGGTCGCGAGTGCGGACGTAATCCAGCACCGGAGCGGAACGATCCGCGCGGCGTGGCACGACCCGATGTCGGCGGATTATCCCGAATTGTTCGGCATGGTCGCCGAGAAGGTCGAGGCCTTTACCCGCGCCAATATGTCGTTGTTGCAGGACATGGGTCAGGCCAATGTCGATATCCTTGCCGCGGCAAGCCGTGTCGGCGGGATGACGCCGGCCGCGCTTGCGGCCGCAGGTCTCAAGGCCAGCACGCGGACCAGCCGGATGGCGGAGCGTGCGCTGCGGCCGATCCAGGAACGCGCGACCGCCAATGCGCGGCGTCTCAACCGCAAAAGGCGCCGCACCGGCTGACGCGAATATTGCGCGGGTAGGGAAAATCGCGCCGCCAGCGGCTATAAGCAGGCGATGGCAACGAGACGCGAGCGTGGAAGGCCACCTTATGGCGATGTGCTGACGCCCGCGGAGTGGCGTGTTGCGGACAAGGTGCGTCACGGCATGACGAACCGCATGATCGCGGAGCGCCTCGGCGTCAGTGGCGACGCGATCAAATTCCATGTCGCCAACATATTGCAAAAGCTCGGTCTTTCCGACCGGGCTGAACTCAGGCGATGGAATGGCGTGCGGCTGGACAGCCCGCTCGCGCACGGGAGACCGGGAATGGAAGCGGACGGCGGACTTGGAGCGATCGGGCAGATTGCGCGCAGCGTGCAGGATATCGGTGCGGCCAGCGCCTTCTACGGCGAGGTGCTGGGTTTGCCCCACCTCTACACCTACGGCACGCTTGCCTTTTTCGATTGCGATGGCGTGCGGTTGTTCCTGTCGCAGGGCGATGGAACGTCAGCGGACTCGATCCTCTATTTCCGCATCGGCGACATCCACGCCATGCAGCAGCGTCTTGAGGCGCGCGGCGTCGCTTTCACCCACGCGCCGCACATGATCCATCGCCACGACGATGGCACCGAGGAATGGATGGCCTTTTTCAACGACAATGAGGGCCGCCCGCTGGGGTTGATGAGCCGGACGACACCTGTCGGCTGACGAGGCCGTCGCCGTTCGGCTCCGTCTTCCGTTTCGGCAAGGTCTACACCGGCACCCCATCGGTCATTCCGATACCATCATCGGCGTTTTGGCCTTCCATGGATGGGCGGCCAATGTCCGAAAATGGTCAGACCCGCACATCCGTTTCTCCAGAACGCCGCCTTGCTCGTCATCGACGCTCAGATCGGGTTCGATGCGCCCGCCTGGGGCCCGCGCAACAATCCCGATGCCGAAGCCAATATCGCCACGTTGATCTCGGCCTGGCGCAGCGCGGCCGGGCTGGTGGTCCACGTCCACCACGATAGCCGGCACAATTCGGGCCATTTCCGTCTGGGGACCCCGGGGCATAAGCCCAAGCCCGAGGCGCAGCCACGGTCGTCCGACTGGATCTATGCGAAACGCGTCAACAGCGCCTTCATCGGCACCAGCCTGGAGCGCGATCTGCGCGCGATCGACATCTCCACGCTCGTAATCGTGGGCTTCACCACCAACCATTGTATCTCGACCACCGCGCGCATGGCGGGCAATCTCGGCTTCGCGACCTTTGTAGTGGCGGATGCGACCGCAGCCTTCGATCGCGCCAATCTCGACGGCACGATCCGTCCCGCCGACGAGGTCCATCAGAGCGCGCTCAGCGACCTTCAGGACGAGTTTGCACGGATCGTCGATACGCAATGGCTGCTCTGCGCATTCGCGGCCGACCCCACACCTCACGTCGCGGAAGCGCATCATGCTTAAGTTTTCCTCGCTCCTGGCGGGCAGCTTGCTCCTCGCTTGCGCGGCCTCCGCAGGCGTGCCGGCCGATCTCCATACCGAGGTCGATCCGTCGGTCCCGCCCGGCGACGATTTCTACCTCTACGCCAACAACAGCTGGCTGCAGGCGACCAAGCTGCCCGACGGCATTGCCAGCACGGACAGCACGGCCATGCTCCGCGCGCTCAATGCGCAGCGTGTGCGGGACTTGGTCATGGCCGCGGCGAAGGAGGCCTCGACGCACGGCCATACGATGCGGGCCGACGAACGCAAGATCGGCGATTATTATGCGAGCCGCCTGGATGTGGCGCGGATCGAAGCGCGGGGGATGGCGCCCCTGTCCCCCGATCTGACCGCGATCGCGGCGATCCGGAACCGCAAGGAACTGGCCGCGCAGCTCGGCCGCCTGCTGCGTCTCGACGACGGCTCGAACACGCAGACCGAAAGCCTGTGGGGCATTTGGGTCCATCAGGGCTTCCATGGCCCAGACTATTATGGCGCGCACTTCATGCAGGGCGGCCTGGGGCTGCCCGACACGGACGATTATCTTTCCTCCGCATCCGACAAGGTCGCGCGCCGCGCGTTGTATCGCGCCTATGTTGCTGCGATCCTCAAGCAGAGCGGGTTCGACCAGGCTGATATGCGCGCGGCGCGCGTGCTGGAACTCGAAACCGCGATCGCCCGAACGCATGCCTCGCGCGCGGACACGGACGATCCCTTCAAGACCGACAATCTTTGGCACGCCGCCGATTTCCCGACGAAGGCGCCGGGCGTGGATTGGGGGGCTTATTTCGCCGCGGCCGGGCTCGATCCCGCTGTTCATTTCGTGGTGTGGCAGCCGGGCGCGGTGACCGCCGGCGCGCGGCTGGTGGAGGATGCACCACTCGATGCGTGGAAGGACTATCTCTCTTTTCATCTCGTGGATCATTATGTGGCGGTCCTGCCGCAGACGATCCGCGATGCGCGCCGCGCTTTCGACGCCGGCCTCGCCGGGGCCGCATCGCCGCCTCCGCCAGAGCCTGCGGGCCAAGCTCTCGCCGCGACCCAGGCGATGTTCGGCGATGCGATCGGCAAGCTCTATGTCGAACGCTATTTCCCGCCCAGCGCCAAGGCGGCGGCCCAGGCGATGGTAGCGAATATCCAGACCGCTTACCGCGATCGTCTCGCCAATCTGCAATGGATGGCGCCCGAGACGCGCGCCAAGGCGCTCGCCAAGCTGGCCGCCTTGCGCGTGGGGGTCGGCTATCCCGAAAGCTGGATCAACTATGCGCCCTTCGCGGTCGTGCGCGGCGATGCGTTCGGCAATCTGAAGCGCGGCGAGGCGTTCGAATATCGGCGCCAGATCGCCAAGCTCCATCGTGCGGTCGATCCCGACGAATGGGCCGACGTGCTGCACCCGCAACAGGTCGGCGCGATCCTCAACATCAGTCCCAACAGCATGGAATTCGCCGCCGGTCTGTTGCAGCCGCCTTATTTCGATCCCGACGGCGATATGGCGTCCAATTATGGTTCGGCGGGCGCGGGCCTCGCGCACGAGATCAGCCACAGCTTCGACGAGGTCGGCAATATGTACGACGCCGAAGGGCGGCTGGGCACATGGTGGAGCGCGGACGACCTTGCTCATTATCAGGCTGCGCTCGCGCCGCTGGTCGCGCAGCTCGACGCGTGCGGCCACGGCAAGCAGATCGTGGGCGAAAGCAGCGCCGACCTCGCCGGCTTGCTCGCGGCGCACGACGCCTACCTTCGCGCGCTCGGCGGCCAGCCCGATTTCGTGAAGAACGGTTTCACCGGCGAGCAGCGTTTCTTCATCGCGTTCGCGCAAAGATGGCGCAGGCTGCAGACCGACGCGGCGCTCCACCATCAGATCGAGGCGGATACGCATGCTCCGCCGGTGTGCCGCGCCAATCAGGTGCGCAACGTCGCCGCCTGGGATCAGGCGTTCGATATCAAGCCCGGCGACAAGCTCTATCTCGATCCTCCGGCCCGATTCCAGATTTGGTGATGGTTTCTTTCGGTCGGGATTTCGAGCAGCACTACCTATCCGCCTAGCGCCCGGTGTCGCGGAAACGATGCGCCTGGCGCGCCATGATCCACAGGCCCAGCCGATCGGGGATCAGCTTGGCGAATGCCTTGATCGCGCGATTGACCCGGCCCGTGACGCGCACCGGATCGCCGGCCTCGACCGCCGCGATTCCCTCGGCGACGACCGCCTCGGCCGTCTGCCACATATAGGACGGCATCTTGTTCATCGTCTCGCGCGTGCCGGTAACATCGTGGAATTCGGACCGGGTGAAGCCGGGGCAGAGCGCGCAGACATGCACGTCGCAATCCATATTCTCGAGCGCCAATGCCTGCGAGAATTTGATGAGATAGGCCTTGCTCGCGCCATAGAGCGTATGGCCGGCGGGCGAAGGGACATGCCCCGCAAGCGAGGCGACGTTGATGATCCGGCCATAGCCCCGCTCGCGCATGCCGGGCAGCAGCCGCCACACCAGCTCGGTCGGCGCTTCCATCATGATCCGGATGAAGTCTTCGTGGGTTTTCCAGTCGTTGCCGTCGAACGTTCCCGGCACGCCGTAACCGGCATTATTGATCAGCCAGTCGACTGAAAGCCCGCGTGCGGCGATGCTATCGGTCAATTCCTTCGCTGCGCCGACCGCCGCAAGGTCGAGCGGCAAGACGGAGACTACGCAGCCATGTTTGGCCCGCAATTCAGCCGCCAGCGCCTCCATCCGGTCCCTACGCCGCGCGGTCAGGATCAGATCATGCTCGCGCGCCGCCAACGCCCGCGCAAACGCCGCGCCGATACCTGCCGAAGCACCCGTGATCAGGCTCGTCGGGCGTTCGCGCGACATCAGGCCGGCTGGATGAAATTATCGAGCACGCGCTTCCTGCCCGCATGTTCGAAGTCGATCTCCAGCTTGTTGCCCTCGATCTCCGCGATCAGGCCGTAGCCGAATTTGGAATGGAACACGCGCTGGCCGAGCGTGAGGTCGCCGCGCGGTTTGGCGGCGAAGCTGGCCGCGCTCGCTTTCACCTCGGCCAGGCGGGTCGGGCTCATGTCGAGCGGCTTGCCCGCCGCGCGTTGCCAGCCGGGGCCGCGATGCTGCGCCCGCGCGACATGCGCGAAGGGATCGGCCTGCTCGCTCCACTGCGCGCGCCACAGGCTTTCGCCGCCCGTCATCGTGGTCTCGCTGTCGATATGCTCGGCCGGCAACTCGTTGACGAAGCGTGAGGGGATGGACGAGGTCCACTGGCCGTAGATGCGGCGGTTGGCGGCGTGGAAGATATACGCCCGCCGCCGCGCACGCGTGATCGCGACATAAGCGAGGCGACGCTCCTCCTCCAGGCTGGCATTGCCGCCCTCGTCGAGCGCGCGTTGCGAGGGGAAGACGCCTTCTTCCCAGCCCACTAGGAAAGTCGTGTCGAACTCCAGCCCCTTGGCGGCGTGGATCGTCATGATCGTGACCTTGGCCTCGTCGGCATTGGCGTCATTGTCCATGACCAGGCTGACATGTTCGAGGAAGGCGCCGAGCGTCTCATATTCCTCCATCGCACGCGCCAGTTCGGTCAGGTTTTCGAGGCGGCCGGTGGCTTCGGTCGAACGCTCGGCCTGGAGCATGCCGGTATAGCCGCTCTCGTCGAGCATCAGCCGCGCGAGCTCGGCATGCGGCAATTCGTCCAGCTTGGAGCGCCAGCGCGCAATGTCGCCGATCAGATTGCCGAGCGCCCGCCGCGCCTGCGGAGTCAGTTCGTCGGTGTCGAGGATACGCGCCGCCGCATGGGTGAGGGGAAGGCCTTCGGCGCGCGCCAGCATATGCAGCTTGGCCATCGCCTTGTCGCCGATCCCGCGCTTGGGGACGTTGACGATCCGCTCGAACGCCAGATCGTCCGCTGGCTGCGCGATCACGCGCAGATAAGCCAGCGCGTCGCGAATCTCGGCACGCTCGTAGAAGCGGAAGCCGCCGACGATGCGATAGGGCATGCCGATCGCGATGAAGCGATCCTCGAACTCGCGCGTCTGGAACTGCGCGCGCACCAGGATTGCGATCCGGTCGAGCGTGGTACCGTTCCTCTGCGCGCTTTCAATCTCTTCGCCGACGCGGCGTGCCTCCTCGGGCCCGTCCCACACGCCGACCACGCGCACCTTCTCGCCCGCCGATTCCTCGGTCCACAGCGTCTTGCCGAGCCGTCCGCCATTATGCGCGATCACGCCCGAGGCAGCGGCCAGGATATGCGGGGTCGATCGGTAATTCTGTTCGAGCCGGACGATCTTCGCGCCCGGGAAATCGCGCTCGAACCGCAGGATGTTCGCCACTTCCGCCCCGCGCCACGAATAGATCGACTGGTCGTCGTCGCCGACGCAGCAGATATTCTTGCGCTCCTGCGCGAGCAGCCGCAGCCACAGATACTGGCTGGCGTTGGTGTCCTGATATTCGTCGACAAGGATGTAGCGGAAGCGCTGCTGGTAATCGGCAAGCACGTCGCGATGCTTCTTCAATATCACCAGCATGTGCAGCAGCAGGTCGCCGAAGTCGCAGGCGTTCACCGCCTTCAGCCGCTCCTGATAGGCCGCATAGAAATCGCGCCCGCGTCCGTTCGCGAATTGCTCGCTCTCGGCGGCATCGACCTCGGCTGGCGTCCAGCCGCGATTCTTCCAGCGGTCGATCAGCCCCGCCAGCGCGCGCGCGGTCCAGCGTTTCTCGTCGATGTCCGCAGCCTGGATCAACTGCTTGAGAAGCCGCAGCTGGTCGTCCGTGTCGAGGATCGTGAAATTGCTCTGCAGGCCGACCAGCTCGGCATGGCGGCGCAGCATCCGCGCCGCGATCGAATGGAAGGTGCCGAGCCAGGGCATCCCTTCGACCGCGCCGCCGGTGATCCGCTCGACCCGCTCGCGCATCTCGCGCGCGGCCTTGTTGGTGAAGGTGACCGCCAATATCTCGCTCGGCCAGGCGCGGCGCGTCGCGATCAGGTGCGCGAGCCGCGCGGTCAAAGCCGCGGTCTTGCCCGTGCCGGCGCCCGCCAGCACCAGCACCGGACCGTCGGTGGTCAGCACCGCCTCGCGCTGCGGTTCGTTCAGGCCGCGCAGATAGGGCGGATCGTCGGGGGAGGGGGCGGGAAGACTCACCAGTGAACAGGTAGGGAACAGCGGCCCGCTCGGCAACCGTCTGTCGCGGGCTTTGTCGGGTGCGGTTTGCGGTGAGGCGCGGAACTTTCGACAGCTTTGCGCGGTAGGGGCGTGCCGCATCCCCACACGGCATTTCAAAGGAGATTTTCGATGAAGGTCACCCTTCTGATCGCCGCCAGCCTGCTGGGCACAGCTGCTGTTGCGCAGACAGCGCCCGCTCCCGGCGACGCCAACACCATGCCCTCGACTGCGCCCGCGATGAGCGACAGCAGTTCGAGCATGGCCAGCAACGCACAGGCCGTGCCCACCGACACGTCCAACTATCCGATGTGCTCGCGTACCGTCACCGACAAGTGCGTCCAGCGCGGTGCGTGGCACAAGGCGCATCCGCATCACTGATCGTCTCGGGCGCGGAACTTTCTCGGCCCAGCGCCGTAGGTTCCGCGCCGCCCCCGCCGGGAGAGCGGGACGGGACCAGAGCCCGTGAGACAAGGAGATTGACCCCGTGAAAGCCACGTTCCTGATCGCCGCGTCGCTGATTGCCGGCGCCGCCATCGCGCAGACGACGCCGGACACGACCACGCCGCCTGCCGCCACGCCCATGCCCGCACCGGATACCACGGCGACGATGCCGGCCCCTGCGCCCGCGCCTATGGATTCGACCGCGCCCGCGGCCGCTCCGATGACCAACCCCAGCCCGCCGGCCAGCACGGTCGCCCCGCCCGCGCCGGACACGAGCAATTATCCGCCATGCTCACGCACGGTGCATGACCGTTGCGTCCAGACGCATGAGCTGGCCCGCAAGGCGGGCATGCCGATGCGTCACCGCTCGCACAAATAAGCCGATAGCGGGCGGCGGTTGACCGCCGTCGTCCGCCGCGCCAATCCCTTCCCGTCAAATGCGGCATTTCGGCCGTGGCGGGAGGGGATATGGCGGAAGCGGCAGCGCCTTCGACGCGCCGGGTGCTGGCGGCGAGCCTGATCGGCACCAGCATCGAATTCTACGATTTCTACGTCTACACCACGGCGGCAGCCTTGGTGTTCGGCGAGCTGTTCTTTCCCCAGGCTTCGCGCGCGGCCCAGCAATTGCTGTCGCTCGCCACCATCGGCGTCGCCTTCATCGCACGTCCCTTGGGCTCGCTCTTCTTCGGCCATTTCGGCGACCGAATCGGGCGTAAGTCGACGCTCGTCGCGTCTTTGCTGACCATGGGTATCTCGACCACCTTGGTCGCGATCATGCCGACCTACGCTCAGGCCGGCTGGATTGCTGCCCTGATCCTGTGCGTGTTGCGCTTCGGTCAGGGCTTCGGTCTGGGCGGTGAATGGGGCGGGGCGGCTCTGCTCGCGGTGGAGCACGCCCCCGAGGGCAAGCGCGCGCGCTTCGGCATGTTCCCGCAATTGGGCGCGCCGGTGGGCTTCATCGCGGCCAATGGCCTGTTCCTGATCCTCGGTTCATTGCTCACGCCCGCGCAATTCCACGATTGGGGCTGGCGCATCCCCTTCGCTCTGTCCGCCCTGCTTGTCGCGGTCGGCCTGTGGATCCGGCTGCGGCTGGCCGAAACCCCCGAATTCGCCGCCGCGCTCAAGGAGGCGCCGCCACCCGCAATCCCGTTCGGCGAACTGGTCTCGCGCCATTTCACGCCGTTGCTGGTCGGCACGATCGGTGCGGTCGCCTGCTTCGCGCTTTATTATGTCGCGACCGCCTTCGCGCTAAACTACGGCACCAAGACCCTGTCCTACAGCGCCAGGGATTTCCTGAGCGTCCAGCTCGGCGCGATCCTGTTCATGGCGCTCGGCATCTATCTCGCGGCCTGGCTGTCGGATCGCCATTTTGACGAACGGCGCGTGCTGATGGCGGGCTGCGTGGGCACGATCGGGGTGGGTCTGCTGATGGCGCCGATGATGACCTCGGGCTCGCTGTTCGAGGTGTTCCTGTTCCTCGCTCTGTCGCTGTTGCTGATGGGCTTCGTCTACGGCCCCCTCGGCGCCTGGCTGCCCAGCCTGTTCCCGGCGCGCGTGCGCTATACCGGCGTGTCGATGGCCTTCAACGTCGCGGGCGTGCTCGGTGGCGGGCTCACGCCCACCGTCGCGAAGGCGCTGTCGGACCATTATGGCCTGATGGCGGTCGGCCTCTATTCGGGTGGCGCCGCGTTGATCAGCCTGATTGCGCTGGCGCTAAAGCCTGATCGTTTTCGGTAAAGCGCTTGGCGCTTTGCCGGAGACGTGAATCAGGCTGTCACAGGGGGCGTACGGGAAAGCACGGACAGCTTAGCGATCCCGTAGGTCCGCTCGACTTCCACAGTCCAGCCTTCGGCCGAGACGCTCTCGTCGTTGCGCGTCTCGATCGCGGCCCAGGCCGAATCCGCCGCCCAGCCGAGCCGCGTCATCTTCTCCAGCAGCGCCGCCGCGCCGCCGCTGCCATAAGGCGGGTCGAACATGAGCAGGTCGCAGGCCGTGCGTGCCGGTCCGATCGCCGAGACCGCGATCGGCAGAACCTCGGCATTGGCGCCCAGCATCGCGATATTGGCGCGGATCGCGCGGATCGCCTCGCGGTCCTGGTCGATGAAGATGCACGAGGTCGCGCCGCGCGAAATCGCCTCCAGCCCGAGCGCACCCGATCCGGCGAACACATCCACCACCGCGAGATCCTCGAGCGAGCCCAGCCGGCTGATCAACATCGAGAACAAGGCCTCGCGCGTGCGGTCGCCGGTCGGTCGCGTGGTCGCGCCGGGCGGGGCCTTGAGCACACGCCCACGCCATTCCCCCGCGATGATCCTCACGGGCGACGCCGGGGCTTGTCGGTCGGCTTGGCCGGCGCCGGCCCAGACCGATGCCGTGGCCGCCCACGCCGTCCGCCCGGAGCGGGCGCGGCCATCGTCGGACGTGGGGCGGGGGGCGTCCCGCTCCCCGAGGGGCCGCGCGGTGCACTCTTCAGCGTCTTGCGGAAATTGACCAGGTCGATCTGGCGCACTTCGCCGACTTCGCCCGGTGGCAGGTCGTCCAGCACGAACGGGCCGTAAGCCGTGCGGATCAGCCGGCTGACCTGAAGCCCGAGATATTCGAGCACGCGCCGCACTTCGCGATTTTTGCCTTCCTTGAGGCGCATCTCGATCCACACATTGGCGCCGGTGCGGCGCTCGAGATTGGCGTCGATCGATCCGTAGCGCACGCCCTCGATCTCGACCCCGTCGATCAGGTCTTCGAGCTGCGCCTGCGTCACGTTGCCGAACGCCCGCGCGCGGTAGCTGCGCTCGACGCCTGTCGCGGGCAATTCGAGCTGGCGTTTCAATTCGCCGTCGGTCGTGAGCAGCAACAGCCCTTCGGTATTGAGGTCGAGCCGCCCGACCGGCACCACGCGCGGCAGGTCGCTCGGCAATTTGTCGTAGATGGTTGGCCGCCCCTTGGGATCGCGCTCGGTGGTGAGCAAACCCGCTGGCTTGTGGAACAGGAACAGGCGCGCGGGCGCGGGTGCCTTGACCGGCTTGCCGTCGACCGTGACGCCGTGGAGCGAAGTAAGGACCGTCGCGGGTGTCTCGATCGCCTTGCCGTCGATCGCGATCCGGCGATCCTCGATCATGCGTTCGATCTCGCGACGCGAGGCCACGCCCGCGCGGGCGAGCAGCTTGGCGATACGTTGCGGCTCCCGCCCGCCGCCAGCGGCGGGTTTGACAACGGATTCGCCCTTGGCGGGCGGGCTTTCTGGGGGTGATTTTTGCGACACGTCGCGTTTCTAGACTCGCTCGTCGCAACTTTCCCAAAAAAACTTGCGAGATTGCCGTTCTATTGATTCAGTAGCGTGTGGATAAGTTTTCGGGTGGGCAGGCGTGACAGGTCAAAAGGGGCGTAGATTCACAGTCTTGGCAGGCATCGCCCTGCTCGCCTCGTCGCTTTCCGCGCAGCTCCCGCTTTCCTATGACAACCAGTTTCAGTCCCAGCCGGCACGCCTGCCGACGCTCGCCGAGCAGCTCGGCACGATCGCAAATGTGAATGACGGCCGGCTCGGCATCGCCGCAACCGACCTCGAAACCGGCAAGACGATCAGCTTTGCCGGATCGCATCCCTTCCCGATGGCGAGCACGGTCAAGGTCGCGATTGCGGGAACCTATCTGGCGGGCGTCGACCAGGGTCGTTTCAATCTCGACCAGCTCTATCGCTATGGCCGCCGCGCGACGCTCACCGCCAACCAGCTGATGGAGCGGATGCTGATCCGCAGCGACAATGGGGCAGCCGATATCCTGTTGAAGGCGGTCGGCGGGCCCGAGGCGGTCAATGCCTGGCTGTCACGCGCGGGCATCCGCGGCCAGCGGATGGACCGCTCGATCGCCAAACTGGTCTATGACGATCGCCGCTGGACCGGCCGCCGCGTGCCGGTGAATATGCCGAGGACGCCGTTGGAGGTCGCGGAATCGGCAACCCTGACCGCCGACGGCCAGCTCGATCCCGCTTTCGTCGGCGATGCGCGCGACACGTCGACGCCCTCGGCGATGGTCCAGCTGCTCGCCAAGCTCCACAAGGGTGCCTTGCTGACCGCCGACAGCACCGAATATCTGTTCGACGTGATGGCGCGCTGCGCGACCGGGCGTAGCCGGCTCAAGGGCCAGCTTCCGGCGGGTACTCCCGTCGCGCACAAGACCGGCACGCTCGCGGGTGTGTCCGACGACGTAGGCATCGTGACCTTGCCCAACGGCCACCACCTTGCGGTAGCGGTCTTCGCCAAGGGGATGCGCACCGAATGGGAGCGGGACCGCAATATCGCGCAGCTCACGCGCGTCCTCTATGACGGCTTCACCAATTTCGAGCCGGCCTCGACCGCCTCGATGGGCCGAACCATCGCGCGCTAAGCGGATACTTCCTTACTCGACGGTTCCAGCGCTTTCTCCCACTTGGCCACTAGGGTCGATGCGACCGCATTGCCGACCACATTGGTGCCCGTCCGTCCCATGTCGAGGAACTGGTCGACCGCCAGGATCAGCAGCAGCCCCGCCTCGGGGATGTGGAAGGCGCCCAAGGTGGACGAGATCACCACCAGGCTCGCGCGCGGAACGCTGGCGATGCCCTTCGACGTGACCATCAGCAGCAACAGCATCGTGATCTGCTGCGTGATCGACAGATGGATGCCATAGGCCTGCGCGATGAACATCACCGCGAAGCTGCAATACATCATCGATCCGTCGAGGTTGAATGAATAGCCCAACGGCAGCACGAAACCCGCGATCCGCGGCGGTACTCCGAAATTCTCCAACGCCTCCAGCGTGCGCGGGAAGGCGGCTTCGGACGAGGCGGTCGAGAAGGCGATCAGGAAGGGCGCGCGGATATGGCGGAACAAATCTTTCGCCCGGCCTGTGCCCACCGCGACCGCGGCGGCGGCGAACAGCAGCCCCCACAGGCACAGCAACGCCAGGTAAAAGCCGCCCATGAAATAGCCGAAGGTGATGACGATCCCGAGGCCTTCCTTGAACACCGCGCTCGTCACCGCCGCGAACACCGCGATCGGCGCGAGCCGCATCACATAATCCGTGATCTGCAGCATCAGTTGGGCAAGGCTATCCATCGCCTTCACGATCGGCGCGGCTTTCTCGCCGATCGCGGTCGCGGCGACGCCCGCAAAGGTCGCGAACACCACGATCTGCAGGATTGCATTCTTGGCGAGCGCGTCGAAGATCGAAGCGGGCACCAGATCGAGGAAAAAGTCCTTCAGCACGAAATGCGCCTGCGCGACGCCGTTCGCCTCGTTCGCGGGCGGCAAGGGCAGCCCCACGCCGACGCCCGGGCGGATCACGTTCACGAACAGCAGGCCAAGCGCGATCGAGACGAATCCGGCGAGGATGAACCAGCCGATCGTGCGCGCCCCCATGCGCCCCAATGCCGATCTGTCACCCATATGCGCGATACCGCCCATCAAGGTCGCGAAGACGAGCGGCGCGATAATCATCTTTATCAGCTTGAGGAACAGGCCGGTCAGGATCGAAAGCACATCCGTGATCGTTGCGGCAGCGGATGGATCGGCGATAGTCCGGTTGAGGACGAAACCGACGATGATTCCCAGAATCATCGCCAACAGGATCAGGAAGGTTATGCGTTTAGCCACGTGACGGTCTCTCTCCCGGGAGACGCCGTGGTCGATGCAAAGAGGCGGGGCGTCAAGCCTGTCCAGCAAGGGTAAGGTCGGCATGTTGTTCGGTAAGCGTGAACGGACGTTGCGGCGGATCCTCATCGTCGAGGACGAACCCCTTGTCGCGTTCGACAACGAACATTTCCTGCGCGACGCGGGCTACGAGATCGTCGCCACGGTCGATACCGTGCCGGAGGCGGTCGAGGCGATCGACGAAGAGGTCGATCTGGTGCTCGCCGACGTCAACCTGTCCGACGGCGGCTGCGGCCAGGATGTGGCGCGCGCTGCGCGCGACAAGGGCGTGCCCTTGATCTTTGTCACCGGCAGCGCGCCCCAGAACGCCCAGGGGCTCGCAATCGGCCTGCTCGCCAAACCCTACAGCCAGCGTGACCTGCTCGCCGCGATCGAGGGCGTGGACGCCAAACTCTCCGGCAAGCCGGTCAGGAAACTTCCTCGCAGCTTTACCCTATTTGCGACCTAGCGTTTGCGACTTAGGTAGCGCTATCATCGCCCTCAACTTCCCGGAATCAGGGAAGAAAGGAGAAGGGTGATGGATCGGCGCGAATTCCTGACGGCGGCTGGAACACTGGCTGCCGCCGCGAGCGCGAGCGGGGCGGGGGCCAAGGCACCCGATGCGAGCCCGACGCGGCATTACGATCCGCATGCCTGGCACCAGCGCATGAAGCGCATCGTCCACGTCAATTTCAACGAGCGCGATCCCGAGCATTTCGACGCCAAGGCGTGGGGCGCCTATCTCGCCGAATGCAAGGCGCAGGTGACCTATCTGAGTGGTACCAGCATCGTCGCTTTCTACCCCACCAAATTGCCCGATCTGCCCGTCAGCGCCTGGCTCAACGGGCGCGATATCTTCGGCGAATGCCTCGCCGAAGCGAAGAAAGCCGACGTGCGCGTGATGGCGCGCTTGAGCATCGATATCGCCAAGAGCCAGCTTGCCGACAAGCATCCCGACTGGTTCTGCCGCAATCCCGACGGCTCGCTCGTACGACGCTCTTTGGTGGGCGCGCCCGACGATCCTTCGGCGACGTCGGAGTTCGCACCGACTTGTCAGTTCAGCTCTTATTATACGGATTTCGTTCCGAAACTCTTCCAGGAGCTGCTCAACCGCTACAAGATCGATGGCATCTACACCAACGGCTGGCCGGGGGTGGACGCGGTCGTCTGCTACTGCGCGAACTGCAAGACAATCGGCGATCCGCACAGCCAGTTATATCGCGACGCTTACCAGAAGCGCGCGGTCGAATTGTGGAACAGCTACGCCTCGCTCTGCGCGCGACATGATCCGAAGCTGATCTTCTCGGGCAATCTCGGCGGCGGCTTCAAGGGCGGCAATCTCGACCTCAGCGAACTGACCCGCAACGCGCCCTGGTTTCAGGCCGACAATCAGGGCCGAGGCCGCATCGGCGAACCTGCCTGGGATTCGAGCCAGCAGACGCGCATCGCGCGTGCGATCATCGGCGACCGCCCCGTCACCAACATCACCGCTGCCTACGAGATTGCGGGCGACATCCGCTACCGCAACGTCACCGGCAACCCGACCGAAGTCCGCTCGCGCATATTCCAGACGCTCGCGGCGGGCGGAACCGTCCATTATCATTGGCTCGGTTTCTATCAGGGCTTCATCGAGGATCGGCGCTGGCAGCAAGTCGGTCGCGACATATTGCCGTGGATGGCGGCCAACGATCGCCACCTCCACAATCTGCGCCCGATCGCGAATGTGGCGCTGGTCGTATCACAGCGCTCGAACCGGCTCTACCAGGCGCCCGCCGGCACCAATGCGCTCGATCCGGTCCAGGGCATGTATCAGTTGCTGACCGAGGCTCGAATCCCCTTCGACGTGATCTTGGAGAGTGATCTCGCGGCCGAAAAGCTCACCCGTTACCAGACGCTGGTTCTGGCCAACGTCGCGCTGATGAGCGACGCCCAGGCTGCGGCGGTAAAGGCGTTCGTCGCGGCGGGTGGCTCGTTGCTGTCCACCTTCGAAACCGGCCTCTATGATGAGAATGGAAAATCCCGCGCCGATTTCGCGCTGGGATCGCTCTACGGCATGCGCAAGACGGGCAACCGCGAAAGCTATGGCGTGGCGGTGGCGCCGGGTCACGGGGCGTTCCCCGGCTCATCCTCGATGCAGCGGATCGAGCGCAGCCATCCGCTGGTCGACAGTTTCAAGGACACACATTTCATCCAGGGATCGAGCTGCCGCATGCCAATCGCGGCGGACGGCCCGCCGATCCTGACCAATATCGCGCAATATCCCTGGTACCCGACCGAGGGCGTCTACAGCCGCCAATGGCATAGCGATCAGCCCACCGTGGTCGCGCGCGAGCCGGGCAAGTCGCGGCTGGTCTATCTCGCGGGCGATATCGACGCGGGCTATTGGCGCTCGGGCGCGGGCGATCTCGGCGATCTCGTCACCAATGCACTCCGCTGGCTGGTGGCCGACACGCAGCCGATGACGGTCGAGGGCGAGGGGCTGGTCGAGGCTTATGCCTGGGCGACCGAGCCCGGTTACGCGGTCCATCTCGTCAACCACAGCCAGCCCGGTTTCCGCGCTACCGCCGCGCGCAAACTGGTGCCGGCGGGGCCGCAGAAGGTACGGCTGACACTTCCCGATGCGCGCACGATCCGCAGCGCCAGGCTGCTGTGGGCCGGGCAGCCTTTGGCTTTCAAGCAGTCGGGCAGCGTGGTCGAATTCACCGTCCCCGCGCTCGACGAATACGAACTCGCCGCGTTCGAAGTCTGACCCCAATTCCGTCATTCCCGCGCAGGCGGGAATCCACTCAGCGGCTGGGCGTTGGCCTCTCGGTGGATTCCCGCCTGCGCGGGAATGACGGCGAGGAGGACAAAGCCCGTTCCAATCCCACTATTTCCCTCTAAGCTCCGCCACAAACATCAAGGGGCAGGGGCAAGTGGCGGAAAAGATCGGTGGTTTCGCCTTGCTCGGCCGGGCGCTCACGGACCGCAAGACCGGGCTCATGCTGGCCTTCGGCTTCGCCGCCGGTCTGCCGTTCACGCTGCTGATCGGCACTCTCACCGCCTGGCTGGGCGAGGCCAAGGTCAGCCTGGCCACGATCGGCGTCTTCTCCTGGGCGGGGCTGGCTTACGGCTTCCAGTTCCTGTGGTCGCCTTTGGTCGATCAATATCGCCCGCCTTTGCTTGCGCGGCTCGGGCGACGCCGCAGCTGGATATTGTTTTGCCAGATCCTGCTCGCGCTCTGCTTCCTCGCGCTTGCCGTATCCGATCCTGTGGCCTCGCTCGGTGCGGTTGCGGGGATCGCGGTGCTCGGCGCCTTCGTCTCGGCGACGATGAATATCGCGATCGACGCCTGGCGCGTGGACGTCGCCGACGAGCGCGCCACGGTCGAGATTCTCTCCACCATCTACCAGTTCGGCTTCCGCGCCGCCGCGCTCGCGGGCGGGGCGGGGGCCTTGTACATGGCCGCGCGCATGAGTTGGCAATCGGTCTATGCGGTGATGGGCATGCTGATGGCGATTACGATGATCGCCACCTTCCTCGCACCGGATACGCCCGCGCCGGAACGGCAGGACGAAGCCCCGCTCGCGCCTTTCGCCGTGCCCGATCGCCGTACGCGCGCCATCGGGCTCGCGATCGTCGCGATCGGCTGGATCTGGGCGATCGCTACGCTCGGCCTCTTCATGGTCGAGGCGATCCAGGGGCCGGGCCCTGACGGCAAGCCGGTCTCGGTCGGCGATTTCACCAAGAATGTCGGGCCATGGATTGTCTTCGCGACGATCATCATGCCCGCCGTGGTCGCGGCCTGGCTCAACCGGCGCGTTTCGGCCACCCAATCGGCACCGGCGAGCGCCATCGCACGCGGCGCCGACCGTCTCTACCGCTCGCTCATCCTGCCCTTGGGCGAGATCATCGAGCGGCTCGGCTGGGGCGCGATCATCGTGCTCGGCCTGATCCTGACCTATCGCCTGTGCGAGTCGATCTGGGGGCCGTTCGCTTACCCCTTCTATCTCGACGAGATGCATTACACGAAGGACGAGGTCGCCTTCGCGTCCAAGATATTCGGCGTGTTCATGCTCATCTTCGGTACTGCGCTCGGCGGCGTGTTGTTCGCAACCCTCGGCCGTCTGCCGACTTTGATGGTCGGCGCGGTCGTCACCGCGCTCGCCAATCTGCTCTACGCCAATCTGGCGGCGGGCGGGGCCGAGCTCGACGCTTTCGCGCATCTCGTCGCCATCGACCGGCTGGCCGGCCTGGCCGGATTCGACGCGCGCATGACCCGCTTGCTGGTCACGATCGGGCTGGAGAATACGTGCAGCGGCCTCGCCGGCGGCGCCTATATCGCCTACCTCTCCTCGATCACCTCGAAGAAGCATAGCGCGGTCCAGTTCGCGCTTCTGTCCTCGCTCACGCTTTTGATCGGTGCGCTCGGACGCGGCGCGTTCGGCGAGGGCATTCAGACCTACGGCTACGCCCACATGTTCCGCATCGCCGCCTGGATCGGTCTGCTCGGCATCGGCTTCGTCGCGCTGGAATGGGTGCGGGTGGTGCGTGCCGGGCGTGGGTGCGAAACCGGCGGAACGGGTGAGGCGGGCTGACCGTGCAGTCGGGCCCATTACGGTTCGCGTGCACATCCTGCGGGCTTTGCTGCAATCGTGGGCCCGAAATGGAACTGAGCGAGGCGACCGCATTAGCCGGCACCTTCGTCACATCTTTGCTGTTTAAGGTCCACAGCCTGCCGATCAGCGACCGATCCGGATGGGCCGATCGATGGGCGCGTGGCCGGGGTAGCCGGATTCCCTTGCGCCCCGCACTCGACGAAGCGCAGCGCCATCTGCGCCATTTTGCGTTCCGGCGGATCGACAGGACGCGCGACCGTCAGGTCTTTCTCGATATCTCCGCTATTGTCGACGATGATGGGCGCGGGCGATGCCCCGCTTTGGCCGATGGTCGCTGCACCATCTATGAGGCCCGGCCGCTAAGCTGCCGAACCGTTCCGCTCCATTATTCGCGCGCGCCTTCGACGCTGCATGCCTATCTTGACGGCTTTACGGCAACACCCGGCTATCGCTGTGACACTAGCACCGCTGCACCTGTGGTGATCGACGGGAACAGGGTGGTCGATTCCGAGATCGAGCTGAACCGCAAACGCGCACTCATCCTGGCGAAGCAGGATAGGCAATGGAAAGAGCGGCTGGTCGCCATAATGGACGATCCGACACTGGCCGCCGAGGCCGACCTACCCAGCTACGACGCAGTTCTTCGCAATTCGGACAATGGCTACGCCACCACGTTGCCTATGACAGTGGCATGGCGGGTCGCTTGTGCAGAAGGCCTGTTGTCGAGCGAAGAAGTGCGCGATCTCTGCCGCAGACAGGCGGATTTGATCGATAGGGCGGCGTTGAACGAAGTGCCGCCGTCTCGCGGAATCGACCTGCAGCCGCCTGTTTTCAGCCCGTGACCGGCAGCCTGATCGACCCATCGTCGCGATATTCCAGCGGGCCATAGTCCAGCACCACGTCCAGGGTCAGCGGCGTCCCGTAAATGTGCGGGAAAAGCGCGCCGCCGCGTGATTCCTCCCACTTCACCGCGTCGCCCAGCGCCTCCAGGTCGATCGCGGCAAGCTGCAGGTCGTTCTGCCCTGCGAAATGCTTGTCGACCGTTCCCTTGAGCTGGTCGGCGGTGGAGAGGTGGATGTAACCGTCGGCCAGATCGACCGGCGCGCCCGCAAAACTGCCCTCATGCTCAAGGGTGTAGAGCTGATCCGCGGTCAGCACCTTATAGGCTATGGCGTCGGGCATATTCTGTCTCCTACCGGCGGTAGATGCTGGCCTTGGGCGCGCCTTTGAGCGTCGGCAAGAGAATGCTCCCCCACGGCGTCGGTTTCGTCGGATCATTGCGGTCGACCAGGTCGAGGTCATGATCCGGGCCGCCATTGCCGTTCCACGACCACGCGAGATAGCCCGAAGCGTTCGCGACGCTGTCCGCGACCACCGTCGCCACCGGGATCGGCGTGCCCCGGAAATTGTTGCCGAACTCGCCCACCACCAAAGTCAGGCCCGCATCGTGGAAATGCGCGATATAGTCGGTGACTTTTTCGGGGCTGTCGTAGGCGCCATACATGTGGATCGAGAAGACGATCTGATGAAGCGGGTCGGCCGCCAGGATCTTGGCGGCATTGTCGCGCATCACATGCTCGCCGTCCTGGCCCCAGCCGGGCGCGTCGACCATCAGCAGATGACGAAAGCCAGCCGCGCGCATCGCCTGCACCGCGCCGACCGTCTCGCCGATCCAGGCCTGTTCGTCCGCGCCGCCGCGCGGCTCGTTGGCGATGTTGATGATGATATAGCGTTCCTGCCCCTGGAGCAGGTTGGCGATCGACTTCCAGTAATCGACGATCCTGATCTGCGGGCAGGCCTCGGGCCTGCTGCCCAGGCTGGTCGCGTCGTGCACTTCCAAAATGATCGCGAACTTCTGCGCCTTGGCCGCGTCGATCAGGCTTTTGACCTCGTCGGGCGGCGTCAGCCGGAAGCCGCCACAGCCCGCGCCGAGCGCGATCCGCACGCCGTTGGCGCCCGTCGCTGCGATCAGCGGCAGCTCGCTTAGGCTGCGAGTCGGCGTCCAGGCATGCGTCACATTGACGCCGCGAAACACGAACGACCGGTCGTTGGCGTCGAGCAATTTGCCCCCGCCGACATGCCAGCCCTCGATCGCGGCGGCCGGGGAGGGGGATGCGAACGACAGGGCCGAAGCCGCGGCCAAGGCCCACAACGCACGCATCCCTCTTCTCCTTATTCGATCGGCGTTTCCGATCCGTCGGCCAGATCCTCGGCGGTGTCGCCGCCCGTCTGCGGAGCGATTTCGGGCGAGGTCGCGTCCTCGTCGCTGCGGACATCGGCTTCCGCCTCGTCCTCGCTCTCTTCGATCCGCGCCGCCGAAACGACATGTTCGTCGTCGGCCACGTTGAACAGGCGCACGCCCGCCGAACCGCGCCCGATCACGCGCGTGTCGCCTACCGACATGCGGATCAATTTGGCCTGGTCGGTGACCAGCATCAATTGCTCGCCATTGTGCGCCGGGAAGCTCGCGACGACGTTGCCGTTGCGCTCCAGATTGCCGATATTGGTGATGCCCTGCGTACCGCGGCTGGTGCGGCGATATTCGTAGGCCGACGAGCGCTTGCCATAGCCGTTGGCGCAGACGGTCATGATGAACTCTTCCGACTCGCGGAATTGCTCGAACCGTTCGTCCGACATCTCGCGGGGCGTGGTCGGCGCATTGTCCTCGCCGCGCTCGCGCCATGTTGCATGGCGCAGATAATCCTCGCGCTCGTCGGGCGTCGCCGCGAAGCCCTTGAGGATCGACATCGAGATGACCTCGTCGTCGCCGATCAGCTTCGCGCCGCGCACGCCGGCCGAGGTGCGGCTCTGGAATTCGCGCACGTCCGTCGCGCAGAAGCGGACCGCCTTGCCGTTGCGGGTCGCGAGCAGGACGTCGTCCTCCTCGGTCAGCAACGAAACACCGATCAGGCGATCGCTCGCATCGTCGCTCTCCTCATCGGTGCCGAAGCGCATCGCCAGCTTGCCGCTGGAACGGATGTTGGTGAAGGCATCCATGCTGTTGCGGCGGACCAGGCCCTTGGCGGTCGCGAACATGATGTGGAGCTTGCCCCATTCCGCCTCGTCTTCGGGCAAGGGCAAGACGGTCGAGATCGTCTCGCCCTCCGCCAGCGGCAGCAGATTGTTCATCGAGCGGCCCTTCGCCTGCGGCGCGCCCTCGGGCAGGCGATAGACTTTGAGGCGATAGACCTTGCCCGCGGTCGAGAAGAACAGGACCGGCGTATGCGTCGAGGTGACGAACAGCTCGGTGATCGCATCCTCGTCCTTGGTGGCCATGCCCGAACGGCCCTTGCCGCCGCGCGCCTGGGTGCGGAAGGTCGCCAACGGAGTACGCTTGATATAGCCGCCGAGGGTCACGGTCACGACCATGTCCTCGCGCTCGATCAGATCCTCGTCCTCGATATCGTCGCCCGCGGGCGCGATCTCGGTCTTGCGCGGGGTGACGAAGGCGGCCTGGATCGCGTCCAGTTCCTCCTGCATCACCTCGAACAGGCGAACGCGATTGCCGAGAATGTGGAGCAATTCGCCGATCGAATCCGCGAGTTCCTTAAGCTCGCCGCCGATCTCGTCGCGGCCAAGCGCGGTCAGGCGGTGCAAGCGCAGATCGAGGATCGCGCGGACCTGCGCTTCGGAGAGCGTATAGGTGTCGCCCTCGATCTCGGTTTCGACCGCCTCGACCAGCTGGATGTAGGACGCGATCTCGGCGATCGGCCATTCGCGCGAAACCAAGGCGGCGCGCGCCTCCGCCGGGCTCGACGATCCCCGGATGATCTTCACCACTTCGTCCAGGTTAGTGACCGCGATCACCAGGCCCAGCAAGATGTGGGCACGCTCGCGCGCCTTGAGCAGTTCGAACTTGGAGCGCCGCGTGATCACTTCCTCACGGAAGCTGATGAACGCCTCGATGATGTCGCGGAGCGTCAGGATTTCCGGCCGGCCGCCGCGCAGCGCGAGCATGTTGGCGGGGAAGCTGGTCTGCGCCTGCGTGTGGCGCCAGAGCTGGTTGAGCACCACGTCCGGCGTGGCATCGCGCTTCAGATCGATCACGATCCGCACGCCGAACCGGTTCGATTCGTCGCGGATATCGCTGATGCCTTCGATCCGTTTATCCTTGGCGGCCTCGGCGATGCCCTCGACCAGACCGGCCTTGCCGACCTGGTAGGGGATTTCGGTCAGCACGATCGAACGGCGGTCGCCCCGGCCTTCCTCGACCGTATGGCGCGAGCGCATGATGATCGAGCCGCGGCCGAGCGTGTAGGCATTGCGCGCCCCGCCACGGCCTAGAATGAGCCCGCCGGTCGGGAAGTCCGGACCGGGGACGATCTCCATCAAATCCTCGTTGCTGAGGAACTCGCCGGACAGCATGCTGGCGATCATCGCCTTGCAGGCCAGCAATACCTCGCCGAGGTTGTGCGGCGGGATATTGGTCGCCATGCCGACCGCGATGCCGCCCGCGCCATTGACCAGCAGGTTCGGGTAGCGCGCCGGCAACACCAGCGGCTCGTCGCGCGAGCCGTCATAGTTCGGGCCGAAATCGACCGTGTCCTTCTCGATATCCTCGAGTAGGGCCATGGCCGACTTGGCGAGGCGCGCTTCGGTGTAGCGCATCGACGCCGGCAGGTCGGGGTCCATCGACCCGAAATTGCCCTGACCGTCGATCAGCGGCAGCCGCATCGACCAATCCTGCGCCATGCGGGCCAGCGCCATATAGATCGCGCTGTCGCCGTGCGGATGGTAATTGCCCATCACGTCGCCGACGATCTTCGCCGACTTGCGATAAGGGCGGCCGGGAACGAAGCCGCCTTCCTGGCTGGCATAAAGGATGCGGCGGTGGACCGGCTTCAGGCCGTCGCGCACGTCGGGCAGAGCGCGCGCGACGATGACCGACATGGCATAGTCGAGATAGCTCGACTTCATCTCGTCGACGATGTTGATCGGGGAAATGTCGCTGCCGTCGGTGATCGGCGGGGTCGTGGCCAAGAAGCTTATCCGTTTATCGTTGGAGGAGGCGGCTTTTGCCGCATCCCCCATCTAAGCATCACAGACCGATAAAACCACCCCGCGCGTATGCGCGCACACGCGTACGCGAGGGAAATTGCGAGAAAACTGGGGATAACGTTATGGCTATCGCGTTTTCATGCGCCCAGGTCCGGCGGATGCCGGACCGCACCACAAAAACCTAAATCTCGAATTCGGGCCGTTTGCCGTCGCGCTGTGGATCTTTGGTCAGTCGCTTGTGCAGCGTCTTGACCGTGTTGCTGCCCGTCTTCACGCAGAAGGCGGGGATGAGCGCGTGGACGAACGCGCCCAGCGCGCCGATCAGCAGGGAAACGCCGAAACCGGCGGCGACGCGAAAATGCTCGCCATAGCTTTCATCGACGCTGGCGGGATGGTCTAGGAAAAGGCGACGGAACATAGACCCAGATTAACCCCGCCCCGCATATCAGGCAATCGCCAGGCGCACCTTTCGGCGCATCGACACGCCCGCCAGCAAAAGTCCACGATCGTCGGCGCCGGAAGGTGCGGTGGCGAGCGTAGCGGTGATCAGGGACAAGGTCATCGAATCCGGCCTCACAAAGGGTGAATACGTCGATGATTATGCAATCCTACCTGTCCATTACGTCCTGATGTCGCCGTTCAGCTTGCCCCAAGGTGCGGGCGCTATTAGGCAAACCCGGTTCCAATTCAGCCGGAATCCCCTTTTTCCGGCCTATGGGGAGAGATGCAGATGAAAATGGTGTCCAAGATGGCGCTGGCCATCGCGCTGGGCGGCATGGCGATCGCCGCGCCCGCTTTTGCGAAGAAAGAAGACAAGGCCGCCGCCGCGCCCGCCGCCGAAAAGGCGACTCCGGCGGTGCAGAAGGCTGCGTTCGATGCGCAGAAGGCCGCCGATGCGGGCGATATCCCGACCGCGCTCACCAACTACAACACCGCCAAGGCGGCGATGGTCAACAACACCGACAAGTTCATGGTCGGCCGCGTCGGCTACCAGATCTATCAAAAGAACAAGGACGACGCGCTCTTCTCTGAGGTCGTCGATCTGATGCTAGCCAGCGGCGAGGCCTCGGTCGATGCGCAGAAGCAGCTTTACTTCGCGCAGGGCCAGATCGCCTACAACAAGAAGGATTATGCCAAGGCGCTCGCCGCCTTCCAGGGCGCCGAGAAGGCCGGTTCGACCGATCCTGACCTCGTGCCGCTGATCGTCGAATCGATGGCACAGCAGGGGCAGACGCTGCAGGCGCTGCAGACCCTCAACGACGAGGCGACCAAGCACGCCGCCGCTGGCCAGGTGGTTCCGCCCGAATGGTATCAGCGCGGCGTCTCGATCGGCTACAAGAACAAGAATCCGGCCGATCAGGCCGCGATCAACCAGCTCACGCTGGAATTGTGCCTGAAGTGGGTCGCTTCGGCGCCGCAGCCGCAATATTGGAACGGCGCGCTCGAGGTCTATGCCCAGCAGTTCAAGCTGGACAATGAAGGCCGCCTCGAAATGCTCCGCTTGCTCCGCGCCGCCGGCGCGCTCGAGGGCGGCGACGATTATCGCGAATATGCCGACGACGTCTATCTGCGCTTCCCCAACGAAGCGATGACCGTGCTTCAGGAGGGGGCGGCCAAGGGCAAGGTTACCCTGACCGGCAAGAATGACGCCGCCGACGTGATGGGCATCGTCAAGGGCAAGGTCGCGGCCGACAAGGCCTCGCTGCCGGGCGCCGACAAGGCATCGCGCGCCGCCGCCAGCGGCAAGGCCGCGCTCAGCACCGCCGACGCTTATGTCGGCTACGGTCAGTATCCGCAGGCCGTCGATCTCTACAAGGTCGCGCTCGCCAAGGGCGGCGTCGATGCCGGCACGGTCAATCTGCACATGGGCTGGGCGCTTGCGCTTTCGGGCGATACCGCCGGTGCCAAGACCGCCTTCCAGGCGGTCACCGGCGCGCGCAAGCCGATCGCTGACTTCTGGCTGGTCCATCTCGACCACCCGACCGTCCCGAACGTGGTTGCTGCCAAGTAAGGCGCTGCCTCAGACTAAAACAGGAAAGGGCGGCTCTCGGGCCGCCCTTTCTTTTTGAGCAGACGATGCGGCTAGGTCATGCCCGCGTCGCGGGATGCGTTCCCGATAAGCGCCAGCATGGCCATGCGGGCTTGTTCACCCTCGCCGCGAACGATTGCCTCGAAGACGGCTTCATGGTCCGGCATCGGATCGCGCCGCTCCTCGCGGTCGTCGCGCGCGAACTTCGTGGTCCAGGCGACAACCGCTGTGACGGTGGTGGCGAGCGTCACAAGCACCTCGTTGCGCGTCGCATGGAGAATGCTCTCGTGGAAGCCCTGATCCGCTGCGCGTCCTTCGGCGGTGAGCAGCCCATGCCGGCGCATTTCTTCCAGTGCGTGACCCATCCGTGCGATATCCTGTTGATTGCGGCGTTGTGCGGCAAACAACGCGGCGGCCGGCTCGATCACCAGGCGTAGCTCGAAAATGTCTCGCAGGAATTGGGGCGTGGGGCCGGCCTCGAAGCGCCAGGCAAGCATGTCCACATCCAGCATGTTCCATCGCCGCCGCTCGCTGACGCGCGTGCCGCTCTTCGTCTTGCTGTGGACCAGGCCTTTGGCGGCGAGGATACGGATCGCCTCGCGATAGGCGGTGCGCGATATGCCGTTCTCGGTGCTGAAGCGTTCTTCGCCGGGCAACGCATCGCCCGGCTGATGGCGGCCGCTGACGATCGCCACGCCCAGCTCATGCGCAATCCGGCTGTGAATCGCCCGCTGATGCTCGCGTACATGGTCTGCGAACGGATGATCGCTTGTGCCCTTCATGCCGTTCTCTTCTTCGCGTTCGATCCGGGCCATAGTCGCTCTGTATCTGGTACGAGAAATATGTCTCAAAATATCCGAAAGGCAATGCCGATAGGGTTGGATTCGATAGCCCGCCTCGATAATCTAGTCTGACAAATGGAATCGGGCGACGGCGCGGATGAAGAGGCCTTGGTCAATAGCCGCGATGGTCACCATCGCGATCGCGATAAGCTATCTCGATCGCCAGACCCTCCCCTGGGCAATCAAGGCGGTGCAGGCCTCGATCCCCTTCGACAATCAGGCGAAAGCGCTGCTCGATTCGGCGTTTCTCGCGACGTACGGGCTGATGTATCTGGGCGGCGGCTGGTTTCTCGACCGGGTGGGCACGCGGATCGGCTTCCTGTTGATCATGGCCTTCTGGTCGCTCGCCTGCGCCAGCCATGGCGTCGCGACCGGTCTGTTGGGATTGGCCGCGAGCCGTTTGCTGCTCGGAGCGGGGGAGGGCGGCAGTTTTCCGGCGGCGACCCGGGTCATCGCCGAATGGTTCGAACCGCGGCACCGCGCCGCTGCCATGGGTCTGGTCAACGCGGGAACCGCGATCGGTGCGGTCTGCGCACCGCCGCTTATCGCGGTGATCCTGACCTACGGCACCTGGTTGGGGCTTGCCAGCTGGCGCTGGGTGTTTTTCGTAACGGGCGCGCTCGGGTTGATCTGGGCCCTGTCCTGGCACCTGTCCTATCGCGATGCTCCCGATCGCCAGGCCGCGCGTGCATCCCGGTCATCCGGGGCCGGCGTGGGCGATCTGTTGCGGCGTCGCGAAGTGGCGACGATCGTGGGGGCGAAATTCCTGAGCGACGGCGCCTGGTATTTCTATCTCTTCTGGTTTCCCAAATACCTGTTCGAGGCGCACGGTCTGGATCTCAAGCAGGCGGTGGTGCTCGGTTGGGTTCCCTATGCCTGTGCCGGCTTAGGCAGCCTGTTGGGCGGCTGGCTTTCCGGCGCGCTACTCGGGGCTGGCCGGTCGGTCGATGCCGCGCGCAAGATCGCGCTGGGGCTGAGCGCGGCGTGCATGCCATGGGTGATGCTGGCGCCGTCGACGCATTCGCTGGCGGCCGTCATCGCCGTCTTCAGCCTTGCCTTCTTCGGCCAGCAAAGCTGGTCGACACTCGTGATGACGCTTCCGACCGACCTCGTGCCGGCGGCATCGGTTGGCCGCCTGGCCGGTCTCGTCGGGCTGGGCGGCGCTTTCGGCGGGATCGTCATGGGCCAGGCGGCGGGCTGGGCGCTCGATCGCGGCTTTGGCTACACGCCCGTTCTGGTCGTGGCTGGCAGCCTCCATCTCCTTGCATTCGCGCTGATCTGTCTCGGCGTTCCCCGCATTTCCAGGCTCGTTTTCAATCGAAAGGCGTCCTCTTGAAGATCATCGAAATCCGAACGCGCGTCGTTCAGTGGGAAGGGGAGACCGTTCCCCTTCCGCCGCATTTCTGCACCAATCCGATGGACCTGGTGTCGCCGTTGCTGACGCGCGAGACGATGGGGACCTTCACCTTCCATGGCTGGCTGATCGTGGAGGTGTTCACCGACCAGGGGCTGGTCGGCATCGGCAATGCGGCCTTGGCGCCGCTCGTCACCAAGCAGCTGATCGACACGCATCTCGCGCCTCTGCTCATCGGCGAGAATCCGTGGGACGTCGAATTCCTGTGGCAGCATATGTACCGCAAGACGATGGCTTTCGGCCGAAAGGGGATCGCCTTGGTCGCGATCTCGGCCCTCGACATCGCTTTGTGGGACCTGATGGGCAAGGCTGCCAGGCAGCCCTGCTTCCGCCTGCTGGGCGGCCGCACCAAGCCCCGTATTCCGGTTTACGCCAGCCGGCTCTATTCGACCCCGCTTGAGGAGCTCGCTGGCGAGGCGGCGCGCTATAAGGCCGAAGGCTATAAGGCGATGAAGCTCCGCTTCGGCTGGGGCCCCATCGATGGCGCCGAAGGCATGGCGCGCAACGTCGAGCTGCTCCGCACCGTGCGCGAGGTGGTGGGTGACGAGATCGACATCATGGCCGACGCCTATATGGGCTGGAGCCTCGATTATGCGAAGCGCATGATGCGGCTGATCGAGCCGTTCAACCTGCGCTGGCTGGAAGAGGCGATCATTCCCGACGACATTCACGGCTACACCGAGCTGCGCCGCTTCGGCGCAACGCCCATCGCCGCCGGCGAGCACGAATTCACGAGCTACGGTTTCCGCCAGCTGATCGAGGCGCGCGCGCTCGATTATTTTCAGTTTGACACCAACCGCGTCGGCGGCATCACCGCGGCCCGCAAAATCCAGGCTTTGGCGGAGGCCTACTCGATCCCGGTCGTCCCGCACGCCGGCCAGATGCACAATTACCATGTCGTCATGGCCAGCCTGAATTCGCCGATCGCGGAATATTTCCCCAAGGTCGATGTCGAAGTCGGCAACGAATTGTTCTGGTATATCTTCAAGGGAGAACCCGTGGCGGAAGACGGGCATATCGCGCTGGATGACAATGCCTACGGGCTCGGTCTGGAGATTGATGAACCCGCCCTCGCACGATTCAAGGTGATTGGCGCATGAGCATGAAGGTAGCGGTCCTCGGATTGGGGATCATGGGCGCGGGCATGGCCCGGCAGCTCCTTGGAAAGGGCTTTGACGTTGCGGTCTGGAACCGCTCGCCGGAGCGCGCGCTCGCACTGGGCGATGCCGGCGCACGGGTTGCCGCGCGGCCCGCGGAGGCCGCGCAAGGCGCGGCCTTCGTCGTGTCCATGCTGTCGGATGACGATGCGTCACGCAACGCCTGGGAAGGCACCGACGGCGCGCTCGCTGCGATGGCGCCGGGTGCCATCGCGATCGAGTGCAGCACGTTGACCTTGCAACGGGTCCGGGAGCTCGATGCGGCGACGCAGGCCGTCGGTGTTGGCTTCCTCGACGCGCCCGTCACCGGCAGCCGCGCGCAGGCCGAGTCCGGTCAGCTGCGTTTCCTTATCGGCGGCAGGAGCGAGACGGTCGCGGCAGCGCGGTCTGTCCTGGAGGCCATGGGGATTGAGCTGATCCACCTCGGCGGCGTCGGCAGCGGCGCTCTGCTCAAGCTCGCCAACAACTATCTGGCCGGGGTGCAGGTCGCGAGTCTTGCCGAGGCGTTGACGCTTGTGACCCGGGCCGGAACCGACGTTGAACGGGCCTTCGAGGTCCTGGGGAACGGCGCGCCGGGAAGCCCGATCGTCAAGTTGGTCGGACGCAGGATGCTGGATCAGGCCTACGACCCGAATTTCTTCGTGCCGCTGATGGCCAAGGACCTGGGATATGCCGGGGCGGCGATGGAGAGTTGCGCGATTTCGTCCGGACTTGCCGAGGCGGCGCGTCAGCGTTTTCTTGAAGCCGCGCGCACCGGATTTGCGGAAAAGGATATCGCAGCGGTGATCGAACCGATCATGGATCGCTCGAAGCCGTCAGCCCCGATCGCCGACGAAACCTAACCCTGATCGACCGGAATGCCGCACGATGTCTTGGAGGTGCGGATCGTGAGCGAGGTCTTGACGCTGGCAACATTGGGTGCCGGCGTCAGCTTCGATGTCAGGAAGCTCTGGAATGACTGAAGGTCGTGCGCGACGATCTTCAGAATGAAGTCGATCTCGCCGTTGAGCATATGGCATTCGCGGATTTCGGGAAGCGTTGCGACATGCGCCTCGAATCCCCTCAGATCGTCCTCGGCCTGGCTGCGCAGGCTGACCAAAGCGAACACCATGATGCCGTAGCCAAGCGCGCCCGGATCCAGCTCGGCATGATAGCCCTTGATCACGCCCGATTCCTCGAGTGCGCGCATCCGGCGCAGGCAGGGCGGGGCGGTCAGACCGACCCGGCTAGCCAGCTCGACATTGGTGATCCGGCCTTCCTCTTGCAGGATGGCGAGAATCGACCGATCCAGCTCGTCAATCGTCGTCACCGCCATTTCCGCATCATCCCGTTTCTATTTTCGCGTCCTGCATAATATAATTTCGGCAGCACGCAACATCATAGCGAAACGGGTTTGAAAATGGTTGCTCTTGCCAGCGGCGCCGACGCTCCGCTAACGGCAGAGGCCAAGGGGGCCTGTAGCTCAACTGGTTAGAGCTGGCCGCTCATAACGGCTAGGTTGCGGGTTCAAGTCCTGCCGGGCCCACCACACCCCCCAAGCCATTCACTCCTCGGGCGGAGTGAAGCCTTGCGAGAGGAAACCTGGCACCGGGCCGTTCCAGCCATCGTCGGCGGGCTCGGCCGCGCGCGGAAAGCGCCTATCGTCATGCCTCTCCGGGCGGCGGTCTTCACGCGCGGGACCGCGTTCCTCGTTGCGGGCAGGCCTGCGCTCTTCGCCCCGAGCCGGACGGCGCTCCTCGCGCGGCTCCGGCCGGCGCTCCTCACGCGGCTGTGCGACGGTTTCCGCCCGCTCTTCGCGCTGCGGCTTCTCGTCGCGCGGCTTGCGCTCGCCGCGGCCACGGCCGCCGCGCTCGCGGCGCGGCTTTTCCTCGCGCGGAGCAGCAGGCTCGCCGCTGTCCGACGGCGCGGTTTTGCCGACGCGCGGGATCTTCATGCCGGTCAGCTTCTCGATATTCTCGATCGCTTCGGCATCGTCGGGCGTGACCAAGGTGAAGGCCTTGCCCTTGGCGCCCGCGCGGCCGGTGCGGCCGATGCGGTGCACATAATCGTCCGGATGCCACGGCACATCATAATTGAAGACGTGGCTCACGCCCTTGATGTCCAATCCGCGCGCGGCGACGTCGGAGGCGACCAGGATGTTGATCTCGCCCGATTTGAACCGGTCGAGTTCGCGGATGCGTTCGGATTGCTCCATGTCGCCATGGATCTGGCTCGCGCGGAAGCCGTGGCGGCGCAGCGACTCGGTCAGCTCGCGCACCGTGGTCTTGCGGTTGGAGAAGATGATCGCGGTGGTGAGATCGTCCGCCTGCAACAACTGGCGCAACGTCTCGCGCTTGCCGCGCGACGTCGTTTCCACCAGCGCCTGCTCGATCGAGGTGTTGGCGGTGGCGGGGCGCGCGACCTCGACCGTCTTGGGGTTGGACAGGAACTTGTCCGCCAGCTTCTTGATCGGCGCGGGCATCGTCGCCGAGAAGAGCAGGGTCTGCCGGTTGTTCGGCAGCTTGGTGCAGATTTCCTCGATATCGGGAATGAAGCCCATGTCGAGCATGCGGTCGGCTTCGTCGATCACCAAAGTCGAGCAGCCCGACAGCAATATCTTGCCGCGCCCGAACAGGTCCATCAGCCGGCCCGGCGTCGCGATCAGCACGTCGACGCCCTTTTCGAGCGCCTTCTGCTGGTCGCCCATCGACACGCCGCCGATCAGCAGCGCCATCGTCAACTTGTGATATTTGCCGTATTTCTCGAAATTCTCGGCGACCTGCGCGGCCAATTCGCGCGTCGGCTCCAGGATCAGCGAGCGCGGCATCATCGCGCGGCTGCGGCCATGCGCCAATATGTCGATCATCGGCAGCACGAAGGACGCGGTCTTGCCCGTGCCCGTCTGCGCAATCCCGATCAGGTCGCGGTTCATCAGCACGGGCGGGATCGCCGCCGCCTGGATCGGCGTGGGTTCGCTATAGCCCGCCTCGCTAACGGCGCGCAGGAGTTCGTCGGATAGGCCGAGGTCGGCGAAAGTCATGAGCATCCGAAATCTAGGGGGGCCGGCGCGCGCGAGGAACGGCGTCGTTACCGGCCCTTCGCTAGGGACGAAAGCCTATGCCATGTCAAGTCAAAGAGCCGTAAAAGGCGCAAGAGTTCGATTCAGCTTTGCCGAATCGCTATCCGCGTGAGCGGATCAAACTCAATTGCGCGCCACCAATTGGCGAAACTTGTCGATCTCGCACTCGCCGCCCGCGCGGTCGCGGATCACGTCGCGGTCGGCGCACAATTTCCCGTCGGCGCCCGCCGCGACGTAGAAGCCGCTATAATAATCGAGCCCCGGGCAATTGGCCGAGAAGCGCGCGCGCATCCGGTATCCGCCGCGCAGCACCAGATCGACCGAGGAACGCGCGAGCACCGCCGCCGCCAGGATATCGCCCGCGGCGATGCATTTCGGGCCCTTTTTCTCGCGCAGCGAGGATTCGGGCACCATCGCCAGCTGCGACGTCTGGACACGCACCACGATGTGCGATCGGAAGCTCAATTGGGCGAGTTCGATCCCGTCGGCCTCGGCGGCCGGGGCAGGGCGCGCGGGACTCGTGACGGGGCCGAGCGCGATCAGCGCCCCCAGCATCGTCAAAAGACTCACAATTCGAACCCCATAGCGATCTCGCTCTGTCCCCCTTACCCTTTAATGGCGGATGAACTGGCCGCGCGCCAAGCCTTGCGGCTATAGCGCGGCGATGACCTGTGTTCCGGACGCAACAATTCTCGCCACGCTCGAACGCCGCCTCGGCCCCAAGGGTTTCACCCGCGACGCCGCCGACATGGAACCCTGGCTGAGCGATTGGCGCGGCCGCGTTCACGGCGCCGCCGCAGCCTTGCTGTCGCCCGCGAACACCGAAGAGGTCCAGGCGATCGTCCAGTTCGCCGCCGAGCATCGCATCGCAATCGTCCCCCAGGGCGGCAATAGCGGCATGGTCGCGGGCGCGACCCCGTCCGCCGACGGCAACGCGCTCCTGCTTTCGCTGCGCCGCATGAACGCGATCCGCAGCCTGTCGCCTGAGGACAATGTCGCGGTCGCCGAGGCGGGCGTGATCCTTTCCGACCTGCACGATGCCGCCGCCAGCATCGGCCGCCGCTTCCCGCTCAGCCTCGGTGCCAAGGGCTCGGCCCGGATCGGCGGGCTGATCTCGACCAATGCCGGCGGCACCCAGGTGCTGCGCTTCGGCAATATGCGCAACCTGGTGGTCGGGATCGAGGCCATCCTGCCCTCAGGCGAGCGCTTCGATGGCCTCTCGGCGCTCCGCAAGGACAATCGTGGCTACGATCTCAGGCAATTGCTCTGCGGCGCGGAAGGGACGCTGGGCGTGGTCACCGCGGCCAGCCTGAAGCTGGTGCCGGCGATCGGTGCGCGCGCGGTTGCGTGGGTCGGGCTGGATAGCCCGCACAAGGCGCTGACGTTACTCCGTCGGCTCGAAGGCGCCACCGGTGACGCGATCGAAAGCTTTGAGGCGATGCCCGCCAATGCGCTGTCGATGGTGCTGCGCCATATTTCCGGCACGCGCGCACCTTTGGCCCATGCCCACGCCTGGAACATATTGATCGAGACGACCGCACCGGCGGGTGCGGCCGATCCGGTCGAGGCGCTCACCGCGCAGCTCGCCGGCGCGGCGGCCGACGGGCTTGTCGAGGATGCCGCCATCGCGGCCAGCGAAGCGCAGGCCGAGGCCTTCTGGAAGCTGCGCGAGGTGATTGCCGAGGCTGAACGCGCCGAAGGCCCCGCCGCCAAGCACGACATTTCGGTGCCCGTCTCCGCCGTCCCCGATTTCCTGGTCGAGGCGCGCGCTGCGGTCGAGTCGCGCTTCGTTGGCACTGAAGTCGTCGGTTTCGGCCACCTCGGCGACGGCAATATCCATTTCAACGTGCTGCCACCCAAGCACGTCGACCAGAAGGCCTGGGTCGAAACCGAGGGCAAGGCGGTGAACGCGTTCGTCCACGATTTCGTCGGCGCGCGCGGCGGCTCGCTCTCGGCCGAACACGGTATCGGCCAATTGAAGCTCGCCGAATTCGCCCGCACCGCCGGCCCGGCCCGCCTCCATGCGCTCCGCGCGATCAAGCAGGCGCTGGATCCGCTCGGCATCATGAACCCCGGCAAGCTGGTTCCGTAGTTTTCGTTCGTGCGCTTCGGCATCCGCCGGAGCGGACTGGCATCGCCGAGGCCCGACGGATGTCGGGCCGCGCAACAAAGACTCCCTCACTCCGGTTGCGTGGCGGCGCGCGACTCAATAGAGGCGGGTATCCGCGCGGGCGGTCCAGCATCTCCCGCCGCATTTTCAGGAGAGATTTTCGACATGGCCAGCGCTCCCGGTCTCACGGGCCTTCCGATGCTGTACAAAGACATCGTGCCCCTCTCGAGCCAGGAAAACCGCACCTGGAGCCTGCGCCCGCTGCAGAAGCTCGAGATGCTCAAGGGTGTCCATGCCCTGCCGATCACGACCGACGAGTTCCCGATCGCGCAGCGTCATTTCCCGATCGTCTTCTCGACCGGTCCGGATTCGGTGCCGCTCGCGCTGATGGGCCTCAACGAGGGCGTCAACGTGTTCGTCGACGATGAGGGCAATTGGAAGCAGGGCACCTATCTGCCCGCCTTCATGCGCCGCTACCCCTTCCTGCTCGCGCGCCTGACTCAGGATGCGCAGGAATTGTCGCTCTGCTTCGATCCGACCGCCAATATGCTCGGCGAGTTCGAGGGTGAAGTCCGTCTCTTCACCGATGAGGGCGAGCCCGCCCAGCCGGTTACTGACATGCTCAAATTCTGCGAGGAGTTCGAATTCGCCGCGCAGCGCACCACCGCCTTCATGAAGGATCTTGAGGAAAGCGGCCTGCTCGAGGATGGCGAGCTCACCATCGGCCTGCAACAGGAGGGCAGCCAGCCTTACACCTATCGCGGCTTCCGTATGATCAACGAGACCAAGCTGCGCGATCTGCGCGGCGACCAGCTCCGCAAGATGCAGCAGAGCGGCATGCTTACCCTGATCTACGCGCACCTCTTCTCACTGGGTCTCACCAGCGAGATTTTCGGGCGCCAGGCCGAGCAGGGCAAGCTCCCGCCGCAGACGCCCGTCGCCTGATAGGCGCGTAGCGTGGGCATGAGGGGCCGGGCGGTAACGCCCGGCCTTTTTTGCGTCCGGACATATCCCAAGCGGCGCCGTCATCCCGAACTTGATCCGGAATCCCGCTTCTTCTCTTTCCTGGAGAAAGTGGGATATCTGCTTTTGTGGGGATGAAGGAGGCCACGGGGCCCCGCGCCACCGCGGTATCCCTATGCCCTGCGGCGAAAAGACCGTGCAAAAAGGTACAAGCCCTTGAAACCCTTTTCACGCTCACCTATTCTTGTGTTGGTACCTTGCCATGTTCCCCTTTCGTGGCCTGGTACTAGCGCGCTTCGGCGCGCTTCCTCCCTGAACCTTGGCCACTCCGTGAGAAATCACGGGGTGGCTTTTTTGTGGTCGCTTCGCGAGCGGCCAAGCTTCGGCGGATGCCGAGGCGCAGAAACGAAAAGTCCGGTGCTGCCAAGATCCGGCGGATGCCGGGCCGCGCAATTACGTAATGGGGTGGTGAGCGCTGTTCACCCTCGCAATGACTTGGGGAAGCTTATTCCGCCGCGATCGCGAACGGCGGGGCAGCGGCCGCCACCGCAGTCTGCGCCAATTCCCAGAACAGGCTTTGCGTCCGCCGGACCCCATCGGACGGCGCGCGCATATCGCGCTCCAGATAAAGCGCGCGATCCACCTCGATCTGCAGCGCATGGACATTGTCCGCCGGACGCCCGTGCCGCGCCAGGCTATGCGCGCCCGCATAAGGCGCGTTGATCGCCGCCGCGAAGCCATGCGCGCGCGCTTCATGCGCGACCTCCGCCGCGATACCCTTGCCCGCCGAACGCCCGTGCGCGTCCCCGATCACGATCCGTGCCGGACGCAGCCCGTTCAGCGTGGGCATCGAATGGCAATCGATCAGCACCGCGTGGCCGAACCGGCGGCAGGCATCGTCCAGCGCCGCCGCAACCGCTGCATGATAAGGCCGATGGATATTGACGATCCGCGCGGCCGCGCTCTCGGCGGTCGGTGGCTCGCGCCATAGATCGCGCCGGCCGACCCGGCGCGGCAGCAGGCCAAGCCCCGATCGCGCCCGCGCGGTCTGCGGCGGCCCGCTGTGCGGTGGATCGCGCAGCGCCGGATCCAGATCCTCCTCGCCGCGATTGAGGTCGATCCAGGCGCGCGCGACCCGTGCCACGATCGCGACCGCGCCGTGTTGCACCGCCTTCGCGACCAAAAGGTCGGCATAGCGGTCTTCCAGTTGCTCGAGAATCGCGTGCGGCACGATCGCGGTGGAGAAGAGGGCGGGGGGATATATCCGCCCCGCATGCGGCACTGCGCACACCAGAGGCGTTTCAGCCGTGGCGGGGCCCAGCCGTTCGAACCAGGGGGACCGGGCGGGCGGACTGCTCATGATGCTTCGTAAACACACTTAGCTGTTTTAAGAAGCGGAATGGGTTAAAAAACCTCGTCCGATCGAGCCGTCGGTTACGGTTTGGTTAGGATTTGTTAACTATTTTTGCGCATATTGTTAACAGTATCAATCAGCCTGTCGGTGGTTCGGAGTTTCCAATGGTTCGGATCCTTCTCGCAGAGGACGACGATTCGATGCGCGAATATCTCGCGCGCGCGCTTGAGCGCACCGGTTATGGTGTCGTCGCCTGCGAAAGCGGCATCGTCGCGCTCGAGCATCTCCAGAAGGAGAGCTACGACCTGTTGCTGACCGACATCGTCATGCCCGAACTGGACGGCATCGAACTCGCCCAGCGCGCCGCCACGCTGCACCCCGACATGCGCGTCATGTTCATCACCGGCTTTGCCGCGGTCACGTTGCAGAGCGGATCGATGCCGCCCGACGCCAAGGTCCTGTCCAAGCCCTTCCACCTGCGCGACCTCGTGCTTGAGGTCGACCGCATGTTCCAGATGGGTAGCGCCGCTGACCTCTAGGGTCGGCTAGGCTACACCGTCATTGCGAGCCGCGAAGCGGCACGGCAATCCAGTCCCGACCTTTCAGAAAAACCCGCACCTAACGGGCTTGCGCACCCCGACTCCCCCCGCTAACAGCGCCGAACCCCTTTCCGAGCGCGATTCATACCGCGCTCAGTGGGCGTGTAGCTCAGTGGTAGAGCACTGTGTTGACATCGCAGGGGTCGCAAGTTCAATCCTTGCCACGCCCACCAGATCAAGCCTCGGAAAACGTTCGTGTTTTCCGGGGCTTTTTCATGTCTGCGCCCTACTGGTGCGGCCGCGCTTGCGATTTTTGTTGCGATGCAGCATTATCGACGTAAATCATCTATCGAAAGTGCCTTGGTGACCCGCCTTGCTCTCAACATGGACCCGGCGGCCGAACCCGCTGCGGTTGATCCGGCCAATGACAGGCGCGATACGGCTGCGGTGAGCCCAGTGCTTCTCCTGTCCGCTGCCATCCTGCAGAACCGCTGCCTCCAGGCCGCCTACAATAATGGTCAGGTCGTCCTGCAGCCGGCCGCGCTCTACACCGAGCATGATGCACTGTTCCTGTTGGCGGTTGCAGCGCTCCGCGACGGAAATCCGCCGCGCGAGCCGAAGCTGGGCACGTTCCGCGTCTCCGGCCTCAAGGACCTCGATCTTCTGGACGAGGCGTTCGAGCCTACGCCGCTTCACCAAAGCTGGGTGGAGAAGCCCTCGTGGCAATTGATCACCAGCCTGCCACGGCCTTAGTCCAGGCCCCGTCCAGCGACATCATTTCAGCGGCAGGAACAGATCGGCCACCACCTCATGCCCCGGTACGCCCGGCACGAAGGATAGCTGCCGCCGACAATAGATCGGGAAATCGCCCGCTTCTTCGCCGCTCGCGGGCAGCCATTCGCGATAGAGATAGAGCGCCGCCGGCTCCATATTATGCGACGCGCCGTTGACGCGGAGCACCGCGCAGCGCCCGCCCGGGATCGTGCCGGCTTTCACCAGCGCATCGTCGGCTGCGATCGGCAAATCGGTGCCGACGCATAGGTCCATCGCATAATCGGCCGCTACGGCAGGTTCCCGCTCGGACCGAAAGACGGTGATCGTCGGGCTCGTCTCGGGCGACAGCCCGGCGGCCTTGCGCCAGGCGATGAAGCGCTGGATCGTATCGTTCAGCGTTACCCGGTCGCCGCGATGCTCCAGCATCGCTACGGGCGTCGGCGGCTCGTCGCGGATCGTCACGTCGTCGGGGGTGAAGGTCTGTTCCATTATCTTGCTCCTCGCAGTTTCGAGTGGCCCGAAGGCCGCAAGCCACGGTTCCCAGTCGGGAGATTTCCGGAACGACGACGGCGATTGCCCGAACCGGCGCCGAAAGGCGCGGGCGAAGGCATCCGGCGCATCGTACCCGACATCCATCGCTATGTCGGTGACGCTTTGCGCGGCCCCTTTGGCCAGCCCGCGCGAAGCACGCTTCATGCGGGCAAGCTGGACATAGCGATGCACGGACAACCCGAAGGTCGCCATGAACTGCCGGTGAAAATGGAATTTTGAGAAGGCCGCGACGCGGCTCAGCGTGTCCAGGTCCAGATCCGCGTCGAGATTCCGGTCGATATGATCCAGCACCCGCCGCATCCGGTCCTGATAATTCCGAAGCGCCGCCTTCATCGTCTTTCCTCCGTGACGGCGCCAGTTAGTTGAGCGCGGTCCTGGCACGCTCGACCGATCTTGCGGTTTGGAAAGGGGAGGTGTCCACTATGCGGTGTCCGTCCCGGCGGATTTCGGCGAACGGACAGAGCCTGGACCGTCGGCCTTTCGTGCCTCCCGCCGACGCGGTTTGATCGAGGAGAATTTGCATGCAGGCGATCGTGGTGACCGACCAGGCCGCGGGAACGGCCGGGATGCGGCTGGCGGATCGGCCCGACCCGCAAGCAGCGATAAACGACGTCGTCGTTCAGGTGCACGCATCGGGCTTCGTCCCGACAGAGCTGACCTGGCCATCGACCTGGACCGATCGCGTCGACCGGGATCGGACGCCGTCGATACCCGGGCACGAGGTCGCCGGCGTGGTCACCGCGCTTGGCTATGGCACGACCGGGCTGTCGGTCGGGCAGCGGGTGTTTGGCCTCGCCGACTGGTATCGCGACGGGACGCTGGCGGAATATCTGGCGATCGAGGCGCGCAACCTTGCGCCGCTGCCCGGGGATGTTGACTTCACCGTGGGCGCGAGCCTGCCGATCTCGGGCCTCACCGCGTGGCAGGGATTGTTCGATCACGGCCGTTTGCAGGCGGGACAGAGCGTCCTCGTTCACGGCGCGGCGGGCGCAGTCGGTTCGATGGCGACGCAGCTCGCCCGCGAAGCCGGCGCCTATGTGATTGGCACCGGACGCGCGACCGACCGTCAGAAGGCGCTCGACTTCGATGCGCAGCAGTTCGTCGATCTCGAGAACGATGTGCTCGAAGATGTCGGCGGCGTCGACCTGGTGATCGACCTCATCGGCGGCGAGATCGGGAAACGGTCCGCGGGCCTCGTTCGAGCCGGAGGAACGTTGGTGTCGATTGTCGGCCCGGCGGAGGCGCGGCCGGCTGACGGCCGGGTGGTCGACTTCGTTGTCGAGTCGGATCGTGCCCAGCTCAATCAGATCGTCCAGCGGGTGCGCGACGGGCGGCTACGGACCAACATCGGCCACATCTCTAGTCTCGATGATGCCGTCGCCGCGTTCAACCCGACCGTGCGGCGCACGGGGAAGACGATCATCCGCGTTCGTCCGTAACGGTCAGGGCGACGTGTGCGTGAGAGGTTTTGGGGCCGAAGGCAGGCCGTCGTCCGGACTTGTCTACACCCACAAACTCAGCAGCATCACGAACGCCAGCCCAAACACGCCAACGATCGTCTCCATCGCGGTCCAGGATTGGAACGTTTCCTTCAGGCTCAGCCCGAAATACTCCTTGAACATCCAGAAGCCGCTATCGTTGACGTGGCTGCACATCAGGCTGCCCGCGCCGACCGACAGCACCATCAGATTAGGGTTCACGCCGCCCGCCAGCACCAACGGCCGGATGAGGCTGGCAGCGGTCAGGCCGGCGACCGTGGCGGAGCCGAGCGCGATCCGGATCACGAAAGCGAGTAACCAACCCAGCAACAACGGATGGATCGGCAGCCCGCTCAGCAGGTCGGCCAGCTGCTTGTCGGTACCGCTGTCGACCAGCACCTGCTTCAGCGCGCCCGCACCCGCGATGATCAGCAGGATCGCGGCGATATCGCGGATCGCGCCGCCGAAACCGTCCATCACCTCGCGGATCGGCGTGCCCCGCGCCACGCCGAGCGTGAACGCCGCCACCATAAGCGCGATCAGCAGCACGATCGTCGGATTGCCGAGGAAGGTCAGCAGCGCCTTTGCGCTGTCGCTCAGCCCTGGAAGGTAGCCGAGCGCGGTCGTCCCCGCTATCAGCCCCACCGGGAGCAGCGCGCAGAAGAAGGCGTTGAGCGCGCCCGGCAGATCGGCGCTGTCGGCTTCGACCAGCTTGAACAGTTCGGACGGCTTCACCGCGATCGTCTTGAGCGTGGTCGCGAACAGCGGCCCCGCGATCAGCAAGGTCGGGATGCCCACGATGAGCCCGTAGATGAGCGTCAGCCCGAGATTGGCGTTGAACTGGCTCACCAGCGCGGTGGGCGAGGGGTGGGGCGGCAGGAAGCCGTGCGCGATCGAAAGCCCCGCGAACAAGGGCATACCTACGTACAAGGCCGGTAATTTGGCGCGATAGGTGACCGAGAAGACCAAAGGCACCATCAGCACGAAGCCGACATTGTAGAAGAGCGGAATGCCGACGATGAACCCCGTCACCGTCATTGCGATCGGCAGTCTTTTCTGACCGAACAGCGAAATCAGGCTCTCCGCAATCCGCTGTGCGGCGCCTGAGTCCGCGATCAACTTCCCGAACATCGCCCCCAGCAGGATCACCCCAGCCAGCCCACCGAGCAGATCGCCGATCCCATGCTCGATGCTGCCCGGTATCTTCGCTAGCGGCATCCCCAGCAGCAACGCCGCCGCCAGCGCGGAGATGATGAAGGCGACGAATGGCGGCACCTTGCCCAGCGCGATCAACAGGATGAGCAACGCGACTGCAGCGGCGATGGGAAGCAGGATCATGGCATCGGTCTAACACGCGCCGACGCCGCGTCGATTGCGTCTTTGGTCGGGGTAGGACTCCTCACACCCGACATCGTCATGCTGGACTTTTTTCAGCATCCATCGAGAGGGAGGCGCCTCGCCGCGAGATGGACCCTGAAACAAGTTCAGGGTGACGCCGGGCTTGACAAACCCGCCCAAATCATGTACGCACGATGCGTTCGATGGTTCAGGCCAGAGAACATGACCGGCGCGAAGCTCCTCGGCATGCATGAGAGTGTAACTTCGCCCAAGAGTACAGATCTCGGCATGTGCCTTCGGGCATGTGGCGATGCTGGCGTCGTGCAGGGGAGCTATGCGGACGACGTGGGGGTTTGAAGCCCTCGGGGGTAACCTCCGGCC